>Ga0307372_10008137_pt1 | contig 14803 bp, 16 predicted proteins | sample OX1MG_FD_202533 | JGI IMG/M metagenome (GOLD analysis project Ga0307372, IMG submission 202533) | Soil microbial communities from Risofladan, Vaasa, Finland - OX-1 | ecosystem: Environmental > Terrestrial > Soil > Coastal area > Acid sulfate soil | place: Finland: Risofladan, Vaasa | collected... | reverse complement strand
GTCGTCCAGAATGCGGCGCTGCCGAATGTCTTGATCTCGGTCTGGGCTGAGTGGCGCTCGAGCAGGAACGCGGCGATCGCGCAGAACAGGTCAACACCGACGGTGACCACTGTGATCGTGACGAGGTGGTCCCGTAGCCGACGATGCGTGGGCGTCGCCCCGCGGAGAACGTCACGGAACTCGCGGGCCGAGGACCCCAGTACTCGATGCGGCATTGATCAATCGTCGCGGTCGTGCCAGACGTCGTGCCGGCCAGTCGCTTCGGTCTGTTGGTCAACGACTCGAGCCGGGACGCGTGCGGCCGGATTGCCTCTTGCGTTCGAGCGCTGCGTGACCAGCTGCGTAGGGACGTGGACTTGCGTATGTTCGGCTCGGGCTTCGAGCGGCTCACTAGCAAAAGACCGATCCGGCTTGGACGCGCCGCATAACCGGGTTAAGCTCCGAGGGACGGCCTTCCATCTGATCGAGACCCCGAGGCTCCTATGGCATCTGCGAACGGAAGCTCCAACCCGACTCCGACTGAGCAGGTCAGGGCGCTCTACGAGCAGTTGGAGAGCCAGGTCGCTCAGGCCGGCGAGCGGTTCGTTGGATCTGAGGGGTTCACCGCTGTGCTCGGCCAGCTTGCGGAGAATACGGCCGCGCTCACGAAGCTGTCGGCGGACGCTATGGACCTCGTGCTGCGCAACCTTCGCGTGGCCGGCCGGCGCGACATCGTCCGTCTGGCGCGCCAGCTTGCCCGCACCGAGGACAAGCTCGAGCGCGTCCTGCAGGAGGTCGAGGAGCTTCGCGACGATCTCGTGCATGAAGGCCGGACTCTCCGCGAGCGCGATAGCGACAGCTCGAGCGGCCGGTCGGCGAGCCGCTCGTCGCCCGCGCGGGCCGCGGGCGCCAGCGATCAGGGGTCGTGATGCTCGGCACGCTCGCGCGCCTGCCCCGGGCGACCGTCGAGTTCGCGAACATCCTGCTGACAACGCCCGATGCTGCGATAGCGCAGACGCCGCGCGACGTAATCTGGACTCACCGCGCCACCACGCTTTACCGCTACCGCTCGAAGTGCCGCGAGCACCCGATTCCGGTGGTACTCGTTTTCGCGCTCATCAACAGGCCGATGATCTTCGATCTGCGGCCGGGTAACTCGTTCATTGAATACCTGCTGTCCGAAGGCTTTGACGTCTTCCTCGTGGATTGGGGGGTTCCCGGTGAGGAGGACGCCGACATGGGCCTCGCCGAGTACGTCCTCGATGAACTGCACTGGGCGGTGCGCGAGACGCTTCGTGCTGCGCAGGCCGAGGAGCTCTCACTCATCGGGTGGTGTATCGGCGGCACGCTGTGCGCGATGTACTGCGCGCTGCACCCCGGCGGTGCTGTGCGCAATGCCGTCCTCCTGACGACGCCGATCGACCCATCGAATTCGCTCTACACGCGTTGGGTTGGAAACGACGAGTTCGACGTCGACCTGGTCGCCGACAGCTACGGCGCAGTTCCGGGCGGCGGCATCGACGTCGCCAACAAGCTGATGAAACCGGTGACGAACTATGTCACGACCTACCGTCGGCTGTTTGCGAACGTGCTCGACGGCAAGGACCCGCGGGCGAGCTACCAGGCCATGGCGAAATGGCTCGCCGACAACCCCCCATTCCCGGGGAGGGCGTATCGCGAGTGGATCACCTGGATGTACAGAGAGAACCGGCTCGTCGGCGGGCGGATGTCGCTGCGTGACCGGCGTGTGCAGTTGAGCGATGTCGATCAGAACCTGCTCGTGGTCACCGCTGAGGACGACCACATCGCCCCACCCTCGACTACGGTGCCGCTGCTCGATCTTGTGGCGAGCGCCGACGTCACCCACCTCGACCGGCCGGGTGGGCATATCGGCCTCATGGCCGGCTCGAAGGCCAAACACGAGATTTGGCCCGAGATCGCGGAATGGTTGCGCGACCGTTCGGACCGCTGAGAACAACTCGGAGGAGAAAGATGGCTACCACCACACCCCAATTCAGCGACGTACATCGCCCGCGGCTCCACGGCAAGATTGCGTTCGTAACCGGCGGCACACGGGGCATAGGGGCGGCGATTACCCTGAGCCTCGCCGAGCAGGGAGCAGCCGTCGCGGCCGGTTACAGCTCTAACCAAGAGAAGGCGGATGAGCTCTGCGCGATCGCGACGGAGCGCGGACAGCTGATCTCTGCGCACCAGGGCAACGTCGGCTCAGCCGAAGATTGCCGACGGACTGTCGAGGAGGTCGTCGAGCGCTACGGCCGTATCGACATCCTTGTCAACAACGCAGGTATCACGATCGATAAGACGGTTCTCAATCTCACTGACGAGGACTGGAACAAGGTGATCGGAGTCAACCTGTCGGGCGCCTTCTTCATGAGCCAGGCGGTGTTGCCACACATGATCGAGCAGGGCACCGGACGCATCATCAACATCGCCTCGATTATCGGGGAGCAGGGCAACGTCGGGCAGACGAACTACGCGGCATCCAAGTCAGGGCTGTTTGGTCTCACGAAGTCACTTGCCAGAGAGGCCGCCTTTCATCTCGCCCGCGCCGAGAAGCTCGACCCCGACGGCCCGGGCATAACCGTCAACGCGGTCGCGCCCGGGTACATAGCAACGGAGATGGTCGAGGCGGTGCCCGAGAAGGCGCTCGAGCGGATCAAGAAGCAGATTCCGCTGGGCCGGCTCGGCCGTCCCGACGAGGTCGCCCGTGTCGTCCACTTCCTAGCCGCGGATCAGAGCTCATATATCACCGGTGCGGTCTTCGCCGTCAACGGAGGCATGGATATGTAGCCGTCCCTCCCTCTTTAGCCGTCCCTCTCTCTGCCAGACTTCCCGGCATGAGCGTTGCGCTCGTCACCGGAGCAGCAAGCGGCATCGGCGCCGCCGTCGCGGTGCGGCTGCGTGCGGACGGCTGGGATGTCCTGACCACGGACCGGCAGGGCGAGGTCGAGCACCATGCCGACCTGACGACGCGAGAGGGCAACCGATCGGCTGTTGCGGCCGCCGTCGAGCGGTTCGGAGGCCTCGACGCGGTCGTCCCGAACGCCGGCTTCCAGCACGTTTCTCCGATCGAGGAGTTCCCAGAGGACCGCTGGGACGCCATCATCGCGGTGCTCCTCACGAGCCCGTTCCTGCTTGCCCGCTACGCCTGGCCGCATCTGCGCGCGTCAGGTCGCGGGCGTTTCTGCGTCGTCGCGTCGATCCACGGGCTCGTAGGTTCGCCCTACAAGGCAGCCTACGTCTCAGCCAAACATGGTGTCCTCGGACTCGTCAAGACCCTCGCGCTTGAGGGAGCCGAACATGACATCAGCTGCACCGCAGTCTGTCCGGGTTACGTTCGCACCCCACTCGTGGAGGGCCAGCTCGGCGACCAAGCGAAAGCCCACGGGATGAGCGAGGAGGACGTGCTCGAGCAGGTGATTCTCGCCCCGCACGCAATCAAACGGCTCATTGAACCGGCCGAGGTCGCCGGCACTGTTGCCTTCCTGCTCGGCGACGGCGGCGCCGCGTTCACCGGCGCCCCGGTCATCATGGACCAGGGATGGAGCGCCCGCTGAACGCGGCGGGCGCCTATCTCAGAAGCCTCAGACCGAGCGCTCGTAGACCGATCGCATGAGCGCGGGCCAGTGGTTCGTGAGCGCCTCATGCCCCATGAACAGGCCGAGGTGTCCACCCGCGGCCGTCTCGCGCATAACCTGGCTCGCGGGCGTACCAGCGTAGTCAGCCAGCGCGAAGACCTGCGCGGGCGGCGTGATGTGATCCGCGGCACCGGCGAGCAGGAACAGCGGAGCGCTGATCTGGGCGAGGTTGACGTGCTTACCCCCGACCTCAAGCGTGCCGGCGATGAGCTCGTTGTCGCGGAAGAGGTGCTCGACGATCCACAGATAAAAGGCGCCGGGAATCGCCTGTGTGTGCTTGAACCAATCCTCGAATTCGCGATAGCGCGCGACGTACGCCTCGTCGTTGATGTTCGCGAGGAGTTGCACCTGTCGGCCGACCTCATTGTCGGGCTTGATGATGATGAAGCCGGCGAGCAGACTCTCGCCAGGCAGTACGCCGCCGTTAGCGGCGACGAGCGCGCGATAAAAGCTGAGGTCACCGCCCGGGGCGAACCAGGTAAGCGCGGAGTGGATCACAGGCTCGCCGGAGTGGAAATCGATCGGCGCCCCGGCAATCGTGAGCGTGTTGACCTGCTCAGGGTGAAGCGCCGCGTAGATCGTCGCAAGCCAGCCCCCCTGGCAGTCGCCCACCAGGTTGACCCGGCCACCCGCGTAGTCAACTGCCCTGGCGATGACGTCGAGGTAATCGTCAATCCCGAGGTCGCGTGTTTCGGGTGTCGCGCCGATCCAGTCCAGCGTGAATGCGCGGGTGAGGCCCGCTTCGATAATCGTCGCCATCTGACTCTGGTCGCTCGTGTAGTCGACGATGCACGAGTCGTGTCCGGCCTGCGGCGGCAGCACGAGCGTCGGCACGATCATCGCCTCCGGCTCGGTTGAGAAGTCGCGCAGCCGGGCGACGGACGCCTCGAAGGCGATCGTATGGGGAGTGCTCCAGCTCGGAAGCCCTCGCTCGCTCACGGCGTGCCACCACTTCGTCGCGTCCGTCAGAACGTCGACCGGCGTTGCGCCAGAGCGCAGCGCTCCCGCCCACCATGCCGCGGTGCCTTCCGCCGCCGCCGCCCACGCGGTAATCGAGTCGGTGAACACGATCTCTTCGAACGCCGATGGTGGGCAGGTCGCAGGCATTGCAGCTCCTCTCGCTTGGCGCCAGTCCCAAGCGCCCCAAAAAACAGTAGCAGTTACGTCGGCGACACAGTGCTTGCAAATTTGCTGACTAATTTGCTAACCTGCAAGCAGGCCTCTACCGAACACCCTCTCTCACAAGGAGTATGAAGATGGCTTCCACCACGCAGAAGGACACCACGTTCATCCCCGACTGGCAGACCGCCAGCGAGCGCGCCACCAAGGCAAACGAGCGCTTCATCGAGGCCGGCCGCAAGGCGACCGGCGCGTACCTTGACGGCGTTGAGAAGTATCTCGGCGGCGTCACCGGCTACGAGCGCAAGCTGGGCCAGCAGAGCCAGCTCGCCCCCGTCGCCGGGCTGCTGGAGGCGCACGCCGACCTCGCCGACGACCTCACCGCAGCCTCGCTGCGCGTCGCGCGCGAGCTGATCGCGCACTAACGGTCGCACGCTGACCACGTGCGGCGGGCGCCGCACCGCTGTGCCAACGCCCGCGTCGCCTACTGGCGGCGCGGGCGTTTACGTGTCATGACGAACGCTTCGTAGACCTGCTTCAGCGCCTGCCGCTGGCGCGGCGAAAGATTCGGGTCCTCCGCGATCGCCTCAAGCACCCGCGGCGGCTGCGCATCGTCATGGCTGGCCGCTGTCTGCTCGTAGAGCGTCTCGGCCGACACCTGCAAGGTGTCCGCGATCGCGTGCAGCACCTTCTCCGAAGGTGCGCGCAGCCCCCGCTCGATCTGCGATAGATACGGGTTCGAGATTCCCGCAGCACGCGCGAACTCGCGCATCGATACTTCCGACAGCTCACGCTGGCGGCGGATGAAATCCCCGAGCGAGGCAGCGGGATCCGGCACACCGCGAGCATACGCTCACGAGCCGTCGCATCTACGTGTGCGTCGGTGCGTGGTCACACTCGCCGTGCTCCGTGTCGGGGGCAAGCAGGAAATCCTGGTGCAGTCGCTGCGCCAGTTCTCGAGCTCCGCAGAACTCGGGCGCCACTCCGCGTCGCGCCAGATAATCCAGCGCCCAAGCCACGCCGGGAGCCCCAAAATACGCGTTACGGAAGGGCTCATCGGCCTCACCCTCAAGATCCTCCGCCGTGTTTGGCCAGAGCCTCCCGGGTCCCTGGTACGCATCGATCGCGTCGCCGGAAATCCGTTCGATCCCATCTAATGCCGACCGCTCGATCCACGCATCGCCAGCCAGCTGCCGGTGTTCGTCAGGGTCGTAAAGCACGCGACTCGAACTGCCTCCCTAGACGTGAGCTGCTTGAGAGTCATCAGATTAGACGGCGCTCAGAACGTGAACGCGATCGTGAGCGGCTGCCGCGCGACGCGATGCGGCCGCGTAATTCAGTCGTCCATGCCGACCGCGTGGAACTCAATTCTGTAGACGAGCGTGTCCTCGTCGATTGGTCCCGCGTGCGCTGCCCGCTGTCGCAATGTCTCTCGGTCAGGCTCGCCGGTTCGTCGGACGTCGTCCTCCGTGATAGCTGCAAACGGGACAAGCTCAATGCTGTTGACCTCAATCTGGCCGAACTCAACCCGATAGCGGCCGCCATGCTTGACCCGCGGCCGCCTCCACAGCCGGACCGAAAGCGTGATATCGCCCGCCAAGACATCGCTGCGTAACTCGCGACTGAACTCCACGCCCGAGGACGGTAACTAAACGCGTTCCACCAGGCTCAACTATGCGTCGAGCTCACGCTGCTCGTCGGCCGCGCGATGCTCGTCGAGCCTCGCCCGCAGGCGCTGCACCACGACCGGAGCGTGGCGCTCGAGTGCCCAGATGTCACGCTTATATACGGCGATCACTCGCATCGACGAGGTGGCCACGACAGAGGCAGTGCGCGGGCCACCCTCGGCCAACTCGGGAGGCGTCAACGGGTCGGGTGGCGAGGCGAGCACCGCTATCTCACCGACGACGTCCCCGCTGCCGACGCTTCGCACCTTGGTGCCGGCGACCACCACATCAGCAGTGCCGGCCTCGATTGCGAACAACGCATAACCGGGTCCGCCGGCTTTGGCGAGCGTTTCGCCGGGGGCCATTTTGATCTCGAACGCCACCTCGGCGATGGCCGCAACCTCCGTCTCCGGCACGTCGGAGAAGAATCGAATCGCCGCGACCCGCGAGCTGTCCACCGGATCAACTTACCACGGGTCTACCGCGGCGTCATTGCTCAAATCCCGCTCCCGGATGGGGAACCGCGTGGCAGCCCCAGCAGGCTCCTCGACGGCGATCGGCGGCTCGGCGGCTAAGAGTCGGCCGGGTCCGGGCGCTAGATGACTTGCGGAGTGGCGGGTGGCGCAATTCGCGTCGTCGCGACTCGGTCAGCCCGCTTGGCTGCCTCGTCAGGCTGCGTTGGAAAGGCTGCGACCGCGGCGAGCGTGAGCAGAAACTGCTCAACAACTTGGGGATCGAATTGGGAGCCAGCGCACCGGCGAAGTTCGGAGGCGGCCGTCGCGGGTGTCATTGCCGCGCGATAGGGGCGGTCGGTGATCATCGCGTCGAACGCGTCACAAACCGAGATGATCCTTGACCCGAGCGGGATCGCCTCGCCCTTCAGCCGGTCCGGGTAGCCGGTTCCGTCGAAGTTCTCGTGGCTGGAACGTACAAGTGCCCCGACGTTGATCAGTGCCGGCGCGCCGCTGATGATGCGTTGGCCGATCAGCGGATGGCGGCGGATGAACTCCCACTCCTGATCGTCCAGGGCGGCTTGCTTGTCGAGGATGGCGTCAGGGATCGCGAACTTGCCGACATCGTGAAGCTCAGCGGCGTGGAGGACCTCCTCCACCTCCTCGGGGGCAAGCCCGAGGCTCCGGGCGGTGTCGGCTGCGTGCCTGGCCACACTGCATAGGTGGTCATGGAGGCCGGGGTTGCGCTCCTGCAGCGCGCGAAGCAGGACGTCTTTGGACTGGCGTCCGGCGGACGCCCGGTCGCCGCGCTTCTGCGTGTACATCCGCATGTCGGCCAGGCGCAGCGCGCTCTCGACGCTGACGGCCTCGACCGGCACGAGCACCGAGCCACGGGAGCAGCCGACCATGAAGCCCTCTCCGGACTCAGATAGGGCAGCCTCAGCGTTCGAAATCGTCGCCTCGATCTCCGCCGGCTCCACGTCGATTAGTGCACAGAACTCGTCACCGCCCATGCGGTACGCGCTGCCGCGCCCGGCGATGCACGCCGACAGGCTCCCACCGAGGCGTTGCAACAGGGCATCACCCGCTTGGTGGCCGAAGCTGTCGTTGTAGTGCTTGAAGCCGTCAAGGTCGAACAGCGCTAACGCCAGTGGACGGTCGGTGGTCGCCGCGGCGATCCGTGTTCGGAGGTCCGCCGTCAGCGCTCGCCGGTTCTGCAGACCCGTGAGTGCATCGGTCATCGCCTCCCGTTGACTGAAGCTCAGCAGCCCGACGTTCTCCTGCCAGGTCATCACGAGTCGCGCCAGAATCACGAGGATCGCCAGCGCCGCCAATCCGATCGCCACTGGACCGACTCGTACGAAGCTCGACGCGCACAGGACAACCAACGCCGTGACCGCAAATCCGAGCAGCATCACGATCCCGCGGACGCTCACTCCCCGCACAGCGGTCACGGTCGCCGCGCGAGCGGGCACCCAGCCGGCCCAGGCAGCAAGAACGGGCGAGAGGTACCAGAGCCCGTTGTACCAATCGCTCTGGCTATACGTGCCTGTGGCTATGGACACGAGATAGCTGCTGTCGGCGATCCAGAAGGCGAAGACCGCGGCGCCGAGCAGAACGAGTTTGCGATTCAGGCGCCACTCACCAACCGCCAGCGCACCGACCAGCAACCCGAGCAGCGCCAAATCGCAGACCGGGTACGCCAGGTTCGTCCCGATCGCGAGCAGCCCGCCTTGGGCGCGGGCCATCACCGGCTCGACCACCAGGGCTGCGCTGACCGCGCCTGTCGCCAGCGCAGCCGCGGCCGCGTCGGCGATCAGCGTCCGGGATGCGGTCCGCGCCCGACCCCGCACCAGCGACAGGGTCCCGGCGAACGCAAACGGACAGAACAACAGATAGCCAACATCCGCCCAGGACGGCACCGGCGGGCTGCTCAACGTCGAGAGTTCCAGCTGCCAGTACAGATCGCCTGCTGCCCAGCAGAGCGCCCCGATCCCGAACAGTGCCCAGCCGCGATCTGACCGCCTCCCGCGCAAGATCAGCAGCAGGCCGGCGAGCGCGAACGCGACATCGGGCCAGATCCCCGAATACGGCGCAACCCGCAGCAGCGGATACGCGAGCGTGTCGCTGAGCTGCTCGCCCACTTCCCACAAGGTGAGCAGCACGAGCAGACCCAGCACAGGCCGCGGGACGGCCGACAGTAATCGCCCAGCCGCAGTCGGACGCTCCCGCGCGGGTCCCTGACGCGTGCGAAACATCATGCTCTTGTGATCGGCGCCGGGAACGGATGGGTTAAGGCGGAAAGTACTGAGCGACGCGCGGGAAACTACGCGCCTCGCGCTCCGACCCGAACAGCAATGCGCCAGACTGCAGTTCATGACTGACATCGATCCCACTCGTCCTCCGAGTGGCACGGGCTGCGTCGACTGTGACGCGGCAAGCCCACAGGGGTGGTGGCTACATCTGCGCCGTTGCGCGGCGTGCGGGCACATCGGCTGCTGCGACGACTCGCTGGCCCGCCACGCGACCGCCCATTACCGTGCGACTGGGCATTCGATCATCCAGAGCTTCGAGCCTGGCGAGGACTGGTTCTACGACTACCGCACTGACGCCTTCGTGGTCGGCCCTGAGTTGGCACCACCACACAGCCATCCCGTCGAGCAGGGTGTCCCTGGCCCACTCGGGCGCGTGCCCGAGGACTGGCAGCGCCGGCTCGGCTAGCGCCAACTCGTCCCGACCAGGCAGCGCGTCGAGCCGCAGCTTCGCGACGAGCCACCTCGGGTGTTCCGCGGGGACAACGTGCTAGCCCGCCCGTCCGAATGCTAGTCACCGTGGTGAGCGCGGAAGGCGCGCCTCGAGCTCGCTGATTCGGTCGAGCAACTCGACCACGAGCACGGCGCCGGCGTAGTTGAGACTGAGGTCCCGGCGCAACCGCTCCGCCCTGGCCACTCTTGCGGCACTGGTCGGGTCGAATCGCGCGCGGGGCGCGAGCGCGGTCGGTTGGGGCCTCTTGGGTTCGAGCAGCCCGAGCTCCAGGTAGCGACGTACGTGCACGACCCGGACCCCGGCCATCCGAGCGACGATTGTCAGCTCGACCGACTCCTCGGGAGGGTCGCGATCGCTCGGTTCTGTCACTGGGTCCTTGCTCATGTCACGCCTCCTGCTCGCCCGGACCTGGGCTCTCGGCCAACTGCTCGTAGAGCTCGCGCTCGCGATCCGAGAGCGTTTTCGGCACCACGATCTTCACGACGGCATGAAGATCGCCGCTCCCGCCACCGCGCTTGGGGAGCCCGCGGCCACGCAGCCGCAATCGCCGTCCGCTGGATGAGCCCGCGGGCACCCGGATCTGCGCGCTGCCTGTCGGCGTCTGCACCGTCGCCGTCGCCCCAAGCGCCGCCTGCGATGGTGTGATCGGTAGATCAACGTCCAGGTCGTGATCGCCACGACGGTGAAAGCGTGGATGCGGCTTAAGTACAACCCGCAGAAACAGGTCGCCCGGAGGGCCCCCGTAAAACCCCTCAGCTCCCCGTCCAGCCAGTCGGATCAGCTGGCCATCACGGACGCCCGCCGGGAAGTTCACATTCACGTGACGGCCATCCAGCGCAAGTCGTCGTCGCCCACCGGCAAGCGCATCCTCCAACGAGAGCTCAAGCAGTGCCTCCCGGTCGCGCCCACGCAATGGCCCACCCGCGCGTTGCGCCCGAGCTCCGAACAGCGCCTCAAACAGGTCCCCCCCGGACTCCGCACCAGTTCGATCGCCCCAACCCTGATCCGTGAAGAACTCCGCGAAGCTCTCGTTAGGAGCTTCCTGCTCCGCCTCACGCCAATCAGCACCAAGACGGTCGTACTGCTCGCGCTTCTCCGGATCGGCCAGCACCTCGTACGCCTCACCCAGCTCCTTGAACCGTTCCTCGGCATCATCATCCGAGTTCAGATCCGGGTGATACTGGCGCGCCAGCTTCCGGTACGCCCGACGGATCGCGTCCTGATCGGCGCCGTGCGAGACGCCGAGGACCTCGTAGTAGTCCGTGTAGCTGAGAGCCATGTGAGACGGAATCGTCCCTCAAACGAGGCAGCCACGTAATCCGATACGGACTCACCCACAGCCGCCGTTGGGAGTAGGGGCAGCTCAGGGCGTCCGCTTGACGGGTCGGTTGCTAAGGGATCGCATGCTCGCTGCCGATGATCGTCAAAGTGTTCGTGAACGAAGCCGCGGAAACTTTCGATGCTCAACGGGTCCTCCGCGAGGAGCCGACGGGCCGGTTTGTCGATCCGATTCCTGCTTCATCAGATCGTGCCCATTTGCAGGCCGTTGCGCCGACGCGCTCGCTTGACGAAGGGCCGCTACTCGGGCGCGTCACCAGAGTCGAAGCCGGGCGGGTGTTGGTCGCCCTCACCGACGACGATGCCGTGCAGCGGGCTACGGTGTCGGCCTTGGTTGCACTCCATGCCGGCGACGGCTTTCTGATGGGAATCATCGACGCGCTCGCCTGCTCGGAGACCTCTGAACGGGTGATCGCCCACCTGATGCCGGTCGGCGCGTTCCATCCCTCGGCCGGAGGCGGCGGAACGTTTCGGGTTGGGGCTGCTCATCAGCCGCGTATTAACGCCGGCTGCTATCTCGTCGAGGGTGAGGATCTGCGCCACTTGATGGGCTGCATTTCGGATGATGTCTCGCCGGACGAGCGGCTGATCCTGGGTCGCTACGGGGACAATGACGGCGCCGAGGCGGTGGCGAACGGCAACCACATGTTCCAGCGGCATCTGGCCATCCTCGGCAACAGTGGGGCTGGCAAGAGCTGGGCGGTGGCGCTATTGCTGGAGCGCGCCGCACGCCTGCGGAACGCGAGCCTCATAGTGCTCGATCTCCACGGCGAATATGGACCGCTAGCCGACGGCGGGATCGCGACTCGCCTGCGTCTCGGTGGACCAGCGGACTTTGTCGATGCAGGTGATGACCTGATCTACCTGCCCTACTGGATCTTCGAGATCGATGAACTCGCGCTGGTCGTGCTCAATGCGGACGATCCATACGCCGCCGATCAGCGCTTGTGGCTAGTCCAGCGAATCGAGGCCATGAAGCGTGGGTCGCTCGGGGCGGCCGGCCACTACGACACGATGATGACCGCGACGGTCGATTCGCCGGTTCCCTACCGGATCCAGGATCTGCTCGCGTCGGCCGAGCGTGACGAGGTGGAGCAGATCATCCTGCAGCCGAGCGGAAAGGTCCTCCCGGGCCCGTACGCCGGCAAGCTGCGGAGTCTCATCAATCGGATCGAGGCCCGATGCGCCGACCCGCGCTACGCCTTCATCTTCCAGCCCCCCGAGCAGTCTCACAGCCTTGACTGGCTGTCACAGATGGCTCTCACGCTGCTGCATTCAGGCGGCGGGACGCCGGGCATAAAGATCATCGACCTTTCGGGGCTGCCGTCCGCGCTCGTCCCGCTCGTTGCCGGACTGATCGCCCGTCTTACCTACGACATCCAGTTCTGGACGGAGGCGACACGCCGAACGCCGATTTGCCTGGTCTGCGACGAGGCACACGTCTACCTGCGGGAAACCGAGGACGCCTCGCCGATCTACAAGTGGGCGATGCAGCGCTTCGAGACGATTGCCAAGGAGGGCCGCAAGTACGGAGTCTGCCTCGCCGTGGTCAGCCAGCGTCCGAGTGAGCTCAATCGCACCGTGCTCAGCCAGTGCAACAACTTCATCATCCTGCGCTTGAGCAACGACCCGGACCACGAGGCGATCGTTCAGCTTGTGCCTGGCGCGTTTGCCGGCGTCGCAGACGTGCTCCCCACACTCGATGTCGGGGAAGCGGTCGTCGTAGGTGACGCAATCCCGCTACCAATCCGCATCAAGCTCGACCGCGCGACCAACGGCCCCGATAGCCGGACAATCCCCTACTGGTCGTTGTGGGCAAGCCAGCCCTCTTCGCCAGAAGCGATCGTTATGGGCACCTCGGCGCTGCGAGCCCAGTCGCGCGCAGTAGCCAAGGCAGCGACTTCCGGCCATAGCCCGGAAGCCCCGGCGACTTCTGACTTTCCAAGCTGAGCCAAAGCGTTCGCGCTGATCGAAACCTGCTTCAGCGCGGCGCTAGGCCAGGAGCAGGGATCACGCATCGGGATTCCGTCCAGTCCGGCATAGTGTCTGTCGTGGTTCCCGACGTCGAGAATGCCGCCCCGGGCGCCGCCCGTGCGATGCTGAATACTGATGCCGCGATTAGTGCGCGCGGCATCTCCAAGTCCTTCGGCGAGGTGCGCGCGCTGATCGAAGTCGACCTCGACGTTGCCCGCGGGACCGTCCTCGGCCTGCTCGGTCCAAACGGCGCCGGCAAGACCACGCTGGTACGAATCCTCACCACTCTGCTGCGGCCGGACTCCGGGTCCGCTCAGGTCGCCGGCCTCGATGTTCTGGGTCAGGAAGCCAGGTTGCGCGAGCGGATCGGGCTCGCGGGCCAGTATGCCGCCGTCGACGAGAACCTCACCGGACTCGAGAACCTGACGATGGTGGGGCGGCTGTACGGCTCGCGGCGCAGTGCCGCCAGGGTTCGCGGCCAGGAGCTGCTCGGGCAGTTCGACCTGGTGGACGCCGCCAACCGCTCGGTGAAGACCTACTCCGGCGGCATGCGCCGGCGCCTGGATCTGGCCGCCGCTCTGGTTGCGAAGCCCCCGGTCTTGTTCCTGGATGAGCCGACTACTGGACTGGATCCCCGTAGCCGCTTGGACCTGTGGGACGTGATCGAGACGCTTGTGAGCGAGGGGGCGACTGTGCTGCTCACCACCCAGTACATGGATGAGGCCGACCGGCTCGCGGACCGGATCTCGGTGATCGACCACGGCCGCGTGATCGCCGAGGGCACCTCCGACGAGCTCAAGGATAGGGTCGGAGGGGAACGACTCGAGGTGCACCTCGAGGATTCCTCGCAAGCGGAGGCGGCGGTCCGTGCGCTAGCGCCGATGTGCGGCGATGAGCCGGCGATGTCCGACGGGCTGGTCCGGATCGGAGTCAGGCAGCGTGGGGGGGCGATCATTGAGGCAGTCCGCCTGCTTGACGAGGCGGACGTCGGCGTCGATGACATCGCGCTCCGGCGTCCGACGCTCGACGACGTGTTCCTGGCGTTGACGGGGCACGCAGCGGAAGAGGAGAGCCTGGAATGAGGCGCCTGCTTTCAGACACGCTCGTGGTGACCGAGCGCAACCTGATCCGGCTCCCGCGCGCACCCGAGCTGCTAATCGCATTCACGATCCAGCCGATCATGTTCGTTCTGCTGTTCCGGTACGTGTTCGGCGGCGCGATCCGCGTGCCGGGGGGCTCTTACGCCGAGTTCCTGCTACCGGGGATCATCGTCCAGAACATCGCCTTTGGCGGGTTCGTAACGGCGCTCGGGCTGAACGAAGACATGCAGAAGGGCCTGATCGACCGCTTCCGCTCGCTGCCGATGTCGCGTGCGGCCGTCCTGGCGGGCCGGACGTCTGCGGACGTCTTCACCAATGGTCTGTCAATGACGATCCTGATCGTGACCGGGCTGGTCATCGGATTCTCGTTCCAGACCAGTGCGCTGCACGTGATCGTCGGACTGGTGCTCGCGCTGACGTTCGGCTACGCGTTCTCATGGGTATTCGCGTTCCTCGGCCTGCTCGTCAAGACGCCCGAGGCGGCCAACTCAGTCGGCTTCCTCGCGGTCTTCCCGCTGACGTTCATCTCCTCGGCTTTCGTTCCCGGGCAGTCGCTGCCGACTCCACTGCGGCAGTTCGCCGACGTCAATCCGTTCACGATCATCGTCAACGAGTTGCGCTGGCTCTGGACCGGCCAGCACTCGCCCGACCAGCTGTGGCAGGCGTTCGCCTGGGTCGTGTTCATCCTGGTGGTGTTCTCACCGCTCGCGGTGCACCGCTATCGGCGGACCGCCAGCCGATAGAGCTTG
>Ga0307372_10008136_pt1 | contig 14803 bp, 17 predicted proteins | sample OX1MG_FD_202533 | JGI IMG/M metagenome (GOLD analysis project Ga0307372, IMG submission 202533) | Soil microbial communities from Risofladan, Vaasa, Finland - OX-1 | ecosystem: Environmental > Terrestrial > Soil > Coastal area > Acid sulfate soil | place: Finland: Risofladan, Vaasa | collected... | reverse complement strand
CCGACGTCGACGACGACTTCGACCCGGTCACCTTTCACGGCATCAACACTAGGTCGATCTGAGCGCGACCTCAGGCGGGCGACAGCCGCAGGGCGTTGGCCTTGGCCACAGCGCCGAACCAGTGCGCGCTGGGCTTCGGACGCCGTTCGAAGGTCACGGGGTCCACCGCACAGATGCCGAGCTTGGGGCCGAATCCGAGGTGCCACTCGAAGTTGTCGAGCAGGCTCCAGACGAAATATCCCCGGACGTCGATGCCGTCCGTGATGCAGCGATGGAGGCTTTCGAGCGCTTCGGTGATGAACTCGATGCGCTCGGGGTCGTGTTCGGTGGCGAGCCCGTTCTCGGTCACGACCACCGGGAGACCGGTGTAGGCGGCGGCCCGGCGGACGGTGTACTCGACCACCTGGGGCCAGTACTCGTAGCCCATCTGGGTGAGCCGTGTTCCCAGCGGCGGCTCGAGCGGGCCCGTGGGGCCGAGGACGGTGCGCTCGTAGCACTGGACCCCGATGAAGTCGTCGCCGGCGGTGGCGTCGAGGAAGGTGTTCTCGAGGATCTGCTCGGCCGCGTCCCTCGTGCCCTGTCCGCCCTCGCCCGCCACGAGCTCCTCCATGGACAAGGTGATGCCGACGGGGAACGATCCCGGTCCCGAGCGAAGGGCGTCCACGGCCAGGCGATGGGCCCGGACCAGGGCATCGTTGACGGCGAAATGACGGACGAATTCGTCCTTCAGTCCGGGGGGGTAGAGCCCGACGGTGTAGCCGAGGACGGCCACCACATTGGGCTCGTTGAATGTGCAGGCCCAGCCGATGAGGTCGCCGATGTGGGCCACGGTGCGCTCCACGTAGCGGGCGAAGCGCTCCGGTGCGTCGGGAGCCTCCCAGCCGCCGCGGTCGGCCAACCAGAGGGGCGTCGTGAAGTGGTGGAAGGTGACCACCGGTGAGACGCCGCGCTCGAGGCAGGCCGCGCAGATGCGCCGGTAGTGGTCGAGAGCGGCGCGCGAGAACTCACCTTCGGCGGGCTCGATCCGGCTCCATTCCAGTGAGAAGCGGTACGCGCCGAAGCCGAGGTCGGCGACGAGGTTGACGTCCTCCTCCCAATGGTGCAACGAGTCACAGGCGTCGCCGCTCGATGCCGCGCATCCCGAGGCGGGGTTGTGCTCCCAGCGCCACCAGTCGTTGTTGGTGTTGGCGCCCTCGATCTGATGGGACGAGGTGGCGGTTCCCCAGATGAACCCGGGTGGGAACCGCAGGGTCGTCTCGTCTGTCGTCGGTGGCGTCATGGTCGGACCCCCAGTGCGGCGGCGCGCTCGGCCAGGGCCGGGTCGCGCAGGAAGCGGGCGATGTCCTCGAAGTCCGGTGTGGGGCCTTTCCAGGCCAGGTCGTCGACCGAGCCCAGCAGGGAGGGATCGATGCGCAGGGTCGCCAGGTCGCGGAACAGCAAAGCGTCGTCCATCTCCGAGGCCAGCCGGTCGGCCAACTTGGGGGCGCTGCGGACGGCCCCTCGCAGCGCCGGGTCCCAGTCCGACACCGAGGGCGGGATGGCCTCGAGGTGCTCGTAGCGCCCGAGGACCCTCGACGCCGACTGCTTGCCCCAACCCGCGATCCCCGGGAACCCGTCCGCGCTGTCACCGACGAGGGCCAGCCAGTCGGGGATCGACGAGGGCCCGATGCCGTAGCGGTCCCGGACCGCCTCTTCGTCGGTGATGACGTCCTTGCGGCGATCGAGCTGGACCACGCGCCGACCCCGGACGCACTGGGCGAGGTCTTTGTCGGGTGTGCAGACGAGAACCTGCTCGACACTCCGGTCGTCAGACGCCACCGCTGCGGCCGAGGCCAGCGCGTCGTCGGCTTCGAGCTCGACCATGGGCCAGACCACCACGCCCATGGCCAGAAGGGCGGCTTCGAGGAGGGGGAACTGGGCCATGAGGGCGTCGTCGACGCCTTCGCCGGTCTTGTAGCCGGGCCAGAGGTCGTTGCGAAACGACTCCACGACGTGATCGGTGGCCACGCCGACGTGGGTCGCCCGGGCGGCGATCATCGACAGGACCGACCGGACCACGCCGCGCACCGCGCCGACCTCGCCCCCCTCGGAGCTCTCCCTCGGTGGGGCGCCGTAGAAGTGGCGGAACAATTCGTAGGTCCCGTCGACGAGATGGACCCGGACGCCTTTCACCGGCGCGCCTGGCGTCGCATGTACCAGGTCTCGACACCGAGGATCGGGGCCTTGTCGGCGACCTCGAATCCGAGGCCCGTGTAGAACCGGACGTTGCGCTGCTTGTCGGTCTCGAGCCAGGCCCGACGCGCTCCTTCGTCGAGCCAGGCGCACACCGCCCGCATGAGGTCGCCGCCGATGCCCCGACCCTGGAACCCGGGCTCGACCCCGACCGGACCGAGATGGAAGTGCTCCTCGGCCAGGTCGGCCTGGGCCCAGTGGGCCCAAAAGACATGGGCCCGGGCGCGCTCGCCGAGGGCGGGCGTGGGTGCCGCCACGAGCGCGGATGCTTCGGGCCCCACGAAAGCGCCGATGCAGCCTCCCGGGGGGGCGACGCCCGCGGCTGCCACGACACAGTCGCCGGCGAAGGCCGCCCATTGCGGCGACGGGAGCAGCCCGAAGAACGGCCCGAGCTCCCCGTGGAGCCCGGCCAACCCGTCGAGGGGGTCGTCGCCGTAGATGGCGACGGTGGTGGGGGAGTCCGCCAGGGCTCGTGCCGTCACCGCCGCCGCGGCGCGGTGCTCGTTCCCCTGAAGGGCGCGTATCTCGGTCCTGTGCACGCCCCCATCATGTCCACATCGTCTCCGGGTCGCCTCTCGAGGGAAGAGCCGCGGCACCGACGGCCGTGTCGGTGACGGCACCAGGGTCGGTGACGGCGAGTCGGTGGATGCAATGGGGATGGGCGATGGTCCCCTGTTACCATCAGCGGCTCTATGACGGTGCGTCAGATCCGGGGGGAGCACATCACCATCACCGATGTCCTTCGGGCCGCCGCCGACGCGAACGCCGAGGTCGAGGCCTATGTAGAGATGGCCGGGCCCGGTTCGAGCGGGCTCGTTCCCGACGGAGCCGACGGGCGGAGGCGGCTCAGTTTCGCGGGGTGGGAGAACGCCGCCGAGGCGGTGGCGGGACTGTTTGCCTCGTTGGGGGTGACCAAGGGCGACGTCGTCTGTCTGCTCCTGCCCTCGTCGATCGACTACGCCGTCTGCTACCAGGCCGCGGCCCGGATCGGCGCCGTCACGACGGGCGTGAACCTCCGGATGGGCGCGGCCGAACAGGCGTCGATCACCGCCCGTGTCCACCCCGTCGTGACCGTCCTCGACACCGACGTCGTGGCCGAGGACGACGTCCCGCCCGGTTCGGGCACGGTGGTGTCGCGTCGTGCGCTGGCGGCGGCGTGGGAGCACGACCGGCCCGCCCCGGGCACGGGCGACGCTCATGACCCGGTCACCATCGTGTGGACCAGCGGGTCGACCGGTGTCCCCAAGGGTGCGGTGTTCGACCACGCCAACCTGCGAGCCGTCGCGGCGGGCACCGACGTCCTCTCGCACCCCGGCGACCGTCGGTTGTCGCCGCTGCCCTTCGCCCACGTGGGCTACATGACCCGCGCCTGGGACGAGATCGGGCACGGCGTCACCACGGTGATCACCCCCCAGCCCTGGACAGCCGCGTCGGCTATCGAGTTGCTCAGCAGTGAGCGGGTGACCGTCGGACAGGGAGTGCCCACCCAGTGGGCCCTGATGTTGGCCCACGCCGATCTCGACGGAGCGGATCTGTCGAATCTGCGGATCGCCGGTACCGGCGCTTCACGGGTACCGGCCGAGCTGGTCCGGGCCATGCGGGAGCGACTCGGGTGTCCGGTGGTGGTGCGGTACACCTCGACCGAGTCGTCACTCGGGACCGGGACTCGTCCCGAGGACGACGACGACGTGGTGGCCACGACGGTGGGCCGGCCCGTGCCCGGGGTCGAGCTCGAAGTCGTGGACGACGACGGGACGATGGTGTCCGACGGTGAGGTGGGCCGGGTGCGGTTGCGCTCCGGCGCGGTGCTGCGTGGCTATGTGGGCGACCTGGCGTCGGGCGCGATGGTCGACCTCGTCGCCACCGCCGCCGTCCTGGACGGCGAGGGGTGGGTCACCACCGGCGACCTCGGTTGGCTCGGTGACGACGGGAACCTGAGGCTGGCGGGCCGGGTGTCGGAGATGTACATCCGGGGTGGCTACAACGTGTACCCGGCCGAGGTCGAGGCGGTGCTGGGTGAGGTGCCCGGTGTGGCCCAGGTGGCGGTGGTGGGGGCTCCCGACCGCATCCTGGGGGAGATCGGCGTCGCCTTCGTCGTCCCCGCCGAGGACTCCGCGCCACCGACGCTCGACGACCTCCGGGCCGCCTGCCGGGCGAGGGTGGCCGACTACAAGGCCCCGGACCGACTCCACCTCGAGGTGGAGCTCCCGGTGACCTCGATGGCGAAGGTCGACAAACGAGCGTTGGCGGCGCGCGCCGTCGAGATCGAGACACGGCAAATGAAGGAGCGAGTGAGGACATGACCGAGACCAAGGACTCCGGGGCGACGAGCGACGCCCCGGCCAAGCCCGCCGGGGAGCGCCCCCCGCGCCAACACCCCATCATCGCCGGTGCCGAGCCGATCAAGTTGGGGTCGATGCTCGTGACGCTGGTGGAGCCCCGGCGTGGCCACGAGGTGGCCTACAACCGGTGGTACGAGAGGGACCACTTCTATTCCGGCTGCATGATCGGCCCCTACCAGTTCGCCGGTAAGCGGTTCGTGGCCACCGCCGAGCTCAAGGCGCTGCGCGACCCCGATTCCTCCGCCGTCACCGGTGAGCCCGACCGGGGCAGCTTCTTGTCGGTGTACTGGGTGCTCGACGGGTACCACGACATCTGGAACCGATGGGCGGTCGACCAGGTGAAGGCCCTGCACAAGGCGGGCCGGATGTTCAACGAGCGCGACCACATCCACACCCTGCTGTACCGGTACGCCTGGGAGCGGTCGCGAGAAGCCGACGGCCTGCCCGCCGAGCTCGCCCTGGACCATCCGTCGGCCGGGCTCGTGGCCGTGTTCACCGACCGGGCCGAGGGCCTCGACCCCGCGGCGTACGAGCAGTGGATCCGTGACGAGCACCTTCCCGCCTTGCTGCCGGGGACCGCAGCCCGACTCGTGATCGGCGCCGACCCGCTGCCGCTGCTCATCGACGCGCCCGGCGACGTCCCGCGGTCGGAGTCCGACGACCGGCGGCAACTGACCCTGTGGTTCCTCGACACCGCACCCCAAGAGGCGTGGGACAGCGTCATCACCGCCCATCGGCTCGCCCTCGAGGACTCCGGGAAGGGTCGTGTCGTGGCCGCCCTCCCGTTCATCCCGACCATTCCCGGCACCGACACCTATACCGACATGCTCTGGGCTGACCAAGGTGGAACCACGACCCAGAGCCAGACCGACAAGAGGGGGAACTCGTGAGCCCGGATCCCGCCGTGGTCACTCCACCGGCCCGACGTTTCGAGGGCAAGACCGCCATCGTCACCGGTGCCGGCTCGGGCATCGGCCGGGCCACGGCCATCCGCCTGGCGGTGGAGGGAGCGTCGGTGGCCTGTCTCGATGTCGTGCCCGACAACCTCGACGAGACCGTCGAGGCCCTCAGCATCCTGGGGGGCAAGGCTGTCGCCTACCGCTGTGACGTCACCGACGAGACCGTCGTCCACGACACCGTGACCGAGGTCGCCTCGGCCCTGGGCCGTCCCGACGTCTTGTGCAACGTGGCGGGCATCGGGACCTTCGCCCACACCGCCGAGATGCCCCTGGAGAAATGGAACCGGATCCTGGCGGTGAACCTGACCGGCACGTTCCTCATGACCAAGGCCGCGCTCGCCTACATGCTCGAGCCCCCGGGCGGGAGCATCGTCAACATCGCGTCCACCGCAGGCCTCATGGGATCTGCCTACAGCGCCGCCTACGCGGCCTCGAAGGGTGGCGTGATCATGTTCACCAAGGCCCTGGCCATCGAGTACGCCGGGAGAGGCGTGCGGATCAACGCGGTGGCGCCGGGGGGAGTCGACACGCCGCTCCTCGGCAGCTTCCAGCTTCCCGAGGGAGGCGACATGAAGCACATCTACCGGATCACGAGCCGGATGGGCTTCTGCACCCCCGATCAGATCGCGGCCGCCATCGCCTTCCTGGCGTCGGAGGAGTCCGCGTACACCACCGGCGCGGTCCTGGCCGTCGACGGAGGCATCACCGCGTAGCGCGACGGGCTCCGGTGCCGGGTCGCTACCATCCACGACGGTGAGCCCGCCGCCGATGTTCATCGTCACCGACGTGTCTCCGTACCGGGACGGGCCGGCCGGTGTCCACGGCGTGCTGCCCCAGGCCGGGGTGGCGCTCACGGAGCTGGCCGGGCTGGCCTCGCTCGAGGCGGTGCGCGTCGACGACGTCCCCGCGCTCGATCCGGTGGCACTGTCGGGCGGGGGCGTGCTGGCGTTGTTCACGATCGGGGAGACCCCGTGGAACGACGCGCAGCGTGCGGCGATCACCGACGGGGTGCGGTCGGGTCGCCTCGGCATCCTGGGCGTGCACGCCGCCACCGACGCCTGCATGTCGTGGGAGGAGTACGGGGCGCTCATCGGGGCGCGCTTCGACGGCCACCCCTGGACCGAGACCTTCGACATCGAGGTCGACGTCGAGCACCCGAGCACGCGTCACCTCGAGGCTGTCTGGCCTTGGCGCGACGAGGTCTATCTGTTTCGGGACCTCCGACCCGATGCCCGGGTGCTGCTCCGGGTGGCCGAGGGCCAGCTCGACATGGCCGTGGCCGGAGCGCGACGGCCGTCGGTCGGCTTTCCCTTGGCCTGGTGCTTCAGAGAAGGAGCCGGGCGGGTCTTCTACACCTCGCTCGGGCATTTCCCCGGGGCCTGGGAGACCCCCGCCTATCTGCGCCACCTCCAGGGCGGGCTGGCCTGGGTCCTCGGAGACGAGGACTGAGACGGTGCATCTCGTCGACACCGTCGAGGTCGAGCCCGAGCGCGTCGAGGACTACCTCGAGGTCATCGGAACCCCGGGGATGGCGGTGATGGGCGACGCTGGGGCGTCGTTCGTGTCGTGTGCGACGACGTGCGACGCCATCGGCGAGGCCGTGTGCATCGAGGTGCGGTGGTCCTTCGACGACCATGTGCAGTGGGACGAGATCCGCAAGAACCTGGTGCTCGATCCCCGGTACCACCAGTACGGGGCCACGGTGGCGTCGCTGCGGGTGCGAGGGACACGCCGGTTCTTCACTCTGACGACGCCGTCGCAACCGTGATGCTCCGGCGTTTCGAGGTCTATGCCCTTCGTCCCGACGCGCCCGCCGACGCCGTGGTCGGGCTCGAAGAGGCGTGTCGTCGGTGTGGGCGGTTCATCCCCGAGGTCCTCGACTCCGCCGTGGGGACGAACCTCTCCGACGCGCCCGTCCAGCTCGTCTGGGAGCACGGCTACGCCTCGCCTGAGGCGTATCGGCGCTACATGGTGCATCCGTATCACGCCGCGGTCATCGACCGGTACTTGTTGCCCGATGCGCCGGAGAGGATCGTCATCGACGGCCCGTTGGGAGCTGGGCTCTACGGCTACCGCTGTGACACCCCCTCGTACCGGATGAGCTCGGGGGTGCGGAGGCTCGTGCTCTTGCACCTCGACAACCGATCCACCGAGACCGATGTGGCCCGGCTGGCCGAAACCCTCGAAGAAGCCCCGACCGACGTCGGTGGTATGGCCGTGTCGATCGTGGCCGCCAACTCCATGGGCTCGGCCTGGTTCGACGGTGTCACGCCCCTCATGGGTCCGCCCCGGTGGACCCACATCTGGGAACAGGGATTCTCGAGCCTCGAGGCACTCGAGGACTACCGCCACGGGGACTCGTCGGTGGCCGCCGTCGAGCGCGGCGGCTGGGACCGACAGTTGGGTGGCATCGTGAAGCGTTCGGCCGAGCTCTTCTACGAGGTGTCACGAGACACCGAGGAGACATCGGGCCATGAGTGACGACGGGTATCTACTCGACAACCGGAAGGCTGCAGCCGGCGCACGACTCGACGCGTTGGCTGCAGTCTTCGACCCGGTCACGTTCCCACACATCGACGCGCTCGGCATCACCGGGGGATGGCGTTGTTGGGAGGTGGGCGCGGGCGGCCCGTCGGTGCCGCGGTGGCTCGCCGGGCGGGTCGGTTCGGAGGGGAGGGTGCTCGCCACCGACATCGACGTGTCGTGGACCCGTGGCGGCGCGGACTCCGGCGTCGAGGTGCGACGCCACGACATCGCCCGTGACGATCCGCCGGGGGAGACCTTCGACCTCGTCCACGCCCGGTTGGTGCTCGTCCATGTCACCGATCGCGACGCGGCGTTGCGATCGATGGTCCGGTCTCTCTCCCCGGGTGGTTGGCTTCTCGTGGAGGACGCCGACCCCGCACTCCAGCCGTTGAGCTGTCTCGATCCGAAGCGCCCGGAAGAGGAACTGGCCAACAGGATCCGGACCGGGTTCCGGGCCCTCATGGCGCAGCGTGGCGTGGACCTCGCCTACGGCCGGAAGCTGCCGCGGCTCCTGCGGACAGCCGGGCTCCTGGACGTGGCCGCCGATGCGTATTTCCCCGTGGCGTTGCCGGCGTGTGGGGTCCTCGAGGCCACCACCGTGGCGGTGATTCGCGACCAGCTCGTCGACGATGGCATCGCCACGGACGAGGAGATCGAGTCCCATCTCGCCGCCGTGGCGACGGGGCGCCTCGACCTCGCTCAGCCCCCCATGATCTCGGCCTGGGGGCGGGTACCGGGCGACCGGTCCTGACCGCTCGTCGTAACGGGGCGTCTGCATCGTCGCCCGAGGGCGCTAGAAGACCGGACTTCGGTACGCTCCGTGGTGATGCGATTCCGCCCCAGGCCAGCCGAGCGGAGCGCCGAGCAGGTGTGGTTGATCCCGTCTCCACCACCGGCTCGAGCCCCCAGGCCCAGGCGGAGGCGACCCAACGGCGGATCGAGCTCCCTTTTCCTGGTGATCGCGGTGGCGTCGATCGCCACCGGGGGTGCCGCCGTCGCCTTGGGCCTGGCCGGAGCTCAGAGCCCGGTGAAATCGTCGTCCTCGCATCGAGTCGCCACCAAAGCGGGGGTCCACCACGATCTGGCTCCTGTGATCATCCCCGAGGCCCCGCCGCCGGTGATCATCCCCGCGGCGCCCTCGACCAGCGCGGCGATCGACGTGGGCGCCCCGAGCGGACCGAAGCCCAGCACGTGGAGGAGCTACGTCGTTCCCGCCGTGGCCCCGCTCATCAACAGCGCTCCGTCCAACATCAACGATCCCTCGGTGATCGCCACCGCCACGGTCCGCACCATTCCTCTGTACGCGTCGCCGGGTGCGGCCAAGCCCGTGGGCACACTGGCCAACCCGAACTACCTGGGCGCGACGGTGACGCTGCTCGTCACCGGGTACCAGCCGGGCTGGGTCCAGGCCTACATCCCGATACGACCCAACGAGACCACGAGGTGGATACCGAGCGCGGATCTCACCGTGTCGTTCGTCGACGACCACATCGTCGTCAGCCTCTCGGCCCGCAAGCTGACGCTCTACCGGAACAACACACCCGTGTTCTCGTCCGAGGTGGCACCGGGTGCCCCGAGCTCGCCCACTCCCACCGGCTCGTTCTTCGTGGCCTACATGGTGAAGCTCACCGACCCCGGCAACGTCTATGGGCCCTATGCCATGGGGACCTCGGCGTTCTCGAACACCTACTACAGCTTCGACGGGGGCCCCGGCCAGGTGGGGATCCACGGGACGAACGAACCCTGGGTCATCGGGTCCTACGCCAGTCACGGTTGTGTTCGACTGCCCAACAGCGCCATTACGACGTTGGCCCAGCAGGTGGTCCCGGGCACCCCCGTCGAGATCGAGCACTGAGCCTCGTGACCGACGATGATGAGACCGGCCGCGGCCGACACGGCGACGAAGGAGTGGTGAGGTGGCGATGAAAGGGTATGTCCTCACGGTCGAGCGGGTCGTCCCCGCCACCCCCGAGGTGGTCTTCGACGTCCTGGCCGATGTGAGTCGCCACCACCTGATCGATGGCTCGGGAATGCTCCGAGGTGCGAACGAGGCGGCTCCCCAACGCTTGGCCCTGGGGATGACTTTCGGGATGGGGATGAAGCTCCTCGTCTCGTACTCGACGGTGAACAAGGTCGTGGAGTTCGAGGAGAACCGACGCCTCGCTTGGAAGACCGGTCCCGAGGGATTCATGGGCAAGGTGGTGGCCGGCCGGACCTGGCGCTACGAGCTCACGCCTGTCGAGGGGGGAACCCTGGTCAGAGAGAGCTGGGACATCACCGCCGATCACCAGCGTGTCCTGTTGAAGCTCGGGGACATCTGGTCGGGCAAGACGCGCCGGGACATGGAGCGGACCCTCGAACGCCTGAGCGCGTTGGTCGCCGCCGACGGTGTGGTCGGCACCCAGGAGCGCACCTGACCCTCGGGTCGAGCGCCCAGGGCGACCGGTCCCGCCTCACGCTACGGTAGGCCCGTCGCAGGGCCCCGAGCACCGGGCATCGAGGAGGACAGGCCATGCCGGACATCGTCGCTGGCGTCATCGGGATTGCACTCGTCTTTATATGGATCTACTGCCTCTATGACGTCATCACCACCCACGACGCGCTGGTTCGGAACCTCCCCAAGATCGCCTGGTTCGTCATCGTCTTGTTGCTGCCCGATCTCGGGTCGATCTTGTGGTTGTGCTTCGGGCGGCCCCGTCTCCCGGCCCAACGCGTCTCTTTCGACCAGCTCCGGCCGCGCCCTGAGAGTGTCGGAGAGCGTGAGTTCGAGATGTCGTCGCTGGACCACCTCCACCCCGTGGTCCGCGAGCGCGAGGAGCTGGCGCGGCTGCGGATGATGCAGGCCCAACTGGAGCGCCGGGAGAACGAGCTCCGCCAGCGGGGATTCGGCGACAGCTCCGAAACGTGGCGCGACGCCTGACTGATCCCGGGCGGGTTGCAGCGCGGGTTGCACGGCGTCGTCGGTCCTGGTCGGTCCCACCTCGCTCATGCCATCAGCGCACGTCAACGGGATCGACCTCTACTACGAGCGGACCGGTCACGGGCCCCCGTTGCTGTTCCTGAACGGGTCGGGATCGACCCTCGCCACCGTCGCTCCGCTCATCGACATGGTGGCGGGTCGTCTGGAGGTGGTCGCCCACGACCACCCTGGCCTGGGTCGCAGCTCCATCCCTGTGGGTCCCTACACATTGGCGCAGTACGCCTCGGATGCGCTCGGGCTCCTCGGCGCCGTGGGTTGGTCGATGTGTCGCGTCGTGGGGGTGAGCTTCGGGGGCATGGTGGCCCAGGAGCTGGCCGTGACCGCCCCCGAACGTGTCGAGCGTCTGGCGTTGGTGTGCACCTCGCCGGGGGGAGAGGGAGGGGCGTCGTACCCCCTGGACGAACTGGTCGGGTTGGTACCGCCGCGGCGGGCCGAGATCTCGAGGCAGCTGCTCGACCCACGATTCACCGAGGAGTGGTTGTCGTCACACCGCGGGGACCGCATGCTCGCTGACGCCATGGCCCAGCGGGGAGCCGACGGGATCGCCCCGGTGGCCAACAGCGAGGCCATCGTGAGTGTTGTCGCCGGTGCGACACTGCATGTCTATGAAGGAGGCCACGCCTTCTTCGTCCAGGACCGTCGCGCCATGCCCGAGACCATCGACTTCCTGGCCGGGTGACGATCACGTTTCGGGAGTGGGCGTCTCGATGAAGTCGCCGATGATCTGAGCGAGCTCTTCGCCTCGCTCCTCCTGGACGAAGTGCCCGGCGCCTCTGATGGTGCGATGCACTCGACCCGCTGCTCCGGGGACTTGGTCCTGGAACACCGTCTCCCATCCCCTGGTGGCGGGGTCACCGTCGGAGAAGGCGGTGAGAAAGGGCCGCTCCCAACTACGGAGTGCCTGCATCGTGGCGCGGCCGATGACCGCGCCCGGGTCGTTGGGGGTCAGCGGGATCAGACTGGTCATCTGGCGCAGACCGGCTGTGAACGACGGGTCGGGATACGGGGCGTCGTAGGCGGCGATCACCTCAGGAGGAAGCGGCCCCGCCGACGAGTACAAGAAGTTGCTCGGCAGCAGCTCCGGGGCCCGCTGGCAGTACAGGACGTAGTCGACGAGGGACTGCTCGAGGACCACCTCGGTGTCGCCATCAGCGTGGTTGGCCCACGTCAGCTTCCCCGCGAGCGCAGGGTCCGAGGTGTGCACGATGGTGTTCGACGCCACCACCCGGGCAAACCGCTCGGGCCGTGCGGCGAGGGTGCCGAGCCCGATGGGCCCGCCCCAGTCCTGGACGACCAACGTCACCTCAGACAAGTCGAGCTCGTCGACGAAGCTCGTCATCCATTCGACGTGGCGGCGGTAGGTGTAGTCGGTTCGCTCGGTGGGCTTGTCGGACCGGCCGAACCCGATGTTGTCAGGTGCGATGGCTCGCAGGCCGCGTCGGGTCAGGACCGGGATGACCTTGCGGTACAGATATGACCACGTCGGCTGCCCGTGGAGCAGGAGCACCACCGGAGCATCTCGAGGCCCGGAGTCGACGTAGTGCATGTGAAGGGTGTCGACACCCTTGGCCTGCACCGACGCGTAGTTCGGCTCGAACGGGTACTCGCCGAGGTGGGCAAAGCGGTCGTCGGGCGTGCGGAGAAACGACGTGCCGGCCCGATCAGACCCACGTCCCGACCCGCCTGGTTCGGCGCTGGTCACCAACCTGCTCCGAACAAGGTCAGGCGGTCTCGCCGGCCTGCGCCTTCTTCGCCGCCATCCAGTCCTTCATGGCCGGTGCGAAGTTGGCAGGGTTGTAGACGTCTTCCTCGGACGAGAAGCGCATGTCGCCCGCGTACTTGAGGATCGTGATATTCGCCGACTGGTAGACGCCGCCGTCACCGGGGTCGTTGAAGCGGTTCTCGATCTGACAGATCCACCAGCCCCGTTCCTCGTCGCAGACGCACCAATCGTGGGGGAACATGGTCATCTCGTTGTTCGGCCACTGGGTCATGGTCGTGGAGATCCATTCGAGGATCTGCTCACGCCCGACGAAGCGACCGAAGAGATGCTCGATGTACTCGGCGTCCTCGGTGAAGAGCTCGGCCCACGGCTTCCAGTCGCCGCTCCGACCGGACTCATTGGCCACGGCCAGGTAGTTGTCGTGCGCCCGTTGCAGCTCGGCGCGATCCCACGTGCCCACGAGTACCCCCTGTGCCGGGCGGTCGGTCCAGCGCGAGGCTGGCCGCACCGGTGAAGGGTGCGAGAGCGTCGTCGCCGGTGACGACCGTAGCAATCGTGGCCGGGTCCAGTCGGTTGGCGATATCTTCCCGCCCCGGCTTTGTGCCGGGGAAAGGCGGCCCGAGAGGCTTGGGTGGAGAGGCCCGGGCGCACCCGAGAGAAGCATCATCGCCGTCGGGACGTCAATACGTCCTGGTCGCGGCCAGACCCCGGTTTCGGTGCACGGAGTCTCCCTTCGGCTGTCGCTCCGGTGCGTCGAACCGTATACGTCGCACCCCGACCTCCGGATCATCGCCGGTCCCGATCCCCTGAGAATCACCGGCGGTTCCTTCGGCCCGGGCGCCATTCCTACCCTTACGCACCCGCCGTTCGTCGTCTCTTTGGTTGTCGAGGTCGGAAGAATCGTGGGAGCACCGTCGGCTACCGGCTTCGTCGTTGGCGTCGATCCCTTCGCTGCTGTCTCCTTCGACGCGGTGGTCGACTTCTTCGGCGCAGAGCTCGCCTTGGCGGCCGGTGATGAGGTCGCGGAGGTCGAGTCGCCGGGTTGGCCCCCCTGTGATTGGAGAGCCAGGGCACCTACGGGGCGCCTACGCTTGAGGTGATGAGGACGCGGCTCTCGGGATGGCCCGGGCACCTTCGGCGAGGCTGACGTGCACAGCGCCACGTTCGTGCTGCTGGCCTCGGTCTTCCTCGCCAGCACCGTCGAGATGGTCGAGGCCCTGACCATCGTCGTTGCCGTCGGCGTCACGAGGGGTTGGCGGTCCGCGCTCGAAGGGGTCGCCGCCGCATTCGCCACACTGGCCGCCCTCGTGGTTGCCGTCGGCCCCGCGCTCGTCCACTACGTCCCGTTGAGCGGGCTCAGAGTCGCCGTCGGCGGACTGCTGCTCGTGTTCGGCATGCAGTGGTTACGCAAGGCCGTACTGCGGGCCGTGGGGTTGAAGGCCAAGCACGACGAGGATGCCATCTTCACCGAGCAGGTGGCGGAGCTGTCAGTCCAGGATCGGCCCACCAACGGGCGCGACGGCACGGCCTTCGCCGTGGCGTTCAAGGGCGTGTTCCTCGAAGGCCTCGAGGTGGTCGTGATCGTCCTCACCCTGGGGGTGGCAGATCACCGGTTGGGACTGGCCGCCGCGGCGGCGGGTGCCGCCGTGGTCGTCGTGGGAATCGTCGGGACCATCGTGTCGCGACAGTTGGCCGGTGTTCCCGAGAACGCCTTGAAGATGGCGGTCGGCATCATGCTGGTGAGCTTCGGGTCCTTCTGGGCGGGCGAGGGTGTCGGGGTGCGTTGGCCCGGATCCGAGCTCGCCCTTCCCGTGCTCGTGGCTGTCTACGGCGCGGTGACCTGGGTGACGATCGCGGCCGTCGGACGAGAGCGTCGAGCCGGAGTCGAAGTTGCCTGACCCCCGACCGGTGGATGAGGAGTCGTCGGTGAGCCCGGTGCGACGCTACGTGTCGGCATTCGGGCGGTTCTGGTGGGAGTTCCTCGTCGGGGACACTCCCGAGCTCCTCATCGGTGCCGTGGTGGTGATCGCCGTGGTGGCGC
>Ga0307372_10008133_pt1 | contig 14807 bp, 11 predicted proteins | sample OX1MG_FD_202533 | JGI IMG/M metagenome (GOLD analysis project Ga0307372, IMG submission 202533) | Soil microbial communities from Risofladan, Vaasa, Finland - OX-1 | ecosystem: Environmental > Terrestrial > Soil > Coastal area > Acid sulfate soil | place: Finland: Risofladan, Vaasa | collected... | reverse complement strand
ACCCGGGTCTTGCGCGCTTCACGCATGGAGTCCCGGCTCTTGGGCCCGCGGACTGGGTTCCGGGGCGTGAAGATCCACCCGATGCCGGGGACCGGCTTGCCCCCGATCAGGCGATCCTTGGTGAACAGCCACTCGTATTCACCGTGGAACTCCTGGAAGGAATCGTTGGACAGGATGGTGGCGCCGGAGCGATCGGCGATGCGCAGGAGGAAGGCATCCCCCCGCCCGATGGCGCCGGCGGGCGGGGAGACCATCTCCCCGTGGGCGACCGCCTCATCGAAGGCGGCCCGCTCCGAGCTGTCTATCCGGTGCCCAAAGGTGGCATCGACCACCACGGTGATCTCGGCTTGGGGGAACTCATTATTGAACTCGCGCACGGCTTCATCGAGCTGGGCGAGGCTGGGGATCGAACGGCCCTCGGTGGCGATGTTGGACCCGTCGACCACTACGTGGGTGAACGGCATGTTCCAGGTAGTCAAGCAGCCGCGCACCCCGGGAGTGGGTGACCGGGGCACCCTTTACCATGGTCGGCCGGCCGGTCGGAGGAACCTCCGGGGCCTTGGGAAACAGGGAGCGGGGATGATCAGGGCTGCGTTGTTCGACTTCGGCGGGGTCGTCCTGTCGAGCCCCTTCGAGGCCTTCTCCCGGTACGAGGCCGACCAGGGCCTGCCTCCCGGCTTCCTCCGGGGACTCAACTCCACCAATCCGGATACCAATGCCTGGGCCCGGTTGGAGCGAAGTGAGGTGGCCTTCGAGGAGTTCTGCCTCCTCTATGAGGAGGAGGCCAGCCAGGCCGGGGGTGCCATCGACGCCCGCCAGGTCATGGCCCTACTGGCAGGGGAGTTGCGCCCGGCCATGGTCCAGGCCGTCAAGCGCTGCCGGGAGCGGCTCAAGACCGCCTGCCTGACCAACAACTTCGTGACCGGCGCCGGGTCGCGGCGGACGGGGATGGACGAAATGTTCGACGCCGTCATCGAGTCGAGCCGGGTGGGAGTGCGCAAACCCGATCCTCGCTTCTACACCCTGGCCTGCGAGCTCCTGGAGATAGAACCGAGCGAGGCCGTCTTCCTGGACGACCTGGGGATCAACCTGAAGCCGGCCCGGGAGATGGGGATGACCACCATCAAGGTCGAGGACCCTGAGATCGCCATTAAGGCCCTGGAGGCAGTGGTCGGCTTTCCTTTGAGTTGACGGGGGCTCCGACAGTGAGAGCGGCTTGGGCGGTGACGCCGACGCTGACGGCCGGCCTCAGCCCAGCGCCCGCCGGAGGATGTCCTCGGTCTCCAACTGGTGGATGGCCGCCACGCCGGCCGCCGGGCTGGCCGACTCGGACCGACTGACGTGGACCAACTCGAAGTCCTCGCGCAGGGCGCGGTGAAGCCGGCCGTGCACGAAGGACCAGGCCCCCATGTTCTCCGGCTCCTCCTGGAGCCAGACCACCCGAGAGGCGGAGTTGTAGCGGGAGAGGATGTCGGCTATCTCGTCCTCCGGCCAGGGGTAGAGCTGCTCGACCCGGACCACCGCCACCGTGTCCTGCATCGACAGCGCATCCCGCTCAGTCATGGCGTCGTAGGCCACCTTGCCCGAGCACAGAACGATGCGCTCCACCTTGGAGGGGTCGGTCACGTTCGGGTCGTCCAGGACGTGGGCGAACGAACCCGACTCCAGATCCCCGACCGGAGAACGGGACTGCCTGGCCCGGAGAAGTGACTTGGGGGTGAGCACCACCAGCGGTGTCCGCGTCTCCCGTCGGACTTGGCGGCGAAGGACATGGAAATACTGGGCTGCCGTGGTCGGGTTGACGACGGACAGATTCCCCCCGGCGCACAGGATAAGGAATCGCTCCACCCGGGCCGAGGAGTGCTCCGGTCCCTGGCCCTCATAGCCGTGGGGCAGGAGAAGGATCAGGCCCGACTTCTGACCCCACTTGTCCTCGGCCGCCACGATGAATTGATCGATGATGATCTGGGCCCCGTTGATGAAGTCCCCGAACTGGGCTTCCCAGGCCACCAGGGCGTCCCGGTGTTCGACCGAATACCCGTATTCGAAGCCCAGGGCGGCGTATTCGCTGAGGAGGGAGTCGTAGACGAAGAACCGACCGGCCGGACGGTCCTCCCCGGCCAGGGTCGACAGCCCCACGTGCTCCTCGCCCGTGCGATAGTCGACCAGGACCGAGTGGCGCTGGCTGAAGGTGCCCCGACGGGTGTCCTGGCCCGACAGACGGACGTCGGTGCCCTCGATCAGGAGGCTTCCCAGGGCCAGCGCCTCACCCAGAGACCAGTCGACTTCTCCCGATCCGTACAGCTTGGCCCTGGCGTCGAGCTGACGGGCCAGCTTGGGATGGACGGTGAAGCCCTCCGGGGCGGCGGTGACGGCAGCGGCGATGGCATCCAGCCGTTCCCTCGGGACGCCGGTCGGGGTGGGCGGCGCCGGCTTGGGGTTGGCAGGAGGCGACGGCAGGGCCGTCGGCCGAGGCGGGGCGGAGGAACGGGTCTCGTCCAGCGCCACCTGCAGCCGGGCGCTGAAGTCGGACAGGGACTTCTCCGCCTCGTCCAGGGTTATGTCGCCCCGCCGCACCAGGGTCTCGGTATATAGCTTGCGCACCGAGCGGTGCTGATCGATCAGCTCGTACATGCGCGGCTGGGTGTAGCTCGGCTCGTCCCCCTCGTTGTGGCCGAACCGGCGGTAGCAGACCATGTCGATTACGACGTCTTTATGGAAGGTCTGGCGGAAGGCAAGGGCCAGGCGGCCGACGCGCACGCATGCCTCGGGATCGTCCCCGTTGACGTGGAAGATGGGGGCCTGGACCATCTTGGCCACGTCGGTCGGATACACCGAGGACCGGGCCGATTCGGGCCCGGTGGTGAAACCGAGTTGGTTGTTGATGACCAGGTGGATGGTGCCACCGGTGCGGTAGCCGCTCAGCTGGGACAGATTGAAGGTCTCGGCCACCACGCCCTGGCCGGCAAAGGCGGCGTCCCCGTGCACCAGCACGGACAGGACCGGATAGCTACCCGGCTCGGGATGCAGATCCTGCTTGGCTCGGCCCATGCCCTCGACCACAGGGTCCACCGCTTCGAGGTGGGACGGGTTGGAGGCCAGCGTCACCGGGATCTCCACCCCGGAGAGACCGACAAACTTGCCCACCGCGCCCTTGTGGTACTTGACGTCACCTGAACCCTGCACGGTGTCGGGGTCGATGTCACCCTCGAACTCGCGGAACATCTCCCGGTAGGACTTGCCCACGATGTTGGCCAGGACGTTGAGCCGGCCCCGGTGGGCCATGCCCATGACCGCTTCGGTGATACCCCGCTTGGCCGCCTCGTCCAGGACGGCATCGAGCAGGGGGATGGCGGACTCCCCACCCTCGAGGCCGAAGCGCTTCTGGCCAACATACTTGGTGTGCAGGAACCGCTCGAAGGCCTCGGCGTCGTTGAGCCGCTCGAGGACGTGGCGCTGCTCTTCCGGGGCAAGCTCGGTATGCACGCCTTCGACCTGGTTCTGAATCCAGCGCTTCTGCTCCGGATCCTGGATGTGCATGTACTCGACGCCCGTGGTGCGGCAGTAGGCATCCCGCAGCACCCCGAGGATGTCCCCGAGGCTCATAACGTCGCTGTCGGACAGTCCGTCGGTCAGGAACTCGCGGTCCAGATCCCAGATGGTGAGGCCGTAGGTGGCGGGGTCGAGCTCGGCGTGCATGCGCGGCTCTTTGACGGCCAACGGATCCAGATCGGCGATGAGGTGGCCGCGGACGCGGTACATGTTGATCAGGGTCTGAACGCGGACCTGCTTCTCCAGCCGGGAGCGGTCCCGGTCCACCGGGTTGGTGTCATCCCGCCAGGCCACCGGCTCGTACGGGACTTCCATCGACCGGAAGACGTCCTCGTAGAAGCCACCCTCGCCCAACAGGTAACGGTGCACCCGGGCCAGGAACTCGCCCGACTCGGCCCCCTGGATGATGCGGTGGTCGTAGGTGGAGGTCAGGGCGACCACCTTGGACACGCCCAACTCGGCCAACATCCTGGGATCGGCAGCCTGGAACGCCGCCGGATGCTCGATAGCGCCGACGCCGACTATGAGACCCTGGCCCGACATCAACCGGGGGACCGAGTGGACGGTCCCGAGGGTCCCGGGGTTGGTGATAGTGACGGTGGTGCCGGCCAGGTCATCGGCGCCGGCCTTGCCGTTGCGGACCTTGCGGATGAGGTCCTCATAGGCAAGCCAAAAGGCACGGAAGTCGAGGGTGTCCGCCTGGCGGATGCAGGGCACCATGAGGGTGCGTGACCCGTCCGGACGGGCGAGGTCGACCGCCATGCCCAGACCGACGTGTTCGTGGCGCACGACCCCCGGGGTGCCCTTTTCATCGATCCCGGCCACAAAGGTCGAGTTCATGACCGGGACATCGGCCAGAGCCCTCACCACGGCAAAGGCGATCAGGTGAGTGAAGCTCACCTTTCCCCCCCGGCCCCGGGCCAGGTGGTTGTTGATGACCTTCCTGTTGACCTCCAGCAGGCGGGCGGGCACCTCCCGCACGCTGGTGGCGGTGGGCACGCTGAGGCTGGCCTCCATGTTGGAGACCACCCGGGCGGCGGCCCCGCGCAGGGGCCGGGGCTGTTCTGGCGCGGCGGAGGCGCCAATGTCGGACGACGCGGCGGCGACACCGCTGCCGTTGGCACCCGACGGGCCCGGCGCGGCTGGGGCCGGCGCACCCGGTGCCGGCGTGACTTTGGCGGGAGCGGCAGCGACGGGGGCCGGAGGATCCAACGTGGTGGCCGGTGAGCGGGACTCATCCCCTCGGCGGTAGTCGCTGAAGAACTCCCGCCAACTCTCGCTCACCGAGTCGGGGTTCTGGCGGTACTGCTCGTACATGTCATCCACCAGCCACGCGTTGGGGCCAAAGGACTGGCGGGACCCGGTTTCGACCATTTAAGGAACATCCTACCGGCCATCGACACGGCCTCGTCCGACCGCCAAAACCAGCCCGATGCGGACTCCCCGCCCCGGTCCGGGCGGCGCAGGATGAGGGGTACGGTGCTTGGCGTGCCGGCCCAGTTCATCTACACCATGCGCGCCCTGCGCCGCTTCTACCCGCCTGATCGCGAGGTGCTCCAGGGCATCAACCTGTCCTTCTATCCCGGGGCCAAGATCGGCGTCATCGGCGCCAACGGTTCGGGCAAGTCCTCGCTCCTGCGGATCATGGCCGGTGACGATGACGGCTACGACGGGGAGGCTCGCCTCACGCCCGGCTTCCGCGTCGGCTACCTGCCCCAGGAGCCGATTCTGGACCCGGCCAAGGATGTCCTTGGCAACGTCACCGAAGGGGTGGGTGAGGCCAGGAGGCTGCTGGACCGCTTCGAGGAGATCGGGTCCCTCTTGGGCACGGCAGGGGACGAGATGGAGGCCCTGCTGGAGGAGTACGGGGCCCTCCAGGACAAGATCGACGCCCAGAACCTATGGGACCTGGACCGGACCCTCGACATCGCCATGGACGCCCTCCGGCTCCCGCCGCCTGACTCGGAGGTGACCACCCTCTCGGGCGGGGAACGCCGGCGGGTGGCCCTCTGCCGGCTGCTGCTTTCGGCGCCCGACCTCCTGCTTCTGGATGAGCCGACCAACCACCTCGACGCCGAGTCGGTGGCCTGGTTGGAGCGCCACCTCCAGGAGTACGCCGGGACCGTGGTGGCCGTGACCCATGACCGCTATTTCCTCGACAACGTCGCCGGCTGGATCCTCGAACTCGACCGGGGCCGGGGCATCCCGTGGGAGGGCAACTACACCTCGTGGCTGGAGCAGAAGGAGTCGAGGCTGGCGTCGGAGGAGAAGGCCGACTCGAATCGGCGGAGGGCCCTCCAGCGCGAGCTCGAATGGGTGCGGATGGCGCCTAGGGCCCGCCAGGCCAAGGGCAAGGCCCGGCTCACCGCCTACGAGGCCCTGCTGGCCGAGTCGGAGGCGGCCGACGGCCGCGCCGAACGCCTGGAGCTGTCCATCCCCCCCGGGCCCCGCCTGGGCGAGGTGGTGGTGGAGGCCGCCGGGCTGACCAAGGGCTTCGGTGACCGCCTGCTCTTCGACGGGCTCGAGTTCTCCCTCCCCCCCGGAGGCATCGTCGGCGTCATCGGGCCCAACGGAGCCGGTAAGACCACCCTTTTCCGGATGATCGTGGGGGACGAGGCCCCCGACGGGGGAAGCCTGCGGGTCGGGCCCACCGTGGCCCTCGGCTACGTGGACCAGTCAAGAGAGACCCTCATGGGGACCAACACGGTCTACGAGGAGATCACGGGTGGCACCGATCGGATCATGGTGGGCAACCGGGAGATCCACGGCCGGGCGTACGTGGCCTCGTTCAACTTCAAGGGATCGGACCAACAGAAGGCGGTGGCCGACCTCTCGGGTGGGGAGCGGAACCGGGTCCACCTGGCCAAGGTCCTGCGCTCGGGAGCCAACGTCCTGCTTCTGGACGAGCCCACCAACGACCTCGACGTCGACACCCTCCGGTCGCTGGAAGATGCCCTCCTGGGCTTTGCCGGCTGCGCGGTGGTGATCAGCCACGACCGCTGGTTCCTCGACCGGATCTGCACCCATGTCCTCGCCTTCGAGGGCGACTCGGAGGTGCGGTGGTTCGAGGGCAACTTCACCGACTACGAGGCCGACCGGCACAAACGCCTGGGGATGGAGGCGGACCAGCCCCACCGCATCCGCTACAAGCCACTGGTCCATTAGACGCCGGGGTCGGGTGCACGGCGGACGCACCCGAGCCCCAGCGCGAATCAAACATCACACCTCCGGGGGCCTCCCGTCAATGGGAGACCGGACCCGAAACGCCCAAACGGGCCCCGTTGGCACGCCGGAGCCTCATATTTCCGTCCGGAATGCCGTTAATACCAGCGTGGCCGAACTCGTCACCAGGAGCCGGGCGGTGGTCCGCAATATCGACCCGGGCAACTCAGCCACCTGCCGCCACTGCGGGGCCCCGGTCAAGTTCGTGGCCCGGGCCGGCCTACGCCAGGTGATCGCCAACGTCTACAGCGACGGGGTCTGGGACCGGGTCGAGCACTACCACGAGCCCTGCTACGCCGCTGCCCGGCGGCCCCACGGCCGGGTCGCCTGAGGCCATCCGGGCCTCCTGAGCGAGGACCGGGGTCACCGGGATACGGTGCGCCCCGTCCAAGCGGGAGGTGAGCCGTGCGTCTCGGTGCGGGAATCGGGCGGGGCAGTCCGGAGCAGATAAAGGCCCGAGCCCAGCGGCTGGAAGCCGCCGGTATCGATGTCCTGTGGGTGGCCGAGCTCTACGGGCTGGACGGGGTGAGCCTGATGGGCTTCCTGGCCGGGGTGACCGAGAGGGTGCAGATCGGCTCCTCGATACTCACCTTCTACTCCCGCACTCCCACCTTGTTGGCCATGAGCGCCGCCGGAGTCGACGCTCTCTCGGGGGGGCGCTGCATCCTGGGCATAGGCGCCTCCGGCCCCCAGGTCATCGAGGGCTTCCACGGGGTCGCCTACGAGGCGCCCGTGGGCCGCACCCGGGAGGTCATCGACATCTGCCGGAAGGTCTGGAAGCGGGAACCGACCAGCTACTCGGGCCGCTATTACACCCTGCCCCTGCCGGAGGGGCAGGGCACCGGACTGGGCAAGCCGCTGCGGATGATCGACCATCCGGTGCGCGACCGCATACCGGTCTACGTGGCCGCCATCGGGCCGGCCAACGTGGAGCTGGTGGCCCGCACGGCCGAGGGCTGGATCCCCATCTTCTTCTGGCCGGAAAAGGCCGGCGAGGTCTGGGGCGGGGCACTGGACGCCGGCCGGTCGAACCGGGACCCGGAACTGGGCGAGTTGGAGATAGTGGCCGGCGGCACCGTCATCATCGGGGATGCCGTCGAGCACCTGCGGGAGAGCGCCCGTCCCAACCTGGCCCTATACATCGGAGGGATGGGTGCGAGAGGGCGGAACTTCTACAACGACCTGGCCGGCCGGTACGGCTACGAAAAGGAAGCCGCGGCCATCCAGGACGCCTATCTGGACGGCCGCAAGGACGAAGCCACCGCCCTGGTGCCGGAGGGCCTGATCGAAGCCACCACGCTCATCGGTCCGGCCGGCTTCGTCCGGGACCGGGTGGCCGCCTACCGGGCCGCCGGGGTCAGCGTGTTCAACGTCAACACTCCCGGCCCCGACGCCGAGGCCACCATCGCCCAGGTCCGGGAGTGGGCCGAGGCCTGACCCGTTCCGGGCGGCCGGCTGGGGCTGGCACCATGACCCCATGAAGGTGTGCGTAACCGGCAGTAGTGGGCTCATCGGCTCGGCCCTTGTCCGCCGGCTGGAAGCCGACGGCCACCAAGTCATCCGCCTGGTCCGCTCGGGTTCGGGCGTCGGGGCGCCGGGCACGGCCACCTGGGATCCCACCGCCGGGGTGGTCGAACCCTCGGCGCTGGAGGGGGCCGATGCCGTGATCCATCTGGCCGGGGCCGGGATCGGGGACCGGCGCTGGAGCGAGTCCTACAAGCGCACCCTGCTGCGCAGTCGGGTGGACGGGACCACGACCATCGCCCAGGCGGTGGCGGCCCAGGGGCGTCAGGCCCCGGTCCTGATCAGCGGCTCGGCCATCGGCTACTACGGCACCGACCGGGGCGACACGGTCCTAACCGAGGACGACGCACCGGGTACGGACTTCCTGGCCCGCCTGTGCGTGGAGTGGGAGGGTGCGACCGCACCGGCCAGACAGGCCGGGGCCCGGGTCGTCCACCTTCGCACCGGCCTGGTGCTCAGTGCGGCCGGCGGGGTCCTTGCCCGGCAGCTGCCTCTCTTCCGGCTCGGCGTCGGGGGCCGACTGGGGGCGGGCCACCAGTACCAGAGCTGGATCGCCCGCCATGATGAGGTGGCCGCCATCGTCCACGCCCTCAACGATGACTCGTTGTCCGGACCGCTCAACCTGACCGCCCCGGGGGCGGTCACCAATGCCGAGATGGCTTCGGCCATCGGACGGGCGCTGCACCGCCCGTCCTTCCTCAGCGTTCCCGCCCCGGCCATGCGGTTGGTCTTCGGCCGGGAGATGGCCGAGGAAACGGTGCTGGCCGGCCAGCGGGTCATCCCGGCCCGCCTGCAGGGCTCAGGCTTCCACTTCGCCCACGGGGACCTGAACGACGCCCTGCGCGCCGCCCTGGCCGACCGGGCCCGATGACGCCGGCGCTGTGAGCCGCTACGACGTCGTGGTGGTCGGAGCCGGGCCCGCCGGGGTCGCCTCCGCCCTCACCCTGGCCCGGGGTGGCGCCGAGGTCCTGGTCCTCGACCGGGCTCGCTTCCCCCGGGACAAGTGCTGCGGTGACGGCCTAACCGCCGGTGCCCTACGCGCCCTGGAGGAGCTCGGTCTGGAGCCGGCCGCGGTGCCGTCCTGGACGGTGGTCTCAGAGGTCTCGTTGCGCTCGCCCTCCGGCCGGGAGGTGGCCATGGACCTGCCCGGGGACGGCATCCACGCCGCCGTAGCGCCCCGCCAGGAGCTCGACGCCGCCCTGGTCGATCTGATCCGGGCCGCCCCCGGGGTCACGCTGGCCGAGGGGACCCCTCTGGAGGGTGTGACATCCGGACCGGACCAGGTCACGGTGAGAACCGGACCGGATCACCATGAAGCTCTCTTCCTTGTGGCGGCGGACGGGGCCTGGTCGCCCACCCGGCGGGTTCTGGTCGGCGGGGACACCCCGGCGTCCGCCGCCGGAGCGGGCCGGGGGGACGCCGTTGACGTCGGTGCGGAAACCGGGCCGGCGTACCGGGGGGAATGGCACGCCATGAGGCAGTACTGGTCCGGCGTGGAGGGGGAAGCGGCCCGGCGGCTGTGGGTCTGGTTCGAGCCCGACCTCCTCCCCGCCTACGCCTGGTCGTTCCCGTTGGGCGGTGGCCGGGTGAATCTCGGCCTGGGCATCGTGCGACGGCCGGGTTGGCGGGCGGGCGGGATGGCGGCCCTTTGGAGCGGCCTGGTGCGGAGGCCCCACATCCGGGAGGTGCTGGGCCCCGCCCGGGCCGATGGGACGGTCAGGGCCTGGCCCATCCCCGCCTCCCCCGACCCATCGTTGCTGGGGGGTGGAGGCGGGCGGGTTCTCTTCATCGGTGACGCCGCCCGGGTGGCCGATCCGATGACGGGGGAGGGCATCGGCCAGGCCATCGAATCGGGTCGGGCCGCCGCCCGGGCGATCCTGACCGGCCGGGCCGCCCGGCCCGAGTCAGTCCTGGCCGCCTACACCCAGTCGATGCGCCCCCTCCACCTGGACAACCGCTGGGCGGGGAGACTGTCGGGAGTAATGGCTCATCCACTCGGCGCCCGCGGTGCCCTCAGGGTGGCGGGGGTGTCCACCTGGACCCGGGCCAACTTTGCCCGCTGGATGTTCGAGGAGACATCCAACCGGCACCTAGGGACCGCACGAGCGCCCTGGAACTACATAGGCCCGCCGTCCCCCCCGCCGTACTCGAATCCTTCCTGATTCGCTACAACCCCAAGGGCCGGGACCACGTTCTCAGCCACCTGCTCCGAGCCTTCCGGGACACCGGAACCCGCCGGCCGCAAGACCTGACCCCCACCGATGTAGTCCGATGGGTTACAGGTGAAATCGCCACCGGGCACCCCAGCGACCGGCCCCTCAATCGCCCCCGAACCCGCTCCGGGAACACCCTGGCCAACAACTCTGTACGCCAACGCTGTATCTACCTCGGAGGCTTTCTCGCCCATTGCCGAGATAACGGAATCGACGCCCCGGACGTGACGAAGGAACTGGCCCGAGTACGCAAGGCCTTCCCCCGCACCTTCGGCAAGGTTCAGGACGCCAACCGTGCCCGATTCCTGACCTACGCCGAGGCTTACGAAGTCCTCATCCCGGCATGCCAGGACAAGACATGGACCGGCAGCAGGGATCAACTTGTTATCCGCCTTGGCCTATCTGGCGCACGAGCGGATGAAATCGCCCGCCTGACCTGGGGAGACTACGCAGATGGACGCTTCACCTACACCGGAAAGAAGAACCGCAGCCGGGTACTAGTGGCCGGGCCAACAATGGCCGCTCTCATGACCCGATGGGCTCAAAAATACACACAGCAGGTCGGACGCCCAATCGCACCTACGGACCCGATTATCTGCCGCACGCTCGGCAGCAACCAGCACGCCGCCCACCGGATCGACTGGGCGGCCCCGACCACCGCTGATTACGTCTGGCACATCGTCACCCGCCGAGCCGAAGCCGCCGGACTTGGCCACGTCGCCCCGCACGACCTGCGCCGCAGCGCAGCCAGCATCCTGCACAACGCCAAGACGCCAGACGGCGGACACATCTTCGACCTTCGGGACATTCAGGTAGTACTTGACCACGCCGACCCAGCCACGACCCAGCGCAGCTACCTCGACCAGATCGACACCGAAGCGAAGGACCGGGCCGCCGACTTTCTGGACTGACCGCCGCCCGTTGGTAGTTCACCGCCGCAAAATAATTTCGGCCGCCCTGCCGGGCGGCCCCCTCACCCCAGATTAGGGTGAGCCAAATGGCAGGCACCGAGATTTCCGATCCGGTCCGGTGGCAAGACCGGGAGCCAAGTGAGGCCGCGGGGCTGGTGGCCAGAGCGACGATGGGAGTTCTGGCCCTGGGTGCAGCGGCGGTCGGAGGCTGGTGGGTCTACGTGGCTTTCTTCGGCGGGACGATGCCACTCATTGGTCTCCGGACAAGAGGCGGGCTCCTGCTTGCCGTCCTCTGGTTCGTCGTGGTCCTCCCGGTGGCAGCCGCCTGCCTCCGCATCTTCCTGGTCGGAGTAACTGGTGTCGCATCGCTCCTCCTCCGCGGTCTAGGCCGCGGAGCCTGGGTGGCGTCATCTGCCGCTGCGGGCATCGTTGCAGTGGGCGCCGTAATGGTCGTGCACAACCAGCACTTTGCCTCCTTCGAGGTCGACGCACACATCTCCGCACCGGCGGTTAGCGACACCACCGGCATCTGTGCAGCCACCCAGGGTTTTGTCAACGCTCTCAATCGCAAGGACTCACCGACCGCCGCCCAGGCACTCTCTCAGATGGACCACGCCGGGGCGGCCGCACCCACCACGTCCCTCGGCATAGCCACTATGGCCTTCGCTGAGGTCGGCATTCACCAGACGACCTCCCAAGCCAGTAGCGACTTTGACGTGGTTCTGCGCCTCTGCGCTGGAGCGGGTCACCCAATCTCTGGGGTGGGGTAGGAATCCCCTCAGCCGAAAGATCCCGGATTACCTAACTTTTCGGATCGACTATTTCGGGAGCAAGTAGCTAGCGCCGCGTACCCACGCCGGTAGGTGAACGCCCGGCGATCCCGCTCCGCCCAACGCCGGTACGTGTCCGGCCGTGCCCTCCGGTTTCCCCCCGAACACTGACAATCACCCGACCACGGATGCCCACACCCCGGCCGTCGCCCCACCGGCTCATACCCCACGAACATCGAACCGGGCCGCATTAGCTCTATATCCCGAACGCCCCGAGCGACCGCCTTAGCCATTCCCAGCTCCTCAGCGGCCGGCTCCCATCGCTCCATCAACCCCGCCGCATCCCCGCTGTAAACCGTGAAACCATCCAGCGCGTTGATATGCCGCAGTGCACCGTGACGCACGCCACCCTTCCGTTCCGTGGCACGCCACAACCCCCGCCCGAAACGCTGCAACTCCCAACCCACTACCCACGACCTCTTGTGTTCACTGACAATCGGGACGAACCCGAGCCGCCTACCCCATACGCCCCACGGCCGTCCCACGTTGCCGAAGTCAGCCGGAAACGACTTCTGGCCCCACTTACCGGACTCCCGCCACATGTAGTCGGCCACACGTTGCAGGTTCATGCGCCCCACCGCCGCATCGATAGCACCCTGACCCCAGAAAGCCTGCCGCACATTCACACCCCAACCCAGGTGCTTACGGTCCTCACTACCCACGCTCGCGTACCAAGCCTCATTCGCCCACCACCACCGACTCATCCGCACCTTCTTATAGCCATCCCACGCGTCCACAACCTCCGCACCCTCGGGCAGCCCGATATAACAGTGGATATGAGGCGCCCCACGCTCCCGCTCCGGCCGCCGCTCCCGTGGCTGTGCCTCCAGTACCCACGCCCCCATCAACGGCCCCCACCGATAGGCGTAGCGGTCCATGAACGACTTCACGTGAAGATTTAGAACCTCCCGGTTAGGCACGACCTCCCGCCAATCCGCCGGATAAGTCAGCGTCACCATCGCCAACCTCGGACCCAGCATCCACCACGGAAGCCCAGCGAAAGTCCAACGCATATTGCTACGGCTCTTAGCAGTGAAACCCTTGGCAGCCCCCCGAACACCACCGCTGGCAGCGCCGCCCCCGCCCCCGACGAACCCTTCCTCACCATCCTCACGGACCCAATGCCTCTGGAACCGGATCGCACCCGCGGACACCGACACACTCAATTCATGAGGCATCAGGTCACAACCTCCACGGCAACCACCCGCCGATTCACGTACCGACCACGCAACGTGTACGTACACCGGAGAACCACCGTCATCCCTGGCAGCGCCTCCGCTAACGCCTGATGAACAGCAGTCGGCTCGTCCGTGGCCGGGTCCCACTGATCGAACTGCGCCGCCCGCTCCTGCCCGCTCAGCCGCCCCACACGCACGACGACGTCCCACAAGCCACGCACAACCTGACCGCGCCTAGCCGGGTCCTTCGTATACAGTGCCGGGCCAACCTTCACCAACTCCCAACCATGTATTCCCCGTAACGGACGCCGGACCAGTCACCCACGGCGCACGCTCCCCGGCAGCATGGCACCACAACGGCCGCAGGCCGCCACCACGCAGCCGGTCGGTCCCTCCGTCCTCGTGCCTGCGGGCGGAGGCACACGACCGCACCGCACACCGGCCCTCCCGCAGCTCTTCACGCGCCACACTCCGGGCATTCGCCACTGACCGACCGCGGATCACCCGGCACTACGACCGCATCACAGCCCAAGCAATGGACGACGCCCGAGCACTCATCACACTTCCCACCGTGCAACGGGCCCTCCCCGCACCCCCCGCACCGAATCTCCGCCGCATCAGCGGGCCACTCACACGAGAAATACTCGCTGCACGAAACAAGCCCGTTACAACACGCGCAGCGCCGCACCTGCTCCGCATGCCTCGCCATGATCCGAGCCCCCGGGACCCGACCGCCCATCACAGCCCGATCACCCCTCCGCACACGGAGCACACCGTGTCCCTCCTCAACGCCACCCTCCGTACCGCCTCCGCACCCATCAGACAGTCGCCTCCGCACCCATCAGACAGTCGCCTCCCCCGCATCCCGCCGCTCCGCCAGCCTCGCCACAGCCACCTCGACCTTGCGCGTCCGTCGCCGCCCCACCTCGTCTCCGATCCCAGCCAACACCAACTCCCGAAATCTCGGCTCGACCCACAACGGTGCGGGGTCGTCATAGTCGGGGAAGCACCGCCGAAATGCCGCCTGATTCCGATACGCGGTCGCCACCCCGCAACCCCAGTATTCGGCAACCGCTACCGGGTCGGGGTGCTTAACTCCCGCCCGGTAACGGGTGATAAGCCATTCCACCGCGTACGTAAGGGCCTTCAGCGCGTCCGCCATACCGCTGTTCTGTACCGCCGTTCTGAAAATCGGCGCCATTCAGACCTCCCACTCGATCAGACTCTCAGAGAATGAGAGCACGGCCGCCGCGGGGGATCAACCCTCTAAGCTTGCGATTAAACCTCAGCCACCGGCTCAGGCAGCCTTCTTGACCGCCGGATAGCGCTTTCTGGGCGGTCTTCGTGTCCCTTTGGGTCGCCCGGGTCCGGGCGTCG
>Ga0307372_10008132_pt1 | contig 14808 bp, 12 predicted proteins | sample OX1MG_FD_202533 | JGI IMG/M metagenome (GOLD analysis project Ga0307372, IMG submission 202533) | Soil microbial communities from Risofladan, Vaasa, Finland - OX-1 | ecosystem: Environmental > Terrestrial > Soil > Coastal area > Acid sulfate soil | place: Finland: Risofladan, Vaasa | collected... | reverse complement strand
GGACGTGGCGGTTGCGCCGAGCGGGTGGGCACCTTCCGGCGTCGTGGCTGGGCCGGCGCCCCGTGTGACGAGGTCGACCAGCGCGTCGGCCGCGCAGGCGGACACCGAGTCGCGCCGGCCGCCGCGGCGCGCCGCGGCGACGAGCTCTCCGGCGCGGGCCTCGAGCGACGCCAGGAACCTGGCGCCCGCATCGGGTGCGAGCGAGAACTCGCCACGGACGGCACCATCGGGACCGCTGCGGTGATGGAGGAACCGGGCCCGCCGGACCGACTCGTACCGCTCCATCTCCGCGGCGGCAGAGCCCGCCACCGCCTTCACCTGCCGGCAGAAGCCCCTCAGGCCCTCGAGGCCGCAGGTGCCCGCCACGTCGAGCAGCTCCACCTCGGCGGCGGGGTCGGTGGTGGCGGCCGATGTGATGGCGTGCAGCTGCGGGACCGAGAGGGCGCCGCGGCGGAGCGCCGCCTCGGTCCGGGGCAGGGACTCCAGCCGCTCGGCGGTCTCGAGGGTGGCGACGGCATCACCGGTCGGCGTCCCGGTGGCCCTGGCCATCCACGATGCCGCCGACCCGTGGCCGGCACGGCGCCAGGTGTCCGACTCGGCCACGAGCGGCGCCAGCAGGACCTGGGCGGCCGACCCCAAGCGGGTCAGCTCGGCGAAGGCCTCGAACAGCTCCGCCGCCCGGGCGGGCGCGATGTCCTCGGGCGCGAGCCGGGCCACGAAGTCGGCGATCTCGGCGACCGCCGCCCTCGGGGACTCGAGCACCATCGTCATGGCCCAGACAATGCCAGAAGAACATGAGATATATCAAGAGGCAATCAGAAGACGTCGAGGGGCACAGCCGCGCCCGGGGATCAGCCGCGCAGGCGCCGGAGCTCCTCGGCGACCGCCTTGCCGTTGGCCCGGTTCTGCGTGGCCCGCATCACCTGGCCGGTGAAGAAGCCCACGAGCTTGTCCTCCGTCCCCGAGCGGTAGCGCTCCCACTCGTCGGGGTGGGCGGCCACCACCTCCGCCACCACGGCAGCCAGCGAGGATTCCTCGAGCGCCTCGAAGCCCTTGCGCCGGGCGATCTCGGCGGGGTCGCCCCCGGCGTCGAGCATGTCGGCGAGGACGGCCTTGGCCTGCGTGGCGCTCACGGCCCCCTGCTCCTCCATGCGGATCAGGGACGTGAACGCCGCGGGGTCGAGGCGGCGGGCGGCGTCGGCGTCGGCGGCCGCCTCGTTGGCGGCGCGCGCCAGCGCCAGGCCGGCGTCGGCCCCCGCCGTGGCGGCCGCCACGACGAGCCCGTCGAGCTCGAGCTCGACCACGGTGGCGATCTGGCCGGTGCGGGCGTCGGTCGCCGGGGCGGGCCCCAGCAGCGCGGCCAGCCTGGCCCTCCGGTCGGCGGGCATCGGCCCCAGCGACGCGGCGACCTCCGCCTGCCAGCCCGCGTCGGGCACGACGGGGACGAGGTCGGGCTCGGGGAAGTAGCGGTAGTCGAACGCCTCTTCCTTGGAGCGCAGGGCGACCGTCTCACCGGCGTCTTCGTTCCAGTGCCGCGTCTGCTGGACGACCACGCCACCGGATTCCAGCAGCGTCACCTGCCGCTCGATCTCGAACTCGATGGCCCTCCCGAGCGACCGCAGCGAGTTGAGGTTCTTGATCTCGCAGCGCGTCCCGAGCTCCGCCGTCCCGGCCCGGCGCACCGACACGTTGGCGTCCACGCGCATCGACCCTTCCTCCATGCGGCCGTCCGACGCCCCGGTGGCCACGAGGATGGCGCGCAACTCCGACGCGTACAGGCGGGCCTGCGCCGACGAGCGGATGTCGGGGGCCGAGACGATCTCGACCAACGGCACCCCGGCGCGGTTGTAATCGACGAGGGCGTGCTCGGCATCGTGGATCCTGCCCCCGCCGCCCATGTGCGACGTCTTTCCGGTGTCCTCCTCCATGTGGGCGCGCTCGATGCCCACGCGGCTGCCGTCGGGAAGCTCGAGCCACCCGCCGACGTTGATCGGCGCGTCGTACTGGCTCACCTGGTAGTCCTTCGGCATGTCCGGATAGAAGTAGTTCTTCCGGTGGAACAGCGACGGGCGGATCTCGCAGTGCAGGGCGATACCGATGCGCATGGCGTACTCGACCGCCCGGGCGTTGAGCACCGGCAGGGACCCGGGCAGGCCGAGGCACACCGGGCACACGTTCGTGTTGGGCTCGTCACCGAAGGCGTTGCGGCACCCGCAGAACAGCTTCGTCTGCGTCTTCAGCTCGCAGTGCACCTCGAGCCCGATGACCGGCTCCCAGCCCTCGCTCATGCGGGACCTCGGGCGCTCACGGGGCGTGCACCCGGGGGGGCACGGGCACGGGGGCGGCGTCCTCGAGGACGGCCGCCACCCGGAACATCACCGGCTCGCCCAGCGCGGGCGCCAGGACCTGGACCCCCACGGGCAGGCCGCCGTCGTCGCGGCCGAACGGGACGCTGATGGCAGGATGGCCGGCGAGGTTGGACGGGACGGTGCACACGTCGGAGAGGTACATGGCCCACGGGTCGTCGACCTTGGCGCCGATGGCGAACGCCGTGGTCGGCGTGGTGGCGCCCAGCAGGGCGTCGAAGCGTTGGTAGGCGGCCGCCAGCGCCTCGACGATGAGCGTGCGGACCTTCTGGGCCTGGCCGTAGTAGGCGTCGTAGTAGCCGGCGGACAGCGCGTAGGTGCCGAGCATGATGCGCCGCTTGACCTCGGGCCCGAAGCCCGCGGCGCGCGTGGCCGCGTTCATGGCCTCGACGGTGTCGGCCTCCACCCGCAGCCCGTAGCGCACGCCGTCGTAGCGGGCGAGATTGGACGAGGCCTCCGCCGGCGCCAACAGGTAGTACGCCGGCAGCCCGTGGCGCAGCTCCGGCACCGAGCACTCCTCGACGGTCGCGCCGGCGCCTGCCAGCGCGTCGGCGGCCTCCCGCACGCGCGCCGCCACGGCGGGATCGACGTCGTCCACCAGCTCGGCGGGGACGCCGATGCGCAGGCCGTCGACGCCGTCGGACAGCGCCGCCACCGATCGGGGCGAGGGCCGCTCCAGGCACGTCGAGTCGAGCGGGTCCTGCCCGCCGATCACGTCGAAGAGCGCGGCGCTCTCCGTCACGGTCGAGGTGATGGGGCCCACCTGGTCGAGGGAGCTGGCGAAGGCCACGAGCCCGTAGCGCGACACGGTGCCGTACGTGGGTTTCATCCCGACCACGCCACACAGCGCCGCGGGCTGGCGGATCGAGCCCCCGGTGTCCGACCCGAGCGCCAGCGGGGCGAGCCCGGCGGCCACCGCCGCCGCCGAGCCGCCCGACGAGCCACCCGGCACGCGGGCCGGGTCGTGCGGGTTTCGGGTGGGGCCGAAGGCGGAGTTCTCGGTGGACGATCCCATGGCGAACTCGTCGAGGTTCGTCTTGCCGATCACGACGGCGCCGGCGGCCCGCAGCCGCTCCACCACGGTGGCGTCGTACGGCGGGCACCAACCGTCCAGGATGCGCGACGAACAGGTGGTGGGGATGCCCCGGGTGCACAGGTTGTCCTTCACCGCCACGGGAACGCCGGCGAGCGGTCCGGGGTCCCCCCCGGCGTCCACCGTGGCGTCGACGACGGCGGCGGCGGCGCGCGCCGCGTCGTGCAACACCGTCAGGAAGGCGTGCAGTTCCGGGTCGGTGGCGTCGATGGCGGTGAGGAAGCGCTCGACGACGTCGGCCGCCGGCACCGACCCGTCGCGCACGCTGCGGGCGATGTCGAGGGCGGGGGCGGGGCGGCTCACAAGGCGTCCCCCAGGATGCGGGGCACCTTGAAGCGCCGGTCCTCGACGGCGGGGGCCTGGGCGAGGACCTCGTCGCGGTCGAGCGACGGGCGGGGCTCGTCGGGGCGCGTCACGTTGCGCAGCGGGAGCGGGTGGGCCGTGGGCGCCACCCCTTCGGTGTCGAGGGCGGCGACCTGGGCGGCGTGGGCCAGCACGGTGGCGAGCTGCGCGGCGTAGCGGTCGAGCTCCTCCTCGGTCAGCGCGATGCGCGCCAGGCGCGCCACGTAGGCGGCGTCGTCGCGCGTCAGGTGGCGTTCGTCGGCCGTCACCCGAGGACGTCGCGCACGAACGCCACCGTGCGCGCCTCGACGATGGGGGCGTCGTGGTCGAGCGTGGCCACGTGGTAGCTGTGCTCGAGCCAGACACGCTCGACCGGACCCGACACCTTGGCCACGAGCGCGTCGCCCGAGGAGGAGGGCACGACGTGGTCCTCGCGGCTCGACAGCAGGAGCACCGGGCACCGGATGTGGTCGAGGCGGGCGGCCACCCCGTCGATGCCGTCGAACAGGCTGAGGGCCGCGGCGATGGGGGAGCCCGTGTACGCCAGCTCGACCGGGCCCTCCTTGGCGATGTCGGAGCCCACCCCCGGGGCGATCTCGGTCCCGGCGTCGAGGATGCCCCGCAGCACGTCGCGGAAGCTGTCGGCCGGTGGGTCCACGAAGGGGTTCACCAGCACGAGCCCCCGGATCTCGGGGTGGTGCTCGGCCAGCCAGCAGGCGAGGGTGCCTCCCATCGACAGGGCCACCACGGCGACGTCGCCGCCGCGGCCGGCCAGGCGCCCGAAGGCCTCTTCGGCGGTCTCGGCGTAGTCCGACCAGCGCGTCGGGACCATGTCCTCGACCGCCGTGCCGTGCCCGGGCAGGAGCGGCAGGTCGACCGTGTAGCCCTCGGCCGCCAGGGCCTCGGCCAGCGGGCGCATCGACTGCGGGTTGCCCGTGAAGCCGTGCAGCACCAGCACACCCGACGACCCGCCGTCGTGCGTGTACGGCTCGGCTCCGGGCATCACGGGGGCGGCCACGACGGCATGCTAGGTCACGGCCCGGGAGCCACCGGGCCTGGACGGCAGGTAGGGTGCCAGGCACCACGTCGGGGGCCGTGCACGGGTGACGGCCGCAGGTGAGCAGCAAGGAGCACAGCAGCGATGACCCAGTTCCCGTTCCTCAGTGACGAGTGGGTTGGTGAGGCTCGCAGGATCCGCGAGGAGTACGGCGGGGGCGGCGGGGCGGTCGCCCACCAGATGCGCATGAACCTCGTCATCACCGAGGTCCCGTTCGGCGACGGGGCGATCGACGCCCACATGGACACGTCCGACGGCCGCCTCAAGCTCGAGACGGGCCACATCGACCCCGTGGACCTCAAGGTCACGCTCGACTACGCCACGGCCAAGGCCATCCTCGTCGAAGGCAATCCCTCGGTCGGCATGCAGGCCTTCATGGCCGGCAAGGTCAAGGTCGAGGGGGACATGGCGAAGCTCATGATGCTCCAGGGCGCCAGTCCCGACGAGTCCGCGCAGGAGGTCGCCAAGCGCCTCCGGGAGATCACGGCCTAGCCGGCGCCGCCTCCGGGACGGGGGCGGGCGCAGGCCCCACCACGGGTGGGCGGTCACCGGCGTCGAACGCCTCGACCGGCCCCACCGACGGCACCGGCCCCACCGACGGCACCGGCCCCACCGACGGCACTGCGGCACGGTTGGTCGAGCGGGTCATCGCCGCGGCGGCCACGCCGACGAGCGCCAGCGCCCCGCCCACGAGGTAGGCGCGGTGGAATGCGGCCAGCAGCGGGCTGTGGGCGTGGCCGGCGGCCTCGGTGATCGTCTCCATGACCTGGATGCCGGCCACCGTGCCCACCTGGTTCATGAGCTGCTGGGAGGCCGCCGCCGTCCCGAGGTCCTCGGGGGCGAACTCGTTGGCGATCGCCGCCGACAGCGAGGGCGACGCCACGCCCAGCCCGATCCCCGACAGGACGAGCGCCACCTCCACCAACGCCAGGCCGGTCGAGTGCCCGGCCAGGGCGAACACACCCATGGAGAGCACGACCGCCGACGTCCCCACGATCGCCGAGGTCCGCTCGCCGATACGCACCGCCAGGTAGCCGGCGAAGGGCGCGATGGCCGAGAACACGATCGGCCGGGGCAGCACCAGGAAGCCCACGGCCGACTGGTTGTGGGCGTAGCCGAAGACCTGCTCGAACAGCAGCGGGGTGAGGAAGAAGGCGCCGAGGTAGGCGAAGTTGGAGAGCGTCTGCGCCGCGATGGGGAACACGAAGTTGCGCTTGCGCAGATGGCGCAGCGCCAGGATGGGCTCCACCGCCCGCCGCTCGGCCGCCCAGAAGGCCACGCCCGAGACGGCCGACGCCGCCAGCAGACCGAGCACGACCGGGCTCGACACCCCGTGGCCCGGCATGAACGTGAACGCCAGGAGGAAGGCGGCCACGCAGCAGGCGATGGCGAGGGCGCCGGCCCAGTCCAGGTCGAGCTCGCCCCGGACGATGCGGCGGCGGCCGGCGGCCCGCTCCGGCAGCACGGCGATCGCCAGCGACGCGGCGATCACGAGCAGGGGCATCTGGAGGAAGAACATCCACCGCCAGCCGAAGAGCTGGATCACGGGACCCCCGACCGCCACGCCGATCACGGGCCCGCCCGCGCCCACGAGCGACCAGAAGCCGAGCGCCTTCACGCGGTCGCGCTTGTCGAACACCGACATCACGAGGGCCATGGAGGCCGCCCCGATGGACGCGCCCACCATGCCGCCCAGGACGCGCGCCGCGATGAGGATCCCCACGTTCGGCGCCAGCGCCGACAGGGCGGCGGCCACGATCTCGGCACAGATCCCGATCATGAACAACCGGCGGTGCCCGAAGACGTCGCCGGCCTTGCCGACGAGCGGCGCCACCACACCGAACGCCAGCATCGGCCCCGTGACCACCCACGTCATGGTGCCGATGCTCGTGTGCAGTCCCCGGGCCACCTCGGGCAGCGCCACCACGAACACGGTGAACAGGAGGTTGGTGGCGAGCAGGCCCGACAAGGCCACCCACAGGACCCACCACCGGTAGTGCGGGCTCGAGCGCGCCCGGGCCCCCAGCGACTCGAGCCGCGTCCGCACCACGGACCAGCGGGCGCGGCATTCGGGACGGCCTTCGGGACGGCCTTCGGAAGAGGGTGGAACGGCGGGGCTCACGGCGAGCCCAGGCTACCGCCGGGGTCGGGAGCGGTCGCCGGGGGCCGGCGGGCTGTCAGTCGAACAGGGTGGGGAGCTCCTCGGCGAGCTCGCCCACCGTCCAGCGGTCGTCCTTCTCGAGGGTCTCGGTCATGGTCCACGGCTGGAACACCCGGACCTTGCCGCCCTGCACGAACAGCACCCTCCCGGTGAGCGGGCACCCCGCTGTGGCCAGGTAGGCCACGAGCGGCGAGATGTTGGCCGGGTTCCAGGTGTCGAAGGTCCCTGGGTCGTTGGGCGCCTTCACGATGTCGCCCAGCCCGGGCGTCTGCTCGGTCAGGCGCGTGCGCGCCGCCGGCGCGATGGCGTTCACGCGCACGCCGTAGCGCGAGAGCTCCTGGGCGGCGATGACCGTGAACGCCGCGATGCCCGCCTTGGCCGCCCCGTAGTTGGTCTGCCCGGGGTTGCCGAGCAGGCCCGACGTGGACGACGTGTTCACGATCGAGGCGCTCACCTCCCGGCCGCTCTTGACCTGCTCGCGCCAGTACGACGCCGCCCAGCGCGTCGGCAGGAAGTGGCCCTTCAGGTGCACGTGGATGACGGCGTCCCAGTCCTCCTCGGACATGTTCACGAGCATCCTGTCGCGCAGGATCCCGGCGTTGTTCACGAGGACGTGCAGGTCGCCGAAGGCCTCGACGGCCGCGTCGACCAGCCGGTGGGCCCCGTCCCACGACGCCACGTCGTCCCCGTTGGCGACGGCCTCGCCACCGGAGGCCCGGATCTCGTCGACCACCTGCTCGGCCGCCGTGCGGTCGTCCCCCGACCCGTCGACGGCTCCTCCGAGGTCGTTCACGACCACCTTGGCGCCCTCGGCGGCGAACAGCAGGGCGTGCTCGCGGCCGATGCCGCGGCCCGCACCCGTGATGATCGCCACCCTCCCCTCGAGCGCACCCATGCGTTCCCCTTCCTCACCCGGGGGCCTCCCGCCCGCGGGCGTGCCAACGTTGACAGGACGACGATGGGGGGTCAAGCAAGCCGAAGGGGCCGTCTGCCGGTCGGGCCCGCCGATCAGCCGGCCAGGGCCACTCGCGCCGAGTCGCGCCACGGCGCCACGACACGGCGGACATCGGGCCGATCGCCCGCCACCAGGATGTACTCCCGGTTGCGGAGCCGCCCCACCGTGCCGACCCGCTCGCCCGCGGGGTTGTGGATGCCGATCCGGGCGCCGACGTAGCGGGTGGAGTCGAACGCCAGCACCTCGACGTGCCCGCGCACCCGGCACATCTCGACCAGTTCGTCGAGCCCCATCCACGACTCGTCGTTGTACGACAGCACCAGGAGCCGGGCGCGGACGTCGCGGACGACCTGGGCGAGGGCGCCGGGCATGGTGCGGCGGGAGTTGAACGCGCTGCGACCGCCGTCGCGCACCTCGGTGCGCTTGCACGCCACGCCGTAGTGGGCGGGCGCATCCCAGGCCACGAGCGTCTCCCAGATGTGGTAGTTCGCCTCGTAACGGTGCTGGTTGTAGGGCGGATCGAGGTACGCGAGGTCGAACGCGCCGAGGGTCGGGGCGAGGAGGCAGGCGTCGCCCCGGACCGCACCACCCGGCCCCGGCAACAACTCGGGCACCCGTAGCTCGAGCGGGCGGAAGGAGCGGTCGGACCACTGCTTCACGTAGGCCATCTGCACGCCGGTGGTGGAGTCGACGCGGTCAGCCGCCTCGAGCAGGCTCGTCAGCAGCACCGGCTCGAGAGGGCTGCCCGCGTGGTCCCGGGCGATGGCGCCGCGGACGGCGTCGATCCTGGCGCCGTTGGCGGGCTGGAAGAACCGGGAGCGCTCGCAGAACGTCTCGGTTACGTACCCCGGCCGGCCGGGCACGGCGTTGAGGGCTGCCACCGCCCGCTCGAGCTCGACGGCGTCGACGGCGTCGCCGTCGGTGGCCACGTAACACGCCGCCAGGACGGCGGCGCACCGGGTGGCGTCGACGGCCGTCACCACCGCACCCTCGGCTTTGAACGCCTGGGCCACGCGGGTGGTGCCGGTGAAGAGGTCGAGGGCGGTGCGGGCCCCGGCGCGGCGGGCCATCGCCCCGAGGACGGGCACGAGCCGCCGCTTGGAACCGAGGTACTTGATCACGGCGCGCCGGACCCGCCGGGGGTCCCGGGAGCCCCGGGAGCCCCCTGCGGGCCGTCGGCCACGAGGCGGGCGACCTCGTCGTCGCCGACCTGGTGGAAGTCCTCGTACCACTCGCTGATGCCGAAGAACTGCTCGGTCACCTCGGCGCACACGACCTCGTCGGCGACCGCTTCCAGGGCGGCGACGGCCGCGGGCGGCCCCACCGGGACGGCCAGCACGACCCGGGCCGCGCCCCGACGGCGCATGACCTCGACGGCGGCGCGGGCGGTGAACCCGGTGGCAAGCCCGTCGTCCACCAGGACCACCGTCCGCCCGGCCACCGCCACGGGCGGACGGTCGCCGCGGTAGACGTGCAGGCGACGCTCGAGCTCGTCGAGCTCGCGCGCCGCCACGGCGTCGATCACGGCGTCGGTCACGTGGAGCTGCTCGACGAGCACGGCGTTGACCAGCCGCACCCCGCTCTCGGCGATGGCCCCCAGGCCCAGCTCGGGCTGGTCGGGGTGCCCCAGCTTGCGGACCACCACCACGTCGAGGGGCGCACCGAGCGCCCGGGCGATCTCGCACGCCACGGGGACGCCACCTCGCGCCATGCCCACCACGACCGGCGGCGCCTCGCCCTCCCCCGTCACCCCCGCCAGGAGGGCGGCGAGCCGGCGCCCGGCGTCGCGCCGGTCGACGAAGGTCACGCGCGCCCGGCGCGCCCGGCGCGCCCGGCGCGGCGCATCCACCAGCCGGGGTCGCGCGCATGGGCGTGGAAGTGGTCCGGGATCTGCCGCATCACGTCGTCGAGCGTCCACGTCCCGGCACCGAGGACCTCGTCCGCCACCCGGCCGAGCTCGGAGACCATGTGGGCACGATCCTCGGGCGGCGGGTCGGTGCCGTGGGTCCGCCACACCACCATCGGCACGGCGCACACCTCGCAGTCCGCCACCCAGCAGACGTCGTCCTCGTGGTACCAGGTGGTGAGGCGCGCCGCCTCGCACAGCTCACACCCCATGGGCGTCATCCCGCATGGTCGGGGGCCGTCGTCGCACCCGGGCCACGACGCCCGCCTACTTGCTGTAGAGCGTGACCGTGGTCCCCTCGGGGACCTGCGTGCCCGGGCCGGGGTTGGCGTCGAAGACCTTGCCACCCAGCGGGCCCTGGTCGGTCCCCGGCACCAGCTTGGCGTTCTGCAGGATCGTGATGGCCTGTGCCACGGTCTGGCCGATGATGCTCGGGACGGTCACGAGGGGTGGCCCCTGGGAGATGTGCACCGTCACGGTCGCACCCTGCGGCGCCTGGCCGGTCGGGCTCCAGTCGATCACCTGCCCGCTGGGCACCCCGGACTCCGTGTACTCGTTCACGCACGAGGTGACGAGCCCGACCGCCTGCAGCGTGGTCGTCGCCCCCGAGCACGTCTGCCCGGTCAGCGACGGGATGTTCTCGATGGGCGGCCCGGCGGAGACGGTCACCGTGATGATCGACCCGTAGATCGCCGTCCCCTTGGGGTTCCAGTCGATGACGGTGCCCTTGGGCACGCTCGTGGAGTTGGGGTCGGTGCAGGCGGCCTTCAGATGCGCCTGGGCGAGGACGGTGGTGATGTTCGGGCAGTCGCCGGTCACCGTCGACAGCACCGGCACGGGCACGGGGGGCGGCCCCTTCGACTCCACCACCGACACCGCGCTCCCCTCCTTCAGCTTCGTCCCCGCTGCCGGGATCTGGCGCAGGATCTGCCCCACGGGCGCGGTGATCGAGTAGCGCTGGCGGGTCAGCGTGACGTGGAAGTGGTCCTTGCGCAGCGCGGCGTCGGCCTGACCGGTCGTCAGGCCCGTCACGACGGGGAGCTTGTGGCTCGGGGTCAGCAGCTTGGTCTCCCGCAGGGCGTACATGGTGCCCGCGGCGGCCAGTCCCAGGACCACCACGAGGACGGCCACCACCCATGGCCAGCGCCGGCGGCGGCGGCGGCGGACGGTGGAGGCGGCGTCGGTGAGGCCCACGGCAGCGGCGAAGGCCAGGACGTCGGGGTCCTCGCCACCGCGGCCCATCCGCCGGCCGGACGCCGGCGCATGGGCGGGGGGCGCCGACATCCCGTGCTCGGTGAGGTCGTGGCGCTCGGGCGCGACCACGGGCCGCGCCACCACACCGGCGCCGCCGGCGCCGGCGAGCCGGAGCGGCTCAGGGGCGGGCAGCTCGGCGGCGAGGTCCCGCAGGCGCGCCGCCAGCGCGGCGGCGTCGAGCCGGTGCTCGGCGTCCGGGGCGGCGGCGTCGTCGAGCACCGCCGCCAACGGGCCCAGGGCGTCGTGGCCGGGGAGGTCGGCGTCGACGCGCGCCATGAGCGTCGAGATGGTGGTGTCGGCGGTGAAGGGCACGACCCCGGTCACCGCCTCGTAGAGGACCAGCGCCAGTGCGTAGACGTCGGCCCGGCCGTCGACCACGTGCCCGAGGGCCTGCTCGGGCGCGGCGTACCGGGCGGTGCCCACCGTGGCCCCGGCCGGCTCGGTCAGGGCCGCCTCGGCCAGCGCCCGGGCCAGGCCGAAGTCGGCCACCCGCAGCCGCCCCTCCTCGTCGAAGAGCAGGTTGGCCGGCTTGACGTCACGGTGGACGAAGCCGCGGCCGTGCGCGTAGGCGAGCCCCTCGGCGGCCTGGATGCCGACGGCGACGGCCTGCGGCACGCTCAGGCGCGTCCCCTCGTCGAACATGTCGCGCAGCGAGCCCCCGCCCAGGAACTCGAGCACGAGGAAGGGGCCCTGGTCGTCCTCGCCCCAGTCGTGCACGGCCAGCACGTGCGCGTTCGCCAGCGCGGCGGCCGACTGCGCCTCCGAGCGGAAGCGGCGGAGGAAGGCGCTGTCGGCGGCCAGTGCGGGGTGCAGGACCTTGACGGCCACACGACGCTGCAGCGTCGTGTCGAACGCCGCGAACACATTCGCAGACGCCCCGCTCCCGAGCGCGGACTCGATCCGGTAGCGGCCGGCAAGGACCCGACCGATTGATTCGGTGATGGTCGACATGGGTCCATCCCCAGGCTACCGACGGCGCCGCGCGGATCGGTGGACCAGCCACGGCCCGTGGCCGTCCACCGCGGGGATCAGGCCCCGGGCAGCTCGCCGGTGGCGAGGAGCTCGCCGAAGCGCGCACCGTCGACGATCGGAATTCCCAGGTCCTCGGCCTTCTTCAGCTTGGCCGCACCCGGCTCGGCGCCGAGCACCACGGCCCACGTCCTGGCCGACACGCTCCCCGGCGACTTGCCGCCCCGGGCCAGGATGGCCTCTTCGGCCTCCTCCCGGGTGTAGTCCTCCAGGGCGCCGGTCACCACGACCGAGCGACCCTGCAGCGTCTGGGGCAGGTCGGACCCGGCGGCCAGCGCAGCCTCGGGCACGCCGGCGGACCCGGCGGCCAGCGCAGCGTCGGGCACGCCGGCGGACCCGGCGACGGGGCGGGCGCCCGGCTCGACGAAGCCGACCCCCGCGGCGCGCAGCTTGTCGATGACCGACCGGTTCGCCGGCGACGCCAGGAACTCCACCACGCTGTCGGCGATGACGGGGCCGATCCCCTCCACGGCCGCCAGCTCCGTGACCTCGACCCCGACCAGGGCATCGAGCGACCCGTAGGCGCGCGCCACCGCCCGGCTCCCGGTCGGCCCGAGGTGGCGGATGCCGAGCCCCACGAGCAGGCGGCTGAGCGGTCGGCCCTTCGAGGCCTCGATGGCGGCGAGCAGGTTGTCGACCGACAGGTCGCCGAACCGCTCGAGTGCCACGAGCGGCGCCGATCGCAGCGCGTAGACGTCGCCGGGGTCCGACAGCAGGCCCGCCTCGACCAGCTGGACCACGCGCTTGTCACCCAGGCCCTCGATGTCCATGGCGCCGCGCGACGCGAAGTGCACGATCCGCTGCACGCGCTGGTCCGGGCAGTCGATGTTGGTGCAGAACGTGTCACTCTCGCCCGGGAGCCGGACCAGCGGGCCGCCACAGCTCGGGCACGCCGTCGGGAAGACCCACCGGCGCGCGCCGCGTCGGCGCGCCGAGAGGACGGGCCCCACCACCTCCGGGATGACGTCCCCCGCCTTGCGCACCACTACGGTGTCGCCCGGGCGCACGTCCTTCAGGCGGACCTGGTCCTCGTTGTGCAAGGTGGCGAGGCCGACGGTGGAGCCCCCGACGAACACCGGCTCCAACACGGCGAACGGCGTCGCCCGGCCGGTGCGACCGATCGACACCATGATGCGCTGCAGCGTGGTGGTGCGCTCCTCGGGTGGGAACTTGAAGGCGATGGCCCAGCGCGGGGCGCGCGACGTCGAGCCCAACCGGCGCTGGAGCTCCAGGTCGTCGAGCTTGACGACCACGCCGTCGATCTGGAAGTCGAGGTCGTGGCGGTGCTGCTCCCACCGGCGACAGTACGCCTCCACGTCGGCGGTGCCCCGCACCACCTCGACCTCGGGGTCGACGGGGAGGCCGCACCGGCGCAGCAACTCGAGCGCTTCGCTGTGGCTCGCCACCGCCGGCCCGCCCTCCACCATGCCGAGCTGGTAAGCCCAGAACGACAGGTCGCGCGAGGCGGTCACGGCGGGGTCCTTCTGCCGCAGCGACCCGGCGGCCGAGTTGCGGGGGTTGGCGAACGTCTTGAGCCCCGCCGCCATCTGGCGCTGGTTGAGCTGCTCGAACGACGACACCGGCATGTACACCTCGCCGCGCACCTCGAGCAGCGACGGCCTCGGCCCCCGACCCCTCGGCCACGACAGGGTGGCGGGAACCGCCGTGATGGTGGCCACGTTGAGGGTGACGTCGTCGCCGGTCACCCCGTCGCCCCGGGTGGCCGCCTGCACCAGGCGCCCGTCCTCGTAGACGAGGGACATGGCGAGCCCGTCGATCTTGAGCTCGCAGACGAAAGCGGCGTCGGCCGTCTCCGGCGCGATGCGCGCCATGCGCTCGAACCACGCGTGGAGCTGGTCGATCCCGAAGGCGTCGTCGAGGCTCATCATCGGCGTGCGGTGCTGCACCGGGGTGAACAGGGGGGACGGCGCCCCCGCCACCCGACGCGTCGGCGAGTCCGGTGTGACGAGGTCGGGGTGGGCGTCCTCGATGGCGCGCAGCTCGCGCACCAGCGCGTCGTAGTCGGCGTCGGCGATCTCGGGCGCGTCGAGCTGGTAGTAGCGCTCGTCGTGGAACGCGATCTGCTCGCGCAGCTCCTCGGCCCGGCGGGCGTCGGACGCGGCGCTCGGGACCTCCGCCATGCGCGGGAGCGTACCGGCGCTCAGCCGGCGACGGCCGCGCCCACGACGACGTCGGGGTCGGCGGCGTCGTAGAGGGCGACGGTCTGGCCCGCCGCCACCAAGGGCTGAGGCTCGTCGAACACCACGGCGTCGCCGTCCCACGTGCACGGGGCGGCGGCACCGTGCGCCGTGGTCTGGGCACGGGCGCGGCCCCCCACCGCCAACGCCGCGCCGGCCCAGCGCGCCGGCCCGACGGGGACGCGGGCGGCCACGGCCTGCTGCGCCCCCCCGACCGTGATGCGGCGGCCGGGGACGTCGACCGACAGCGCGAACCGGCGCCGGCCGTCGGGTGCCGCCCCGAGCCCCCGCCGCTGGCCGACCGTCACGAGCTCGGCCGCGGGGACGCTGCCGACCACGGCCCCGGTCGCCGCGTCGACCAGGTCGGCGGGGTGCAGCTCCAGGCGCTCGGCGAGGAACCCGCGCCGTCCCGCGCCGGAGTGGACGAAGCACACGTCCTGGCTGTCG
>Ga0307372_10008127_pt1 | contig 14813 bp, 12 predicted proteins | sample OX1MG_FD_202533 | JGI IMG/M metagenome (GOLD analysis project Ga0307372, IMG submission 202533) | Soil microbial communities from Risofladan, Vaasa, Finland - OX-1 | ecosystem: Environmental > Terrestrial > Soil > Coastal area > Acid sulfate soil | place: Finland: Risofladan, Vaasa | collected... | reverse complement strand
GCTCAGGTCCGACGACCCGATTGTGCCATAGGGATCGCTGCTCGAAGACCCCGGATAAAAGACGTCCCAGATGGCCCACTGAATGCCTCCGACGTCCTTGGCGTACGTGCTGCTCAGTGGATTGAGTCCGCCCATCTGCTCCACGAGCCAGGCGACCTCCTGGTATTGCTGCGTTTGCCCAGCAAACATCACATTGTTCAAGCTGCTGACCGTGGTCGAAGTAACGCTCCACATTTCGCCCGGATAGACATCGTTTGCGAAGTCGTCGCAGATCAATTGCACTGAGGTGGTTTGCGAACCGCTCGTTAATGTGAAGTTATAGCCGCCCACATAGACTCCTCCCATTGTATCGGAGCCGCCGTTGATGAGCGTCAGAGTATCTGCAAAGCTAGAAGGTGCAAGACAGATAAGACCGAGCGCTACCGCGAGCCACCACTTTCCAATTGTCTTTGTCATCAAGCCTCTTTAGTTTCCGGGTTCACCGGATCGATTGGCTTGCCAGACTCGCTGGCCGCCAAATGCTTGCCGGTTCGCTTACAAAAATTGTCACTTACTTTCAACCTGTACAATTGCACGCGGCATGCCAGTAACTGCCCTTCTCAAGCACTTTAGAATCAATCTGCGATTCACCCGCTTCCCGCGGCATTGGACGACTCTTTCCACTTCGTCCGGCCTTCTTCTCATCCTCATCCCTCACACGGTGCCGTTACCGGCGTGCATTCCCGAACGACAGCTATGGCAGGAAAGGGATCGATCCTCGCGCCCACAATAAACGATGAGCACGGCAGAAAATCTCTGGATGGTTTGTTAGCTTCGAAGCGCGCCGCGGCGGAAACAATCCTCGGCATGATCGTTGACCATGCCGATGGCCTGCATGAACGCATAGCAAATCGTCGTCCCGACGAAACGGAATCCCCGTTTCTTCAAGTCCTTGCTCATCGCGTCCGATTCCGCCGTGCGTGTGAGGCGTGTTTTTTTCGAGGAATTTCCCTTGGATGAATTCTCCGCGAACCGCCAGATGTACCGGTCGAAGCTGCCGAATTCCTTCTGCACGACGAGATATGCCTGTGCATTCGTGATCGTCGCCGCGATCTTCAGCCGATTGCGCACGATGCCCGCATTCGCCAGCAGTTCGCACACTTTATGCCGGTCATACTTCGCAATCCTGGCAGGATCGAATCGGTCGAAAGCTTCCCGATAATTTTCCCGTTTCTTGAGAATGGTTTCCCATCTCAGCCCAGCCTGCGCACCCTCGAGGATCAGAAACTCGAACAGCCTGCGGTCATCGTGCACAGGAACTCCCCACTCCCGATCGTGGTATTCCATCAGGAGCGGGCCTTCCGCCCAATGGCACCGTAGCCGGGTCGCGCTCCGATTCGCGTTCATGAGCCGAGCGTCGCCTTTTGTGCGGCAGCGAGACACAAGGGACAAAGGCAGTCCGCAAATCGAACTCGCAGATCCGCCAGCGTATCCGCGTTGAGTTTCACTTCGTCGCACCAGCAGGGGCCCTCGGGGGCGCCGCAGGAAAATAGCTCGCCACAGCGCGCGCAGACCTTTCGCCGCGATTCGCACGACAAAAGGTCCTTTTGCGGTTCGCTCGCACTCACGTGGCACCTCGCGGCTAATACCCTCGCGCTCCCAATCCGTCCTTTGACACGCGAGTTTCTGGATTGTTCGCCGGAATCGCGCCTAGGAAATGTGGCGCTCGAGGACCTTCACGATCTGTTCCTTGGGCACCGCACCGACAATCTGATCGGCCACCTGCCCGCCCTTGAAGACCAGCAGCGTCGGGATTCCACGAATGTTGAATTTTCCCGCCGCATTCATGTTCTCATCGACGTTCAACTTCACGACCTTGACCCTGCCGGCATGCTCGCGCGCGATTTCCTCAACCGTCGGCGACAGCATGTGGCACGGGCGGCACCAGTCCGCCCAGAAATCCACCATTACCGGCTGCGTCTTGCTCGCTTCGATCACATCGACCTGAAAGCTTGCGTCGCTCACTGCTTGAATGTTGTCTGCCATGTTTTTCCTTGTTGCGCCGGGCGGCAACTGGCCGTCCGTGGCGCTACCCTTTAGATGTTCGTGCAACCCCGGGGATTCGCGCTCTCTTTGCCGCTTCATACAGCGTGACGTAAGCCGCCGCCGAAGTCCTCCAGGAAAAGTCCTTGGCCATGCCGTTGGCCTGCACCTCCCGCCACGCGCTTGGATCGCGGTACGTCGCGACGGCCGAGCGGATGCACTCCAGGAGAGCCTGCCCATTGTACTCGCTGAATTTGAATCCTGTTCCCTGTTTCGTTTTTGGATCGAAATTTTGGATAGTATCATCCAGGCCGCCCGTCGCTCGCACCACCGGAACCGTGCCATACCGCAGGCTATAAATCTGATTCAATCCACAAGGCTCATAGCGCGACGGCATCAGGAACATATCCGCTCCGGCCTCGATCTTGTGCGCCAGCGCGTTGTCGTATCCAATCTTCACTCCCACGCGGTCGGGGTATCTCTCCGCCAGCATCTTAAAGAAGCTCTCGTATTCAGGCTGGCCCGTGCCGATGGCGACGATCGCCACGCTTTCTTTTAGAAGATCGTCGGCTCGCTCCGCGATCAGGTCAAAGCCCTTCTGGTCCACGAACCGCGATACGATTCCGACCACTGGCCGCCCGAGATTTTCCTCCGGCAGCCGGAATAAATCGAGTAGACTTTTCTTGCAGGCCGTCTTTCCAGCAAGGTTGTGGACCGAATAATTCTGTGCGATGAATTTATCCGCTTCGGGACTCCACTCTCCATAATCGACGCCGTTCAAGATGCCGGTCAGCCGCTCCGCGCGTCCCTGAATTACGCCCTCGAGCCCGTAGCCGTACTCCGGCGTCTGAATCTCTTGCGCGTAACGCCGGCTCACGGTGGTGAGGTAATCGGCGAAAAGCAAGCCGCCCTTCAGAAAATTCACCCCGCCGTAATATTCCAGAGCGTCCAAGGCAAACAAACTTTGCGGCAGCCCACATTGCCGGAGCGCTGCCTCCGGAAACAGCCCTTGATAGCCCAGATTGTGGATCGTGAACACCACCGGCAGCGAGCGCACAGCGGGATCCGCCACGTGCTGCGTTCGTAACAATACCGGCACGAGCGCCGATTGCCAGTCGTGGCAATGCACCACGTCGGGCAGCCAAACCCGCTTCATGAATTCGATGGCGGCTCGCGAAAATTCCGTGAAGCGCTCGGCATTGTCGGGATAATCGCCGTTTTTATCGCCGTAAAGCCCGGGCCGGTCGAAAAACTCAGGATCGCTCACGAAGAAATAGCGCACGCCGTGGTGCGCCGCTCCCTCCACAAGGGCGGGAAATCGCAACCGGTCGCCGAGCGCCATCGACACGCTTGAAACCAGAGTGGAAGCCGCCTGATTGCCGTGATAGCGCGGCAGCAATATGGCCACATCGTGCCCTATTTCATGGAGGGCTCGAGGCAGCCCTTCGATTACGTCCGCCAGTCCGCCCGTCTTCGAGTACGGCAGGCCTTCCGAAGCTACAAATAGAATTTTCATGGGTGCCAGGCGCCGAAAAACAATACGATAAAAACGGTAACGGAACCCGCAAGCCTCGTCAAGGCAATGTGCTCCATCCCGCCCGGAAACTTCCTCACAATTCTCACACACCGCTTCCACGGCCCGCCGCTGAAAATTCAAGCTTTTCTTTCCGGGCCGCCTTTGCTCCCGCAGCTCGCGTTGCTACACTTTGCATCGATATGGCCCGACAGCCCATGGGACAGCACTTCCTCGCGGACGCATCCTGGCAGCAGCGGATTCTTGCGACGCTGCCCTGCGGCTCGCACGATGTTTGGGTCGAAATTGGCCCCGGCCACGGAGAGATGACCCGCCTTCTCGCCGCCCCGCATCGCCGCTTGCTCGCCATCGAAGCCGATCTTCGGCTGGCCGCGGCGTTGAGCGAGCGGGTTCGCGCAAGTCCAGCGGAATGGCCCGGAGTGGAAGTCGTTGCCGGCGACGTCCTGCAATCGGACCTTGCGGCGCTGGCCGCGGCGCCGTTTCGCGTGTATGGCAATCTCCCGTACTACATCACATCGCCAATCTTGCGCCGCCTGTTCGATTGCGCCGGCGAGATTCTTTCCATCCACATCGTGATCCAGTGGGAAGTTGCGGAGCGCATCGTCGCGCTGCCCGGATCGCGCGCGTACGGTTATCTTTCGGCCTTTTGCCAGTTCCATGCCAAGCCTGAGATTGTCCTGCGCCTGCCGCCGGGCGCTTTTCGTCCGCCCCCGCGCGTCAATTCGGCTCTGGTGGAAATCACCCTTCCGGGCGAACGCGCTTCCCTTCCCGTCGCGAACCGCGACGCGAATCGTTTTCTCGAATTTGTCGGGTCGTGTTTCAGCCAGAAGCGGAAAACCTTGCGGAACAATCTGCGCGAGACCGCCTCGGACGACCGCATTCATCAAGCGCTAGCCGCTTGCGGCCTTCGGCCCGATGCGCGCGCCGAACAGCTCACGCTCGCGCAGTTCGCCACGATCTTTGCGAAACTTTTTTAGCGAGGGTCGCTGAAAAAGCGAGGGATCGAAAGCCAGACGATGCGCTTCGCTCAGAATGGCGAACGGAAGGCGCTTCTTCAACGCATCTGGAAATGGGCGAGGGATTCAGGCGCGGCCCGCTCCGAGGCTCTTGGCCTGCACGTTCGCGGCGCTACAGATCTTTAGTTTTATATCTTCGTTTTATATCTTTGTTTTAGATCCTCGCTTCAGATTCTCGCTATAGATCCTCGATCACCATTCGCAATCGGTCGGGGAAATCGGTCATGATCCCGTGCACGCCAGCCGAAATCATCGAGCGCATTTCTTCGGGCCGGTTGGGCGTCCACGTCACCACCTGCAGGTCCGCCTGGCGCGCCTGCTCGACAAGTTGTGGAGTGACACTTGTAAACTTGGGGCACAGTTGCCGCGCTCCCAGATCGAGCGCGGCCTGCGTACAGCCGGGTTTGGCCTGGTCGACCAACAGCCCGAGCATGATCGACGGATCGAGCTTGCGCAGCGGCGCGAGAGCCGCTGGATCAAATGAAATGACGATCGTTCGCGCGGTGTTCTCGGCTTTCTGCAAAGCGGTCGCCAAAGTATGGTCCATTCCCCAGGCTTCGTCGTATTTGAGCTCCGGGTAGAAAATCACGTCCTGCTTCCGCGAAAATTCCATGATTTCCTCGAGCGTCGGGATGCGTTCTCCCGCGAAAGAGCGGTCGAACCACGACCCGGCGTCGAGCTTGCGAAGTTCGTCGAGCGTAAAGTCGCGGACCGCGCCTCGGCCGTCGGTGGTGCGCGTAAGCGTTCTATCGTGGATTGCCACGAATCGCCCGTCTCGCGTCAAGCGCAGGTCGGTTTCGATGAATGTGGCGCCCAGCTCAACCGCGCGCTGGAATGCGGCCAGCGTGTTCTCCGGCGCATGCCCCGACGCGCCGCGATGAGCGATTACCCATGGTGTTCGCATAGCGCCGCTATCCTAGCAGATCGAAAGCGAGTCTATTCTTCACGCACGGCATCGTTGCGAAGATCGTCAACCCTGCCGTGCGCCTACATTCTCTATTCGCCAGCCAACGGGCAAAAACGTTGCCTACATTGGACAACGTCTTGCCTCTCAATTGACAGTGTCGGTTCGAAAAGCTCGTAGTATCGCCAGACCGCCACCCTCTTCCGCTTCTATGTCTAACCTTTTGTGTGAGTTAGATGAACGCCCTCCCGCGCTTCCTCCTTCCGCTTTGGTAGGCCGATTGCCATTCAATTTTGGTGCTTCGAGAGGTGCCCCGTATGGGTCTTTCCTCTCGGCCCTGGATTGCGGAGGCGGCGTGGCCCTATTCGCTCTAATTGTTGTCGGCGTGGTTGTCGCGCAAACCTGGCTCGATTGGCGCGACACCAGAGAAAAGTGGGTTCTGCCGGACTGGGCCAAGGGCACAGCCCTCGCAGGCGTGATCGCCGTTTCGCTCGCGGCCCTCACTTCATTTGCCTCCGTCTGGATTCAGGACTCGGCCGGCCAGTCCGAAACCGGATTCCAGTCGGGTTACTTCTGGCCGGAGCTGGCTTTTCTGATGTGCATGATGGCCGCCATCGTCTTCGCCGTGCGCCGGCAGCGGATAAGGGTCATGCTATTGCTTGCCCTCGTTGTGGTCACCGTATTTTGGTTCGGTATCTCGCTCTTGTCCTAAGGGGTGTTCCCCGGGCAGCCTTGCTCTACTCCGAAGTTTTCTCAATTCTACGGCTTCGGAACAAGCCATTTCTGGGCATTCGTTCGTTATGGGCCATCTTGCCTTCATGCAGCAATCCAGCCCGCTACCGCCCATTCGCCGCCCACATCGCTTTTTTGGAAATAGTTGCTAACTAACCTCGCAACACTGCGCGTGGCGCACTTGCCGCTACCGTCCCCCGCCGCCATACTCGCCCCATGAAGCCATGCGCTGCGCTTCTGCTGGCTCTCGCGGCAATCTTGTGCTCACCCGTGTCACGGGCCGACGAGCTGAAATTAAAAGACGGCACGAGGATTGTCGGCACGATTGTCGGCTTTGAGGAAAACACGTTCCGGATAAAAACAAGCTACGGCTTCGCTGTCGTGCGCAAGGATCAAGTCGTCTCCATCAGCATCGCGGAAGCTAACAAGGCTGCAGCAGCAGAAAAGAAACTGGAGCCCGCTCCCGCAGGACAAACGCCGCCAGTGACGGCAAAGACCGAGCCGACGGAACCTGCGCAGAAAGGCTCATCCACGACCGCACCAAAATCGGCAATCTCAAAACCTTCAACCACCGAAGCCGCCGGCGCGCCCGCTCCGCCACAAGCTCCTTCGACCGTGGTCTTCCCAAACAAATCTGCCGCTTCTGCGGCGACCGCGGCCACGTCGGAAAGCGCCAATCAGGTCGCGCCGCCTGCCGTAACCGGTCCTTCCTCCACAGTTGTTCCCGTCTCGCCATCCGCGTCCTCCGTGTCTGCACCCATCCGCGAAGACGTGGTCGGAAACACCTACACCAACGAAACGTACGGATTTCGCATGTACAAGCCTCCGGATTGGGACGTGATTCGGGGCGCCCGCACACTTCTGCCAGGGGCCATCACCGCCATAGGCACCGAGGATCAGACCACTTACCTTCTGATTGGACAGGGGCCCGCGGGAAAATCTCTCGCCGCCGAGATGGATGCCACCGAGAGCCGATTGACCGCAATCATGGACAACTTCCGCCCTCTCGAAGTGGATCAGCTGCCGGTTTCCGGCATCCCGGCCACGGAATACCGCTTCCGCGGCACCGTGGATCAGCACGAATGGTCAGGCGTAGTTGTCTTTGTTCCGCACGAAGCGCGGCGGTACACAATTTTCGGCATGACCATCGCCGACAGCGACCTCGTTCAGATTCAGGAGAACGTGATCGCTCGCGTCATTTCGAGCCTCCAGTTCACCAAACCCTAGCCACGTCTCACGTTGGCTCACTTGGGCTTAATTCAAGGGCTTGCAACCCGCGAGGGGGAAGGAGTAACTAACTGTGGTGTGCCAATGAGATTTTCGACGAAGTTAGTTCTCGCATCGGCTGTGCTGGTTTCGTTCGCAATCGCGGGAGCTTCGTTCGCGCAGCAGCGCGCTCTCGCCCCGGCGTCCGCGTCCGGTTCCGGTGCGCCCGTGTTTTATCGCGACGTCCTGCACATCTTTCAAGGGCACTGCCAATCCTGCCATCGCGTGGGGGAAATTGGCCCGATGCCGCTCGTCACGTACGATGAAGCGCGTCCTTATGCGCGAGCGATCGCCGATTCCGTGCGCCAGCGCAAAATGCCTCCGTGGTTCGCCGATCCACGGGTCGGGCATTTTTCGAATGACCCCTCGCTCACGCCGCAGGAAATCGAAACGATCGTTTCGTGGGCAGATTCGGGCGCTCCGGCCGGCGATCCGCGCGACGCCCCGCCCGCGCGCCAGTTCGCGCAGGGCTGGATCATTCCGCAACCGGATCTCGTTGTGCAGATGCCAATGCCGGTAGCGATTCCCGCCTCCGGCGATGTCGATTATACGTATGAGATTGTGCACACCGGCTTCACCGCAGGCAAATGGGTGCGCATGTCGGAAATTCGCCCGAGCAGCCGCGAGAATGTGCATCACGCAGTGGTGTACGTTCGCCCGCCGGGTTCGCAGTGGCTGCAACACGCGCCCATCGGCGTGCCCTTCACCGCTTCGGACATGACCGACGAGGAGGACCGCCGCGACACGCACATGACCACCGCCGACATCCTGCTCGTCTACGCGCCGGGCAGCTCCCCGGACAATTGGCCCGAGGGAATGGCCAAATACATCCCCGCCGGCTCCGATCTCGTGTTTCAGATGCACTACACCACGCATGGCCGCGCCACGACCGACCGAACGAGCATTGGGCTGATCTTTGCGAAGCATCCGCCCAAGCAGCGAGTGCTGACGCTCCAGTTGAACAACGATCGCTTCGTGATCCCGCCCGGCGTGCCCGATTTCCGCGTGGAGGTGCATGGGTCGCTGCCGAACGACGCGGTGCTGCTGAGCTTCTTTCCGCACATGCACCTGCGCGGCAAGCGATTTGAATATAACATCCTGCACCCGGACGGCAGTATCGTGCCGTTGCTGCGCGTGAACTACGATTTCTACTGGCAGTTGAGCTATCGTCTGGCCGAGCCGTTGCCCCTGAAAGCAAACACGGTGCTGCAAGCCGTGGCCTGGTACGACAATTCGAAAAATAATCCGCACAACCCCGATCCCGATTCCGCAGTGCGCTGGGGCGATCAAACCTACGACGAAATGATGGTGGGATTTTTCGACGTGGCGGTGCCCGGGAACCTGGATAAGCAGCACTATTTCATCCGCCACAGCGTGCCGTGGGATGAGCGCCGCTAAACAAGCCGAAGATCCCGAAAACTCCCGAAGAGGTTCAGCTCGCGAGCGGGAAGTTCAAAATTTCGTGACTTCGCTGAAGTGGAAGTTGCGGACTTTCATGGCCGGCACGACCATCTCGAACGACTCTTCTCCGGCCGCACGCACGGCGGGCCCGAGCATTTCGACGTTCGAAAGCATCTCCAAAACGCTCTGATTGAACCGTAAATTGCGTATGCCGCCCGTTACGCGGCCATTTTCGACCAAAAACGTGCCGTCCCGCGTCATGCCGGTGAGGACCTTTTCGTACGGGTCCACCTCGCGGATATACCACAGACGCGTGACGAGGATACCGCGCTCGGTCGAGCGCACCATATCGTCCACGGATTTGTCGCCGCCCGCGAACACAAGGTTCATGGGGGCTTCGCCATACTCGTTGGGAAGCGAGAAGCCGTGGCCGGTTGGCTTGGTCTTCATCTTCTTGGCTGTGGCGCGCGAATAGACCAGATTTTTGGGGACGCCGCGATCCAGAAGCAGGATCTTCTGCCGCGGGAGCCCTTCGCCATCGTAGGGCGCGCCGAGTTGCAGCGGGTGGTAGACGTCGTCCCACAGGGTGATGTTTTCCCCGCAGACTTTTTTGCCCATGCGACCCGTGAAGCAAGAGCGCTTATCGAGCACAGCCGTGCCGGCAAAATCGTAGAAGAGGAAGCCGACCAGGTCGAGCACGGCCGAAGGTTCGAGGATCACGGTGTAGTGGCCCGGCTCGACCTCGCGAGGGGCGCGCGACTCGGACGCCTTGCGGCTGGCGCTTTCGGCGAGCGAATCGGGGTCGATCTCGCGAATATCGGGCGAATTGGATTTGGCCCAGCCCGAGGAATTCGCCTCGAGAATGGTGACGGAAAATTCCGCGCGAGTCTGCTCGTAGCGGGCAAAGAGGCCTTTGGAATTGGCGAGCAGGGTGCGGCTCGCGCCGCTCGCGAAAATTCCCGCCGCCGTCTGCCGGTTCTTTTCGGCCCGCTTGCAGACCTTGGTGACGGCGCGCGCACGGTCCTGCGGCGTGGCCGCGACGGTGGCCTCGGAAAAACGCGCGACTTTCCGATATTTCTGGGAGCCGAGCATGGGCAGCAGGCCGGGATTCCTGGGCTGATTTTTCGCGAGCCGCGCGGCGGCGTCCACAACACGGCGCAATGATTCGTCGTCTGTCTTGTTGGTGGAGGCGCGCGCGGTACGGCCGTCGACCACGGCGCGCACGGAAATTCCCAGAATCCGTTCGGCGACGTTCTGGTGGATCGTGTTGTTGGCGAAGCGAGTGAGCGCGTCGGTGGCGGCGCCGATCTCGACTTCGGTTTCATCCGCGGCACGGAATTTCAGGATACGCTCGGCGATGCGCTCCATATCGGTCGCAGTAAAATCCTTTGCCGACGACTTTTTGAGGCGTGCCGACGGGGGCGTCATTTCGCGAATGCGACCCCCACTTTGACGTTGCGGAAGCGCGCGGGCGATGCGCCGTGGCCGGTGCCCATAGTTTGCATGGGCTGGCCCTTGCCGCAATTCGGCGTGCCCCAAAGAGTCCAATAGTCGCGCGAGCAGATGGCGTCGCAGCTATTCCAGAATTCGGTGGTGATGCCGCTGTAGCTCGGATGCTTCAGCATGCGGGTTTTCTTGCCGCCCTTGATCTCCCAGCCGATTTCGGTGGAGAACTGGAAATGGTAGCGACGGTCGTCGATGGACCAGGAGCGGTTGGTCTCCATGTAGATCGCGTCGTCGGTGTCTGCGATAAGATCGTCGAACTTCCACGCGCCGGGATGGATGCTGATGTTGGTCATGCGAATCATAGGCAGGCGATTCCAGCTTTCGGTGCGCATGGCGCCGCCCGAGCGGTTCTCGCCAATGGAAGAAGCCGTCTCGCGGCTGCTGAGGTACCCGGTGAAAAGCCCGTTGGTGATGATGGGCGTGGACTGCGCGGGCACGCCTTCGTCGTCGTAGCCGAACGTGCCGAGGCCGGGGCCGTGGTCGAGCGTGGCGTCGGCGACCACGTTGACGATGTCCGAACCGTATTTCAGCTTCCGCAGCTTGTCGATGGTGAGAAAACTCATGCCCGCGAAATTCGCTTCCATGCCCAGAACGCGGTCAAGCTCGATGGGATGGCCGATGGATTCGTGAATCTGCAGGCCGAGCTGCGAACTGTCGAGAATAATCGTGCGCTGGCCTTCGGGACACTGAGCGGCGGAATGCAGCGCGACCGCTTCCTCGGCCACGCGCGCGGCGTGCCCTACCAGATCGAGCGATTCCACCAGTTCGTAGCCCTTCAGCATGTGCTGCCCGCCAAAGCTGTTCGGATAAGACCGCTTCTGGATTTCGTTTTTGGCGAAGGCGGTGGCCACGATGCCCGCGCCCGATTGCATTTTCACCTGGTGGATCACCGAGCCGATGGTGGAAGCGAAGAGCTGCTCGATCCTGCAAAACGACATGGAGCCTTCGGCCACGGTGACGCCCTTCACGCGGCGCATTTCCTTGTCCGCCGCGAGCAGCAAATCGATCTGGCGCTCCACGGGAATGCGGAAGGGATCTTTCAGGAAGGGGTTCTGCCAAGTGTCGATGTAAGGCTGCTCGGGAGCGAGAGCGACATTCTCACGCTTGGCGAGCGCGGAGGCTTTGGCGATGGCAACCGCTTCCGCGGCGCAGGCCTGCACGCCTTCGCGGGTGAGCCGGTCGGTGGCGGCAAAGCCCCAGGCGCCACTGGCGACGACGCGAATGCCGATGCCGAGCGTTTCGCTTTCGAGCAGCGTGCCCACCTCGCCATTCTTGGTGGAAATTTCGCGATGGCGAATGTCCATGACGCGCACATCGGCGTAGGAAGCGCCGCGTCGCTTCGCCGTTTCGAGCGCCCAGTTAACATAGTCCTGCATGGCTAGGCGCGCCTTCCTGTTTGACGATTAGAAATTTGGACTCGCGAGTGAACAGCGGAGATGCGAATTTGCAGGCGCGGAGCCTGATGCCCCACAAGCTGCGCGCCGGTTGTGCGCGAAAAATTCATAGCGCACCATCTTAAGTAGACGCGAATGCGAATGCAACCCGGAGCTTCGCCTCTTTTGTGGCGTCCACGAAACTCATGCTGCGATCATTGTGGTTATACGCCAGCGCGTAACTTCGGCCGCCAATTTGTGCCCACAGTATTGGCACAGTTTTTTAATCGGGTTGGATCGTTACGACAATCTCTCCGCAGAGTCTCACCTCGTGTTCGTGACCTTTTGAACCGACTCGTTCCGATTCATCTGAGTGCATCTCGAGCCTACTCTTCCTCCTGCTCTTCTTCCTTGATGACGGCTTCGTCTGGCAAAAGGACGGGAACTTTCTTGCCTGCAAAGAAATCAGAAACTAGATTGACGATTTTATCCTTGGACATTGGGTTCGCGGGCAGACCTTTTGCCAGGCTCCGACCCGGATGTAGCGTGTCCCATTTCGACCGCACCTGTTTCTTCCTGCCTTTACCTGGCGTATGAATTCCAAAGCCCTCTATCAACACATTCCACGGAGGCTGGAAACGCTCGATCAAGAGAGATTCGCCAAGAGGTATCCAGATGTCCTCGCACACTAGGTACTTACAGGAAAAATCCTCGATGTCGAGGTTCTTTACTTCTTGAATGGATTTCGCATGCTCCCTCAGTCTCTTGAGAAGCGCCTTACCTGGATCAGCTCTGAGTCCGAACCCGCCTTTTCTAGCGCCGGGCGGCACGGCCTTACCAACGTATATTGGCCGAGCGGTATCCGCTCCGTGATTCTTTTCAGCAATGGGCTTGTAAGCTTCGAATGCTCCAACATAGTAGATCGCATAGACACCAGCACCGTCGAATTTTTCGCGAGGTGGCAGCGGAGTAACGGGCCTCTTCAGCATTGCTTCGGCAAGACTTTCGGCGAGGTTCTGTTTAGAGGATTGAATGTGTCGTCGGGCATGCGTTGGCAATCTAGTTGCGAGTGATGGTCGCCTTGAGCTTCCTTGCGATGGACTCGGCGAGCAGCACTGGAACTGCATTGCCGATTTGCCGCATGCTCTCTGTCCATGAATTCGGAAACACAAACGAATCAGGGAACGTTTGAAGACGAGCGCTCTCGCGTATCGTGAAGTATCGAACAGAACCATCCGGTAGCGCCAGCATGTTTTCGCCGCCCGGTACGCCATGGACTCCAGCTTTAAGCGTTTTGGCTGGCTCATCGAGTGGGCTCCCGGTATGCCCCACGTAGCTACGAGCACCGCCGATTGCAAAATGCGTCAGACCAGGCTCGTCGGTGGTGCGCTTTGGAGATGGTTTTGGGAGGTCCGCAATTGCGTCGCGCACGGTCCTCCAAGGTTTGAGTGGCGGCGGAATAAGGCGGTTCTTGAGATCCCGAATTCGTTCATGCAAATCCGGATTCGGCTGCGGCCTGCGCCTCGAGGAAATCCCATGTTTTTCCCAATAGTCGGCCGAGCAGTACTGCTCCCGCAGAAGAGACTCCGAAGAGTGAGACGGAGAGGGAAACGACCACTCAACTCCGAGGTCGGCACGAATCGCAACCATGAAGAGTCTTTCCCGCTTCTGCGGGACGCCGTAGTCGGCCGCGTTAAGGATTCGATGGACAACCCTGTAATACAAGCCTTCGCGTCTTCCCTTGGTATGATACCGCTCAAGTCGTGCCAGATGTTCAAGCCACGGTTCGTCTTTCCTTCTGCCCAACTCTGGATATGTGATCATCAATTCGATATAGCTGAAGTATTTTGAGAACGACGGGCGAACCAGACCACGCACGTTCTCAATGAGCACGGCAAGAGGTTTTATGCTCCGAATTGCCTCCACGGTTTCAGGGAACAGATTTCTCTCATCGGAATGCCCCTTGTGCTTTCCTCCAATTGAGAACGGTTGACACGGAACGCCCGCGGCGAATAGTTCGATGCCCTCGGGAATCGAGCTGTGGTCGAAGTTACGAACATCGCAGTTGAACACCGGCCAGCGGTGGATTTCTTCGACATTCCGCCTCCTGTTCTCGTGAATGGTTTCGCAGGAATCGGTGTCCCGCTCGACTACCGCGAGATGCCTGAAACCGGCTCGGCTAATCCCGAGCGCGAGCCCACCCGCACCTGTGTACAGTTCAACGCTTCGCATTATTCCGCTCAAGGAATCTTTTTATTCTCTTCGCTAGCGAGATCGGGTTCTTCAATTGGCACTCCCACACCACGCTGACATGCCATCTGTCTCGGCGTAATCGAGCGATATTTCTAAGGTCACGGCGGCGGTTCTCAATCAGTTTAGGAACCCAAAAGTACAGCTTTGATTTCGGGAGCCTGGCAAGAACGCACCCTGGATGACGATGCCAGTAACATCCATGAACGAAGATGACCTTTCTGAGTCTCGGGAAAACGAGATCGGGCTTTCCAGGGAGGTCCGCAGCATGTAGCCGGAATCTGTGTCCGCACGAGCGAGCGATGCTTCTCACCAGGAGCTCCGGCTTTGTATCCTTGCTTCGGATGAGCGACATACGCTTGCTGCGCTCTGTCCGCGTAAGCGTGTCCATTTGCCCTATCAGCTGTATTCACTTCGCGCATAGTAAACCACCGAACAATCGAGAACAACGGGGCAACTACTCATCCTGTGGAAAAATACACGAGCGCAATGCCGCACACAATAAAAATAATTCGCTTTTTCATCGCCAGCATGAAACCCGTTGACGGCCACGAGGCGCTTGTTCCTGCGATTCCGCTTTGCCGAGGCTCTTGCTAATGTCTTGTGCTCCACAGGACGATGCGACGCGGGCGCGAGGCAGCCGGGCGGCGAATTCGCAGCGGCTTGAGGCGGAGACTTACAAGCGGGGTGGCGAGTGAGGCGGGGCAAAAGGCGGCGAGGGATCAGATGGCGACGATCTGGTTGCGGATGGCGTAGCGCACCAGTTCGCTGACGGAGTGAATCTGGAGCTTGCGCATGAGATTGGAGCG
>Ga0307372_10008126_pt1 | contig 14814 bp, 10 predicted proteins | sample OX1MG_FD_202533 | JGI IMG/M metagenome (GOLD analysis project Ga0307372, IMG submission 202533) | Soil microbial communities from Risofladan, Vaasa, Finland - OX-1 | ecosystem: Environmental > Terrestrial > Soil > Coastal area > Acid sulfate soil | place: Finland: Risofladan, Vaasa | collected... | reverse complement strand
CGAAAATCTAACTTTTGAGCGTGCGGTTGAGAATGAAGTCCGCTGCTTTCTGCGCCTGCGCCGCTGCGTGTACGACAAGCTTGCGATCGTCGCGAAGCTTCTTCAGCCATCCGGCGACATAGGCCGCTTGATTGGCTATCACGGCCGGCGAGATTCCGGCTTCAGCGCATAAGTAGGCTGCTCCCATCTCCGCAACGAGTTCCTCGAGACTGTACGTCGGTGATCCGAACGGCGCCGCTTCGCAAATCCCTTCTCGCGCGAGGCGTTTCTGACTTCCTGAACTATGGATGGTCTCGTGCAGAGCGGTCGCGTAAAATTCTTCGGCGCTCGCGAAGAGTTCTCTCGGAGGCAACGTGATCCGATCAGTGATCGGGCTATAGAACGCCTTCGACCCGGCGTACTGAATCTTGGGCGGGTTGGGCATGCAGGCGATAATCCGTTCCGCCGCTTCGATTGAGTCGTGCTCGTGCGTCTCGATCTTCGGAAGCTTGTCGAGCACGGCTTGCGGCAGTTCGCATTGTTCAAGGTTGAAAATGCGATAATATCGCAGAAGGAATCGGCGGCGATTCTTGTCGTCGTTCTCCTGGGTGTCGAGGTCTTCGCTGCTCTCCTTCACGTCGTCCGCCTTCCAGAAAATTACGATCGTACTTTCCTCGCCTTTGCGTACATGGCCGTCCAGTTCAGTGGCCTGGCGGTAGGTCAGCCAGAACGGTGAAACGTACTTCGATGCCGAAAGCAGGAAGACATTTAGGCCGCGATACGGCTTCTTACTCACAAGGTTGCACGGCAGTCCAGTCGAGGTCCACGGCCTGCGCCACGGCACAGCCCCTTGCTCCAACAGGTTGATGATCTTCTCGGTAACAATCGCGTACACGTCCATTTGCATCGCTCCTTTTTGCGCTCGCTTCCCGAAGGGCAGAGCGCGGTTTGGTTTGTAAAAACCCGAACCTTTCTTTCCGCCCCTCGCTCTTCACCCGAAGCTGAGAGTGAGAGGCGGAACGGGACCGATGCGGAGCGCAGCGGCGCTACCAATGAGCGCGGCGGAGCAATTCAAGGACGGCGTGTCAGAGCGAAGCGGTCCGAAGGACTGGCGCGGCGGTCTTGAGCGGAGTCGCGCAAGGCGGGACGGTGGCAGAGGCAATCAACCATCAGCGCCGCCGCATACGGCGGCGCGAGGATCATTGGTATTACGTCAAATTTGCGTTTGGCAGGGCGGCGGACCTCGCTGACCAAAGACGGGGGGCATTTCCGCAACATGGGCGAATTCTAGCGGCCTCTCGCAAAATGAGGGATTCGACTTTGAGAACCGAATGTTTAGCGATGACTCGTTTTGCGCTCATCAGAGCGCGGAACCTATTGAAGCCCAATCGTCGGCGGAGCAGGCGGCGGCGTACAGGTTTGAGCGGAGACGTAGCAGCGCATAATCTACGGAACGTCAGCGGCACGGATCAGAGCGAAGCACCGCTGGCGGGTACGAGTTTTCTAGCTTTGGGCGACCATCGGGGCCCGCATTCCATTCGTTAAAAAAAATCGAGATATAAACGTCATGACGCACAAAGAGCTGATCCTGGATTGCCTCCGAGTCGGCCTGGACGGGGAAAAGGTGGACTACGAATGGAACAAAAGCGAGGATCAATCGGTGCTGGTTAAATTCGAGGACGGAAAGCGGGTTCGGGTTACAGTTCAGGAAATGAACGGAGTCTGAACAGACGAACCCGCACCACCGCTCTCGAAAGCTGGAGCTTGGCAGGCCCGGAGAAGGGGCACGGAGCGGTTGTGCCGCCTCATGCATAAGTGACGACATCCCCCATGAAATGCGTCGATCCGATTCCGGTAATTGATCTCTTCGCGGGACCGGGAGGTCTGAGCGAGGGGTTCTCATCGGTGCGTCGCCATGACGGCCAACCGACGTTTGAAGTGCGATTGTCAATAGAGCGGGATTTCCATGCACATCGAACGCTCGAGCTTCGAAGCTTCTTCCGAAAGCTGCGATTAAAGCGAGTACCTGAAGCCTATTACGACTATCTTCGACGTGCCGATGATCCCGAGGAGCGCCGCCGTGATGAACTGTTCGCCAAGTTTCCGGAGGAGGCGGCGCGGGCGACAGCCGAAGCGTGGTTGGCGGAGTTGGGCAAGGATGACCGGGAGAAAGTTCATCAGCGGCTATCTCAAGCCTTGGGTCGAGCGGCTGATTGGGTCCTGATCGGCGGGCCACCGTGTCAGGCGTATTCGCTGGTGGGCCGCGCGCGGAACAGAGGAAATCCGAACTACGTTCCGGAGGAAGATGAGAGACAGACCCTCTATTTGGAGTACATCCAACTGGTCGCCGATCATCTGCCCGCCGTATTTGTAATGGAGAATGTCAAAGGTCTGTTATCGGCGACGCTGAATGACCGACAAATCTTTCAGAAAATTCTCGAAGACCTGCACTTTCCTGCGAAGGCTCTGGAACGGACCGGAAGACAGGTAACCACGCGAAGCCGACACCGCCAAGTTTCTCGCCGATATCGCGTTGTATCACTGGTCGATCGCTCTCTGTTCGACGAACACGACGTCCGACGTTTTGTTGTGCGGATGGAAGATCACGGCATTCCGCAGGCTCGCCATAGGGTTATCCTGCTGGGGGTGCGCGAGGACTTACAACCGGTCAATCCCGGAATCCTACGGATGGAGAGTCCCGTGCCTGCGTCGCGGGTGATCGATCAGCTGCCGCGTCTGCGTAGTGGACTATCACGCGAGGGCGACAACTTCGACGCGTGGGCCGCAAGAATCCTGAGCGTTTTCGATCAGGACTGGTATCGGAGGCTCGCAAGCCGAAATGGGAACCTTCATTCCGAGCTCGTGAGAGCAGCGGAGAATGTTAGACATCCGCGAGCGGACCGTGGTGGCGAGTACCTCGCGTGCGAGCCTCATTGCGAGTACAAGCCTAGTTGGTTCTTGGACGGACGAATGGATGGTCTTTGTCATCATGCGACGCGATCGCACATTGCAGCCGATCTGCAGCGCTATCTGTACGCGTCCTGCTTCGCAAGGGCATATGACCGCTCACCGTCTCTCAGTGACTTCCCGGTCGAGCTTCTGCCCCACCATGAAAATGTACGGGATGCGCTTGGCGGAAGTCTTTTCGCTGATCGGTTCAGGGTTCAGCTTCGCGATCGGCCGGCAACAACAATAACCAGTCATATTGCGAAGGACGGACATTATTACATTCACTACGATCCTACGCAGTGCAGGAGCCTGACCGTGCGTGAGGCGGCGAGGATTCAAACCTTCCCTGACAATTATTTCTTCTGCGGACCCCGGACTTCTCAATATGGGCAGGTCGGGAATGCCGTACCGCCTTTGCTCGCTGTTCAAGTCGCAGAGATAGTAACCAAGATCTTCAAGGACAGCGGGTTATCGAGTTGAAATGGATAGGATTTCAAAGGAACGGCGCAGCTGGAATATGTCTCGGATCAAGTCCGAGAACACCGCCCCGGAGAGATCTGTCCGCTCCGCTCTACACCGGTTGGGGTTCCGTTTTCGGCTGCATCAGAAATCTCTTCCCGGAAAGCCGGACATTGTCCTGCCCCGACTCAAGACTGTAATTCTCGTTCACGGATGCTTTTGGCATAGGCATCCAAGTTGCGTATTTGCCTACGTTCCGAAGACCAGGCAGGCGTTCTGGCAAAGGAAATTTGACGAAAACGTCGCACGAGATCAGCGCGTGCGCGGAGAGCTTCGCAAATCTGGGCAACGGGTCGTGGTGATTTGGGAGTGTCAGACCACGAACTCCGCCCGGTTGGCGGCAATCATAAAACACGCGCTGTCGCCGTCAAGAGTCAGCGCGTCGCCGCGATCAAAAGAAAATACGATGACGAATGGCGCTGGTTCGTCAATTTGATAGCTGTCTGGAGCATAGCGAGCCGAGTTCCAGCGGTTTGAGGTCGAGATGAAGAATGAAAGTCAGCCTTACGAAATCGCGAGCCCGAAGCCGGCAGCGCTGATCGAGGCGCTTAGGGCGGTCGGGTACAACCTGCCAACCGCTATCGCAGACATCATTGACAACAGCTTGACCGCAGATGCTCGAAACGTCGATCTTCACTTTCACTGGGCCGGGTCGGAATCGCGCATTAGCATCATTGATGATGGCCGCGGGATGTCGGAATCGGAGTTGCATGAGGCGATGCGACCGGGGAGCCGCAGTCCGCTTGAGGAACGCACTCCCGAAGATTTGGGTCGGTTCGGCCTAGGGTTAAAGACGGCCTCATTCTCTCAGTGCCGGTCCTTAACCGTCATCAGTAAGGCGCGTGGCGCAACGCCATGCTCGCGGTGCTGGGATCTTGAGTATGTGGCTGACCATGACGAGTGGCGCCTATTGAAAACTCCGGCGCCAGGTTCGGAAGAATGGCTGAGAAGGATACATGATCGACCGTCGGGCACCGCTGTAGTCTGGAGCCGCCTGGACCGTATTACGGGAGCGGATCGGACTGCAGACGCTGCCGCACATGTACGCTTCAATGATGCCATCGATCACGTGCGGCAGCACCTCGCACTGGTCTTCCACCGGTTTTTTGCCGACGGTTCGCTCAGCGTGAAGATTAATGGTGACGCGATCAGGGCGTGGGATCCGTTCCTGGAGAACCATACAGCGACATACCGTACTGCTGAAGAGCGGATTCCTTTCGGCAAATCACCGGTCGTGTTTAGGGGCTTTGTTCTGCCTCACAAAGACAAGCTTCAAGCCGCGGAGTTCGCGGCTGCGGCGGGGCCGTATGGATGGGCGGCGCATCAAGGATTCTATGTTTATCGCAATCGCCGCCTACTGGTTTTCGGTGATTGGTTGCGACTCGGCAATCCTAACGCCTGGACCCGTGACGAGCAGTTCAAACTCGCCCGTATCCGGCTCGATACCACCAATGAGACCGACAGTGAGTGGCATTTGGACGTCAAGAAGTCCACGGCACGGCCGCCGGTTGCTATACGCGATCGCCTAACGCAGCTTGGGGGGGAGGTCCGCAGAATGGCGAGGGAGGTGTTCGCGCATCGCGGCCGTTACGGTCCGCGTGCACCGGCTCCTCAAGACATCGAGCGCCCGTGGGTCTCACAGGTGCGAAACGGGCACCGCGTATATTCGATCGACCGGTCCCATCCGATAGTCGGCGGCGTAATCAGACGTTGCGGCCAAGCTGCGCAGGAGGTTGAGACATTACTCAGGATCCTCGAAGAGACAGTTCCTGTTCAGCAGATCTGGCTGGATTCTGCGGAACAGACTTACGATCATGCGGTGCCCTACGATGGGGTCGATTACTCGGTGCTGCGAGCCGATATGCGTCGACTTTTCGAGATGCTGACAACATCCGGAATCAACGCACAGACTGCCAGAGAACGCATGCGGTCGATTGAACCGTTTAATCGTTACCCGAACCTGATCAAGGAGCTATAAAACTCCGGTGACCGACGAAACCACGTTCAGGACCGTCCTCGGAATGTGCCAGATCATGCTCCGGCAAAAATCTGGCGATAAAATCTCTTTCCTCGCTAGTACGGATATCCGCCACGCGGTAGAGGAAATCACGGCCCTTCAAACGTTCGCGAGCGTCGACAAGGACCGCTTGATTGCCGAACTCGAAGAGCGTTTCACGGTCTATGCGCCACTCCATCAGACCCTTGGCCAGAATGACGATCATCTCCCCTGGCTGCCACAGAAACGGGGAGCACTCAGTTGGCGCTATTGGGACCGATACCGTCTTTTTCTCGAGGATCGAATGCCCGGAGCCGCAGTGGAGAGTCTCGAGCGAGTCGCTGACGACGTGCTTGAGCGCCTGGAAGATCCGGAACGCTCGGGGATGTGGGACCGACGCGGACTCGTGATGGGTCACGTACAATCCGGTAAAACGGCGAACTTCTGTGGCCTGATCTGCAAAGCCGCAGACTCGGGCTACAAAGTCGTCATCGTTCTTTCGGGAATTCATAACAGTCTCCGCAGCCAGACTCAGATCAGGCTGGATGAGGGTTTCCTCGGATTCATGAGCGAACCCAGGGCGTCCGGGCAGCATCAAACCTTCAAGAGGGCAGGCGTAGGCTTGATCGATGGTTCGATTCACGCGAATGCCGGAACGAATCGCACTGAAAGGGGTGATTTCAGTACCCAGGTGGCGAATCAATTTGGAATTCATCCCGGCGGATTGCCTCTAATTTTCGTCGTCAAAAAGAACGCGACAGTGCTCAGGAATCTCCTAGGCTGGATCCAATCCTGTGCAGATGCTTCGGACGAGGCTTCCGGCCGCCGCTTCATCAGTAACGTACCGCTCCTCGTAATCGACGACGAGGCGGATCTTGCCTCGATCGACACAAGACAGCAAGAGTTCGACGAATTCGGAAGCCCTGACCCCGAGCACGATCCCGCCCGGATCAACGGTCTGATACGCCAGATTCTGCGTTCTTTCGAAAGAGTGGGCTACGTCGGGTACACGGCGACGCCGTTCGCGAACATTTTCATTCACGACCGCGGCCAAACGCGCGAACTGGGCGACGACCTTTTTCCGCGCAGCTTTATAGTCAACATTCCGCCGCCCAGCAATTACGTCGGACCGGCACGCACCTTCGGGATCGGCGCGAACGATGACGCGGGGCTTGAGGAGATACACGCGCTCCCTGTCGTCCGAGTCGTGACCGACCATGCAGATTCGGACGAGCTGGACGAAGAGAACGGCTGGATGCCGCCGAAGCTGGTCAAGCGCACCGCGCACCGGCCGGTCTATGACGGAAAGGACTGTATTCCGCCTTCTCTTCGTGAAGCAATTCTAACCTTTATCCTCACGGTGACGGTTAGAAAGCTGCGAGAACCTGGACCGCACCACAACTCGATGCTCGTGCATGTAGTCCGTTATACCAATGTCCAGCAGCTGGTGGCGGAACAAGTCGAAAGAGCTCTGCGCGAAATTGCGCAGCGGATCCAGAACGGTGACGGCGACCGATCGCCGGGCATTCTGGATGAGTTGCACAACCTTTGGACTCGAGACTTCATTCCCACCAACCGACGATGTCAGGAAGTGGCCGGAGAACGAGCAGCGCCGAGATTGCCGTCCTGGAGGGAGGTGCGTGCACGTTTGAAGGAGGCCGCCCTATCTATCCACGTGCGCACGATCAACGGCTCTGCGGGCGACATTCTCGACTACGAGGAAAATCGGCTCACGGGTCTGAACGTGATTGCGGTTGGTGGCGACAAGTTGTCGCGAGGTCTCACTCTTGAAGGGTTGAGCGTCAGCTACTTTCTGCGCGCCTCTCGCATGTACGACACGCTGATGCAGATGGGACGCTGGTTCGGCTACAGGGACGGCTATCTTGATGTCTGCCGTCTCTATACTGCCGCAGAGCTCCTTGAGTGGTTCACTCATATCGCTGCCGCCAGCGAGGAACTTCAGCGTGAGTTCCAGCACATGGTGAATGTCGGCGGGACACCGAAGGATTATGGCCTTAGAGTGCGGTCCCACCCAGTCATGCTCGTCACGTCTGCTGTCAAGATGCGCAACGGCACAAACATGCAATTGTCGTTCTCCGGTGACATAAGCGAGACGATCATCTTCAGCCGCGATCCCCGCTGGATTACGCAAAACCTCACGGCTGTCGCGAACTGGCTTGCTTCGCTCGGCGGACCCGTGGGCGGAGGCTCAAAGACCGGGGGCTACACGTGGAGCGGCGTAAATGTGGAGCAGGTTGTAACGTTTCTCTCGTCCTACAGGTCACACGAAGACGCGCTGCGTGCGAATACCGCACTTCTTTCGCAATACATTAAGGCACAAAGGGAAAACGGTGAGTTGCGTAATTGGACCGTGCGTCTGGTTTCCTCGGGGAAAGCCGATGCCGTGGAGTCAGAGATCAACGGCCTGCCGATTGGCCTCGTTGCGCGCGCCCAGTATCCTGAAGATTCGCGGCCCGGACGGTATACGATCCGGCGCTTGGTGAGTCCTTCCGATGAGATGATCGACCTCAGCGAGGAGCAGCGAAAACAGGCTCTTGCGGTCACCGTCAACGATTGGGAGCAGGACAAGGACCCCAAGAAACGCGAAAACCCTCCCGAGGTTCCGGGTGGACGCCAAATCAGGCAGATCCGGCCAAAGGTAACCGGCCTGATTCTCATTTACCCCCTCGACCCGCAGCGCGCGGGAATCAGCGATACGTCGCAACCAATCACTGGGATCGCAATCAGTTTTCCAAGAAGCGACACAGCGAGGGAGATCGCTTACGCCGTCAACAACGTGTTTACGCGCCGCGGGGGCGATGATGACAGCCTCTGACGCTCTTCGACAAACTTGGACGGCGACATCTGCAGAAGCCGCACCACGAGCCGGTTATTACCATCGTCGGGTGCCATTTCCCGGCCACGCCGTCTATGCCGGAGTTGTCCGGCCTGGGGGGTTCCGTCGGCTCTCGATTGAGGTCGAGAAATCTGCGCTCACTCGGACCAATTTCGAAGATCAGACGCGCGGCTACCTCGTCACGGTGGAGGATCGCGACCATGAGCATTCCGGTCGCACATTCATTCACCTCCAGGAGACAGGTCCGGCTCCCGCGCGCGATCTATTCGTAATCCTTTGCGCGGACATTCTCGACCACATCAGTAAATGTGGTAGCGAGCCTGAGGCAGTCGGTGTTTTGGACGACCGGTTGCAGCACTGGAAGCGATTTTTTCAGAGCCGTTCGCCTGAAGGACTCTCACGCGAGGAATACATCGGGTTGTACGCTGAACTCGACTTCTTCGACGCGTGCCTTGCAGGAGGCATCAATTCACAAGCCTTGGCAAACGGGTGGCAGGGGCCGATCGGAGCCAATCAGGATTTTCTCTTCGGCGGCGTGGCGGTCGAAATTAAGGCATGCACTGGGAATCAGACAGATTCTGTCTCGATTTCGAATGTCCGCCAACTGGATGACACGGGACTCGATCAGCTCTTTCTTTGTCAGGCCGCCTACGACTTTCGTCAGGATAGCGGACGAACCCTGAGAATGGTCGTCGAGCGCCTGCGGCAGCTGCTAGCATCTTCGCCTTCAGCCGTCGCCATCTTCGAGGAGCGTCTACTTGCTGCCGGGTATGTCGAACCATCTGCGTCCCCGTTTGATAGCTACGGTTTCACGCCTCGTTTCCGCCGCTCTTTCCATGTCGCAAACGGCTTTCCGCGCCTTCTTGAGGCTTCGTTGCCACACGGCATCTCGGATGTCTGTTACACGCTCAACCTCGCGGGTTGTGGGTCCTTCGAAGTGACAGCCGAGATCGTAACTGTGGCGATTAACCACTTTTAGCGCAGTCTATGTCGGACGAATTGAAACTGCTGTCCTTTTATCGAGAGCTCGAAAGCGAGATCGCGGATCATTCCCTTCCCAGTGAGGGCTCTGGAGCCGCAAAACTGCGCGAATATGCGTTTACCGATATTCTCGCGGATGAACTAGAGGCCTCCGGGGTTCTCGAGTCGCCTGTCGTTTGCCACGACGAAGGTGGTCAAGGCGTCTCCTCTTTCAAAGTGAATGGCTACGGTGTACCGGAGGAAGACTCCCGACTCGATCTTTTTGTGACTCTGTACTTCGGCCCCGGCGCCGAAATTCAGACCGTCAATTCCACCCACATCGATACGGCGATGAATCGGCTGGAGCGCTACCTTGGGAGGGCACTCAGGGGCCGCCACGAAGAAATCGAACCTGGTCTGGATCACTTTGCAATGGCGCAAGGGATTCATGGATTGAAGGGAACGGTTGACCGCGTAAATTTCCTCCTTTTCACGAACGGACGGCTGTCGCAGCGCCGCGAGAAAGAACGCAAACCGGAGGTTCATGGACTCGCCGCCACCTACGAGGTTTGGGACATCGAGCGGTTCCGGCGCCTCCGCGAAAGCGGAATGAGCTACGAGGCTCTCAATGTCGATTTGCGGGCGCAGCCGTGTGGTGGCCTACCGTCGGTCTGTCTTGAGACGGGTGACGGAGGCTTTCAGACCTGGGTAACTGTCTTTCCGGGACGCCTGCTGGCAGATCTCTACGATGAGTACGGCTCGCGGCTGCTTGAGTTAAATGTCCGCTCCTACCTTCAGGCTCGCGGGAAGGTGAACAAAGGGATTCTTGAGACACTCCGTCACGATCCCGAGGACTTCATGGCATACAATAACGGTATCACCGTCGTTGCCGAGGAAGTCATAGTGGGCAGTCTGAATGACGGAAATCGCGGAATTTGCGCGCTCAAAGGAATGCAAATTGTCAACGGTGGCCAGACCACGGCTTCAATTCACCGCGCGGCCCGCGATTTCGGCGCAGATCTCTCTCGGGTATTTGTGCAGGGAAAGATTACGGTCGTTGATCCGGGACGTTTTCAAGATGTCGTGCCTTTTATCTCTCAATACTCGAACACACAGAACAAAGTCAGCACGTCGGACCTCAGCGCCAACCACACGTTTCACATCGGTATGGAGCGGGTTTCGCGGCGCGAGTGGACGCCCAACCAGCAGAGCCGCTGGTTCTATGAGCGGGCGCGGGGCAGCTACCAAACGGCAAAGATGCGTGATGGTACGACCCCAGCCAGGCGACGCGAGTTTGACCAGCGCTACCCAGTGCATCAGCGGTTCACAAAAGAGGATCTGGCGAAATTCGAGAACGCATGGCGCGGGGAGCCGCACTGGGTAAGCAAAGGTGCCCAGAAAAACTTCGTCCATTTCATGGAACGCATCGGCCGGCTGCCTGACGGCTGGGAGCCGGCAGTCGAGGAATACCGGCGTTATGTGGCCAAGGGCATCCTCTTCCGCGAGGTTCAAAAACTCGTTCGTAACATCGATTCGATCACAGCGTACCGGATCAATGTCTCCGCCTATACCGCTGCACTACTTGCCGAGAAGACGGTGCGCAGGATCGACCTCGATCGGATTTGGAGTCAGCAGGGAATTTCAAAGACGCTCGCGACTATGCTCGAATCCTGGGCTCCGGTCGTATTCATCAATCTTCCGGAACCCGCCCGACAGGCCGGGAAGCATATCGAGGAATCGTTCAAGACTCAGGCATGTTGGGATTACATCCGGAACCTAGACCTGCAACTGACTCCAGCACTTGAAAACGAACTTGTCTCCGCAGTCGATGGCGCTCAAGTCGATGGTGCCGCTCCAAGCCGTGGCCGCTCCGAGACGTTGAAACCGCAAGACCATAACAATATCGCGCTTTGTAAGGAGCTCGGAGAAACTCAATGGTTGAAGATCGCGGCGTGGGGGCAGGAAACCAGCACCCTCGCTGAGTGGCAACGCGGTATCGCGCGGACGCTTGCCGGCTACGCGGCGGAAAACTGGAATCGTTCTCCTTCCGCGAAACAGGCAAAGTTTGGTGCGCAGATGATCGAGAAGGCGCGGGCTGAAGGCGTCTTCACGGAGGACTGAACCGAGATAAGTCGCGAACAAGGCTGTTTCCAGAAGAAGACACGGCTCATCCAGTTACCTGCCTTCAGCAGGGTTTCCGCTTTCTAGCCGAAGCTCTTGTCATAGAGGGCCCAAGCCTCGTCCAAGCTGCCGAACGTCCGACTCGGCTCCACGCACCTCCGTAGCCAATTGTCAAAGTCGAGTCTTCTGTGATGCGCGACATCAAGCGACGGCAGGTGAAACCGCTCAGCCACGCCCACTTCGTCCATCCCTTTCAATTCGTTTATCAGCTCCACGATGTATTTCATGGGACCTTCCTCGCTTCTCAATTGAACATGCTATCGAAATTCAGCTTCATTCGACGAGCGGGACGCGCCGGACCGACGACCCCAGTGCGCTCCGTTGTCGTTCCTCAGAACGGCGCCTCATCGGCGGGTGGGATAGGTTCCTCGACCGCGCTGACCTCGGTCCCTTCTGCAGGCCGTGCGCCAAGAAACTGGACGCGCGAGGCCACGATCTCTGGCCGGCGGAACCTGCCGCCTTCGGTAGGCTCGTATTCGCGGACCCGGATACTGCCCTCGACGTAGACCTGGCGGCCCTTCTTCAGATGTCGCTGGCACAACTCGGCGAGCTTTCCGTACGCCACGACCGTGAGCCAATCGGTCCGCTCCTTCTGGTTGCCGTTCCGATCCGTGAACGACTCATTCATGGCGATCGACAGATTCGTTACCGCTCGCTTTGACGCCGGCATATAGCGGATTTCCGGATCGTGCCCGAGGTTTCCGATCAGCATAACCTTATTGAGCGACATAGCACTGCACCTCCTCATTTCATTGATTGTGCTCGGCACGCCATACGACGTTTTCAACCTTCGCTTCGTCGCCGTGCTTGAAGAACTCGGCAAAGCACGACCAGTGAAAGACGGCGAATCCTGCCCACAAATGAATCTTCAGCCAATTTCCAGCAGCGGCGACTTCCCGCTCGCAAACCACGCAATTCATCTTGGTCAACTCCTTTCCCCGCCCGCTTGCCGACAGGCCAGGGCGCTTCTGCTTAATTGCGCGAAAATTTTTCGCGTCGCTCTCTCACCCAACCATGGAGAGGGACGCGCTGATTCCTTGCTGCGCTCGGCGGAGCGCTGCACTTGTGACGAAGACTTTCAGTCGTCCGGCGAAGCCGGTCGGCGCATGTGCCAGCGGAGCGAGCGCCACCGTAGATGCATGGCCGAGCGAGAGGGACGTCTGCGACTTTCTGGAGTGTCTGCATTCGCCAGAAAGCCAGTTCGCTTCTCATCATCGCCTTATTCCGTGGACGCGATTGATATTGTGAAGAATCCGATCGGATACGGTTTTGAAGGCCGGGCTCAGGTTCGGTTGGAGACGCTCGAGCGCCGTTGATTTCTCGGGATTGCGGCTTACCGTTTGCCGAAGTCGCTCGCGATCGTCGGTATAGATCGACACCGCATGTCGCGCACGGCTGATCGATACGTAGAACTGTTTGCGGTTTACGAGTTGTGCCGAGCGGGTCGTGTCGACGTTGACGATCACCCGGTCCACGGTCGCTCCCTGGCTCGAATGCGACGTAGATGCGTACCCGTGGTCGATGTGGCGGAGCCGCTCGCGAGCGGCGCTGATCTCTCTGCCGTCGTCCATGCGGAGCGTCGCGCGCTGCGAGTCGATCGCCATAACGGTGGCGAACTCACCATTGGCGACGCCGAGCATTCGATCCGGCGCCCGGAACTGGATCCGCTCTCCTGGTGAAAACGCGCGCCGCTCGGAGCGGAACACTGCAGCGCCGGTGAGTCGAGACGGGAAGTACTCGACCGCTCGACCATCGGACGTTCTAACGGTCAGGCGATGCCGCGCGCGGTCCACACTCTCGACGTTCGCGTAGGTGTCCTTCTCGAGGCCGTGGCGCGTGCTGCCGCGCGTAAATCGGATCACGTCGCCGGTTTCGTAATTGTGAGCGCGTCGGCGCTGCTGGCGGGTGAAATCGCGACCGACGAGTATGGCCTGCTCGATTTCTGGGCCGGTGATGACGCCGGCCTGCTTGAGAGCCGCCCGAATCGCGGCATTCAGTTCGCGCCGCTCCTCGTTTGCCGGACTGACGACCAGCACGCGTTCTCCCGCGCGATGAGCGGCCACATACTCGGCTGCAATTGCGCGGTAGCGTTCGGCGGCATTACCGACCTCGCGGATGTCGCCGCGCTGGTCCAGCACCGCCAGCGCTTCCGAAATCCTGCCTGCTGACGCATGGAAGACCGATCGCCGCAGATCCGGGTCACGCTGCCGCCGAATCGTCTCCAGGCGCGCTGCGACCATACCCGCGCGCTGCATCTGATAGATGGGCCGTCCCGCTTCTATCGCATGATGCTGCCGCTGGTCGCCGACGAATATGATTCGATCGACCTCGGAATCGCGCGCCTTGCGCAAAAGCCCGTTTATCTGCCGCGTCGCGAGCAGGCTCGACTCATCGATGATCCAGAGTTCCTTGCGAGCGGGTTCGATTGGATTTTCGAGCAGGCCGGCCACCGTACGGGCTGGCAGGCCGACTTCGGAGAGCGCCTTGACAGCGCGAGTGGTCGGCGCGAACCCGCGGACCAGATACCCGTGCTCGGCGGCGAATTCCTTGATCGCGCCGACGGTGGTGGTCTTTGCGCTGCCGGCGCGCCCCTCTATAGCGGTCACCCAGTCGGTTGCGGAGAGCGTGACTTCCGCGGCATCGGTTTGGTCGGGCAGAAGACCCCGCTTCACCGCCCACGATTTCACTTGGTCGCTTGGCGCGATCGCCGTTGCGCGGCCGAGCCCGCCACGCATCAGCGCGAGGTTCTCTTTTTCGAGCGCGACCATCTGCGGAGTGGTGTAGGCACCCTGCGGAGAACTGATCGCATTTCCGACTTGGATGAGTTCGGCCGCCTGTTCGTGGCGCTCGCTCTCAGCGCGCACCTGATCGAGGTCCGCCGCGCCCATCAGGTTCTGCAACGCGGTCGCTTCCAGAGCGCGGCGATCTATGACGGCTTCGCGTTCCGTGTTATGTGCCGCGCTCAAGCGGACTGCGTCGGCGACCGCTTCCATCGTGCCGAAAGCCGGAACTCCCCGAGTGTTGGCAACCGATGCGACGCGCTGGGTGCTGATTCCGTATTCCCGTGCGCGCATCCGCCATTCGGCCTTGAGACTCTGCTCGTCACGAAGGTCCTTTGCTCCGCGCGTCTGATGCGCAATATTCTGCGCCGCAGCCGCGCCGTTCAGCCCCTGCCGCGCAAGCTCCTCTTCGATATCCTGGCGCCGGCGCGAAAATGCCATCACCTGCTCGCGCGTATAGCCATCGAGTTCCCAGCGGCCGTCGGCTCCCGTGACGCTCACCCGATAGCCGAGGCTTTCGACCTCGCGCGCAAGCTCGGACCGATAAACCGCGGTCGCGAAGGTTTGCGAGCGATATATCTCGATCGGATCGA
>Ga0307372_10008125_pt1 | contig 14815 bp, 9 predicted proteins | sample OX1MG_FD_202533 | JGI IMG/M metagenome (GOLD analysis project Ga0307372, IMG submission 202533) | Soil microbial communities from Risofladan, Vaasa, Finland - OX-1 | ecosystem: Environmental > Terrestrial > Soil > Coastal area > Acid sulfate soil | place: Finland: Risofladan, Vaasa | collected... | reverse complement strand
GAGGGTAGAAGTTGTAGCCATGGTTCGTCGCAGCCCAGGGGTAGACCGCGGACTCGTAGCCGGGAACTGCCGAGAAGGAATCGCCGGTCAGCAGAGGGAAGAACCACATGAGGGCGAGAGCGATGATGATTCCGATGCACGCAAGGTGAGCGCGCCGACTTCCCCGGAAACTGGCGTCCGTCGCGTGTTCGATATCACAACTTATCGCGACCCACTGTTGAACGTCACCGCTCCGCGCAGGAATCTGGTCCGGTCAGTGCGGGCGAAGTGACCACTACTGCATCAACTGGGCCTTCCCTCCGGGAGCCCCCGGTCGACCAGATGAGTGGCGACCGGCTGAACGCCCGTTGGGCCGTCACGGGCAGGGGCCGCTTCGCGGTGGGTCAGTCCAATGAAGTGACCCACGACCTGCGACCGGTTCCGTCCCGGCGTGCAGAGCGTCATCGAGCGGGAGGGGCAATGCTGCATCCCGATTCCTACTTTCCGTCGAAGAAGCGGTCGTGCGAATCGGGGTCGCTCGGCAGATCCTACAGGTCGGTTATCTTCCCGTCGCCGTCGAAGGCCAGGATGTGGACCTCGTCGACGTCCAGGGTCGCCCCGTCCGGACGACTCGCCGTCTCACGGACGATCACCACTGCGTGGTGATCGTCGGCGTAGACGCTGGCAATGTCGAGCCTCTGGGTGCCCCCGGTCAGCTCGAAGGTGCCGATCAGGGCTTTGCTGATCTCGTCGATCCCGGTGTGGTCGCCGCTGAGCGGGCCCGAGCCGTTGAAGTGGAACAAGGCGTCAGGCGCAAGGTCCTTCAGTGCTCCGCCGAGATCGGCCTCGGCGAAAGCGGCGTAGGCGTCGCTGATCCTCTTCACATTCGGGTGTGCAGGCATGGCGACCTCCGTCGTCGAGGGATACGTGCACTCTGGCGCACCTCGCCTCCGCCTGAAGGGCAGGGGCCGATACTGTTTCCGTTTGTTGCCCTTGGGTGATGAGCGACACAAAGCAACACTCAGAGGGGGCCGCTGCACCCATCCACGTACGCGGACAGGCAGAAGGGTCAATCCTCCACCTGCCTCGACAGCGCGATTCGGCGCAAGACTCCCGTCGATGATCGGTGCGGTCCAACCCGAGTTCAGCTCCCACCCCTGAGGACCGCGGAGCGTCCATCTCTGGCAAGATCAACCCGTGGGAATCCGAAATCAACCCCTGCGAGTTGTCGTGGTCGTGGGACTGTGGGCCATGTGGGTTCTGTGGACGATCACGCGGTTCACCGGCACCGTGATTGCGACGATACCGAGCTCGACCACGTGTCCAAGCGACCAACCTTCTTGCGCCAGCCCCTCCGCCCTCGCCGTCACCCGGCAGTTCTACTGGAGCTGGTGGCACTTTCTCTTCGCGGTGCTCGGTGCCGTACTCTTGGTCGCCGCGTCGGTCATGATCCTGCGCACGCCCAGGTCGGTCGACGAGATCTGATCCCCGTCGGGATACGGGCAACCGGGGCCACCAAGGCCCGGTCGACCGGCGCCGGCGTTCAGGTCATCGCGCCACGCTTCCTCCTACCGGCAAAGAGTGCCGCTGACCCGGCCAGGTCGATCTGCATCTGTTGCTGAGACTCGAGCAATTCGTCAGCCCAGAGCATGCGCATCGTGGTGCGCAGCTGATCGGGCCGGCGACCGGCACGCGCATCCTCGAAGGCGCTCAGCAGGACGCCGTGGAGCATCCGGTCATGGGCCGGTGGTGGGTCCAGCGATGGTCGCCTGTCGTCCAGCACCTCGGCGAACTCCTCATACCAGCGGTGGCGAGCCGCATAGGCGTCGCGAAGGACCGCCCCGGCGGTGGAAACCGACTCGAGCTCCGGTTCGATCGACTCGGACGGTGATGAGGGGAGGGTGGCGAGCGCGTAGGCCGCCAATCGGATCCGGTTCGATCCGGAGAACAGCCCGGCGACGGTTTCGACCGGCACCGCCTTGGCCCCCCGCTCAGCCAGGAATTCGCGGAAGGCGTCGTCGAGCCGCAGGTAGGCGCGGTGAGCTGCCCGCTGGGCGGGAGCGATGTCGACATCACGGGTCGAGGTGGTCAACCGGGCGACGGCTTCGGCCAGGTAGCCCGAGCTCTTGACGAAGGCATCGGACAGGGCGCTTCCGAGGGCGGCGGTCGCCCCCCGGGGCCACAACAGCAGCCCGACGACGACACTCACCCCGCAACCGATGGCCACGTCCTCGATCCTCGTCAGGCCCACCCGCCACCCGGTGGGCTCGATGATGTTGAACAAGATGATCACCACCAGTGTGAAACCCGCCTGCCCGGCGGCAAAGGACACCATCGACGGGGCCACACCCGAGACCAGCACAGCCAGGGGGAGCAGCACCCACAAGAGGACGGAATGACCGGCCACGACGGCCATGATGGCCGCGCCCACCGCGAAACCCACCGCCGTCCCCCCGACGGCGCGCGCCGCCGTTACGCCGGTCCCCAAGGCGTTGGACCGGAGCACGGACAGCGTCCCCAGCACCACCCAGAATCCGTGCTCGACATCAGTGGTCTCCACGACGGCCACGGCCACAGCCAGCCCGGTGGCCCCCCGCACCGCATTCCGGAACCACACCGAGCCAAAGGAGAGTTGCGAGATGATCCGGCGCCAGAACGGCTGCGGGTGCGGGTCGGTGCCTGCCCCCAGCCGCCGATCGCCTGCAGCCTGGGCGCCGACTGCCTCCAGGCTGGCGTCCGCCACCATCTCGGTGGCGATCCCGAGAGCGCGAATGCGGAGGCTGGGATCCAAGGTGGACGCGATTCCCTGGTCGGGCCCGAGCCCTCCTTGCTCACCAGGACCTTCGACCGTGGCGGTGGCAGGGTCGGCATCGGCACCGGCGGCAGCAGGGCCGGGTCCGGTCAGCCTCGAGATCTGGGCGTCGAGCTCGGCTTCGATGAGGCGGTCGAGCCCCCGGTTCGACTCCTGGACCGACCGGATCAGCGACGTGTCGTCAGACGAACGGGTGTTGGGGCCGCAGATGAGCGATGCGCTGAAGTGCAGGGATTCCGCCACCTGGCCGACCAGGTCTCGGCCCGGTTCCCGGGGTGACCAGGCGGGGCCTTCGCCGATCAGGATGGTGCTGCTCGCCACCCACTCGAGCCGACCGACCAATTTGGCCAGGGCGACGGTTCCTCCTGTGGCACCGGTGGGAGGGTAGGGGGTCCCGGCGAACTCGGCCTGCAGGAGCGCCACCTCCGATACCACCGACTCCTTCACCTCCGGATCCGACCGGCCGGCGGCGATCGACGCGGCCAGCCTGCTGACGGCCTCCGCCGTCGCCGACAGCCGATGGCGGAGTTTGTCGTGCCAGGGCGTCGGCCAGACCAACATGCAGGCTGGGATGCAGAACGCGCTGGCGATCATCCAGCCGAACAGCCGTGGCCCGGTGGACGCGGCCGGCTCGGCCACAGTCACCGGGAGCACGAACATCAAGAGGGCGGCCGTCGACGAAGTGGCCGCCTGCGGCGAGACGATCCCGGCGAAGAGGACGCCGAAGCCCACGATCCCCATCGCCACGATCGCCATCCCCTTGTAGGTCGAGACGAACGTGCCGAGCGCGATGAAAGCACTGCCCACCAAGAAGAGCGCCAGATAGGAGGCCAGTCGGAGGCGCGGTCGACCCGGAGGATCCACCAGGAGCAACAAGGCGAAGGAGCCGAAGGCCCCGAAGAGGCTGACCTGTGGATTGGAGAAGAGCAGATGGGTCAGTCCGAAGACCGAGGGCATGACCACCGCCGCCCGGACCGACCGCTTGACGGCCACGAGGTCGGGGTCCTTTGCCGTCAACCACCCGAGGGTGCTCAATTGCACAACCGGCGCGCCGGCGCTTCCGGCGCCGCGCCATGGGTCATCGGGGTCCGCACCGGGCATGCACTGATCGCGGTCGGTGGACAGGTGACGGACATGTTGCCGCCGAAACTACTCCCGGCGGATCGAGCGTCGTTCCCACCGGTGACTACGCCTTTCCGGCCGGCGTGAAGGAGGTACTCGGCACACTTCCCGGCGCTCCGGGTGCCGTCGGAGGTGCGAGTGGCAGGGGATTTGCCTCGCGTGGCCCCAAGGTAGAAATTGCTTCAGGAGGTGCCGAAAGCGGCCGAGAAGCCTTTTAGACCCCAGGTCTCGTACTCCTGCTGGGTCGGTCGTCGCCTATGGGGAGGAAGGAGCCTGCATGAGAGGTCCCGGTTGGCCTACCGTCCGCGCCCGATTGGGCGTGGTCGGCCTCGTCCTCCTCGCCGCGCCCCTGGCCGCCGCGCCCTTCGTGGCCGCACCCCTGATCCTCGGATCGTTGCGGGCACATCCGGGGCCGGCAGCGCCGGTCACCGCTGGTGCCGCGAAGGCGACACCGACCTCGTCGACGAATTCCTCCCAGGGGATGTACGCCTACTACTACCTGTGGTGGGACACCCAGCACTGGCAGACCACGCTCGGCGCGCACTACCCCTTCGGCCAGTCGCCGCTGCCGCTGCCGGCCACCCTCGACTCGAGCGGATGCAATCCGAGCAGCCTCTATAGCGGGAACATCGAAACAGACGTGCCCGCCAGCCTCTTCACCGAGGACGATCCCCTCCAGGTGACCTACGACGTGCAGAGTGCCCTCGCCGCCGGACTGTCCGGGTTCGCCGTGGACTGGTACGGCACCGGATCGGCCGCACAGACCCCGGCCTCCAACGCTGAGAACGCACGGCTCGACTCGCTCGTCCGGGCCGTCGACCAGGCGCAGGCCGAGGGCCACAACTTCCATCTCTGGCTGTCGTATGAGGCGTCGTCCACGTCGCTCACCCAGACCGCCATCACCGGCGACCTGTCCTACCTGTCCAGCCGCTACGGCAACGACCCGGCCTTCGACCGCAGCAACGACGGTCGACCGACGTTCATATGGGTCGGCTCCTACAAGTACCCGACCTCGGTCGTTGCCGCCATCAGCGGGCAGTTCCGCTCGGCGTGGTACTTCGTCGGGGGCTATCAGTGGAACCAGTGGAACCCCACCGTGGCCCCGTACTTCGACGCCGACAGTCCCTACTGGTCCAGCCAGAACCCGTGGACCAACAGCCAGAGCTTCCAACAGCTGGCCGGGCTCGCCGCCACCCTCCACGCCGAGGGCAAGAAGTACTTCGCGCCGCTCTCGCCGGGGTTCGATCGCCAGCTGGACGGTTCGGGGGGCTGCGTGCCCAGGGACAACGGTGCCACCCTCCAGGCGCTCTACACCGGCAACGCCGCCGGCGACCCGCAGGGCTGGCTCCTCATCTCCTGGAACGAGATCACGGAAGGGACCTATGTGACCCCCGAGCTCCAGCGGTACGGGAGCGCCTACGGCGGCCCCAACGGGTTCGTGCACGCCCTGACAACCGGGAATGCCGCGGCGTCGGGCTGCAGCACCCACGCCGACCAGCCGGGGCCCGGTACGTTCCTGGCGGTGGCTGCGACCACCGGCACCGGCGGCTGTCCCGGCTACTGGCTGGCGGATGCCGCCGGCCAGGTCCGGTCCTTCGGGGGAGCCGCCGACCTCGGCTCTCTCAGCGCGGCACCCAACGCGCCAGTCGTGGGGATCACCGCCACACCGGACCGCGGGGGCTACTGGCTCCTCGGTGCTGACGGGGGTGTTTTCAGCTTCGGAGATGCCCAGTTCTACGGCTCGACCGGCGCACTGCGCCTCAACGCCCCGGTGATCGCCATGACCGCCACGGCCGACGGTCGGGGCTACTGGCTGGTTGCCCAGGACGGCGGGGTCTTCAGCTTCGGGGATGCCGTGTTCCGGGGTTCGACGGGCGGACTGCGCCTCAACGCACCCGTCGTGGGCATGGCCGCCACCTCAGCCGGTGGGTACTGGCTGGTGGGCGCCGACGGTGGGGTCTTCTCGTTTTCGGCTCCGTTCCTCGGGTCGATGGGCGGGAGTCACCTGAACCAACCGGTGGTGGGGATCACCGCCGACCCGGCCGGGAGGGGATACCGGATGGTGGCCGCTGATGGGGGCATCTTCTCCTTCGGCGCTCCCTTCTACGGGTCGCTGGGCGGGCTGTCCCTGTCGGCGCCGATCCGGTCCATGGCGCCCTCCCTCGACGGCAACGGGTACTACCTGGTGGGCACCGACGGCGCCCTGTACGCCTTCGGCGACGCCCCCTACCTCGGTCGGGTGCTCTCGTAGCCCTCGTCTGACCCCGCCAGCAGTGGCTCTGAGCGGCCAGGTCGAGCTTCCCATGGCGAGCATGGCTTCCATGGGCGGTCGGCTGCGCTCCGGTTCCGGGTCGCCCAGGACCTCCCCGGGGCCGGTCGGCTGCGCTCCGGTTCCGGGTCGCCCAGGACCGCCCCGGGGCCGGCCGGCACGATCTGCCACGACAGGCCGAACTGGTCCTTCAACCAACCGCCCCGGCTCGCCTCATCCCCGTCGGTCAGCTCGGCCCCGGCATCCCCGGGGCGGCCGCCCCGCGGTAGCTGACATTGGTGATCTCGGAGTCGGGGAACACCGGGACCTAGAACTCGGCTGCGGCTCTGCCCTCTGTGTCGAACCAGAGGTTGGGGGTGATCGGGGGAATGGCGCTCCTCCTGCGTCGCTCCTCGGTGGTCTGCGGTGTAGGCCCCGGTGATCTTGCCATTCGGGCAGGATGGATGGCGGCTCGTGGGGAAGGGGAGGATCGGGATGGGACTAGTGGATGGCCAGCGGGTGGTCGTCACCGGGGGTGCCTCGGGCATCGGGCGGGCCACGGCCCGACGGATGGCCGAAGAGGGCGCCGCGGTGGCCATCGTCGACATCGACGGCGATGGGGCGCGGGACGTCGCCCGGGAACTCGATGGAACTGCCCACGTCGCCGATGTCACCGACGCCGAAGGGCTCCGCACGGCCGTCGACGCCGCCTCCCGCTCCATGGGGGGGATCACGACGATGTTCAACAACGCGGGAATCGGGAACCAGTCGCCGCTCCACGATTGGGCCCCCGAGGAATGGGACCGGCTGGTGGCGGTCAACCTCACCGGGGTGTACCTGGGATTCCGGGCCGCCGTCCCCCATATCCGTGCCTCGGGAGGAGGCTGCGTCGTCTCCACCGCCTCCATCAGCGGCATCCGCCCGGCGGCGGGGGAGGCCCCGTACTCGGCGGCCAAGGCCGGGGTGGCTGCGATCACCGCGTCTGCAGCCCTCGAGTACGGTCCGCAGATCAGGGTGAACGCGGTCTCGCCGGGGATGGTGCTCACCGCCTTGACCGAGCCGCTGTTGCAGTTCCTGCCCCACGAACGCGACCGGTTTAACCGCAGCACCCCGCTCGGGCGGATCGGCACTCCGGAGGACGTTGCCGATGTCGTGGTCTTCTTGTGCTCACCCTTGGCCCGCTTCATCACCGGACAGAACATCGTCGTCGACGGTGGGCTGACGCTGCACGGGTCCGGAGTGGACGGGATCTTCGACCAACTCTTCGGCCGGACGCGACCCTGACGGGCGGAAGGCGCCGGCCCGGATCGACTGGTGCCTACTCCTTCGGAGACCGGGGCGCTCCCGGTGTCCCGGTCAATGCCGCCACGGCGTCGAACAGGTTGGCCCGGGCCGCCTTCTTCCCCTTGCCGCGGTCCACCGCCTTGCGATATCTGCGGGCCGCGACGGCGAGGGCGTCGAGGGCCTGCACGCGCCCGGCAGCCCGGGCCGTCTGGCCGACGATCAGCTCCCGGCTGGCCTGGAGCTGCTCCTCCATCCTGCGGACCGGCAGGGGGACGGCGCCCTCGTCGTACGGGCCCTCCACGCCGAGGGCCTCGATGACCTGACGGACGATGGCCATGACCAGGACGTCAGAGACCCGGATGGCGCTGCCCTGACCGGCCATGGCCACTTCGACCCTGGCCCGGACCGCCTCGTTGCTGGTCATCGGTTCCTGACCGGGGGGAGGCTGGACCACGGGGGTGTCACGCACGCTCTCACCGGATCCTCCCCCCATGCCCCGCTCGCACCCGCACATCGCATCCGCACATCGCACCCGCACATAGGACCCGCACATAGGACCTGCACAAACGTACCTCGCCTCGGGGCCTCGGGCATACAGATGGGAGTCAGCGGGCCAGGAGAGGGTCGGCCAGGCACCCGGCTCCGACCGGGGGACGGTCGATGGCGGCTATGCGGAGAGCCGCTCGATGGTCCGCTCGACGATGGCCTCCGGATCGCAATGGGCCGACGATGCGGCCCGATCGACCAGGTTGCCCAGATACGAGGCCAGGCTGAGCATGTCGAGCCGGGGGGAGCGTCCGCAGAAGGGGACCGGTTCGGTGCGGGAGTCCATCCGCCCGGCTTCGAGCAGTGCCGATCGGAGATGGAGCATGGTCGATCGCGCCTCGTCGAGATCGGTCCGACCCAGACGCATCCAAGCGGAAAGTCCCAGCTCAAGAGCAAGATCCACTCCGGAAGGATCGGAGGGGCCGAGCTCGGCCAGACCCCGGAGCACGGTCGGGGCGAAGTCGATGCTCCCGGGTGCGGAGGTGGAGGCCATGGGCACAGTGTGACGAATGGGTGTATCAGGGTGGTGGATCAGGCCTGACCTGGGTAATGCTATGGGGCATGGCACGGACAATTTGGAAGGGATCCCTCAACTTCGGGTTGGTGAATGTCCCGGTCGGGCTCTATCCGGCGACTCAGGACAAGACCATTCACTTCAACCAATTCGAAGCCGGGACATCGGACCGGATCCGCTACAGGAAGATCAACGAACGGACCGGCAAGGAGGTGGAGTCGGGCAAGATCATCAAGGGCGTGGATCTGGGAGGCGGCGAGTACGTGATGCTCACCGACGACGAGTTGGCCGCCGCGGAGCCCGAGCGGTCACGGCTCATCGAGATCACCGACTTCGTCGACCTGGACGAGATCGACCCGGTCTTCTTCCGCACCACCTACTACCTGGCTCCCGAAGGCGAGGCCGCCACCAAGGCGTACACCCTGCTGCGCCAGGTGATGCGCAACGCCAACAAGGTCGCCATCGGCACCCTGGTCATGCGGAACAAGGAGTATCCGGTGGCCATCCGTCCCGGGGACGACGTGCTCAAGTTGGAGACCATGTACTTCGCCGACGAGATCCGGTCGCCGAGTTCGGAGCTGCCGGCGCTGCCCGAGGCGGTCGACCTCACCGAGCGCGAGATCGACATGGCCCAGCTCCTGCTCGAGTCGATGGAGAGCGACTGGGATCCGGACCGGTACCACGACACCCATCGCCAGAAGGTCGAGGGCCTGGTCGAGATGAAGCGGCAGGGAAACGAGATCGTCGAGACCGTCGCCGTGCAGCCGACGAAGGTGGTCGACCTGATGGAGGCGCTGAGCGCCAGCATCAAATCGGCCCGGTCGAACCCGGGCAAGACTCCCGGGCCCGCGGCTTCGGCCGACCCCGAAACAGCGGGGCCACGGCCGTCCCGGGCCCGGTCGTCGGCAGCCAAGAAGGTGGCGAAACCGGCCAAATTCACCGGGTCGAAGAAGCCGGCGGCCCCGAAGTCCCCCGCCCGACGAAAGGCCTCCTGACCCGCGGTCGGACCGGCGGGGGCACCACCGGCCCACGGCCGCCTCCGAGCCGGGTCTGCTAGAACCGGACGGTGCCCAGCCACGGTGTCGACAAGCGGGCCCTGGTCACCGGCGCCACCCGCGGCATCGGCAAGGCCACCGCCCTGGCCCTCGCCGAAGCCGGATGGGACGTGGCCGCGGCCGGGCGCACGGTACGGGCCGGGGAGGGCAGGGACGACTCGGACACCGGGGAGGGGCGCCCGCTCCCCGGGAGCCTCGAGGAGACGACGGCGCTGGTCCGCCGATACGGGGTCAGGGCCCTCGACCTGGCGGCCGACCTCCACGACCACGCCGCCCTCCGCCGGTCGGTGGACCGGGTCGTCGCCGAATGGGGCGGGGTGGACCTCCTCGTGAACAACGCCGTCGACACCGGGCCCGGCAGCATGGTCCCGATCGTGGAGCTCAGCGTCGAGCACCTCGAGGCCAAGCTGGCTGCCAACGTGGTGGCCCAGTTCGTCCTCATCCAGGCCGTGTTGCCCGGCATGCTCGAGCGGGGGACGGGCACGATCGTGGACGTCACCTCGCACACCGCCACTGCCGACCCGCCCGGTCCGGTGGGGCAGGGGGGCTGGGGACTGGCCTATGCCGCCTCCAAGGGCGCCTTCCACCGGATCGCTCCCCTGTTGGCGGTGGAGCTCGGCGACCGTGGGATCCGTGCCAACAACATGGACCCGGGGTACGTCGAGACGGAACGGCAGAAGGTCAACGCCGCCGCGCTGGGGCTCGAAGGCCACTATTCAGGGGCGCCGCCGACGGTTCCGGCGGCGGCCATCGTGTGGCTGAGCGAGCACCCGACCGAGGTCGAGAACGGACAGACCGTCCAGGCCCAGAAGCTCGTCCTGACCCACGACCTCCACCCGGACTGGCGGGACCGGTCATGACGGGGTCACGGCGCCGAAACGGCTACAGGGCGCTCCCGGACTCAGCCCCGCTCACCCCGGCGCCAGCGGTTGGCGCGGGCTCTGTCGGGACGCCGCCTCGGTAGCGGACCTCCCGGTGGCGGACGGCGGGGACCCGGACTCCGCCCAGCGGGTCACCGGTCAGGTTGAGGGGGTCGGTCGCCGCCACCACCACCTCGGCGCCACGTCCCGCATCGGCGCGTACGTCGGCCAGCAGCGAGGCCGCCTCCGGCGCGGCGTACTGCTCCCCGGAGAGGCCGGCGACGAATCGGCCACCGAGCACCTGGCCGCGTGCCTCCAGACGGCGGAGGGCCCGGACCACGTCGCGCCATGGGACGCGGTACGACTCGCGCGTCCACAGTTCCCAGGAGGTGACCCCCCATCGGGCCAGGAGCTGCCAGGCCACCGCCTCTGCCAGCTCCTCGGACGGAGGACCGTCCGGCGGACCGGCCCCCGTGCCGTCGGGCTCGGGGAGGAGGGACCAGCGACCCTCACCCGTGCCGCTGCCGACCGCCGCCCGCCGGCGCCCGAGAGCGGCCCTCCGGGCGGTGCCCCGGGCCAGGCCGGACCGGCGGCGTCCCCGTGCCGAGAGCAGGGAGCGCACCGCCGAGAAGGCATCGGCGGTGACGATGCCCCGGGCCACCAGGTCCCAGAGGCCCTCGTCGACCTCTGAGTCCAGTCGGTCCGATGCCGGGGCCAGCTCGGCTCGGAAGCAGGCGCCCCGGGCGCGGAGCGCGGCGAGGACGTCCGCCGACGCTCCCGCCACCGGATCCACGAGTCCCTTGTCGGTGCGGACGGCGGCGAGCATCCAGGCCAGGTCCTGGCGGGCCACGATGGCCAGGGGGGTGGCCGGCGACGGCGTCGACGATCCTCTCCGCCCCGCCGGGCGGACGGGCTCGACCCCGTCACCGGTCGGCCCCGACTCCGGGCGCGGGGTCAGCCGGCCCCAGGCGACCTCACCGGCCAGGCAGAGCTCGTCGAGCCAACGGGGGTCGTAGCCGGCCACCCGGGCCGGGAGCACGTGCCGTTCCCATTCCCCAGCGGCGATCTCATAGCCCTGGAGCTGCTCGATGACCGACAGCAAGCCGGCACGTCCCTCGACCTGGGTCCCGCCCGCCACGTGCTGCCAGCAGGCCAGGAACCGAAAGAAGTCGGCGACGCTGGCCGGCTCGACGTGCCGACGCCGCCGGCTCCGACTGGCGGCGTGCAGACGGACCAGCAGGTGGCGGGCACACCAGCGCCCGTCGGGCAGCTCGATGGCCGAGCCGAGGGCCTCGAGCCGGGCCAGGCCGGTGCGGGCCCGGGCCACGGTGACCGGTAACCCCCGGACCGAGCCCGTGGGCAGAGGCTCGTCGCTCACCAGCCGGTCGACGGTGACCGGCCCGGCCACCTCGAGGTGACCGCCGACGCACTCGGCCAGCGCCTCGTCGGCCGCCACCGAGGGGTCGGCCATCGACAGGTGCACCGACTGGGCCATGGCCAGCCGCTCGGTCGGCGCCCACGCCCCGGCCACCACGGAGGCTCGACCGTCGGCCCGGAGCTGTCCGAACCAACCGTCCCAGGCCGGGACCGGACGGCAGAGGACCAGGGAGAGGAGAAGGTCGTGCAGCTCGTCGGGGTCACGGGGTCGGGGGCAGACCCGGTCGAGCACCTCCGCGGCGGCCCGGTCGTCGAGCGGGCCCAGTTCCGAGGGGGCGACGGGCAGCCCGGTGGGCCCCGTCGGCCCGAGGCCGCGGGGGACGGCCACCGCCCGGGTCCGCCGTTCCTCGAGTGGGGCGCCGTCGAGGAAGGTGAAGGGTCGCCCGGTCAGGATGCCGTGGGCCAGCGGGGAGGGCTCGGCCGATTCGGCGAAGTGGACGGCGACCCGGCCCGATTCCAGGCCCTCGAGCAGGGCAACCAGACCGGCCGCGTCGAGCGGCTCGGACAGGCAGTCCGCCACGGTCTGGCGCACCAGCACGTGGTCGGGCACAGCGACCGGGCCGGCGCCCGCGTTCTCCTGGCAGCCGGCCAGGGCCGGCCACACCGCGGCCAGCAGGTCCTCCGCCTCCATCCGCTGGAGGTGGATCGGGCGCCGCTGCCCGCCGCGGGACCGGGGGACCACCAGGGCCCGGTTGAGGTTCCAGCGCCAGCGGGCAGCCAGCATCGGGTGCAGGAGCACGGCCTGGGTCAGGACGTCGGTGGCGGTGCGGCTCTGGAGCATCTTGGGCACCTGCGGTAGCGGAAAGCTGTGCTGGGGCCCGAGGGAGAGGACGACGGTGTCGTCGTCCGCGGCAGCCTGGAGCTCGAAGTCGAACGAAACGCAGAAGCGCTTGCGCAAGGCCAGTCCGAGCGCCCGGTTGATGCGGCCGCCGTAGGGCGCGTGCACGATGAGCTGGGTCCCCTCGCTCTCGTCGAAGACCCGCTCGATGACGATCCGGTCCCGGGTGGGCAGGGCACCGAGCGCCGCCAGCCCGGCGCCCAGGTAGGCGACCACCTGGTCGGCCACCTCCGCCGACACGCCGGCCCGCCGGCGGACGGCCGCTCGGGCGCCGGCGCCGTCACCCGCACGCAGCAGGGGCTCGAGCCTGGCGCGCAGGGCGCCGACCTCCTCGGAGAGCTCGGCGGTGCGCGCCGGCGCCTCACCCAGCCAGAAGGGGATGGTCGGCGGCAGGTCACCGGCGTCCCGGACCCGCACCGTCCCCGTCTCGACCTTGACCACCCGCCACGAGTGGGTGCCCAGCAGGAAGATGTCGCCGGCGGTGGCCTCGACGGCGAAATCCTCGTGCACCGATCCCACGGTGACCCCGTCCGGGTCGAGGACCACGCGGTAGTCGCCGGTCTCGGGGATGGCGCCGCCGTTGGTGAGCGCGGCCAGCCGCGCCCCCCGACGGGCACGGAGGCGGCCGTTCACCGCGTCGTGGTGGAGGTGGGCGCCCCGACGGCCCCTCCCGGTCTGGATGCCCCACGACACAAGGTCGACCACCTCGTCGAAGGTGTTCCGGCTGAGATCGGCGTAGGGCGCCGCCCCCCGCACCAGGCGATAGAGCCCGTCGACTTCCCATTCGTCGGCGGCGGCCACCTCGGCGACGACCTGCTGGGCCAGCACGTCGAGGGGGGCGACCGGGGGCTGGAGCACGTCGAGGCGGCCGGCGCGGACCCCAGCCAGCAGCGCCGTGCATTCGACCAGCTCGTCCCGCGTCAGGGGGTAGAGGCGGCCGGCCGGCGTCCCCTCGAGCTGGTGGTTGGCCCTCCCCACCCGCTGGAGGAACGTCCCGATGGCCCGGGGGGAGCCGATCTGGCACACCAGCTCGACCGGGCCCACATCGATCCCCAACTCGAGGGAGGCCGTCGCCACCAGGGCCCGGAGGTCACCGGCCCGCAGGCGCTGCTCGACGATCCGCCGGCGGGCGGACGAGAGGCTGCCGTGGTGGGCCGCCACCTGGAGGGCGGCGTCGATCGGATCCAGGCCGTTCTCGGGGGCCTCGGGAGGGTCGGGGGCGTCCGCCGGGGTCCCGAGGCGCTGGGCCAGCTGGTGGGCGACCCGTTCGGCCATCTTCCGGGTGTTGACGAAGACCAGCGTCGTCCGGTGCTCGAGCACGTGGGCGGCGATCCGGTCGAGCACGTCGGAGAGCTGGCCTCCGCTGGTGACTGCCTCGAGCTCGCTGTCGGGCAGCTCGATGGCCACGTCGAGATCCCGCCGGTGACCGCAGTCGACGATGGACGTCGGGTGCCGATCCGGATCCGAGCCCGACAGCAGGCGGGCGACCACCTCGAGGGGGCGCTGGGTGGCGGAGAGCCCGATGCGCTGCAGGTGGCCCCCGTGGGCCGAGACCAGGTGACCGAGCCGCTCGAGGGTGAGGGCCAGGTGGGCCCCCCGTTTGTCGCGGGCCAGCGTGTGCACTTCGTCGACGATGACGGTGTGCACGCCTTGCAATATCGTCCTCGAGGACGGGGCGGTGAGGAGCAGGTAGAGCGACTCGGGCGTGGTCACCAGCAGATCGGGCGGTGACCGGCGCATGGCCGCCCGTTCGGCCGCCGGCGTGTCGCCGGTGCGCACCGCCACGGAGAGGCCGGGGGCGCCCAGGCCCAGGCGGTCGGCTTCGTCGGCGATGCCCTCCAGTGGAAGCTGCAGGTTCTGGTGCACGTCGGTGGCCAGGGCCCGGAGGGGGGAGACGTACACGACACCCGGGCCGGCGGGGGAGCGGTCCGGGTCTGCCTTCCCTGTCGCATGGGCGCGGTAAGCGGCATCGATCGCCACCAGGAACCCGGTCAGGGTCTTGCCGGTGCCGGTCGGGGAGGCCACCAGCACGTCCTCGCCGGCGGCGATGCGCGGCCACCCGGCCCGCTGGGGCTCGGTCGGCCCGGACGGGAAGCGCCGTCGGAACCAGCTGGCCACGG
>Ga0307372_10008124_pt1 | contig 14816 bp, 10 predicted proteins | sample OX1MG_FD_202533 | JGI IMG/M metagenome (GOLD analysis project Ga0307372, IMG submission 202533) | Soil microbial communities from Risofladan, Vaasa, Finland - OX-1 | ecosystem: Environmental > Terrestrial > Soil > Coastal area > Acid sulfate soil | place: Finland: Risofladan, Vaasa | collected... | reverse complement strand
GCGCCGCCAGCAACGTCACTACCACCGGCGCCACCCTGGCCGGCACCGTCACCGGTGACGGCGGCGCCACTGTCACCGCCTGCGGCGTCGTCTACGCCCCGTCCAGCACGCCCGGCCTCACGCTCGAGCTCGGCGCTCCCGGCACCACCACCGTGCCGGCGGCGAGCTGCACCGGCGCCTTCAGCGTCAACCTGAGTGGCCTGACCCCCGGGACGGAGTACAGCTACGCCGCCTACGCCACCAACGTCCACGACACCGGCTACGGCGCCATCGCCACCGTCACCACCCAGTTCATCCCAACCGTTACCCCCGCCAACGCCACGGCCCAGGACGTCGATGCGAGCGTGACGCTCTCCGCCACCGTCGCCACGAGCTGCGCCACCAACGGCTCCTGCCCGGTCGTCAACGAGGGCACGGTCACCTTCACCGTCACCGACGCCTCGGACACCACGGTCGGCACGGCGATCAGCGGCAGCGTCTCCGGCGGCGGCGCGAGTGCCAGCTTCGCCATCCCGGCAGGCACGGCCCCCGGCAGCTACACCATCACCGCGGCCTACCACGACACGGCCGGCACCTTCGCCGACAGCACCGGCACCGCCACGCTGACCATCACGCCCGGACCGCCGTCCACCCTCAGCCTCGCGCCCGGCACCACCACGGCCACCGTCGACACCACCGTCACCGAGACCGCCACGGTCGAGGACGCGCTGGGCTACCCGGTCGCCAACGGTACGACCGTCACCTTCGCGGTTAGCGGCATTACCACGACGAGCGGCAGCCCCACCACGACCAACGGGCAGGCATCCTTCAGCTACAGCGCCATCCTGCCTGGGGTCGACACCCTGGCCGCCACGGCACAGGACGGCTCCTACCCCTCGGCTACGGCGACCATCACCTGGGTGCTGCCGGCCAGCACGCACTACGCGAGCCTGGGGGTGGCCAACTTCACCACGCCGTACATCTACGGCGGGGTCACGACGGGGTCCGACGGTCCGAGCGGCACGCTCACCTGGCGCAGCAGCGCGGTCAGCTTCCTCACCCTGCGCTTCACGGCGCTGGTGGCGAGCGGACCGAACGCGACGCTGTTCGGGACGGCGACGCTGTCCACTGGGCAGCCGGTGACCTTCCGCCTGGACGCGACGGGGGGCATCGGCGGGACGGTGCGGCTGCGGCTGAGCGACGGCTATAACTCGGGCACGCTGCACGTGCTGAGCGTGCGCGTCAGCCCATAAGCGCCACGAACTGACGAGCCGGCCGCACGCGGCGGCCGGCTCAGTCCCCGAGGTAGGCGACGGCCTCGATCTCGACCAGCAGGTCCGGGGACGCCAGCGCCCGCGGCACCACGAAGGTGCTGGCGAACGTCCCGGGCTGACAGTAGCGGTCGCGCACCGCCAGGATCGGCAGGCGGTACTCGGGCTCTAACGCGTAGATGGTCATCTTGACGAGCGCGGAGAAGTCGGCGCCGGCCGCGGCGAGGACCTCGCCCAGGTTGCGGAAGACCTGTTCGGCCTGCGCCGCGACGTCCCCTGCCACGACCTGCCCGTCCGGGCGGCGTGCGATGTGCCCGGCCAGGTAGAGCGTGTCCCCGGCGCGCACGCCCCGGGCGTAGCCGGCCGTTGGGTAGCTGCCCTGGGGATGGACGATCTGCTTCGCCACCGGGACCCCTTTCTTTCGACGTGAGTCCGCCGCACGATCCGCCGGCCGCAGCCTACCCGATGCCGGACGAACGCGGTCGAGTCCGGTGGGGCGGGACGCGTGATGGTGGGAACGGCGCGGGGCCTGGCGTCGCCACCAGGCCCCGGGTGTACTGGGTCGAGCTGCCGGTCCGAGCGTCAGCCGGAGAAGCTTCCGCCCGGGAAGCCGCCCCGCCGCGGCGAGATCGGGGACGCCGGCACGCTGGTGCGCGTCACCGTGAAGCCGGCCCCATTTGAGGACAGCCCCGACGGCTGGGCCAGCGGCTGCCCGGTCGCGCCGTACATGGTGATCGCCTGTCCGCCTGCCTGTGCGATCGACTGGGTCTTTCCGTTCTCGACGGTGCTGGCGCCGGAGAACGTGACCGTGCCGAAGTTGTCCAGCGGCAGCAGGAAGTTCTGTCCGACCGCGGGCGCCTCCTCCACCCACTCCGCCGAGGAGTTCGACGACGCGTAGCTCACACTCTTCTGATAGGACTGCCCCGAGGTCGTGTCCCGGATCGTGATCTGCCACATCCCGCTTGCCTGCTGGGCGATCGACACGCTTACGTGGTCCCCGGCCGCGATCGCCAGCGGCACCGTCTGCTGCGCCTGCGGCAGCGTCTCGATCCAGGCGGCGTAGGTCACCTGGCCGCCCTGAACGGCGGCATCGGTGCCCGCCTGGATCAGGTCGGTCGAGGTCACGCCGCCGATCCCAACCCAGGCCGCGTCGGCCGCCGGGGCGCTGCTCGGGCTGACCTGCGGCACCGTCCAGCTACCGGACACGGCGCTGAAGTTCCCGCCGGTAGCGGCGTAGCCCGCCCAGTTCTGGGACTGTCCGGCTCCCCCGGCGGGCACGGCCGGTGCGATCGGCGACACCGGACTGGGGTTCCCGCCCGGGCTCGACGTCGTCGACGGCGGCGTCTGCGGCGCGCCCGGCTGCTGATCGTCCTGCACCTTCCAGGTGCCATTTTGCAGGACGAGCGTGTAGACGTTGGTGTTCGTGTCCTGCTGGGTGGCGCCGTTGGCGAGCGTGGTGTTCCACGTCTCGACCGTGGTGGCCTGGGCCGTGGTCGCATTCGTCAGCGTGATGGGCCCCCAGGTGAGCTTGACGAGCCCTATGGAGGAGACACCCGCGCTGGCCAGGGCGTTCTGCGTCTGGACGAGCTGGGTGTAGTAGCTCGACGTGGACGTGTCCTGCATCAGCGCGGGGTTTCCGGCGGCCAGGGCCTGCGTCTGCTCCTGGTTACCGCGCTGGATGACGCTCTTGATCGCGGCCGCCACCGCGGCGCTGGGCGTGGTCCCGGCCGGGGTGGCCGCCGGACTCGCCGGAGCGCTCGCGGACGACGGCGTGGGGGTGGTCGAGGCCGTCGGAGCCGTGGTCGAGGTCGGACTCGGCGACGGCGTCGTTCCGACGGACGGGTTGGTCGGCGCAGTCGTCGCCGCCGCGCCGGAGGTCGCGCCGGTCGAGGCGGCCGCCGCCGTCGCGGACGGCGTCACCCCCACGCTCCGGGTAACCGAGCAGGCCGCCAGCGGCACCGCCAGCATCGCCAGGACCAGGACCAGCCGGGCTGCTCGCGCCGGCCGATGCCCCGCCCAGACGCCGATGCGGGATCGAATGGCCTTGAGCACTGTACTGAAGATTGCGTTCATCTCGACATCCCTCTGTGATTCGACCGCCCTGGGATCCTCGCCGGCGATCGCGGGCGGTGGCGCGTCCCGCGATCGCCGGCCCCGTCCCGAACCCCGGCGTGACTCTGTCCACGCCGAACCATCCCATCGATCTGCGGCCCGCCTGCCCGCGGCGTCGGCGCATCGCGCGTGGGCCGGCTCGGGATGCTCTGGACAGTCGCCGCTCGACTCCGCGGGGTGGTTCCCCGCAGCTATTACCGTATCGCTCAGGCGTTAATGGACCATGACCACGCGATGAACCGGTGCTGAAAAGCCTGCGCGGATTGGCGATACGCGGAGAAGTCCTCGGCGGCAGTCGCCGGACCCTCGCGAGAGTCGATCCCGCCCGGCCACCTCCCCGATCGGCTAGGATCGGCCCTCCCCGTTCCACCGTTCCCTGGCGCCCGGTAAACGGGGTACTCTGGTGACGTTCGGAGACCACGGCGGCGATCATGTGCCGGCGTGATATACTTGATGGTCTATCTAAGGAGTGTCCTTGCACCACGGTGGATTCATGTCGCGATTCGACAAGCCCGAGCGCCAGGCGCGCCCGGGCACCTTCCGGCGCATCGTCGCGTTCTTCCGCCCGTACTGGCGGCAAGTCAGCCTCGTGCTCGGCGCAATCCTGATGACGTCGCTGCTCGGGCTGGTCAACCCCTATGTCCTCAAATTGATCATCGACTCGGCCATTCCCAAGCGCAACCTGGGGCTGCTCAACCTGCTGGTTGCCCTAATGATCGGGGTGCCGGTCATCAGTGGCCTGGTGGGCGTCGCCCAGACCTACCTGAGCAACGTGGTCGGCCAGCGTGTCATGCGCGACCTGCGCAACGCGCTCTACACGCACCTGCAGCACATGCCGCTGCGCTTTTTCACCAGCACGCGCACCGGCGAGATCCAGAGCCGGCTGTCCAACGACGTCGGCGGCGTGCAATCGGTCGTCACCTCCACCGCCGCCAGCATCGTGAGCAACGTCGCCACCGTGTTGAGCACGGTCGCGCTGATGCTCGTCATCGACGTGCGGCTGACGCTGCTGTCGCTCGCGCTGGCGCCGATCTTCCTGTTCCTGACGCGGCGCGTGGGAGCGATCCGCAAGGTGCTGAGCACGTCAACCCAGCGCAGCCTGGCGGATCTGACGGCGATCACCCAGGAGACCCTCTCGGTCTCCGGCGTGTTGCTGACCAAGACCTTCGGCCGGCAGCGCGAGGCGATTGGCCGCTTCGGCGACGAGAACGAGCGGCTGGCCGGGCTCCAGATCCGCCAGCAGATGGTCGGTCGCTACTTCTTCATGATCATCAACGTCTTCTTCTCGATCACTCCGGCGCTGGTCTACTGGTTCGCCGGCCGCGCGATCGTCGGCGGCTCCGCGACCATGACGATCGGCGACATCGTCGCCTTCACCACGCTGCAGAGCCGCCTCTACTTCCCGCTCGGTCAGCTCCTCAACGTCCACGTCGACATCCAGGGTGCGCTGGCCCTCTTCGACCGCATCTTCGAGTACCTCGACCTCGTGCCGGAAATCACGGACCGACCGGGGGCGCTGGCGCTCGACCCGGCACAGGTGGCCGGCCGGGTGACCTACGACCACGTCAGCTTCCGCTACGCCCGCGATCAGCGCCCCGAGGAGACCCCGTCCGACGGGCTGGAGATCGTGCCGGCCGAGCCGCCGCTGGCGCTCGAGGACGTCGACTTCGAGATCGAGCCGGGGCAACTGGTGGCGCTGGTCGGGCCGAGCGGTGCCGGCAAGACGACGATCACCTACCTCCTGCCGCGCCTCTACGACGTGACGGCGGGAGCCGTGCGCATCGATGGGCACGACGTGCGCGACCTCACGCTGGAGAGCATGGGTCGGGTCATCGGCTTCGTCACCCAGGAGACCTACCTGTTCCACTCCTCCGTGCGGGAGAACCTCCTCTACGGGCGACCGGACGCCACGCAGGAGCAGCTCGAGGCGGCCGCGCGGGCCGCGGCGATCCACGACCGGATCATGGACCTGCCCGACGGCTACGACACCATGGTCGGCGAGCGCGGCTACAAGCTCTCCGGCGGGGAGAAGCAGCGGCTGGCACTGGCCCGGGTCATCCTGAAGGACCCGCGCATCCTGATCCTCGACGAGGCGACCTCGGCGCTCGACACGCTCTCCGAGCGGCTGATCCAGGCGGCGCTCGAGCCCTTGATGGAGGGACGCACCACGATCGCGATCGCGCACCGGCTCTCGACGATCCTGGCGGCGGACCAGATCCTGGTGATCGACCACGGCCGGGTCGTCGAGCACGGCACCCACGCCGAGCTGCTGGCGCGCAGCGGGCTCTACGCCTCGCTCTACCGCGAGCAGTTCGCGGTCGACGCCGAGCGTGTCCTCGACGCCGCGGGCACGCTCGGGCCGGAGCCGGTCCGCATCCTGGGATGACCACCAGGACTGTCAGCCGCAAGACTTGGGCGGGATTCGCGTCGTGTGGGAGCGGGTTTGAGTTCCGCCCTTCACCCGTGTCTCAGCGCTGCTCCTCGACCAATCGCCGCAGGTCGGGCGGCGTCCAGACCTCGCCCTGGCCCGAGTCGAGCACCCAGTTGGCCATCTCCTCGAGCGTGGCCCACCAGACCCCCTCGAACTGGTTGATGTAGTTGATCATGCGCTCCAGCAGCAGCACCCGCGACGGCCGGCCGCTGACAAACGGGTGCATCGTCAGGATGTAGCAGCCGTCGTAGCGGTAGTAGCCCTGGAACTCGGTCGACCAGACCTCGAAGACCTTCTCCGGGCTGGAGATTCCGCCGCCCGAGTTCATCGCGTAGTGCGGGTAGTCGTCGAGGATCCACTGGATCGGCAGCTCCACCAGGTTGCCCTCGGGCGTGTCGATCAGGTAAGGGATGTCGTTGCCCATCAGGCTGGTGTCGTAGAGGAAGTCGTAGCGCTTGAGCAGCCCCGGCGTGCCCGGCTTGATCTCCCAGGCCGGCGAGCGGTAGCCGACCGGCTTGCGCCCGGTCAGCCGCTCGAGGACCTCGATGCCGCGCACCAGCACCGCCTCCTCCTCCGCATCGGAGAGCCGGTCGGGGCGCTCGTGCAGGTAGCCATGGTGGCCGACCTCGTGCCCGCCGGCGAGCATGGCCGCGATCATCTCGGGATGCAGCTCTGCCGTGAAGCCGGGCACGAAGAAGGTCGCCTTGATGCCGAAGCCCCCGAGCAGGTCCAGGATGCGGGGCACCCCCACGGTCGGCCCGTAGACCGAGCTCGAGATCAGGGTCAGCCGCTCGGCGCCGTGCTCGCGATCCTGCACCAGCGGGATCGTCTCGCCGTCGGCATCGAACGTGAGCGCCACCGCGCAGCGCTTGCCGTCGGGCCAGCTGAAGCGCGCCATGGTCGTCCTCCCTTCCCAGGCAGCGGGCCGGTCAGCGTCCCAGCTCCCACAAATGCTCGTGCGCGGAGACGTCGAGCAGGTATTCGGCGCCGGTCTCGGTGACCCGGATCAGGTCCTCGACGTGGAAGCTGTCGCCCGGGTAATCCCGGTAGCCGGTCTCGATCATCATCACCATCCCAGGCTGGAGCGGGTCGTCGATCCAGGTGTAGAGCTGGGGCGACTCGTGCACGCCCAGACCCAGGCCATGCCCCAGAATGTTCCACTTGAACTCGATACCCAGGTCGGCGTACGCCTGGATGCCGATCCGGGAAACCTCGGAGGCGGCCATGCCGGGCCGGATGCCGGCCACGATGCGGTGCTTGACCTCGGTCACCTTGTGGTGCAGGTCGCGCTGCCGGTCGGTGGCCTTGCCCATCACGGCCGTGCGGGCGATGTCGGAGTAGTAGCCGTCGAGCAGCCCGCCAAAGTCGGTCTTGAGGATCATGCCCTCCTCGACCGGCGCGTCGGTGGCCAGGCCGTGGAACCAGCCGGTGCGGTCGCCGGAGCCGAAGACGGGAAAGGCGACCTGGTCGCAGCCGTTCAGTAGCAGCTCGTACTGCATGCGCGCCGAGATCGCGCGCTCGCTGTCGCCGGGCTTCGCCGCGCGGAAGGCGGTGTCGACGGCGTCCATGGCGGCTTTCGTCGCCCGAGTGATGACGTCGACCTCGGCCGGAGTCTTGATCAGGCGCACGCTCTCGAGGAAGAAGAACGCGTCCTCGACGCGCGCACCCGGCAGGAGCCGCTGCAGCTCCATCAAGTGGCCGGCCGGAAAGTTCCGCCCCTCGATCCCGACGCGACCCGCCGCCGCCCCGCGCTCGGTCAGCACCTCCGCCAGGACGCGGATCGAGTCGAAGGCCTCGCCCTCGTAGCCGCGGACGTCGGCGACGAAGGTGTCCTCCGGCTTGAGCGAACTGGCGCGGCGATCGATGACGACGAAGGTTGGGTCGGTGTGGGGCGACCAGACGACGAAGTGCACCCGCTCGGGGATGCTGCGCAGGTCCATGTTGTAGAAGCCGCTGTAGTAGGGGACGTTCTCGGGGGACATCACGACGACGGCATCGTAGGGGCCGCCGTCGACGGTGCGCCGTATGCGGTCGAGGTCGACGTACTCGAGCCGCTCGGACCGGGTGTTGATGGCCATGGCTCGCCTCTCCGTGATGGTCCCGCCGCGCGGCGGGGCTCCGCTGCCGGGGCTGCCATCATAGCCGCCAACCGGCCGCAGCGGCAGCGCGGCCGGACGTTCAGGCGTCGGAGATCCGCGTGGTCGCCGCTCAGGACGCTCCCTCGCTCAGGAAGCGGGCGGTTTCGGCCAGCCGGGTAGCGTAGCCCATCTCGTTGTCGTACCAGGCTGCCACCGAGGCGAGCGTGCCGTCCAGCACGTCGACCAGCGGCAGGTCGACGATCGACGAGAGCGGCTCGCCGACGATGCGCGACGAGGCCCACTCCTCCTCGAAGACCCCCATGACCCCCTGGAGCGGTCCGCCGGCGGCGGCCGCGCGGAAGGCATCGCGCACCGCGTCCGCCGAGCTCGCGCGGCTCAGCACCGCGTTCAGCTCGACGATGCTGCCGGTGCGCACCGGCACCCGGTAGGCCTTGCCGGTCACCTGGAGATCGGGCCAGATGAACTTGAGGGCCTTGGCCGCGCCCGAGGACGACGGGATGATGTTCTCGGCCGCGGCCCAGCTGTCGCGCCGGTCCCGCATCGGCTGGTCGGTCAGCGACTGGCTGTTCGTGTAGGCGTGGACGGTCGAGAAGAAGCCGGACGCGATGCCGAAGCGCTCCCGGAGCACCTTGATCACCGGCGCCAGCGCGTTGGTGGTGCAACTCGCCATGCTGACGATCCGGTGGCGGGACGGGTCGTAGCTGTCCAGGTTGATGCCGGGGAGCAGCACCGCGTCGCAGTCCTCCAGCGTCCGGCTGGGGGCGCTGACCAGCACCGTCCGCGCTCCCCGGTCGAGGTGCGCCTGTGCCCCGGCGCGCGTCGTCGCCATGCCGGTGCAGTCGACCACCACCGCGACGCCCAGCGCGCGCCAGTCGGGAAGCTCGCGACTGCCGTCGATGTAGCGGATGGACTGCTCGCCGACGCGCAGACGGTCGCCGTCGGCGGTGACCGGCTCCGGCCAGCGGCCGTAGTTGCTGTCGACGGCGAAGAGCGCCGCGAAGGTGGGCAGGTCTCGGATGTCGGAGATCGAGACCGGGACGAACAACCCCTGTGACAGGGCGATCTTGAGGGCAGAGCGCCCGATCCGCCCGAAGCCGTGGATTGCGATCGTCATCGTCGCTCCCTTCACGTCCGCGACCTGGGGCAGGTGCGCCAGACCGCGCTCGGTAGCAGCGCTGCCGCCACTGGGCAACGCCCCCGCCGCCGGAAAAGTCGGTGGAGCGGGCGTCACGCGCCGAACCGCGGCCTTGACAGGGCTGCCCCCATGGTCGATACAGCCGGGGTCGACACTCACGGCTCGAAAGGGAGGGACCCAGTTGGCGACACCGACGGGTGGGATCGCCCACAGACCTGCGGTGATGGGGCGGCGCGGCGCGGTGGCCTCGGCCCACCCGCTCTCAACGCTGGCCGGCCTGATGATGCTCCAGCAGGGTGGCAACGCCGTCGACGCGGCGGTGGCCATGGCGGCCGCCCTCAACGTCGTCGAGCCTTACATGTCCGGCGCGGCCGGCGTCGGCTACATGGTGATCACCGTGCCCGGGGCGTCCGCGCCGCTCGTGCTCGACTACATCGGGCGCGCCCCGGCCGCCGCCTCGCCCGACCAGTTCGCCGACGAGGAGTCGAAGGACTGGGGCATCCGCTCGCCGCTCGTCCCGGGCGCGCTCGGCGGCTGGCTGATGGCGCTCGAGCGCTTCGGCCGCCTGGACCGCGCCGCGGTCTTCGCGCCGGCCATCGAGTGGGCCGAGCACGGCTTCCCCCTGACGATCAACAACAGCCGCACCTTCGGCCTGATGGCCCCCCGACTCTCCCGGTTCGCAACGACGAGCAGCACCTATCTGCCCGGCGGTGAGGCCCCGCCGCCCGGCGCCGTCCTCCGCCAGACCGACCTCGCCCGGACCTTTCGTACCATCGTCGACGGCGGCGGCGAGGCCTTCTACCGCGGCCCGATCGCCGCCGAGATCGTCCGCTTCTCCCAGGCCAACGGCGGGCTGCTCACGGCCGACGACCTGGCGACCTACGTGCCGACCTGGGTCGAGCCGATCTCGACCGGCTACCGCGGCTACACCGTCTTCTGCCCGCCCCTCCCCTGCAGCGGCATGCAGTACCTGGAGACGCTCAACCTCGTCGAGGGCTTCGATATGGCCGGCATGGGCCACAACAGCGCCGACTCCATCCACACGCTCGCCGAGGCGATGAAGCTGTCCCTTGCCGACCGCACCACCTACGCGCCGGACCCGACCTCGCCGATCGAGTACCTCCTCTCCCCGGGCTACAGCACCGAGCGGCGCGCGCTGATCGACCCTCGGCGCGCCGGCTACAGCGGTGGCGACCGCTTCACCTCCACCAAGCACGCGAACGAGGTCCTGCCCGGGAACGTCGAGCGGGCACTGCGCGAGAGCACGACCCACTTCGTGGCCGCCGATCTCGAGGGCTACGTCGTGGCGACGACCCAGACGCTCGGGGCGCCCTTCGGCAGCGCCGTCGTCCACGGCGACACCGGGCTGGTACTGAACAACTTCGCCCACTGGTTCGACCTCGACCCCGCCAGCCCCAACGTGATCGCCCCCAACAAGCAGGTCGAGATGTGCCTGGCGCCGTCCCAGATCTGGCGCGACGGCAAGCCCTACCTGCTGGTGGGGACGCCCGGTTCGTTCGGGATCATGGAGACGACGCCGCAGATGATGATGAACGTGATCGACCACGGCTTCAGCATCCAGGCCGCCATCGAGGCGGCGCGCTTCCGCACCGCCACCGGCACCGAGCTGTTGATGGAGAGCCGCGTCGCGCCCGAGGTCGTGGAGGAGCTCACCCGCCGCGGACACGACGTGAAGCTGCAGGACCCCTTCACCATGCTCTTCGGCGGCGGCCAGGGCATCGTGATCGACCCCGAGAGCGGGGCTTTCTCCGCCGGCGCCGATCCCCGCCGCGACGGCTACGCGCTGGCCCACTGAGCTCGCGCGATGGCGTTCGCGCCGGTAACGGGAGAGTGACCATGACCCCGCCAATCGCGATCGACCCGGCCGCCATCGAGCGGTACGTCCGCGAGCTGGCCGAGCACGGTGCCTGTGGCCAGACGGGCGTCTGCCGGCCGGCCTACTCGCCCGCCTGGGTCGCGGCACAGGAGCAGGTCGGCGCCTGGTGCGCCGGGGCTGGGCTGACGACCTGGCAGGACGCGGCCGGCAGCGTCTGGGGAAGGCTCGCCGGGAGCGAGCCGGGCCCGGTCGTGGCGACGGGCTCTCACATCGACTCGGTCGTGCCGGGCGGGCGCTACGACGGCGCGCTCGGCGTCATCGCCGGCATCCTCGCGGTCAGGGCGCTGCGCGAGCGGCATGGACCGCCGCGCCGCTCCATCGACGTCGTCTCCTTCGCCCAGGAGGAGAACAGTCGCTTCCCCAGATCCGGCCTCTGGTCGTCCCGCTCGATCACCGGGCTGGCACGACCGGAGGAACTGGACACCATCCGGACCTACGAGGGCGAGACGCTACGCGCGGTGCTGCGCTCGGTCGGTCTGGATCCGGGCGAGATGCTGAGTGCCCGCCGCGACGACATCGCGGCCTTCATCGAGCTCCATGTCGAGCAGGGCCCGGTCCTCGAGGAGGCCGGGCTGGCCGTCGGCATCGTGGACGCGATCACCGGCTCGTCCACCTTCAACGTCACGATCACCGGTCGCGCCGACCATGCCGGCGGCTGTCCCATGGACCTGCGGCGTGACCCGATGACGGCGGTCGTGCCGATCGTCGACGGCGTGCTGCGCACCGCCCGGGCGATGGGCCGTCCGGCGGTGACGACGGTGGGACGGATGCTCGTCGAGCCGAACCTCTCGGGCATCGTGCCGGAGCATGTCTTCTTCACCGTCAACGCTCGCCACCCGTTTCTCGACGGCTACGACGAGCTCCGGGCTCGGCACACGGCGCTGCTGGAGCAGGTCAGAGCAGCCCACCCGGAGCTGGGGATCGACTGGACCGTGGGCGCCGGGCCGCCCACGCCGTGCGATCCGGGCATGGTCCGGCTGCTCGAAGACACCGCCCGCGAGCAGGGGATCGCCACGCTGACCATGCCGAGCGGCGGAGGACACGACACCCAGGTGATGGCAGGGATCTGCCCGAGCGTCATGATCTTCGTCCAGAGCCGGGACGGACGCAGCCATACGCCCGACGAGTACACCGCGCCGGAGCACGCGGCGGCCGGGGTGCAGCTGCTCGCCGCGGCGCTGCACCGGCTGGCCTACTGAGCGGGATCGAGCGGCAGGGAGCCCCGCGGGGGGAAGGAGCACACCATGGTTACCGCGATTCGCGCTGGACTGCTCTGGGACGGCACCGGCGCCGAGCCGGTTCGCGACGGGGTCGTGCTGGTTGACGGCGAGCGCGTCGTCGCGGCCGGCCCGGCGGGCCAGGTCGGCGTCCCGTCGGATGCCCAGCTCGTCGAGCGCCCCGACGAGTTCCTGATGCCCGGTCTCATCGACGCCCACACCCATATCACCATCATCCCCGGTCTCGGTGACCAGACCGGCCAGCTCATGCAGCCGATCGAGCGCCAGGTGCTGCGCGGCACGGGCAACCTGCGCCGGATGCTCCGCTCGGGCGTGACCACGGCGCGCATCATGGCCGAGGAGCACTGGCTCGACGTCACCTTCAAGCAGGAGATCGAGGCCGGCACGGTCGCCGGGCCGCGGCTGCTCGTCTGCACCCGCGCGATCACGCCCAGCAACGGTCACGGCCGGTCGATCGACGCCTTCGACGGCGTCGACGAGGTGCGCAAGGGCGCGCGCGAGAACCTGCACGCCGGGGCCGACTTCCTGAAGCTCTTCGTCACCGGCGGCGTCAGCTCGACCCGCGGCGGCCTCAACTCGGCCAGCTACTCCCGGGAGGAGATTCGCGTGGCGGTCGAGGAGGCCGAGCGCGCCGGCACCTACGTCGCGGCGCACGCCATCGTGGGGCCGGGCATCCGGCTCGCGGTCGAGGAGGGCGTGCGCACCATCGAGCACGCCACGCTGGCGACCGACGACGACCTGGCGCTGATCAAGGAGCGCGGCGCCTGGGTCGTCCTGACCCAGTCGATCATGCTCCACCCGACCGGCATCGAGCAGGGGGATCGAGACAACCCGGCGATCATGGCCAAGCTGCGCGACGCCCGCGGCCGGGCCGCCGAGCGCTACCGGGCGATCCTACGCTCGGGCGTGCGCTACGCGGTCGGCACCGACAGCATGCACGGGCTGCTGCCGTGGGAGATGGCCCAGCTGATCGAGTGGGGTGCCACGCCGCGGGAGGCGCTGCTGGCCGGCACGCGCTGGGCGGCGGAGTGCTCGCGGATCGACGACCAGGTGGGAACGCTGTCGGAGGGCAAGCTGGCCGACCTGCTTACGGTACGCGGCAACCCGCTCGACGACCTGAGCGCGCTGGAGCACCTCGACATGATCATGAAAGCCGGCCGCCGCTACGACGACCTATCGGTTGAGTAGCGGTCCGGCGAGGGCGCCCTGCGCTCATCCACCGGGGACCGCCGAGCCCCGTCGCGGCATTGGCCCGTCGCAACACCTGGATGCGAGCGCGCGTTCGGAACGACGGCGCCTGGACGCCGCGCAATCGCGATACGCCGTTCCGCCGACGCGCCTGGACCGCTCGACAGCGGCGTGCCATGCCCGCTTGCCTCGCACACGGCACCTGTCAGGAGTAGTCGGGTCGACAGAAGTCGGGGCAACTGCGGTACTTCGTTGACGACGATTCCCACGGGGTGACCTTTGGGTAGTAGGCTAGCCCGATTGGGGGAACTATAGTTAGATGGGTATCTAGGCGGCCTAGGTAAGGCCGCCGAAGATGACCGCTGTCAGCCTGAGGAGGGCCTCCATGAACCTCCATACGCTCGAAACCGTCGTGCGCCGGCTGTACGCCGACGCGGAGTTCCGCAAAGCAGTCGTGTCCGACCCGGTCGGGGCACTGAGCGAGTATCGCCTGGTCGAGGCGGAGCGCGTCGCGGTGACGAAGCTCTCCGTCCAGATGGCCGGTGGACCTAGCTTCTACGCCAAGCCGGCTGGGTTCTGGCAGTAGCACCAGCGGAATACCGGCTCCGAACCGAGTAGATCGTTCGGTGGTTCAGCCCGTACCCTGGGTTCGCGTTGCGGAGATCGTCGAGGGCGCGCTCGCGGGGTGCGGGCTGCCGTACGCCCTGCGTGGGCTGCTCGAGGTCCCGCTGCGCCAGCCCGGCAAGCTACTCGCCGGCAGCCCGCGCTGGCCGGCGCTGGTGCTAGCCTCGGCCGAGGCTGCCGGGGGAAACGGGGCCGCCGCGCTGCGGGTCGCGGCGGGGGTGGAGATCTTCATGGCCGGAGTCGACGCGCTCGACGAGATCGAAGACGGAGATCCCTCGCCTCTGGTGGAGATGGCGGGCAGCGCGCAGGCCCTGAACGCCGGGTCCGCGTTGCTGATGCTTGGGCAGCGCGTGCTGGCCGACGTCGTCGACGATGGCGTCGCACCCGAGATGGCCCACCGGCTCCAGCGGACCCTCCTCGACGCCGCGCTCACCGCGGCCGGCGGGCAGCACCTCGACCTCGCCGCGGCACGGCATACTGTCTCCCCAGATGACGCGTTTCAGATAGTCCAGTTGAAGGCCGGGGCGCTGGTCGCCGGCATCGCCCGCCTCGGCGCCCAGCTCGGGACGGACGACGAGGCGACCGTCAGCCTCTACGGGGAGTGGGGTCGGCACTGGGGCACGGTGGCCCAGCTGGAGAACGACCTGCGAGACGCCACGGACGACGTGGGCAAGCGCGACCGCGAGCGGGGGAAGGGGACGCTCCCGCTGCTGTATGCCGGTCGCATGCCGGATTCGAGCAGTCAGGACTTTGATCCCGACGCGCCCGGGCAGATCGATGCGGTAGACTTTACCCAAGTAGTCATCGATGTCGAGCGGCAGTACGCCGCCGCGGCACTCGCG
>Ga0307372_10008121_pt1 | contig 14817 bp, 11 predicted proteins | sample OX1MG_FD_202533 | JGI IMG/M metagenome (GOLD analysis project Ga0307372, IMG submission 202533) | Soil microbial communities from Risofladan, Vaasa, Finland - OX-1 | ecosystem: Environmental > Terrestrial > Soil > Coastal area > Acid sulfate soil | place: Finland: Risofladan, Vaasa | collected... | reverse complement strand
CGCCAGCCTCTGCAAGGTGGCCCGCTCCTGCCCGGAAAGCAAAATCGGTGCGGCTCTTCGGCTCATGCGCAACAGGATATCCGAAGACCGAACATAAGTAAATCTATTTATAACGCATTACACTAGCGGCAAATGTTCCCGAACCAACTCAAGCGACTCGCGACATTCCGTGCCACGCTCCGGGTGAGGAAATCGGCTCAGGCAGCGCACCCTAACGCCGCCAGGATCGGCCAAAGCCGAAGCCGGAGGAAACAGAGACTGTTCGGATCGAGAAAACCCACCGAAGGGATCGGTCATCATAGTTAGGGGCACGAATCTATTCGTGCGGGGTCACCATGAGAAAAATACGCCTTACAAGTTGGGGACTGATCGCAGTTCTCATGTGCGCCGCAATTCCTGCGGCCGCGGGAACTTCTACGGCCGCGAAGAACTGCGCAGATGCGAAGAACAAGATGGATGATGTCTTCTGTATCGGGGACAGGCGTGTCGCCCACCGCAGCATCATCTCCGAAGAAAAGGAAATTGCCATTGGCAAGAAGTACGCTGAGCAAGTCGACCGCTCCTCCAGAATTGTCAAGGATCCGGTCATCACCGAATATGTGAACCGGGTGGAGCAGAACGTCGCGGAAAATTCCGATGCCAAGGTTCCTATCACCGTCAAGGTAATCGACTCGCCGGAAATTAATGCCTTTACCCTCCCGGGCGGATTTATTTACATCAACACGGGCTTGCTCCAGGCTGCCAGCAGTGAGGCCCAGCTTGCGGGGGTCCTGGCTCATGAGACCGGCCACGTGGCCGCGCGGCATTGGGCGTCAAGCATGACGAAGCAGACCCTGCTGCAATACGCGATGATTCCGCTTATCTTCACCCCGATGTCTTATCCGGTATACATTGGGCTTTCCGAAGGGCTTAATTTCGGGATCCCGATAGCTTTTCTCAAGTTCAGCCGTGATGATGAACAGCAGGCTGACTTCCTCGGGCTGCAGTATATGTGGAAGGCAGGCTATGATCCCAACGCTTACTTGGCCATGTTTGCCAAGATCATCCAGCAGCAGCGGAGTGACCCCGGCAGTGTCCCCAGCGTCTTCATGGATCACCCGCCCACCCCGGACCGCATCATCAAAGCCGAAGAGGAAATCAAGGATATTCTCCCGAAGCGCAAGGAGTACCTGGTCTCAACCTCGGAATTCCAGGATGTGAAAGCTCGGCTGACAACCCTTCTCGGCTCGATCAAGAAAAACCAGAAGAACGAAAATAAGCCGAGCCTCATCCGGCGCGAGCCCAGCTCGAAACAGCCTGCCAGTACGGGACAGGGCAACGGACAGGGGCAGGGGAACGATAAACCCCCGGTGCTCCGCCGCCGGGACTGAGGCCCACCGTCTTAATTTTCAGGGAACTTCCGGCCGTCTTCTCCTTGCGGTGGCCTTCTGTCTATTGGCCAGGATAAAGATGCGGCAGGTGAAGGCTATTAGTTCTGCTCGTGGATGGTCAGGACGGAACGGATTTCAAACTCACGAACGCCCTGGGGAGTTGTCACGGTCACCGTATCACCAACTTTTTTCCCCATCAGGCTGCGTCCAATGGGTGACGTCGTGGAAATCCAACCCTTACTGACGTCCGATTCCTCGCTGGTGACCAGCTTGTAATTAATCTCCGCATCGCGGTCAACGTCGTAAAGAACGACCTTCGAGCCATAAGCGATTCGGTCCTTCGGAATGTTGTTGACGTTGACGAGGGAGAGGTCCGCCGCGCGCTTCTTGAGCTGAGCGAGACGCGCGCCGACGAAGTCCTGCCGTTGCTTGGCCATGATAAATTCGGCGTTCTCGCTCAGATCACCGTGCGCACGGGCACGTTTCAACTCCTGGGGCAACTCGTGGGTCAACTCGTGCTCCAGGGCCTGAATTTCTTCCTGCAACTTCTGAAGGATTGGCGTAGGCATGTGGTGAACCCCGGCTTTCGCTTTTCTTGTTATTATAGAGAAAATTGACGCGCGGCGCAACGGGTGAAATAAGGTTGAAGAAGAGGGCCGGCCGGACTACATGGCCTCGTCAAGTCATAGGAAAACAAGCGGTTAGACTTTAGAAACGCCGCAAAATCCGGCCCCCTGCGTTGACTTCAAATCAGGTCGTGTGTTAGCGTTAGAAAATTCAGTATTTTTTGAGAGACGTTTCCGATGGCTTTCAAGAAAGCCAAAGCGCTCGAAGAAGCTCACAAATACGTCACTCAGGGTAAGAACGCTCTGGCCATCAAGCAATATCTTTCAATTCTTGAGAACGATCCCTCCGACCTTATCCTGCTCAACACCATCGGCGACCTTTACATCCGAGACAAGAATCTCCCTGAGGGTTTGAAGCAATTTTACAAATTGGCGGACGCTTACATTAAGGAAAGCTATATCGTCAAGGCGATCGCTATCTATAAGAAAATCTCCAAGATAGACCGAAATACCGCCGAACCCTCTCTCAAACTTGCGGGACTGTACCTGACCCAGGGGCTCGCTCGCGAGGCGCGCGAGCAATACATGAGCGCTTTCGAGTTTTACAACAGAACTGCCCAGAAGGACAAAGCTCTGGAAGTTCTCCGCAAGCTCACCCGCATGGACGCCGATAACCCCAAATCGCGTTTGAAACTGGCTCAATATATCGAAAGCACCGGGGAACAAAAGGAGGCGGCAGATGCCTATCTTGAAGCGGCCCAGGCTGCCGAACGGCAAGGCGACGCTCCCTCGGCCGAGAGCGCGTTAAACAAGGCGGCGGAGTTGGTCCCGGGCAACTCCGAGGTCCAGCTTTTCCGCGCCCATCAGGCCTTCAATAAGCAACAGCCTGAAGAAGTCGAAAGAATCCTGGCCTCCGTCCCGGGTCTCCAGAACGATCCTCGATCCCAACGGCTATTGCTCGAAACCCACCTGGCTGCTCATAACCTGGATGCCGCAGAAAAACTGCTGCGGGATGTCTTCCGGACAAACCCTTCCGACTTTTCGCCGGTCTCGATCTTTGCAGCACAGTGCATGGCCCAGCAGGACTGTGACCGAGCCTTCGAGGCGGTCAACTCGGTTGCCCGGGGATTGATTGAACGAAGGGAGACAGGGCCGCTGATGGAAGTTTTGCGAAAGATTTGGGCGGCGGCGCCCGAACGGATTGACAATCTGGAACTGATTTACAGCATTTGCGAGAAGACCGCAGACGAGGTCGCAATTCCCGAGGTTCTCGAGGCGCTGGGAAACGCTTACGTTCAGGCCGGCGAGCTCGGGAAAGCGGAACAAATTTACGCCAAGCTGGTGGCTCGCGAGCCCGCAAATGAAATCTATAAGGACTTGCTAAAACAAATCCTCCAGAAGCAAGGGAAGGAATACGTACTGCCTGATTTCACCTCCCTGTCAAGCGCGGGCGTGGCTCTTGAGGCGGAATCCGCTCCTTCTTCATTCCCGGGAACGGAAAACCAGCCCCTTCCCGAGGCCGCGTTTGAACAATCTTCCATCCCGGAAGAAATCGATCTTACGCAACAGGTTGACTCGCCGGCCTCAGTCGGAGAAGAGGCGCCCCCAGAGCCCCAGGAAATACCTTTCGGGTTCGAAACCCGGCAGGATGCCGCACAGGCCCCCCTAGGAGGCTCCGCGGCCACCGATGAAACTCCGTTCGAAAATGAAAACGCCTCGGCTGCGGAGAAACATGAGACAGTAAAGGAGGAGATTCCACTTTTTAATTACCAAGAGAGCCGGGAGGAAATTGAGTTTTACGTCGCTCAAGGCTTTCATGAGGAAGCTGAGAGAGCCATCCGTGACCTTGAGGAGAAATATCCCGAAGAGCCGGCGGTGGCCGCCCTGCGCCGGCTGGTTGATGAGTCGGAACAAAAGCGCGAGCAGGAGTCCCAAGTCGCACCCGAGAGCCAACCTCAGGCGGGGCTTGAACCTTCCGAGGTGGCCGATTACCAGGACGCAATGGTAGATTTGGCTGGTGAGCTGGCTTTGACTCTCGGAGATCTCGAAGCCCCGGAATCAAGCCCTGTTGCTTCTGACCTGCCGGCTGGCCTGCGCCCTCCCGCCGAGACCCCAGACGAAGCATCAGCCGAGATGAGCGCTCTTCTCAATGAGCTTCAGGAAGCTGAACCGGCTGACAAGGCCTCCGACGATCCCGAGACTCACTACAACCTGGGAGTGGCTTTTCGCGAAATGGGCCTTTTCGATGAGGCGATTGGGGAATTCCAAAAGGTTGTGAAGGGCGCGACCCCCAATCGCTTTCCGCCCAATTTCCTCCAGGGATGCACGCTGCTTGCCGCTTGCTTTATCGATAAAGGGATGCCCGCCATCGCCGCTAAATGGTATTCACGGGCTCTCGAAATCCCCGATCTCGGCGAAGATGCGCTTCTCGCGCTCCGCTATGAGTTGGGCGCCGCCTATGAGCAGGCCGGCGACGACAACGGGGCGCTCGAAAAATACACCGAGGTTTATAGTCAGAACATCGACTACCGGGACGTCGCAGAAAAAATCCGTATTCTCCAGCAGAGGGCCTCCTGATCGGCCTGATGGGATCGTCATGATAAGTCCAGCGAAACCCGCAGCGCAGGAGGCATCCCTCAGAGTCGGTTCTCAGGGAGCGTCCGCGAACCGATGGGTCGCAATTCTGTACGTCGCATTTTGCTTTGAGATGGGCGTGTTCCTTTTCGTCTTTCCATGGTCGTCCATCTGGTACAGCAATTTCTTCGTGGCGCGTTATCCGTGGCTCTCGGTCGTCGCCGGGAACTATTATGTCCGCGGAGCCGTCTCCGGGGTGGGTCTTGTTGACATTTTCCTGGCCTTTTATGAACTGTGGCGAATGCGGGAGCCGCTCGGATTGGTCCGCTCGCGCGCCGCAAGGTAAGGTTCAATCTTGGGATCCGAACCCAGGGGAGGCCCGAAGGGTTATCCTTGTCGGTCATTACTGATGTTTACAAAATATAGTGACGACTATTACTGTAGCGCGGGTCTATGGTCTTTCGCCGCTCAGGCAAGCAGTGCTTGCCGCCGAGCGGCGCTACAAAGAACGTCGTCACTATATTTTGTAACTCTCAATAATTCCAACTGAAAGTCAAATCCCCGAATGCCTCCCGCACCGTTTCAACTTTGTTATATTACGGACCGGCTTGGACTCGCTCCGAAGCCCTTGCTGCCCCGCATCCAGGCTGCCGTCGAGGCCGGAGTCGATCTGGTCCAACTGCGTGAAAAGGATCTTCCAACCCGCGAACTGGCGGAATTGGCCGCAGCCGTCGTCTGCGCTTGCCGAGGAACAGGAACAAAAACCGTCATCAACGACCGCTTGGACATCGCCATGGGCATGTCCGCCGACGGTGTTCACTTGGGCGGGCAATCGTTGCCGGCGGAGATTGTACGTCGCGAAGCCGGGAAAGACTTCCTCATCGGAGTTTCCTGCCATTCGCTCGACGAGGCGCTCGAGGCGGAAGCCGCTGGCGCAGACTATCTCTTGCTGGGACCGATCTTTGAAACTCCTTCCAAGCTCCGCTACGGGCCCCCGCTCGGTTTAGCCAAGTTATCGGAGGTTGCAAGGCGCACTACGATTCCTGTGCTGGCGTTAGGCGGTATTACGGTCGAAAGGGCCGCAGAGTGTATCGCGGCCGGGGCTAAGGGCATGGCAGGAATTCGGATCTTTCAAGACTGCTCTTCGCTCGCTGAACGAGTTCGCGAGTTGCGGGCGCAGTTCCCTCCCGAGGCCGGCGATTAAACCCTGCGAAGAATCACCGACTTGCTTTTGCCACCCCCGAGTTTTTGACGCTTTCCAACCCTGAATGGCGGCTTGCGCGGGAGGTTCCGGAGTTGGTATGCAGGTATGCAGGAATCAGAGGAAGCAGTCAAGAAGCCCGCGTAACACCCGGCTTTCCCTGGTCCCCAAGGCAGCCCACCATGACTGATTGCGCCACCCGTGAAGAGATCTAATGGCCCATGAGCTTCGATGTTTAGTTACTGACATCAAGACTGTCCACCACCAATCGTCCCGTTTTCGGCCGCAAAATGACGGCGTGGAAGGTGTCAGCCAATCCGGTTTTCATAAACACAGGCTGTGATTGCTTTAACTGAGCGCTGTGTAAGTCCACAGTCGCTACAACAGCGCCATCCAATTGTACCTCGGCGGTTCCATAATCCGGCCCTTTGGGACTCCAAAGCGTGAAACCTGAGCCCATGAAGTTCCACTTCGCTCGCCCAGCGTCGTCTCGGCGCACTGCACCCGTTCCAAAGCGAAAGGCTGGGTTCCTATGTTCAAGCCAATGGGCGGGGTCCTCTCCTGCGCCGAGCCAGGCTTCCGTGTAGAGAAACGGAATTGTGCTTGGCGCCCACTTACCGGAAATCGCGAACCGGACAACAAAAACGTGGCTATGGGAATCCGCCAGGAGACCGATCACGCCGCCGCCTGCTCTCGTCAGCCCCTTCCAGACTTCCTTACCTTCCAAAGCCAGGGTCGTCGCGCCGTCTGCCTGATGTGCGATCGAAACCTTCCATGGTCTTCTGGGCTCGGTCGCTTCCATGGCGATTACCTGCACCGCTCCTTGCGCGTCAACCGTGATGATTCTCCAGCCATTAGGCGCCAACTCAAGACCGTGGTAGCGCGTCAGGGACAGCGGATGCAAGGTGGCATCGGAGGTAGGTTGGTTCGGTCCCAAGGGCGCCTGATAACCCCAGATGATCCGCGCCTTGCCGCGCACAGAGAGTTCGGCGTTGAGGGTGAAGTCGGCATAACCTCGCCGCAGGCAGGTAATGCTCGGGGCATTATCCCCACTAAGATGAAAGCCTCTCTGCCGCAAGGGCTTTCGCCACGGCCGGGCGGCCAGGTTGATCGTGCCATAGCCTTTGGTGTTGCGCGACGGGAACATCGCCCACAAGATTCCTTCCTGATCCACCGAACCTGAAAACGTCTGACCCCAGATCCCGTATGCCTCGTTTGGCATGTCTTCGCTGTGCCAGACCGACCCATGGCGAACAATCTCCCAAGCCTCGGGGTTGGTCGCCTTCTCCAGAGGAGCGCGGAAGATCATCTGGAAGTTCCGGTTGCGAGCGACCGACGTGGCCGGCGCATAGACCCAGCCAGCCTCAACGAAGGCCGGATAAAATTCCATCAGCGGGGGAAGAAAATAGCTGGCTTCGACGTTCCTGATCAGTTTCCTTTCCGAGTACGGACCTTGAGGCTTGGGCGCTGCCATGGCGAACAGAGCCCAACTGTAAGGCGCGTGATCCATCATGGCCAGGATCATCCAGTCGTTCTTGCGGCGCACCAGCGTCGCGGCATAAGTGCGCTGATATCTGCCCAGCAGCGGCTTCAGGGTCGAGTTGCGTGTGACCGGCTGCGCGTCGCGATGCCACGGACCCTCCGGCTTGTCTGCCCACGCGTAGGCCAGCCCGCCGTCCTTGATAAAGCTCGCCAGGCCCCAATCGTAAACCATGTGATAACGACCATCATCCTCAAATACCACACTGACATCGGGCGTATGACCGTTCTTGTCGAACATCTGCGCGTCGCCGTGAAGGATCGGGCCGAGATTCTCCCACGTCTGGCCGCGATTCTTCGAGCGGTACAAGATACAGCGGCTCGGCGGTGGTCCCAGATAGCCTGTCGGATAATCACCAATGTAGATGTACCAGTTGCCGCTGGCGGGATCGGGAAAGAAGAAGCCGTTGACCGGCCAGCCATACGGCGGTGTGCCGGTGTGGATCGGATTACCCGGCACGCGCTCAAACGCGTCAAACGACGGATCGCCATAGACCGGATGACGCAGCCATAAGTCCACATAACGTGATTCGGCGTAATCGATTTCGGTTACCAGAGCTCCCCAAGCGCCCGGAGCTTCGAGCCCACCGGCAATCGCCAAGGCTGCGCCCCCGGAGGACTTCAAGAAGCTGCGTCGTCCTGTCAAGCTGCGGTGCCCCACGACGACTCCTTCGGACCACGGAAAACTGAGTTCATCTTACAAATTCGGATTGAACCTGTGCGACTTGCACCGCTCCCCAGGTTAGTAAAGGCTCTTGCTTTTCGGCTTGCTGACAAGTTTTCCAAGCGGTTCGAGAAACTCGCGGGCGCCCGAGGCCATCAGGAGAATCTCAGTGCTTGCCTGGAAAAATAGAAATCCCTGTTCGAGGTATTTCTTCATCAGACCAGGATCGCCGACGGGAGCGCCGACAACCTTATGATGTTTTTGGGCCGCTTTCACAACTTTTTCGATAGCGTCCTGGACTTGAGGATGGTCCTGCTCTCCGCGGAATCCCATGGAGAACGAGAGATCGCTGGTTCCGATGAAAAGAACATCGAGGCCCGGGGTTGAAGCAATGGCGTCGATATTTTCCACCGCCTCAGCCTCTTCGATATTCACAATCACCATGACATTACGGTCGGCGAAATCATAGTAACCTTCGGGAGCCGGCCAGCGAAACGTCGCCAGCCCCGCTCCGGAGCCGCGCCCGCCGTGCGGAGGGTACTTGCACGCTGCCACCGCGCGTTGCGCCAGTTCCGGCGTGCTGGTAAAGGGGAAAATGACGCCCAAAACACCCGAATCCAGAACTCGCTTTGCCGTCCACAATTCGTTGACGGGAACACGCGCAAAGGGTACGGCCTTGAGCCCGCGCGTCGCGAGCACCATGTTCCGCAAAGTTTCAAGGGTAATCGGGCTATGCTCCATCTCGATCCACAGGAAATCGAAGCCGAGGCTGGCGGCTTGGGCTGCGATCTCCACGCTGGGAACCGTGAGGGTCAATCCAAGCACGGGTTTCCCTTCGCGAAGAGATTTTTTGACCGGATTCTCCGAAGAGCCTTTTAATTCAGAATCTGTAAGTGACATTCTCGACACATCCTCCGCAACAGCAAATTGACTTCTCGATTAACCAGGCTTCATCCCCAGCGGCGTGGCTGGCACGTTCCCGGGCGTTTAATGGGCCCCAGAACATACCAAAGGCAAAGCTTACGCCACGCCTTCTTCTGCAACAAGTAATTATAGACAGGAAACTGCTCAGGCAGGTAAGGTTACCCGGAAGTACGCAAGGTATTCCTGAAGGCTATTGCAGGTACAAGCTGCAAATCCTACGCCGGCTGCGGCCGTTCGCGCCCCGGCACGCCACCGGAAGGTTGAGGTTTCAAAACCTCAGTCGTTTCATCTTCACCCGATTGGGGAGGTTCGGGCCGGACCATCTCAGGCAGCGGTTTCCCCTCGATCAACAAGTTCACTTCGCTGGCGTCGAGAACCTCGCGGACAAGCAGCGCTTCCGCGATGCGCACCAGCGCATCGCGGTTCGAAGTCAGAATGTCTTTAGCCCGCTGATAGCCGGTTAGCACAAACTTCTTTACTTCCTGGTCGATTTTGATGGCGGTATCTTCGCTGAAGTCCCGCTGGGTCGCTAAATCCCGCCCTAGGAAGATTTCCTGCTGGTTCTTGCCGTAGGCCAGCGGGCCCAGATCCGACATGCCAAATTCGCACACCATCCGGCGCGCGACGCCGGTGGCTTGCTCGATGTCATTGCCCGCACCCGTCGTAATGTGATTCAAGAAAAGTTCTTCGGCCACACGCCCGCCCATCATGATAGCCAGTTGGGACTCCAGATAGTCCCGCGTGTAGGTGTGCTTGTCATCGAGGGGCAATTGCATCGTGACGCCCAACGCCATACCGCGCGGAATGATGGTGACTTTGTGCAGCGGGTCGGCATTCGGCAGCAGCGTGGCCGCCAGGGCATGGCCCGCCTCGTGAAAAGCGGTGTTCCGCTTCTCTTCGTCGGAAAGAATGAGAGACCTCCGCTCCGGCCCCATGAGAACCTTATCTTTTGCGGTGTCAAGGTCCCGCATGCTGACCTGCTTGCGGTTTTGACGAGCTGCCAACAGCGCTGATTCGTTCACGAGGTTGGCAATGTCCGCCCCGGAAAATCCCGGCGTACCGCGAGCCAGAACGGGCAGGTCCACATCCTCCGCAAGCGGGATTTTCTTCGTGTGTACTTTCAAGATGGCTTCGCGGCCCTTGACGTCGGGCCGCGGCACCACCACGCGTCGGTCGAAACGTCCCGGGCGCAGCAGCGCCGGGTCCAAAACATCGGGCCGGTTTGTCGCTGCGATCAAGATGACGCCCTCGTTCGATTCAAAGCCATCCATTTCGACGAGGAGCTGGTTCAGCGTCTGCTCGCGCTCATCATGGCCACCGCCAAGACCCGCGCCGCGATGACGGCCGACCGCGTCAATCTCATCGATGAAAATAATGCAGGGCGCATTCTTCTTGCCTTGCTCAAACAGATCCCGGACACGCGAGGCGCCGACTCCCACAAACATCTCGACAAAATCCGAGCCCGCAATCGAAAAGAAAGGTACGTTGGCTTCGCCGGCAATGGCGCGCGCCAGCAGGGTCTTTCCGGTTCCGGGTGGCCCCACCAGCAGGACGCCTTTCGGGATACGCCCGCCCAGTTTCTGGAATTTCTGAGGCTCCCGTAGAAATTCGATGATTTCCTGCAGTTCCTCTTTGGCCTCCTGCACTCCCGCAACGTCCTTGAACGTTACTTTCTTATGCTGAGTTGAGAGCAACCGCGCACGGCTCTTCCCAAACGAGAGCGCTTTATTCCCTCCGCTCTGCATTTGCCGCATGAAGAAAATCCAGAGCCCGACGAGGAGGAGCAAAGGGAGGCCGTTCGCAAGCCATGTCACCCAGGAGCCATTGGACTCATCCTTGATCGTGACCCTGACATCCTTGCTCAAGAGGTTTTTGTAGAGATCGGGGTAATTGCCGGGGATGGTGGTCTTGAACTTGGTGTTGTCCTTCTTAAGAACGCCCGTAACGTCACTTCCGGCGATCGTCACATCTTGGACATTTCCACCGTCCACCTGGTTGACAAACTGCGTAAAGGTATAGTCGTTGACGTGTTCGCCGGTACTCGATCGTACGACGGCCCAGATCAATAAAGCGGTGACTGCTATCACCACCCAGAAGATTATGTTTTTGACCGCCGAATTCACGCTGATTCCTCCTGCCCCGCTTCGAGAAGCGATACCCTGCTCTCTAACCCCAAATCATTAGATGCTCCGAAGCACATTCTCGACGCAGGGTTTACCCACAATGCAGCTATCCTCAATTAAATACCCCAATTTGCCCTTGTATTGCTTGCCCCTTCGTCTCACATCTATTCTCAATGCATGACGGCAGTGTCAGCCGAGAGCAATCTCCTGGATCAGCAGAATCTTGCCTTTCGCCTCGCCCGTCACAGCCCAGTTGGCCGCCGGAAGACCGCGTGCACACACAATCCCCCGCTCACTGTCCAACACCGGCCAAAGAAAGCGGTCGCCCGCCGGAACCCTGTGGCGGCGAAAGAGTTCCTTGACCCTTACGGATTTCCGGTGCCCTGCGGGGCAGTATCGGTCTCCTTCCCGCCAGTTCCGCAAGACCAATCGTGCAGGCAGGTTCAGCGAATTCAGCTCCGGCCACTCCCAATTATTATAGTCCCTCGGAGCTTCGTCAGAGTCAACAATTTTGAAGGTAAAACTTCTGCCGATCTCGGCCACGGAAATTGCGGCGGGCGGAACAACGGCATAGGCGAAGTCCGCCGCTTTGCTCCCCGCCGGCTCCACACGAAGGATCAGCCACTCAAATTCCGTTCGCGCCACTAGCCCGTGGGGCAATATCAGCTTCCTGCCGCTTTGCGACTTGAGGGCAAACGCCTCAAGAGCTTCAATGTGCCGATGCGTCACTCCCTGCAGGCTGCCCATAACCGTCTGCACCATTTGCCGCAAAACGCGTCGCGCAAGCGCCGTCGCCAAACCCTCGATCATGCGCCGGGAGATTCTTTCCGCTCCCTCTTCACGCACTCGCCAAGCTCCGGCATGTTCCCTTGCCTCGTGATCGAGATAAGCCTCGTCTTCCCGGGCCCGGGCAGACAATTCACTCAGCAGTCTTTTAACCTCAGGATTGTATTCCTTTTCCAAAAGCGGCAGCAGCTCAAGGCGAACCTTATTGCGCCGGAAGCGGGTGTCAAGATTGGTGGAATCCACGCGAAACGGCAGGCTTCGCTCCTTGGCCACCGTTTCGACCTCTTCCCGCGTCAGACTCAAAAAAGGCCGGACAATCATGCCCTCGAAGCTGGGATGAATTCCTCCCAGGCCTTTGGTTCCCGTGCCTCGAAGAATGTGGATAAGAACCGTTTCGGCCTGGTCGTCCAGGGTATGGGCCGTTGCGACCTTGTCGAGCCGGCCTTGACGAACGAGTCCGAGAAAAAACCGGTAACGGAGGTCGCGGGCGGTCGCTTCCAGATTGCGGCGCTGTTGACGGGCTTCTTCGGCCACCCGAGCTTCGCCGCGCAAAAATGGCAGATGCAGATCCCGTGCCCGGCTTCGGACAAACCCTTCATCCTCGTCGGACTCCGTCCCGCGCAGGTGATGATTGAAGTGAATGACGGCCAAAGTAAACCCTATGTCGCGGGAGAGCCTCTCGAGAAAATCGAGCATCAGGACAGAATCCAGCCCGCCCGAAACCGCCGCCCCGATGCGTTCGCCCGGGCGGAAAAATTGAGCCCGGCGCATTTCCAGGGACCATCGGCCATAAACACTATTACGAACTCGCATGAGGCTAGGTTTCAACTTGAATCATTGTAGCATCCCAAGGCTCAGCCAGAGTTCCCACGGATGGTTTCTTCGCTGCCCGACAAAGGCCGCATTCCATGCGGATCTTTTCAGGTCCGGGGACGAAGCCGCAAGCTCGAAGGAAGGAATGAAAGCGCAACAAAAGAACCGCAAGAATCGGATGACGCGCCAAGCGCAAAGCCTCTTGCACTACGGAACGGTTCTTCATTAGAAGAGCTTCGGTGAAAAACCCAAGAACACGCAATCTGGAATGGCTCGGATGAGAGACGGGCAAACAGTTATCGCTCCGCCCGGTGCGATTCCAAAAAAAGCTATGCTGTTTCTTCTTGCTGAGCGCCGGGAAAAGCACCTCACTTTCGCGTTGCCGGAGGATTATAATACACGCGGCGGGAGCTTCGGCACGTTGATCGTTTGAATTCGGCGCACGCCGGCACCCCGGGTTTTTGCCGCCGGCGTTCGGCTGCCTCCGCGACCAAAGCGGCCAAGGTTATTGAAATCCAAGAGAGTTTATGGAGACCACAATGGCCCAACCCTTTTTACGTCGGCAATTCCTTTACGGCTCAGCTCTGCTGGGTCTCGCGGGCGCGCTTCCGGCCCAGGCTCAAACTGAAGCTCCGGACAAAGGACCGCTCTTTAACGTCCTCGCCTATGGAGCGGTTGGTGATGGCAAGCGGCTGAATACGCAAGCTCTGCAGGCCGCCATCGATGCCTCGGCGGCGGCGGGCGGCGGAACGGTTTATTTCCCCGCCGGGAACTATTTGTCAGGGACGATAGTCCTTAAAAGCCACGTAGGGCTTTATCTCGAAGCGGGCGCCACAATTCTGGGAAGCCGGAATTTGGCCGATTATCCTTCCCACGTTCCTGCCTTCAGAGCTTATACCGCTCCCTATACGGATAAGTACCTGATTTACGGCGAGCGGCTGGAAAACGTCTTTATCGGCGGCCACGGCACGCTCGATGGGCAGGGAGCGGCCTTTGACCCTACGCGCTACGGACGGCCTTACCTGATCCGGCTTTCCGAATGCCGCAACGTGACGGTGCAAGGCATCCGGCTGGTCAATCCAGGGATGTGGGTGCAGCACTATCTCGCCTGCACCGACGTGGACATTGACGGGATTCGGGTCCGTAGCGGCGCAAACCGCAATAACGACGGCATCGACATCGACTGCTGCGATCGCGTCCGCATCTCCAACTGCGAGATCGATAGCGAGGACGATGCCATCTGTCTGAAAAGCGCGGGAGCGAGGATCACCCGCAACGTCACGATCACCAACTGTATTCTGCGCTCCCACGCGAACGCCTTGAAGGCTGGAACGGAATCCGAGGGAGGCTTTGAGAACATCACAATCAGCAATTGCGTTGTGCATGACACCCGCCTGGCAGGGATTGCCCTTGAAGCCGTAGACGGCGCCACGCTGTCAGGGATCATCGTCTCGAATATTGCCATGCGCGGGGTCGGAGCGCCCATCTTTATCCGGCTCGGCAACCGCGCACGGCCCATCGAACCCGGCGGCCCTCACCTGCCCATCGGCAAAGCGGAGAACATCATCATCAGCAACGTTGAGGCCGTCGATGCGGGAAAAACGGGATGCTCGATCACGGGCCTGTCCGGCCATCCGGTCCGCAACGTCACGCTCAGCACCATCCGGCTTCGCTTTCAGGGTGGCGGAACACGCGAGATGGTCGGGCGAGCAATCCCGGAAGTGCCTGAAAGCTACCCGGAATACAACATCTTCGGCGTGTTGCCTGCCTATGGGTTTTATTGCCGCCATGCGGAGGGACTGAAGCTCTCGAACGTCCACACGGACTTTGAGCAGCCGGATGCGCGCCCGGCTCTCGTCGCGGATGACGTGAGCCAATTGGATATCTCGAGCGCCAACTTCGCCCAGAACGCGGGCGACGGACCGGCAATGCTTTTCCAAAACGTTCGCGGCGCCATCATTCACGGCTGCCGGCCCTGGCAAGAGGTTGAAACCTACCTTCGCGTGGAAGGCCGCGAGACGGAAGGCATTGCTCTCGTCGCCAACGATTTGCGTCAGGCACGAAAGGCCTTTGAAGTTTCCGGAGACGTTCCCGCGGGCTCAGTCGTCAGCAAGTAGAAGCATGGTGCCGTGCTAGTGTAATGCGTCATAAATAGATTTACTTATGTTCGGTCTTCGGATATCCTGTTGCGCATGAGCCGAAGAGCCGCACCGATTTTGCTTTCCGGGCAGGAGCGGGCCACCTTGCAGAGGCTGGC
>Ga0307372_10008119_pt1 | contig 14818 bp, 14 predicted proteins | sample OX1MG_FD_202533 | JGI IMG/M metagenome (GOLD analysis project Ga0307372, IMG submission 202533) | Soil microbial communities from Risofladan, Vaasa, Finland - OX-1 | ecosystem: Environmental > Terrestrial > Soil > Coastal area > Acid sulfate soil | place: Finland: Risofladan, Vaasa | collected... | reverse complement strand
CGCGAGAAGCTGCTGGCGCAGCGGATGGAGGAGATTCGGCGGATCAGGGCGGGGAAGCGTGGCGGAGGATGAGGACGCGTGGACCACATCTCCGGAATGCCGGGTGCCCCACCCATGATTTTCAGGAATCGTGCATCCCCACAACACTGGGTGCCCCATCCTTTTCGCGCACTTTGCGAAAAGGGTGGGAAACCACGAACTCCCACCCGCCGGCCCCGGTGTAAAATTCACCTGCCATGCCCAAAGGACTCGTCCTTTACCAGAAGTGCGGAGACTTCCACTTCCTCACCTTCAATTGCTATCGCCGGCTCCCGCTATTAGGCAGTCCCGCGGCCTACCGCATCTTCGAGCGGGAACTGGAGAAGGTGCGGCAGCGCTACGGCTTCGTGGTGGCGGGTTATCTGCTCATGCCCGAGCACGTCCATTTATTCGTGGGAGAGACGCGCATCTCGTCCCTGTCTGTCGCCGTGCAGGTATTAAAGCAGCAAACATCGAGAAAGCTGAAGACGCGCGGCACGGTCCAGTTCTGGCAGCGGCGCTATTACGACTTCAACGTGCATAGCGAGTTGAAGCGGGTAGAGAAACTCCAATATATGCACCGCAACCCGGTCCGGCGCGGACTGGTGGAGAAACCGCAAGATTGGCCATCGTCCAGTTTCCGGCACTACGCCACCGGGCGAGAGGGCAGCGTGGAGATCGAGTCAGAATGGACAGCGCGAAAACGGGAAGCGGCAGGAAGAACGGCGGGCGCACAGTTAGGCATCCCACCCTTCGCAAAAAACGCGAAGGATAGGGCACCCACTCTTATCGACAGGGAAAGGGTGGGCCACCCGCCGCTTGCCAATCAGGGCTTGGACTTGCCGAAGATCCACTGGAGTGAGATGTAGGGACGACAGCCTCTTCCTCCGCCAAGACGATTCCCAATTCAGCGCGGGCCAATTCATAGACCTTTTTGATCGCATCTCTGGTAGCAGCGCTAGCCGCCGCAAACTCGTCATTATCGAGTTTAGATTTGAATACCAATGCCGCACTTGATCGAAAGAGTTGACTCGCTTCACCCAACGCTTTACGCACTGCAATTCTGCATACCAAAGACGTACTGCTTCGCGTTTCGTCATATCGAGAAATCTCTGCCAGCCATTTCTCAGCAGATACCCGCTTTCGTTCTTTGTATTCGGGATCGCCAACCTCGAAAACTTGAGATGCCCATAATTCAATGAAGGCGGTTTTGGTGCGATCAAGCGCTTGAACAGAAGCGAAAAGCGCATCCCGCTTCATTTCCCAATGCCGTTGTTTACTCCATACGGAACTTTCGATCCTCTCTTCAATTTCTTTGGTGGCCGTCCTAACCGCACGCACTTGATCGACGAGCTTATCAATGTCCTCGTGCGTGGCGAGGTTCTCGCCCTTTTTCTTGAGATAGCTGGCCAGGTAGGAACCGACGAACGCACTGACGAGAGTTGTGAGACCCAATGCAAGTAGGTTTTCCATGATGCTGCCATTCATACGGTTACCTCACTCATTTTGCCTCCTTTGGCTCGATAAAAACCTGACGAACTTCTTCATTGAGGAACTTGGCAGTTTTCTCCGCTTCTTCGAGGTCTTTGGTGTGAAGCAGAAATCCCAATCCTGCGATCCCGCCCGGCAATGCGCCGTCCCTTGATTGTGGCTCTGCAACGATGAAAGGGTCGGGCAACCCTTCTTTTACCTTGAATTGAACATCCCCAAGCTCTGTGGACATCATTCCTCCTCGCCGTCCCTTCTGGATTGGCGTTCAAAGAGTAGCACATGGTCGAATTGGAGCTGCGCGGGGCACGACCCGGCATTTGCTCGCGGCGGATTCAGGTGGCACAATCGTAGCCATGGTTCCCCGAAAGATTGGCTCCAGCTTCGCCGCTCTGCTGCTGCTGTCCTGTTGTCTGGCGAGAACGTCTCCAGCGCAGGTTGCAAAGAAGAATCAGCCCAAAACCAACCTCACGACCGGCGAGATCGCTGCACGTGTGAAGCGATCCCTAGTCGTCATCACGACGCGGGACAGCAAGGGGAATGCCGTAGCTCAGGGAAGCGGCTTTTTCATCACGCCCCATTTTGTCGTAACCAACGTTCATGTGATGAAGCGTGCGTCTGAGGCCTTCGTCAAATCGCTTGCGGACGGCGTTACCTACAAGGTTGATGAGGTACTGGAGTTCTCGTTGAATCACGACCTCTGCGTTTTGGTTTTGCCCGATGCGATGGGGGTTCCGCTCCCAACAAATGGCGGGTGGCCTATGTCTCGGGATGTATGTTCCACCAATAACTCTGGGTGCCCCAGGTCCCGTCCGCCGCGGCGGATGGGACCTGGGAGAGCTCAGGCGTCAGCAGGCCCTCGGCATATGTCCTTCCGCCACTACGCGACCGGACATGAAGGAGCCGTCAAGATTGAGTAGCAGTGGACTGCAGCCCGCCGCGGTCATCAACTGCCTGTAACTCTCCGATTCAAACCGCAGGATGGTTGAGAGTGGTGGCTTCCCATGTCTCAGAATCGAGACATGGGGCACCCAAATGATAGGATTGGTCGAATTGAGACCTGGGCCATCCGGGGCGAGGAGATGTGCAGTGGGAGTGAAGAGACGGGATCTGTTGAAGACGATGGGGGCCGTGGCGGCATCTTCCGCATTCGGCACAGGTGCGGCGCCGGCCGAGCGCGCCGCGCCGACGGAGCAGCGCGTTACACGCAGGCCCAACATTCTGGTATTTCTCACCGACGATCATGGCCAGTGGCTGCAGCAGGCCTACGGCAACTCCGAGGTGCATACGCCGAACATGAGCCGCATCGCCCGGAATGGCGTGCTGATGCGGAATGCTTTTACCACCTGCCCGGTCTGTTCTCCGGCGCGGGCCAGCTTTTTCACCGGGCGCATGCCGTCGCAGCACGGCATCCACGACTGGATTGAGGAGAGGAAGCAGGCCTATGCCTACCCGTGGCTCAAGGGCCAGACGCTCATCTCAGAGCCGCTGCGCAAGTCGGGATATCACACCGGCCTGGTGGGCAAATGGCACTGCGGCGAAGAACGGTTCCCGCACCCCGGATTCGACTCGTGGTTCAGCTACTGGGTTGCGCAATATCCGCACCTTGGCCTGCAGAATTTCTCCGACAACGGCAAGCATGTGCAGGAGAACGGATTTCAATCGCCGCTGCTCACGGCGCGGGCCATCGATTTTCTGCACGCGCACTATAAGGACAAGGCCACCGCGGAGAAGCCTTTCTTCCTGTTTGTGGGCTATGTCGATACTCATTCGCCGCACAAGGATATGCCGGAGGATCTGGTCGCGGAGTACAAGGACACGGCCTTCCGCGATATTCCCCATGAACAGTTTCTCAAGGTCCACGGCACGGCGCTCATCCCGGCCTCGCTCGATCCGCAGGTGGAACAGCACAAGCAGGCGGAATACTACGCGGCTGCGTCCTCGATCGATCGCGAGGTAGGCAAAGTGCTGGATGCGCTGGAAGCGATGGGCAAGCTCGAGGACACCCTGGTGGTGTACACCGGCGACCACGGGCTCAATGCCGGTCAGCACGGCATGTGGGAGAAAGGCAACGGCACCGTGCCACAGAATTTCTTTGAGGAGTCGATCCGCGTTGCCTGCGCAATCTCCTGGCCGCGCGGCGGCCTGGCCAGCAACCTGGAGTGCGAGCTGCCGGTGAATCACTGCGACCTGTTTGCGACGCTGCTCGACGTGGCGCAAGCCACCCCGGACGCGGAGTTGGCCCGCAGCATCAACTCACCCGGCCGCTCGTACCTGCAGCAGTTGCGCGGCAAGGCTCCGGATGCGTGGAGAGACAGCGTGATCTGCGAATACGGAAATGCGCGCATGATCCGCAAGAACGGCTACAAGCTGATCCTGCGCTATCCCTTCGAGGGCGTCCGCTTTCCCAATGAGCTGTACGATCTGAAGGCAGATCCGCGCGAAACGACGAACCTCTACGAAGAAGCGCAATACGCCCCGCTCATTGCGGAGTTGAGCGGCGAAATCGAGGCGTATTTCTCAAAGTACACGGTGCCTGGACATAGCGGACTGGATCTTGAGCATCAGCCCATGGCAACGCCCGCCAGCCCGTGGCTGCACGCGCTCAAGATGGCCCATTAATTGGGCGCCGGCCGCTCCTCAATGTGGTTGTCAACAAGCACAGGCTCAAGGCACATTTCGTCCGCCGGCTTCAACGCGCTCCGCTCTTCGGGAGTTTGGCGAGCGCATCGACTACGATTCCGGGCGTCAACACTTCCGGCAATAGCTGCGGGGTGCTCTGGCCGGGCGTGTAGAGCGCATAGGCAGGGACTCCGTCGCGGCCCAGCGCGGCGAGCGCCTGGGTGATGGCCTGGTCGTGGCGGGTCCAGTCAGCTTTGAGCAGGGCCACGTTGGCGGCCTGGAAGGCCTGCTGCACCTCAGGCCGGCGAAGAGCTACGCGCTCGTTGACCTGGCAGCTCAGGCACCAGCTTGCCGTGAAGTCAACAAAAACGGGGTGGCCCTGGGCGAGGGAACGGCTTACCGCATCGGCCGACCAGGGCTGCCAGGAGCCGGCGGTGGTGGCTTCAGAGCTTGCCGTCATGGCCTGGCGTGCGGTTCCGGTGGTTTCTCCCACCAGCTTGGGCGCAAAGATGTCCAGCCCGGCCACTGCAATCAGAATCAGCGCGGCGGCTGCCGTAGCCCAGCGGCGGGCCGGCCAGCGGCCCAGGAACCAGCCGGCGATGGCCATCAGCAGAAAGCCGGCCAGCAGGGCGGCCAGGAGGCCCGCTCCGTAGGCCTGCGCCAGCACCCACGCCAGCCAGATGACGGTGGCGAAGATGGGCACGGAGACGGCCTGCTTGAGCACGTCCATCCAGGCGCCGGGGCGCGGCAGCAGGCGCGTCCAGGCGGGTTGCAGGGTGAGGGCAACGTAGGGCGCTGCAAGGCCGAGCGCGATCGCAGTAAAGACGGCGAAGGTGACGGCAGCGGGTTGGGCGAGCGCGTAACCGATGGCGGCGCCCATGAAGGGCGCGGTGCAGGGCGTGGCCACAACCACGGCCAGCACGCCGGTGAAAAAGCTGCCTGCGAAACCTTGCTTGGCGGCAAGCGAGCCGCCGGCGCTGGTGAGCGTGAGGCCGATTTCAAACTGACCGGCAAGGGAGAGGCCGAGGAAGAAGAGCAGCCCGGCCATGATGGAAAGGAAGACCGGTGATTGGAACTGAAATCCCCAACCCAGGCTGGCTCCGGCGGCGCGCAAGGCAAGCAATACGCCTACGAGAACCCAGAAGGAGACGAGAATGCCGGCGGTATAGACGAAGCCGTGGGCGCGGAGCTCGCGGCGCTCTTCGCTGCCCGACTGCACGAGCGCCAGGCCCTTGATGAAGAGCACGGGAAAGACGCAGGGCATGAGGTTCAGCAGCAGGCCGCCGAGAAAGGCGAGACCGGAGATGCGCAGGAGCTTTAGCCACGAGAGTGCAGGCGGCGCGGCCACCGTTCCCGGCAGCGCGGCCAGCTCGTAATTCCTGCCGCCGGAAAGCTCAAGAACGCCTTTCAGTTGGGCGGGATGGGCGGATAGGCTCGCGTCTTTCTTGAGGTCGAGGATCAGGCCGCTGCGCGTTGGCGTGACCTTTTGCGGAGCGGGATTGTCGAGGATGTCCTGGCCGGACGGGAAAAACTGCGCCTCGGTTTCGCGCCGGCCGGTTTCGACGGCAAGGCGGAAGCCTGTGGGCGTGGGTTGGAAGACGGCTTTGGCGTTGGGCGGGAGCGGCTTGGGCAGCGCATTGGCGAGCCGCGTCCACAGCTCCGCATCGGCCGCGGAAGTCAACGGCTGTGACGGGGCGGTGGGCAGGATTTGCACGCTCTGGTCCAACTCAGCTTTACCGGGGATGCACACCTGGCGGCAGACGAGCCAGTTCACCTTGGCGTGAAGGATGGCAGGACCGGGCTTGGCCGTCGTGGCTACATCGAAGGAGAACGGGAAGAGCACCTCGTTCTCGTAGCCGTAGTCCATGAGCGGACCGAGCGGCAAGCGCTTAGGGGCCGGGAACTGCAATGGGTCGGCAGTGATGCCCAGCGGCAAAGTCCACTGAATGCGTGGCGGCTCGCCGGAGTCGCCGGCATTTTGCCAGTAAACGTGCCAGCCGGGTTCGAGCTTGAAGTAGAGGCCGGCACGGTTGGCGCCGGCTGGGTAGAGCTGCGTTTCAGGAAAGACGAGCTGCACGCGCAGGTGAGCGGCGTCAGCGAAGTTCGATGCGGCGCGCGCGGGCAGACACGCGGCAAACAATGCAAACGCGAAGATCAAACGGAAACGACGCATGGCGGAAAGTACGAGCATATTGATTTCTTGGGCGCGGTTGAACACTGGTGCAGGCGGGGCAAAGAAGCGCGGGGCCGTCTTTCGACCCTTAACCTGCGCGCCGGCGAGTTCTCTCCTGCTCCAGACGTTCGGCCAAAAACACCTTGAGAAGCGACTGATAGGGAACATCGCGCTGGTTTGCCAGCACCTTCAAATCCTCGACCATGGCCACTGGAAGGCGCACGGAGATGGTCCGCAAAGTGGGTTTGAGATTGACGAGCTTCACCCGCTTGGCCTGCGACCAATCCACGTATTCAGTCGAGTCCGCCTTGGGCCAGAATTCGAACTCTTCGGCTTCGTTTTTGAATTCAGGAACTTTTTTCATGCCGCCGGTACTCCTCAACTCCTCTTCGATTCATGTTAACCGCACCGCGGCGCGACTTTCTTCGTCAGTCACCCGGCCAGCCTCGAGGCGTGCTCGCGGAAGATGCAGTCATTCTGGATGCATTTGACACCGGCGGCACGGGCGCGGGCTACGGCTTCCTCGTGGACAATTTCGTCCTGAAGCCAGAGGTATGGGATGCCGAGGCGGATCACGTCGTCCACAATGGCGGGGATGAATTCAGGGGCGCGAAAGACGTCGACGAGATCGATTCCCTTCCCGGTCTGGGCAGAACCCGCATCTTTGAGGGCCGCGGCTTGCGCGGCGTCGAGATCGGGGTAGCACGTCATGCCGAGGACTTCGGTGAGCGCGGGGTTGACGGGCAGGACACGATAGCCGTTGGCGGCGAGATACTGCCCGATGTGGTTGCTGGCGCGCGAGGGTTTGTTGCTCATGCCCACCACGGCGATGGTTTTGGCGGTGTGCAGCATTTCGTCGATGATGGCGGGATCGTTGTCCATGGTTCTCAGCTCTCAGCTTTCAGTTCCTTCTGTTCTCTGTTCCCTGTTCTTCGTTCTTCGCGCTACACGTCCAGATCGTCGGCGGCGGCGGTGGAGACGGCCGTGCCGCGGCGCTTGGCGAGCAAATAGCCGCGCAGAAACGGCTCCAGGTAGCCGTCGAGCACCTTGTCCACGTCGCCGACTTCCACCTTGGTGCGGTGATCCTTGGCCATGCGGTAGGGCTGCAGAACATAGGAGCGGATCTGCGAGCCGAAGTTGATTTCGAGCTTGGAGTCTTCGAGTTTCTTGCTTTCGGCGCGCTTCTTTTCGAGCTCGTACTCGTAGAGGCGCGAGCGCATCATCTTCATGGCCTTGTCGCGGTTCTTGTGCTGCGAGCGCTCGTTCTGGCACTGCACCACAATGCCGGTGGGGAGGTGCGTCATGCGCACGGCGGAGTCGGTGGTGTTGACGTGTTGGCCGCCCTTGCCGCCGGAGCGGTAGGTGTCAATGCGCAGATCCTCCAGCTTGAGGTCGACATGGATGGACTCATCGATTTCAGGCGAGACATAGACCGATGCGAACGAGGTGTGGCGGCGCTTGGCCGCGTCGAAAGGCGAGATGCGCACCAGGCGATGGACGCCGCTTTCGCCAGCCAGCAAGCCGAAGACGTAATCGCCGGTGATGGTGAAGGTGGCGGATTTGATGCCCGCCTCGTCGCCGTCCTGGTAGTCGTTCATCTCGGTTTTGAAGCCCTGCTGCTCGGCCCAGCGCAGGTACATGCGCACCAGCATCTCGGCCCAATCCTGGCTTTCGGTGCCGCCGGCGCCGGGGTGAATGGTGACGATGGCGTTGAGCGGGTCGGTTTCGCCGGAGAGCATGGTGCGGGCTTCGAGCGATTCGGCGAAGGCGCCCAGCGCCTTAATGTCGCGCTCGAGTTCGGCGAGCACGTCTTCACCCTCGCGGGCCAGCTCGAAGTAGGCCTCGATGTCGCTGGTGCGACGCACCAGTTCCTCATCGTCGGCGACGAGGGTTTCCATGCGCTTGCGATCGCGCATCAACGGCTGGCTGGCGGCGGGGTTGCTCCAGAGGGCGGGATCGGCCAGTTTGGTTTCGATTTCAGAGAGTTCCCTGCGCAGACGGGCAGGGTCAAAGATACTCCCGCAGGTCGCGGACTTGGTCGCGCACCGGAGAGTATGCGAATTCGAGATCGGTTAACGACATGGTTGGCTCTTAGGACCTGACTTTGGATTGAGGTGTGAATCTGCGCACTATCGACTGAGCTTAGAATATCATCGTGCTGGTTGCGGCGGGTTGGGCCGCGTTCCGGGCGCGGTTCGAATTCATCCCAGGTTCGGATTTTCGGACATGGGATGAATTCGACGTGTTCCCTTCGCCCATGTGCTGCTACGCCACTTTGATCTCATCGAGCAGATCGGGGTGACGGTCGAGGATTTTGAGCAGTTTCACCAGCGCCAATGGCGGCTTGGTCTTGCCGTTCTCGTAGCGGGAAAAGGCATTGATACCGCCGCCGAAGATCTCGGCGGCTTCGCGCTGGTCAAGCGCCAGCTTTTTGCGCACCTTGACAATGAACTCCGGGTCAACGATGGCTGCGTTGACCTGTTTGGCAAAGGCTTGCATCTCGCGCATGACGCGCTCCGACTCGGCGCCGTCCAGGATGGACTCGGCACAAGCAGGACAAAACTCGCCCGTCACCGCGTGAATCGTGGTGGTCTCGCCTTTGTAGGTATAAGGCAGGTCACGGGTATCCGCGATCAACTCAGCCTCTCCGCAAACCGGACATTTCATCTTCAATGCTCCTTGTTTCAAAGTTCCTTGAAGGAGACAATCAGCACGTCATCAATGACCGTGAGTTTCAGATACACATCCCCAGCCGTGGTCTTCGGATGGTAGACATCTTGCCAGACGGTATGATCGGCGTAGGTGGTCATGCTCTTGTAAAAATCCGCTGGGTTGAGCGCCAACACCACGTCCAACATCTCCGCGTAGCTGAAGCCCAACGCAACGGCCCCGGCTCGCGCCGTATGCGTGGTTCGCACCTTGCCCGCCTCGACCAATACTTTGACGCGAGACAGCTTACAGTGCGGAGTCCGCTTCTCTATGGTTATATTAACCTACTTGGTTAATTTTGGCAAGCAGCATTTTTCTCCCTGCCCAGCCGGTTAGCGCCAAAGCGGCGACGACGCAGAGCCACGCAAAGACGTCGCCGTGGACGGTGTAGAAGGTCAAGTCATCGCGGAAAGCGAACCTGGCGGGCAAGGCTTCTACATGGTGGCGGGGAATGCTTTGGCGGACGCGGCCGTAGGGATCGATGACCGCGGTAACGCCGTTGTTGGTGTCGCGGAGGAGCCAGCGGCGGTTTTCGATGGCTCTCATGCGGGCCATGTTCAGGTGTTGCCAGGGGGCGCTGGTGTCGCCGTACCAGCCGTCGTCGCTGATGTTGACGAGGACCTGAGCACCGAGGCGCGCGAATTGCCGCACTTCGTCGGCGAAGACCGCCTCATAGCAGATGAAGACTCCATAGCGGTGTCCGTTGAGGCGGAAGACCTTGCGCAGATCGCCGCGATCGAATTTGGAAACCCGGCCGGTGAGCTTGCGCGCAAAAAAAAGGAGCTTGTCGAAGGGAACGTACTCGCCAAAGGGGACGAGGTGAATCTTGTCGTAACGGCCGACCAGATCACCGTCCGCGCCAACGATCAGCGCGGAGTTGTATTCGTGCCAGGTCTGGTCTTCGTAGGAATAATCGGCTCCGATGGCGCCCACGACCAGAGGCGCTTGTGTGGCCGTGGCGACTGCCCTCAGTCCCTGCTGAAGCCGGGAATCCTCCTGAAAGAACGGCGCAGGCGACTCCGGCCATGCCACGAGATCCGGAGGGGCGGGATGCGGCGGGCAGATGACTTCGCGGGTTGGCGCGCCGGTCTGCGGAATGCCGGCGATATACGACTTGCACTGTTCGCGGCCCAGCTTGATGAACTGGGCCATATGCCGGTCCCAATCTCCGGGAGCCGTCCAGAAGCCCACGCCGCCGACATCGAGATTGGGTTGGATGAGCATGGCGGTGGCGGTGGGCGCGGGGCTGGGCGGCTTAAGGAAGATTCCAGCGGCGCCGGCGACGGCGAGAACGACGCCGATCGCTCCCCACAGGCGCTGGCTCCGGCGGGAATCAAGCAACAGGCCGGCGGCGATGAGCGCATTGACGGCGACCAGAACGAAGCTGATGCCGTAGACGCCGGTCCAGGGCGCGAGCTGATTTACCAGGGCGTTGTCTACCTGGGAGTAGCCCAGTTGGTCCCAGGGAACAGAGGTGATGCGCGCGGCGGCCAGCTCCAGGGCGACCCACAGGATGGGCGCGGCGGCCAGCGCCCAGCGCGAGCTGCCGCTGGCCCGGCGCACGAGAATGACGCTGAGCCCGAAGAGACCGAAGTAGAGGCCGAGCACCAGGCTGAATCCCACCAGAAGCAGCGCCGCGACCAGCCGCGACAGATCGCCGTACATCAGCATGGTGTCGTAGATCCAGTAGCAGTTGCCCGCGTACCAGAGGATGCCGCAGAGGTAAGCAAGCAGGAAGGCGCGGCGAAATGGATGAGGGAGTTCCGCGCTCGGGCGAGACAGAATGGCCCAGAGAAGCGGAACCAGCGCGAACCAGGCAAAGACGCTGCGCCAGGGAGGGAGCGGTCCGGCGAGTGGAAAAGGCAGCTCGAGCAAGCCCGCGGAAAGGACCGCGGCAGCCCACAGCTTCCAGGTTCCCGGCATCCAGGACGATCGCTGCATACAGGGGCGAGTGTATCGCATGGGGCTTGCGGAGCCGGAATCAAGCTATAATCGACGCTATGGTATTGGCTAAGTTGGCAATGCGGCTGCTTGAGATCATGTTCTTTCTCGGCATTGTGGGATCAGCCGTGGTGGTGCTCATCAGTTTCGTTGAAGATTGGAAAGAGCTGTTTGGGAAGGAATAGGAGTCACCTTCCAATTGTTACTTTCGATCTTTCCTTTTGGATTATTTATTCACATTGACATAGTCATACTTCGGACATAGACTCACCGAAGGGCGGCGGTGGTTTCGCTTTCCTGAATTCCAAAATGCCGGCGGCCACGCCGGCCCCCTTGCGATGGCATCTACACGAACGACCGTTGCGCCTCCGTCCGACCGCGTCCGCCTTATCGTGGCATCCTCCGTGATGCTCACATTTATCTCCTTCTGGCGCGCGGCTGCCATTGTCCTCAACGATCTTGGATCCTCGGCTTTCTATGCCGGGGGCATTGCCGAGCAGGCCATCGGCGCATCGGCGCCGTGGTTCATCCTCGGCATCATGCTGTTCAGCTTCGCGGTGCGCGCGGTATATGTCGAGAGCTGCTCGATGTTTACGCGCGGCGGCGTCTACCGCGTAGTGAAGGAGGCCTTAGGCGGCACCTTCGCCAAGCTCAGCGTGTCGGCGCTGATGTTCGATTACATCCTGACCGGGCCGATCTCCGGCGTCTCCGCCGGGCAATATATTACGGGGTTGATGAATGAGCTGATGCAGGTAGCAAGCCACAGCCACTGGCTGCCCCCGGCTCTAATGAGCGCCCAGAACCAACCCTTTCAGTTCGATATGAACTCTACCTCGGCGGTGTTCGCGGCCGCGGTCACCATCTACTACTGGTGGCAGAACATCAAGGGCATCGAAGAGTCGAGCAACAAGGCTATGCGGGTCATGGAGATCACCACGGTGATGGTGGTGATTCTGATGATCTGGGGCATTTATTCGGTGTTCGTTAGAGGCGCTCATCTGCCTCCCTCACCGATCCCGTCCCACCTGAAGTTCAGCAGTGACGCTCTCGGGTTCCTGAGGGGAAGCGGGCTGCCGATCTTCGGACTGTTCGGCATTCTGATGGCATTCGGCCATTCCGTCCTGGCGATGAGCGGCGAGGAGACCCTCGCCCAGGTCAACCGCGAAATCGCTCATCCCAAGCTGAAGAATCTGAAGCGCGCAGCCATCATTATTGCCATCTATAGCCTGATCTTCACGGGCGGCGCCACGCTGCTGGCGTCCATGCTCATTCCCACGGGACCTCGAACCCACATCTACCAGGACAACCTGATCGCCGGCCTGGCCATGTATATGGTCGGACCGATGTTCCTGCGCATTGCCTTCCGCATCTTCGTGGTCATCGTGGGCTTTCTCATTTTGTCAGGCGCGATCAACACCTCGATCATCGGTTCGACGGGCGTGCTGATGCGCGTGGCGGAAGATGGGGTGCTCACCGACTGGTTCCGCAAGCCGCACACCCGATACGGCACCAGCTATCGCATCGTCAACCTGGTCTTTATCCTGCAGATGTCGACGATTATTGCCAGCAGAGGCAACGTCATTATGCTGGGCGAGGCCTATGCTTTTGGCGTCATCTGGTCGTTCACCTTCAACAGCCTGGCCATACTGGTACTGCGCTGGAAATACCACGGCGAGCGCGGCTGGAAGGTTCCCCCCAATCTGCGGTTTGGCAAAACCGAAATTCCTATCGGGCTGCTCTCGGTATTCCTGGCGCTACTCTCCACCGCTCTCGTCAATCTGGTCACCAAGTCTGTCGCCACCGTAAGCGGCATTAGCTTTGCCGCAGTCTTCTTTATCATCTTTTCCATCTCTGAGCGCGAAAACCTGCGTAAACATGCGTTGGCCGCCCGGGAGATGAAGGACCACTTTCAGCTCGAGCACCAGGATACTGTAAGCCGTGAGTCCGTAGCCATCCGTCCCGGCGGACTCATGGTCGCCATGCGCGACGCCGCCAACCCGTTCGCGCTGAAGTGGAGCCTGGCACGCACCAACACGGAAGAGCGAGACGTGGTGGTGATGAGCGTGCGCATGATGGGCGTAGGCGGCCCGGAGTACCTGAGCGCGGAGCAGCAGAGTTTTAGCGAGCACGAGCAGATGCTCTTTACCAAGGCGGTGTCGGTGGCGGAGAGTTTCGGCAAGAAGGTTGCGCTGCTGGTGGTTCCCGCAGGCGATGTGTTTGTCGCGCTGGCGCAGGCCGCAAGCTCGTTGGAAGTGGACTCGGTGGTTTCAGGTCTTTCCACTTCCATGACCGCCGAAGATCAGGCATTCCACCTGGGGCAGGCATGGGAGGCGCTGCCGGAACCGAAGCGCCAGTTCAACTTCTATGTCATCAGTCCCACCGGCGAAACCAAGGTATTCTATATCGGGCCGCACGCGCCCGCCCTGAGCCCGGACGATGTGCAGTTGGTGCATCGGTTGTGGCTGAACATGCGGCGCGATCCTTCCGTTCCAGACCTGCACCACAGCGACATCATCACGTACGCTCTGACCCGGCTGGCCGGACAGTATGCCCGCGAGAAGGTAGAAATCCTGCGCGATCTGCGCAACTATCGCGCCGCCGAGGCTCCCGTCAGCCTGCGCCTGGGAGGACGAGATACTTCGGGTGCTCCATCCGCGCCGCCTGCCGGCGACCAGTCGCAACGGCCGGGAGAACCGCCGCGCTGAAGTCGCGGCGGGAGTGTGCCCGCCGCTTGCAGCGATTCCCGGCGGCGCCTCAGGTCACGCTTTACGCCACATACGCTTCTCCAGGAGTCCACCGCACGACCTGAACGCTGGCGTCCACCAGCGCGGCCAGATCTTCTGGCGTGCCATGGAGCATAGGAAATGTGCCGCAGTGGATAGGAAGGACCACCTTCGGCTCCAGGAACTTGACCGCCAACGCAGCTTCCTTCGGCCCCATGGTGAAATGCCCTCCAATGGGAAGCATGACCACTTCAGGCCGGTACAGGTCGCGGATCAGCTTCATATCGCCGAAGACAGCGGTGTCGCCGGCATGGTAGAGCACCGGGGCCCCGGGAATGGAGAGGACAAATCCTGCGGCGACACCGACGTAGTGCGTCCCCCGCTCATCCTGCGCTCCGGCCGAGTGCTTGGCCTCAACCATGGTGGCCGCCACTTCATGCAGCTGCACAGTGCCTCCCAGGTTCATCCCTATCGTATTGGCCACGCCTTTCCCACCTACATAAGACGCCAACTCGTAGATGGCCACCACCGTGGAACCATGCTTAACGGCCGTTGGGACGGCATCGGAGATATGGTCCCCATGGCCGTGCGTGAGAAGCACGTAATGGATGGACAAGGGGAGAGAAAAACTCTTGGGATACTTGGGATTCTGCGTGATGAATGGATCAATCAGGATGTTGGTGCCGGCGGCGGTCTGAACCAGGACGGTTGCGTGGCCCAGCCAAGTGATGCGTGTTCCCTGCGATGAACTCATGAATCCTCCTCAGCCTTCAGCTTTCAGCTTTCAGCTTCTAGCTCTCAGCTTCTAGCTTCTAGCTTGCGAAACCCAGCATTAAAAACCCCGTCCGGGCGCGCTTTTGGGCCGACTGGCTTCTCCATCCGTTCGGTGCACGCAGCCAAAGCGGAAATCCGAGCTACGTTCTGAGAAGTATCGCTTGACGCCTGTGCAGCGCAAGGTTAGGCTGCCACAAAGTCGAATATATGGCGAACACGTCCCCACTCTTCCCCCTGTTCGAATCCAGGCCTTTCGCTGGGCGGCATCGGGCGACAACTCCGTAATGGTTGAGATCCAACCCTGGCTGCCGCTTACACAAATCTAACGCGTGATGATGACCTCGGAGACGCTATCCTTTGCCAGGAACTG
>Ga0307372_10008115_pt1 | contig 14821 bp, 14 predicted proteins | sample OX1MG_FD_202533 | JGI IMG/M metagenome (GOLD analysis project Ga0307372, IMG submission 202533) | Soil microbial communities from Risofladan, Vaasa, Finland - OX-1 | ecosystem: Environmental > Terrestrial > Soil > Coastal area > Acid sulfate soil | place: Finland: Risofladan, Vaasa | collected... | reverse complement strand
CCCCGGCCTCGCCAACACGTCCATCCACCGCCTCGCTCAACTCACCCCTACCGCCTGGGCCCTGCGCAACCGCTAACCTCCACCCACGCCCACACTGTCAACCATGCCGTTGCTCTGACGCTTACAGTCGACGTGCCCCCAATTCACAGTTTAGTTTGCCCACAAACACATGTTTATGAGCAACGGATGTGTTCCTGCTCGTCGCTCAGGCTTTGGTGATCAATCGGCTCGCCGGATTGCCCTACCCCTTATGGAACGCTGCGTCTTCGATCAAACAAGCGAACGAGGACCCGGATTGAGCCATCCATTCACTCAACTGAATAGAATACAGAAATAGCCAAGCTATCTAGAATTACGCACAGACCGATAGTCACAACGTTCATGGAAGTCCCTGCCTGGACTGCGACGAAGCTTATCGCTTGCCGCAAGATGCGGGATGGGTCCATTCCATTAGGTCACCACGAGTTACAGTCTCAACGCGCTTCAGCGCCTTTCACTTGTGAATTGCAATGTGATCGGTTTTGTCACTCTTGATAATGTACTGAGGTTCGTCTTTCGAAGCATGGTGCAAATAGCCTTTGAAGCGAATGGTAGAGACAGCTTTCTTCAGGATCACTCCGCGATCATACCCACCAGCGGCCTAATGGAACAGGGCAGTGCGCATAAAAGGCAACTACCAGAGAAGCCGTTTGGGATTCTTGTTTTGATGCCGCAGCGTCATTAAGCTGTGTGAGTCGACGAAATTGTATTCCGCGTTGGAGTCCAATGCCAGCAAAGAAGACGCCGAGGACCTCGACGCGATACGAGGCCCTCGGCACGGGGTCGCCGTCAGAATGGCGTGTCCTGCGCTGGAAGACATTGCGATTGGTGCGCGTTCGGGGAGCCGGAAGCAACTGCCTCCGGCTCCTTCTCGGCGCGATTCAGTTTGCGCACGATGTTGGCGCGAATCTGCCAGACCGTGTACTTCACGGTTGTGGCCTTTTTGCCTTTGCCGTATTCACGGTCGTAGGTGCTGCTAACGAGCGTGCCTTCGACCAAGATGTGATCGCCCTGGCGAAGCGATGCCGCAACGCGCTCGCCCAAGCTATTCCAAGCGACCACGCGATGCCATTCTGTTTTTGAGGCCCACTCGTCGTCCGCGTTCTTCCATGACCGCTGCGTGGCAACCGAAAGAACGGTGAACGCAGCACCGTTGCTCCACGCTTGGCGTCGCTCTGGGTCTTTGCCGATGAACCCGATGATCTGAACTGAATTGAGGTACATTTTCGAAAAATCTCCTTTTCTGCCCCCATGACTCGGGGCACTGAAAAGCGAGAGGGCGCTGCTCCCAAAGCGAGGCGACGCTTTTTCGGAGGGGCACGAAAAATCTCGCAGAATGTTCAGAGATTTTTCGGGAGGGACCGTAAAAGCAGAGTCGGCGAAGCTGCCGGGCGCAGGAATTGCCCCGAAGCGGTGCCCGAGGAACAGCGCGGCAGAAAAGGAAAAATGTACCGGGTCAATTCGGCCAGTGGAGGGGAGTCTCAAGGCGACGCCAAGCGGGGAGAAGAGAAGCGAAATCGTTCCTTTCCGCAGCGCATCGTGGTTGAATGTGGGCCTCGATTGGCATTTGTCGGGAGTGGAAAAAGACATGGTGATCTGCGACCGTTTGCGAATGTTGCGGGAAGAGAAAGAGCTGTCACAGGGCGACATCGAAAAACGCACAGGTCTGTTGCGCTGCTACATCTTGCGCGTCGAGAACGGCCACACGGTTCCCACAGTCGAGACGCTGGAGAAGATGGCTCGGGCGCTCGAAGTGCCGCTGTACAGACTATTCTATGATGGCGAAGCTCCGCCGAAACTTGAGATTTTGCCCAAGCGCAAGACTGCGGATGAGATTGCCTGAGGAAGCTCCGGCAACGGCGCGCGGTATATCTCAAATTTCAGAAGGCTGCTGGGCAGATCGAAGAGAAGGACAGAAAGCTTCTGTTGGCTTTGCTCGGAAATTGGCGGCTAGATGACGGCCTACTGGGTTTCGACATCCTCGTCAACGTGATTTTGGCGCGTGCTCAGCTGTGAGATGCTCTCTGTCTTCGAGTCCGCCGAAGCGTCGCAATTCAGCAAGAGTTAATCGAATCGTATCGTCGTTTGCTCGATTGGTCGGATAGACTTTGCGTTCGAGTATGACGCGGCCACCTTCAACTCGTCGGTTCTGAATCACAATCGCGGAAACGCGTGAAGTTTGTCGAAAGAAACCTCGATTGTTTCTTTTCGCAATGGGTTCTCCGACTGGTTCGTGTACTCCATCGACGCGCTGGAATCGAAATTCCACATCACCATAGAGCGCCGATTCAACAGAGAAGTCCGAGAGCATGAACTGTTCTGAAACTTCGAGAGTGATGATTCCACGCGACGACTTCGGTAATTGCTTGCGCTTTTCGTTCAGGATTGTCTTCAATCGTTCGTGATCGTTTACAGGTTCCGGCGGGAATTTCATTTTCTTCATAAGCGAAGCCGCGGTCCCCGTCATTTCCTTCCCGAGATGTTCGAACCGGACAACGAGATCAGCCTTGCCGATGATCTCATTGACCTGAACATCTGTAGAGTACACGCCTTCGGGGAGAAGCACTTTCCCGTCTGGGGGTTCATAGTAAAGCGTCGCCTTCTTAATTTCCTTTTCCTTTAATACGCCAAGGACTTCGATTACCAACTCAATGGCAGCCTTAGTGCGAGGTGAACCGGCATGGTATTCATCTCCTATGACGAATGATGCAGAGTACGCCGAGGGTGTTTCCTTCATCTTTGCGAATATTTGCTTCGTCACTCGCTCTCGACGCTCTTCGTCGTCGGAAAATCCAGCAGCACGAACCTCGACAAAATACGAAACACATTCCCAGTCAGCGCGAATGTCCGGTCCCTTTTTAGGTGCATTCGGTTCGAGAATAATCCCAAAGCCTTGTCGGGCTAAGAACGCCGCAGATTCCATTTCAGCAAGCGTCGAGATGAAAGGGTCTTTGATCTTATCGACTAGAACTTCGGCGTCGAATTTGACCTTCGGATTCGTCAGAAGGTCCTTGACCAATTCCTCCGTGTGTCTGAGCCAAACCCGTGCTTTTTCATTTTTGTAGTATTGGCCGAGCAAATGTGAGGGGTTCGCACCGTACACTTCAGCATCGACCCAAGCATCCCCCATCAGTTTGCGAATATAGGTCAGATCGCACATGCGGAATTATCACCGGAGAACAAGTCTCACACAAATCGAAGCAGTGGTCGCTTTGCGGCGTTGGCTCGTTACTGTGTTTAGGCGGGTGGCGCGGAGAAATTATCCGCGCCGAGAGCATTGAGAATTTGAGTTGATGTTCGCTGGACATATTCGAGGCTCTCGCTGAGGAGTTCCGCATCGCCGCCGTACAAGCCGATGTAGTCTTGCGCGGCGCTGCCGGTTTCTAGGCCGATTGCACTGCAAACAACAAACGCGACGGCCTCGGCTTCGGTCTCGCGGATGCGCTTCGACGTGCTGTTCCGGCGCTCGTCTCGATGCATCATCTCGTGCGCGACCTCATGCGCAAGAGTCGCAAACTCCTCAGCCGGAGACTGGCCGGGCAGCAACGTGATCTTGCCGCCTGACGATGTGCCACGGGCCGGCGCGATGTCGTCGGAGTATTCGAGTGCGATGCCTTGCTCGGTGACAAACTTCGCAAGGCGCTCGCGGTAATCGTGAGGATCGCCATTGACGCTGCCGATTGTCGGAAGTTCTTGGCCGTCCGTCTGGCTGATGTCGAAGACGTAGGCCGCACGAAATCCGACAGCCGTTGATGATTCATCCGTCTCGTTTTGTTCGGCGCTTTCGTTCTTCCGCCGAACAATAGGCGCGAGAATCATGATGCCTTTCTCGCCTGTCTTCACGAAGCGTCCCAATTTGTGCCAAGTGTGGAAGCCTGCCACGTGCGTTGCGGTCGGTTTTTGCGATGCAATGAGCATCACATTTCGGAGGCTGTAGCGGTGGAATCGGCCAATCGCAGCAAGGTACTGCGTCAGCGTTTCGCTTCGGCCCTCGTTTAGCGCCGCGACGAGCTGCTCGAGGGCTTGATTCGTAAGTTTCTTAATGTTTTCTGAATTCATTTTCTTTGTCCTTTGGATGAGTTGAGAGTTGGTTCCTTCACAACGACAGAGGAGCCAAATCGCAACGGACTCACCGAAAGGACAGAGAGCGAGGTGGTCGTTGTTTGCGGCTGGAGCGGATGGCAACGGGCGTGACAGGAATTCAGTTCACCTGGCGCGTCCGTGTGCAAGAGGAAGCCGCTTTTGTTTTGTTCTCAAGTTTGGCGCGGCGCGGACGGGGCATGTAGTTGGTGGCGAAATGCTCAGTTCGGATTTCGAGGCGGGTCGAATTGGCGGAATGCCGGGGGCTGCCGCGTGAAGGGCTGAAGGAATCGGAGCTTGGCAGATCGCGCGGGCGAGAAGGCTGCGGCGATAAACCAACGCGGAATAGCGCGGCGGAGAAGAGAAAACGTATCGATTACATTGCGGGCGTTGGGGAGGGCTTATTGCGGCAGGCCAACGCGGCGTTCCAACTCCTGAAAACGAGGATCGTTGCGCAGTGGGTCGAATGCCGGCTCGACTTCCATCGTGACCAGCCACCAAGAATGTTCCTTGTAAGCCTTATTCAGGCAAGCGAACGCCTTGTCTTTGTCGCCAACGCTGGCGTACATCTGCGCCATCTGTACGTAGCCGAATCGACCTTCTTTTGCACTCGCCAACAGCGCTTCCATCTCGCGCCTCGCCTGCTCCTTTTTCCCGGAAGCCCATTCGCCGCTGATTCGGAGGACCTCGTCTTCCCCGTTGTCTCCAGATAAGCGAACGTACACAGTGCGTTCTTTTTCCGAGTCTGAATAGTCCCCTTCATAATAATATGCGGAGGCCAAATAGTTATGCGCGGCAGCAAAATCCGGCTGACGCGCAACGATTTGCTGCAGCACAGCGACCGCCTCCTGATCGCGGCCTGCGTGCATGTAGCACGCGGCCAAGTCGCAACCGACAATCGGTGAAAGCGGGTCGAGTTGCTGCGCTTTGCGGAGTTCCGCGATGCCTTGATCAAAGCGCCGGATGTCCCCGAGAAATTCGCCGTACCACTGATGCGCTGTAACGTAATTCGGGTTGAGCGCTATCGCTTTCTGAAAATCTTTTTCTGCTCCGGCAAAATCCCACTGGTAGCGGTAGGTTTCGAAAGCCAGCGACGTATAGGGTTCGGCGGAATTCGGGTCGAGTTGGATGGCCCTGAGCGCGTCTTTGCGTGCTTCCGGGAAGGCCTCGTTGGGTGTCAGCGAACCCCAGACACTGAGCAAGTTGTAGCAATCGGCGAGGCCGGAATAGGCTGCGGCGTAATCGGGATCCTTAGCGATGGCCTGATCGAAATAGCGGATCGCCTCTTTGAGCCCCGGCTCGTCCCTTTGGTTCCAGTAAAACCGTCCCGTCAGGTAAGCGACGCGCGCTTCGGGATTCACGGGGCGCGGCGGCTGGCGCGTGGCGACATTGCCTGTGAGTTTCTCTTCGACTGCGGCAACAATGTCGCCTGCAACATCGTCCTGAAGCGTCAAGACATTGTGGAAATTCCGCTCGAAGCGGTCGGCCCACAAGTGATGGTCGTTTGAGGCATCTATCAACTGCGCCGTGATGCGCACGCGGTCGCCTGATCGCAGAATCGTGCCTTCGATGATGAGGTTCGCATGAAGGGCCTGCGCAATCTTCTGTAGTGGCTCATTCTTGTCTTTGAACTCCATGACGGAGGTCCGGGAGATGACCGGGAGTCGCCCGGTTTCCCCCAAATCCGTGATGAGGTCGTCGGTCAGCCCGTCGGCAACGTAGCCGTCGCTGTGATTTTGGGAGAGGTCCTCGAACGGCAGGACGGCCAGCGTGTCTGTCTGGACAAGGGCTCTGGTGGAAGGCTCTCGGTGGGTGCGCCGCCAGATCATCACGCCGCCAGCGGCCAACAGCAAAGTCAATGCGGCGACGGCATAGGTCGCTAGTTTTCTCTGCCCTGCCTTTGATGGCGCCGCGCGGGACCCAAGTAACGCCACGTCGTTATTTTGTTGCGCCGCTCTGGGTCCTGGTTTGGGATCGGGCTGGCGGTTGGCAAGCCAAGCATCCAGCTCTTGCCGAAACGCATAGACCGAACCTTGTTTTCCGTGGAGATGCCGGTGGACGGGCAAGCCCTCATGCTCTTCCCACCTCTGCACAGTTCGGAGATCGCGCCTCAGATAAACCGCAATCTCTTTCCAGGAGTCCAGGCGCTCCGAATCGGCGTGGTTCGACGGCGAATTCGCGGAAGGCGGCTGGGCGGCCATTTCTCTATTTCCTATGACACTTAACTGCGCAGGAATGTGCGGATTCTACCACTCCCACCCTGCGAAGCAAGCCCCGCCGTACTAGAAACGGCAAAGCACGACATCCGTCCGTGGCATGCTTTGCCGCTTGCGCTCCCGAAACGATCGAACGAAAGTGCGCAAAGCAGCAGTTTGGGATGGTGCCGCGACGAGTCGCCGCTCTTGAAAAACGGGAAGGTGCTGGTCTCGGTAGGTTTCAACAATGGCGATTTATCCAGTGCGGAGTTGGTTGTTCGGGCCGCGCATGCGGAACTTTCGTGACTGGTAGCAACATGACCGCCGCCCGCTGTAGAGCCGCCGATGCGATTCCATCTGGGGGCGGTCAAGTGCATGTTATCGGTCCACTGGACAGTCCGAGAAGGTGACGCATGAAGACAATTACCACTTTGATGGGCACAATCCTGGTGATGTTGTTCACGCCACTCACCGCGAGGGCCCAGACCTTCGCCTATGTCGCGAATTCGAACTCCAACTCCGTCTCGGTAATCGATATTTCGACCAACGCTGTGGTTGCCACGGTGCCGGTCGGGATTGAGCCCGTCGGGGTGGCCATCACGCCAGACGGAACTCGCGTCTATGTCGCGAATGAGGGCCCCAACACCAGCCCCCGGGTCGGCGGATCCGTCTCGGTAATCGATACTTCGACCAACGCCGTAGTTGCCACAGTGCCGGTCGGGGGAACCGCCCTCGGGGTCGCCGTCACTCCAGACGGGACTCGGGCCTACGTGACGAACCCCACCTCCGGCTCCATCTCGGTAATCGATACTTCGACGAATGCCGTCGTTGCCACGGTGCCGCTCGGGGGTGCGCCCTACGGAGTGGCCATCACCCCGGATGGAACTCGCGCCTATGTGGGCAATCAGACCTCCGCATCCATTCAGGTGATTAACACTTCCACTAACACGCTCACGGCCACGGTGTTCGCATGCTTCGGCGCAGGTGGGGTGGCCATCAGCCCGGATGGAGCCCGCGCCTACGTGGCGAACTTTGGGTGCCCCGGAGTCGAGGTGATCGACACGTCCACCAACACGGTTGTCAACGAGTCCGTTTTTACTGGCGGCAGCCCCTTCCAGGTCGCCGTCACCCCGGACGGAAGTCGCGTCTATGTGCCAACTCAGATTTCCGTCGCTGTGGTCAACACTTCGACCAATACCGTGGTTGCCACGGTGCCAGTCGCGGCCTACGGAGTGGCCGTCACCCCAGACGGAACGCGCGCCTACGTGACCGGGGGCTCCGTCTCGGTAATCGATACCTCAACCAATACCGTGGTTGCTACGGTGGCCGTTGGGAGCGGGCCCCACGGCGTAGCCATCACCCCACTTCGCGCCGCCCCGTCTACGACAACGCTGTCGTCTTCATCGAATCCCTCAGAGATCGGAGTGTCGGTGACGCTGACGGCCACGGTGACGCCATCTTCTGGTACAGGAACGCCTACGGGAACTGTGACGTTTACGGATACCTCGACCTCGACCACGCTGGGCACCCAGCCGCTGTCGAGTGGCCAGGCCACGCTTACGACATCATCGCTCGCGGTTGGAACTCACAACATCACCGCGCAATACAGCGGAGATTCCAATTTCCAAGCCAGCAGCGGCAGCCTCACCCAAACAGTCGAATATGGCCTTTGCCTGCTCTATGACCAGACCATGGCGGTTCACAGCGGAGCTGTGATTCCCATCAAGCTGGAACTCTGCGACGCGAACGGAAACGATCTCTCGACCTCCGCGATTATTGTGCACGCAACTGGCGTCGTCCTGGTCTCGACGAATACACCGGGAACTCTTGCGTCGCCGGGCAATGCGAACCCAGACAATGACTTCCGCTTCGACTCGACGCTCGGCTCGGGCGGCGGCTACATATTCAATCTCAGCACGGGAGGCCTCGGAACTGGGACCTACAACCTGCAATTCACAGCGGGGAGCGACCCGGTCACACACGCGGCTCAATTCGAGGTGAAGTGAACGGCGCTTTGCCAACGCACAAAAACGTGACTTATCGTGGGAGGGAATGCAGTTGCGTAAGACAGTTCTTAGACTCCTGGCGGTAGCGGCGACGATTTTCTCTCTTGTTCCCGCTATTTGCACGGCTGGTCCTGTCACCATCTTCGCTGCTGGTGCAGTGCGCGCCGATCGCCAAACGCTACAGCCCTTACCTCGCTGGCTACTACGAGCGAATCCGCAGCCGACGAGGAACCGGTCGGGCGATCATCGCCCTGGCCCGGAAATTTCTGGGGATCATCTACCGCACGCTGAAAAACGACTGGAACTTCGAGGACTTTCCGAATTTTGCCTTGAAGCAAGCTGCAGCGTGAAAAAGGCTTCCGTCAAAAGACGGAGTAGACAAACATTATAGGAGGCAGTTATGTCCAGGAATCTGATCGTGCGGCTCTCGAAATGGTCATTGGCACTCGCAGTTTGCTTCCTGATTGTCTGCGCTAGGCCCGCATTCGCCAACCCAGTGACCTACACCTATACCGGTAACCCGTTCACCTCCTTCTCAGGCCTCACCTGTCCCACTGTGTGTGGCCTCTCAGGTTCGTTCACCGTCTCATCAGCGCTTGGCGACAATTTCAATGGAATCGTGACACCAACAAGTTTTAGCTTCACCGACGGGAGCCTCACAATATCCTCCGCAGACGTTGGCGTGACGTTCGGATTTGACGTTATAACGAACGGCAGCGGAGTAATCACCGAGTGGAATATCGTCGTAGCACTCCCCTTTCTTACCGCCAATTCGGACGATACTCTCTCTACCTACAATGGCTTCTACTTCACTGGAGCCAACCCCGGGCAGGATGTAGTGGGGCACGCTAACTTAAATAATACCGAGACGTATGCCTGGAACACCGGCGACCCAGGTACCTGGTCCTCCTCAGCCAGCACCAGCACGACGCCCGAGCCGTCCTCGCTGCTCCTGCTCGGCACCGGCTTGCTCGGCCTCGGCCCATTCATTCGCCGCCGCTTCGCGCGCGCGTAATCTTTTCTCGGAGGGCGAAATGCCTCGTAAAGCATGTTGTTTCGCGAAATGGCACTGGCTGGCTCTCGTGGCTGTCTGCCTGCTTTTCTGGCCCGCATCGGCCAAAGCGGATGCCTCCGACGTTGTCACGGTACACTTGTCGGGACAGGTAAGCTGTTTTACACCACTGACATGCGGCACAACCACAGCAGCAGTAACGGGAACATATAGCTATGATCCGGACACTGAGTCGGTCGTCGGCTCGTGGTCATTTTCGACGCCGCTGGGCGTTATATCCTCTACAAATCCATTAAATTTTGGAGACGGGAGCTGCGAGACGGACGCAGACCCTTCGGGATCGTTAGACCAGTGCTCTTTCGGAATCCAAGTCAGCTCTTCGGGTTCGACGTTCACGGACCTCGCTTTATTTTTGGCCTTCAATGATTCGCCTAGTGATCTACAGAGCGGGGGTTCGCTTCTAACTGCACCTCCATATTATTCATTCATTAGCTTGTTTACCTGCACCGTTGGGCAGCCCCAGTGCCAAAACCAAGAAAGTTTCATACTCACGTCAGGCGGCACCACGCCCGAGCCATCCTCCCTGCTTCTGCTTGGCACCGGACTGCTCGGCCTCGGCCCTCTGTTCCGCCGCGCAAGGTGATATTTATGCTGAAGGAGAACCCCATGACGCTCAAGCGCTCTATCGCTCACGTACTAAGAGTTGCCTTTGGGTTTGCGGTGCTGTGTTTCTGTCTGTTCGCGAGAGCCGCGAGCGCCGACCCCATGGATGTCGTGACGGTAAATTTCTCCGGTGTGGTCAATTGCAGCAGTGACGTATCTGTTTGCGGCGGCAGCAGCACCGCCGCGGTCACGGGCACGTTCAGTGTTGACCCCGACACAGATAGCATCGTCGGCCCATGGTCCTGGTCGACGCCCCTCGGCTCATTTTCCTCTTCCAGCCCGACGGCAGATACATTGGCGGTAGTTTCCGGAGGCTTCCCCGTTTTTATCTTCTTTGCGCCCTCTGTCGACGGGTTTCAGACGTTCAACTCGCTGTTTGTCCAGCTGGTTTTCCCGTCCGGCGACCTTACGGCGACAGGTCCGCTGGATCTTAGCGTGACGCTGAGCTCAGGCCTCGGCAGCGCGGTTTGTCAAATATCCGCGACGAACGCCGAGGCTTGCGGCACGACATTGCCCTTCGTCTCCGGCGCATCGACTCCGACGCCCGAGCCGTCTTCGCTGCTCCTGCTTGGCACCGGACTGCTCGGCCTCGGCCCATTCATTCGCCGCTTCGCGGAGACAAAGTAGCGTCACTTTGGCAAACTGCCGAGAATGCGACGTTGGTGGTGCATGAATCGTCGTTATTGCACAAGTCGTCCAAAACACCAAGGGAGTTCTCATTGAGAAAGAGAAAAGCCGTCACCACTTTGCTTTGCTCCAGCGGGTGCCCCAGTAGGCTGCTATGACGATGAGAGTAGTTCAGTCAACCTTGAGCATGTGACAATCAAGTGCGCGAGGGGCCAAAAAGCCCGACTGTCACGAAATTGTCACACTAAACCGCATAAAACAGGCAAAAATCAGCAAACTCCAGAAAATTGAAAACGGCGCTATCTGACGGCCGGCAAAGGGATTTAGTTGAATTTTCCGTCAGCTACCAAAAGGTGAATTTAGCGTTAGCATGGCCCAGGGATTGGATGTGCTCGGCCATCGTCGTGGCGGGGGGTAGCCCCCTTTCGCACGAGAGCAGTGGTCAAAGGAACTGGATGTGGAAAAGTGTTTTTCAGTCCCAGACTATTAGACATCCTTGGGAATGGGGATTCATACTTTCGCGAGCGGACGATTCGGAGGACGAGATTCCCGACCCTAATGGAGAATTCACCTTCCACAACCTCGCCGATTACTTGGCCGCACTCCAAGGAGCGGCGACGGGAATATGGTCAGCGACGCGAGGAAACGGGCAAGTTGGATTCGTCAGTACCGCCGTTACGCCCTTTGTGCAGGCGGATATTTGGCACTCGCAAAACACAGTCATCAGGGGTGGTCTCCGCGCCGACTATCAGTCGCACGGTGGAGTCATCTTTTCTCCCAGACTTTCCGGTGTTACGGCCCTTCGCGGCTTCATCCTGCGCGCTGGCGTCGGAGAGTTCGCTCAGAATTGGCCGAATTACGCATTTGTGCATACCACGATGGATGACGGTTGTCATCTCCAGCAATTCCTGGCCACGGGCGTGCCGCTCACCTATTCGGGTGGAGCATCCGCAAATCTCAGTCAAGCCATCGTTGCCAGAATCTCCCCAGACCTCGTGCGGCCAAGAGAAATTATGAGCAAGATAAGCATCGAGCGGCCCATGCGAAACTTCATTCCTGGGTTGGAATACACTTGGACGGATGGGACGCATCTCCTTGGTTCCCGTCGGCTCCCAGTAAGTTCCGGGTGGATGGACCTGCTCGAATCGAACCGGAGCTTGCGAATGGACGAGCTGCATGCATTCCTGCGTTACATGCAAAAGGGCAGAATACTGGCGGTGAACTATACATGGATGCACTCTCTTGACGATACGGACGGCCCTTTTGCCCACAAATACTGCCATAGAGCCATCATTTAACAAAGACTTCTGGCGCGGGCAAGCCGCAGATAAGCAGGTTAACAGCGCTGAGTCCGTCATTGCCGATTATTGGATCCGAGAATTCCTGCTGTCGGACTTCTTAACACCGGGAGAGGCCGGCACTCGACGATTCGCTATCGCGGTGCGAGAGACGATGAACCGCAGTACCGAACCAAGTGTGAAAGAAGACATCGTTGCTGTGCAGACTCTTATGGCTAAGATGCCTGCGCAAGCGGGCGTAAGCGCAAAGGAACTACTGGATCAATTTTACGTCCCCGAGAAAACGCAGGAACAAATAAAAGAGCACTTTACGAGAGCTAAATCGTTTAACGAATCCTTTACATTTGTTCCGGACGAATTTGCGAAGTTTGTTCACATGCGGACAACGGAACTCGACAACGGTGCGTTACTGACCGCCCCCACTGATCGTTTCGAACAGGTCTTTAAGAGAGAACCACTCGTAAATGCCCCTGGTGTTTTCCAGTTTTCCACTCAGGGGAGAATAGTTGATCAGCGATTCAGGAAGGTTAAGCCATGAGCACGCTCCAGGAGCTATTTACCGTGAGGCGCGAGCGTGTGCTCGTACTTCTAGCGGAGCGCATCGAGAACCATCTCAAGAATCTGTTTAGCGGGTTTGCCAGAATCGACCGAATTTCGGCACGGGCAAAAAGTGTGGACAGATTCATGCACAAAGCTACCAAGCAGGAGAACGGCAAACCGAGGTACGGCGATCCGCTGAATCAAATACAAGATCAGGTGGGGGCACGAATTGTCACCTTTTACGTGAGCGACGTCGAGCGCGTCCGGCATGAAATAGAGAAATACTTCAAGTACATAGAGTCGAAGAAGATTGTGCCGGAGTCCGAGAGTGAGTTTGGATACGAAGGCCGCCACTTCATCTTGTTCGTGCCGACGGACTTTCTTGATGAGACGCTGACTGGTGATGAGTCCGTCGAATTCTTCGAGCTGCAGATTAAGACCCTCTTCCAGCACGCGTGGTCCGAAGCCGAACATGATTTGGGTTACAAACCGTCAAGCAAGGTGGCGAGCGACCAAAAGCGCCGCCTCGCATTCACAGCCGCGCAGGCGTGGGGCGCAGATCAGATTTTTGATGAGCTGCATCGGCAGGTGACAGAACTGCCGGTCCGCTAACAGCTAGGTTGTAACGCCAAAAGTCCGATCATCCGAGCGGCATCCTTAAACCGGACAAAACTCGGAAAGCGCATAGGGGGAATGTCATGACAATGGCCGTTGGACTTCACGCAAGTGACGGAGTGCTCTTGTGCGCCGATATCCGCGCACAGCCTTTCGCAGTTAGCGTGTTCCAGATGCGGGATCGTCCGGCGAGGAGAGTAACTGCCAATCTGAAAATTTTCTGAGATATTGATACGTTCGCGTCAATGATGGGAGCTGCTTACTATGAAATGGATCGAAGCGCGGCATCTTGTTGCGTGGGCTGAGCGAATCGACGCGCGAATAAGACTTTCGGAAATTGTGTCAAAGCTCGTGCGGGCATCGGCAGCCAGTATTTCCGCCTATCGATTTCCGACGGGTGACAGTGCGCAGATCCCCGGTTACGACGGGAGGCTTACAGCAATTCCGGCGGAAGGGTACCGGGCGTTCTTACCCGAGGGCGATTCGGTTTGGGAATGGGGAGCGGGTGCGGATTACTACAGAAAAGCCGAGCATGACTATTCGATCCGAACCGAGACGCCAGGTGAGGGAGTTGACCCGAAGCAAACTACATTTGTTTTTGTTACGCCGCGGGTGTGGAAGGATCCGCCCCTGGACGACTGGGTGGCGCAGAAAAGAGGTGAGGGGATTTGGAAGGATGTAAGAGCATTAGACGCTGTCCAATTGGAGCATTGGCTGGAAATTTGTCCGGCCGTCGCTGCAACCGTGGCGCGAGAAATCATAGGGAATTTGCCTCCGACGGGAGCCCTTAGTACCGACGAGTTTTGGCGAGAGTATGCTTCTCAGTTTCAGCACGTTTTGCGTGAAGAAGTACTTCTCTCTGGACGGGAGGAACAAGCGAAAACGCTGATTCGGGCCGTCATGAGCAACGGACAAGTCCACCGATGGCAGGGCGACTCCCTTGCGGAAGTCTTGGCCTTCGCAGTTGCGTCCATTCGCAAAGCTGACGGAGAAACACGGATGTTCTTGGAGTCGCGGACGCTCCTGCTCGAATCAAAGGACGCCGCCCGACAGCTTGCAGATTCAGGTCATCTCGTATTTGCTGTGAGGGGTGAAGCCGTTGAGATGGCCGGACGCTTGGCCGAGAACCATCCGGTAATTGTCCCGCTTGGCAGAGAATCTCTCGTCGATGCTGCGACTAGCCGGCTGGCTCGCCCATCGACATTCGAAATGGCGGCGGCCCTTAAGACGATGGGATTCCCTGAAGATCATGCACAGCGCGTTGCGCTGGAATGTGGTCGAAGCGCGACCATTCTTTCTCGCCGAATCCCGAGCGCGGTCGCAAAACTCCCTACTTGGCACAATAATCGAGCCTTAATCGCACCATTACTGGCAGGAGCGTGGGACACCGCATCCTCGGGCGATCGTGCAGTCATGGCCCGGTTCGCCGAGGAGGGAGAGTATGCAAGATGCGAAGCAAACCTTCGAGAGTTCCTCCGGTCCGAGGACGCGCCACTGGAGCGAGAGGGCACGGTATGGGCGGTTCGAGCACCTGTTGATGTATTCGTCCACTTAGCTCCTTTGCTGGGCAACGAGCATCTGAATACGCTCCATGAAGTCGCGAAGGAAGTATTTGGCGAGGTCGGCGCGTGTCAACGACTTTGAGACAGGTGCTCACGGAATTTAGTGAGCTTTTCATGTGTGCTGGTCCGGCTTATTGATCCAGACTTCGCCGGGGAGTTGGTGTGGTTTCGGAGCGCTTCGCAC
>Ga0307372_10008113_pt1 | contig 14822 bp, 13 predicted proteins | sample OX1MG_FD_202533 | JGI IMG/M metagenome (GOLD analysis project Ga0307372, IMG submission 202533) | Soil microbial communities from Risofladan, Vaasa, Finland - OX-1 | ecosystem: Environmental > Terrestrial > Soil > Coastal area > Acid sulfate soil | place: Finland: Risofladan, Vaasa | collected... | reverse complement strand
CCGCCGCCTCCACCCCGTCGACCGCGACCGCCACGCGGACACGCGCCATCAGCGCCAGCAAGCGGCGAAGCTTCTGCTCCCCGACGACCTGGTAGGCCAGCAGGACATCGTCGAGCACTCCGGCATCGGCCAGCGCCTCGGCCTCGCCGAGCTTGGCGCAGGTAAAGCCCACCGCCCCCGCCGCCCGTTGCAGCCGGGCGATCTCCACGGTCTTATGCGTCTTCAGGTGCGGCCGGACGGCAACGCCGTGGTCGCGGGCAAAGGCGGCCATCTCGTCGACGTTGCGCTGGAGCGTGGCCTGGTCGACCACCAGGGCGGGCGTGTCAAGCTCGTCGCGATAGGTCACGGGCTTCCCCTCTCCAACTGCCACGCTCAGGTGGGCCAGCGCTTCCCGCTGGTGTCGATCCAGCGCCCGAGATCCTGGCTGCGTCGGACCGAGTCAAGCACCTCCTGCACCTTCATGCCTTCCTCGAACGTCGGCGCGTAACCGTCTCCCGACCGGATCGAGCGCACCCACTCCCCGGCAAGCAGCGCGAACGGGCGCAGCCGTGGGTCTGCCACGCTGGTCTCGACCTCGGGTTGCGCCTCGTCCGCCGCCAGCTCCGACACTACCTGCTCGTCGCGGCGCACGCCGAAGAGCCGCCCGTCCGGCTGGACCGCGATCATCCCCTGCGAGCCGGTCGCCACGATCTCGTCTCCGAGATCGACGGGGGACGAGGACGACAGGTGGATCGTCGCGATGCCGCCATTCGCGAACTGCAGCAGGGCGGCGAAGGTGTCGTCCCCGGGAACTCGGGGCGACGCGCCGGCAACTGCGTGTATGTCACCGAACCACCAGCGGAGCACGTCCACGTAGTCCGACCCCAGCGCGCCAAGCACGCCTCCGGCGCGCTCGCCCTCGTCGAGGGCCGTGGAGGAGTGGCGCAGGCGATCGGCGTAGGACGTCCGGTAGACCGTGAGTGTGATCGAGTGGAAGTCGCCGAGGTAGCGACTGTCGACCAGTTTCTTCATACGCAGCCGCGACGGCGTGAACCGATGCTCGTAGTCGACCGCGTGCCGGACACCCGAGTCCCGCGCCAACCGGAACATGTCGCGCGCCTCGGCCGCGTTGCGCGCCATGGGCTTCTCACACAGGATGTGCAGCCGGCTCTCCGCCGCGGCGATGGCGATCGGGTGATGGAGCTCGGGGGGCGTGGCGATAGTGACGGCGTCGAGGCCACCCTCGCGAAACATGCGGCGGTAGTCGTCGTAGTAGGCCGGGACGCCGTGGAGCAGCGCGGCCGAGCGGGCGTGCTCGAGGTGCGCGGCGCAGATCCCCGCGACCTCGACCCCCGGAATCTGACGCAATCCCGGCACGTGGACCGCCGCGCCGAACCCTGTCCCGACGATGCCGACCCGGAGCGTTGTCTCTTGCTTGCCCTGCACGCCTGGGATCCCCCTCTCGCCGCTCTCCGGGGAGCAAGTATGGGGGGCCGGCCGGACGGGGCGCAAGGCGGGCCACGACCGGGGACCGTTTGACAGGCGGCCGAGTCGCGCGCGACGGCGCGGTCAGGCCGGCAGGATGCGGACGCGCTGCCCGTCGACCCGCAGCCGATCCTGGCCAAATAGCCGGATCGCCTCGGGGTAGAGGCGCTGCTCCTCGACGAAGACGCGCGCGGCCAACGTCTCCGTCGTATCGTCCTCCAGCACCGGAACGCAGCGCTGCAGAATGATCGGGCCTGCGTCGTAGTGCTCGTCGACGAAGTGGACGGTGCAGCCGCTGACCTTCATGCCCGCGTCCAGCACGGCCCGGTGCACCCGCTCACCCCAGAAGCCGAGCCCGCCGAACAGCGGCAGCAGCGACGGATGGACGTTCATGACCCGGCTCCGGTACGCAGGCGGGATCGTCAGCTGCGAGAGGAAGCCGGCCAGGACAATCAGGTCGACGGCGAACGGATCGAGCGACGCGTACACCGCCTGGCTGAAGGACTCCACGCTGGCGAAGCGACGCCGCGGGACGACGAAGAGCGGCAGGTTTGCGGCGCGCGCGACGTCGTTGCCACGGACCGAAGCGCGGCTGCTTACGACGGCAACCACGCTGGCGCGCAACTCGCCGCGTCCGATCACGGCGATCAGGTTCTCCAGCGTGCGGCCGGTGCCGGACAACAGCACCGCGATCCGCAGCCCCCCGGCCTTCGCGGTGTCGGCTTGCTCCACCCAGATCCACCTCCTCCCGCCGGTGACGGATCATACACCGGCCGCCGCCCGTGGGAGCCGCGTTGGTAGAATTGTGCCAGGTGGATCTCACCCGGATGCCCGTGCGCGCCGGTAGTCGGTAGGGAGCAGCCGCGTTGAACAGCGCACAATCCTCGACGACGACGGTGGTCGGACAGACAACGGATGGAGTGACCGCGGTCGATGCGGTGATCGTCCTGGATTTCGGCTCGCAATACTCCCAGCTCATCGCGCGACGCGTGCGCGAGGCCAACGTCTACTGCGAGATGCTGCCCCACGACGTGAGCTGGGCGGAGGTCCAGCGCCTCCATCCGAAGGGCGTCATCCTCTCGGGCGGTCCCGCCAGCGTCTACGAGCCGGGGGCCCCGATGATGCCCGACTGGGTGCTCGGTTCAGGGATGCCGGTGCTCGGGATCTGCTACGGTATGCAGCTCCTGGCCCAGGCCCTGGGCGGCGAGGTCGCCGCGAGCACCGAGCGGGAGTACGGTCCGGCGACCATCGAGGTCGTCCGTCCGGACTCGCTCTTCGCCGACCTGCCCGACCGGCTCGACGTGTGGATGAGTCATGGCGACCGCATCGAGTCGCTTCCGGACGGCTTCACCACCCTCGCCCGTAGCACCAACTCGCCGCACGCCGCCATGGGCCGTGGTCCGGTGATCGGGCTGCAGTTCCACCCCGAGGTGGCACACACGCCGCTCGGTGGGACGATCCTGCGCAACTTCCTCTTCGACGTCTGCGGCTGCACCGGCAATTGGACCGCCGAGTCGTTCGTCCACTCCAGCGTGCGGGATATCAGCGAGCGGGTCGGTGACCGCAAGGTGCTGCTCGCCCTGTCTGGCGGGGTCGACTCGTCGGTGGCCGCCGCGCTGATCCACCGCGCCATCGGTGATCAACTCACCCCAGTCTTCGTCAATACGGGGCTGCTCCGCGAGGGCGAGGCCGAGACGGTGCGCGAGGTCTTCGGCCGCCACTTCCGCATGAACCTGGTCTACGTCGACGCCAGCGAGCGCTTCCTGAGCCGCTTGCGCGGCATCACCGACCCGGAGGAGAAGCGGAAGATCATCGGCGACGAGTTCATCCGCGTGTTCGAGTCCGCCGCGGAGGAGCACGGGCCGTTCACGTACCTGGCGCAGGGCACGCTCTATCCGGACGTCATCGAGAGCGCCACGCCCAGCGCGTCGAAGACCGCCGTCAAGATCAAGACGCACCACAACGTGGGCGGGCTCCCCGAGGACCTCAAGTTCGAGCTGGTCGAGCCGCTGCGTTTCCTGTTCAAGGACGAGGTCCGGACGGCGGGACGGCTGCTCGGCCTCCCGGGCGAGATCGTCCAGCGGCAGCCATTTCCGGGACCGGGGCTGGCGGTCCGTATCCTCGGCGACGTGACCGAGGAGCGGCTGGCGACGCTGCGGCGTGCCGACGCCATCGTCCGCCAGGAGATCGAAGCGGCCGGGCTGGCCGACGACATCTGGCAGTTCTTCGCGGTGCTCCTGCCGGTTCGCTCGACCGGGGTGATGGGTGATCTGCGCACGTACGCTAACGTCTGCGCCATCCGGGCGGTGACCAGCGAGGACGCGATGACCGCCGATTGGGCCCGCCTGCCGTACGACCTGCTGGCCCGCATGAGCAACCGCATCGTCAACGAGGTGGCCGGCGTGAACCGCGTCGTCTACGACGTGTCGAGCAAGCCGCCCGCGACTATCGAGTGGGAGTGACAGGAGCAGGCCAGGTGCGCGTCCTCGTCGTGGGAGGCGGCGCCCGCGAGCACGCCCTCGCCTGGAAGCTGAGGCAGTCGCCGCGCCTGGACGCGCTCTTCGTCGCTCCGGGCAACGCCGGCACCGCCGAGATTGCGGCCAACCTGCCGGTCGCGGCCGGCGACGTCGACGGGCTGCTCGAGACCGCCGAACGGCACGCTATCGACCTGACCGTGGTCGGCCCCGAGGACCCGCTGGCGCGCGGGATCGTCGACCGTTTCACCGCGCGAGGGCTGCGGATCGCGGGACCGGCGGCGGCGGCCGCGCGCATCGAGAGCAGCAAGGTCTGGGCGAAGGACGTCATGGCGGCGGCCGGCGTGCCCACGGCGCGCGGTGACCGCTTCACCGACCTCGATGCAGCGCTCGACACTGTCGCGGACTGTCCGCTCCCCGTCGTCATCAAGGCCAGCGGGCTGGCAGCCGGCAAAGGCGTGGTCGTCGCCCAGACGCGCCACGAGGCGGCCCGGGCCGTCCGCTCGATGCTGGCCGACGGGGCGCTCGGCGACGCCGGCCGCGAGATCCTGGTCGAGGAGTACCTCACCGGCCGTGAGGTGTCACTGCTTGCCATCACCGACGGCGACACGACCTACCCGCTGATCCCGGCCTGTGACTACAAGCGCGTCGGCGACGGGGACGTCGGACCGAACACCGGGGGCATGGGCGCCTACGCCCCGGCCCCGACGATCGACGCCGACGCCACCGCCGCCATCGTCCGGGACGTGTTCCGGCCGACACTCGCGGAACTGGCGCGGCGAGGCCACCCGTACCGCGGCGTGCTCTATGCCGGCCTCATCCTGACTCCCGACGGGCCGAAGGTGCTGGAGTTCAACTGCCGCTTCGGCGATCCCGAGGCCGAGGTGATCCTGCCCCTGCTCGACGCCGATTTGCTGGAGCTGATGGCTGCGGTCGCTGACGGCCGCCTGGGCGACCTGTCGCCGCCGGCTTGGCATCCAGGTGTCTGCGTCGGCGTCGTGCTCGCCTCCGGCGGCTACCCCGGCGCCTATCCGACCGGCTTCTCGATCGCGGGGCTCGACCGGCTGCCGGACGACGTACTCGCCTTCCATGCCGGGACCGCCCGCGACGCGGACGGTACGGTGGTTACCGCCGGGGGCCGGGTGCTCACGCTGGTGGCGCGCGCCGGCGACTTCGCCGAGGCTCGCGGACGCGTGTACGGCGCGGTCGAGACGGTGTGCTTCCGCGACGCCTACTTTCGCCGCGACATCGGGGCGCGCGAGACCCGGACATGAAAATCCGCCGGGTACCCCGCGGGTGTCCCGGCGGTTGACGGTTCTGGTCGACAGGCTATCCGGCGATAGCCTGGGACGGCGGCCCGATCTCGATCCAGCCGTGCTTGACCGCGCAGAGTACGGCCTGAACACGGTCCTCGACGTTGAGCTTGCGCAGGACCGACGTCATGTGGTTCTTCACCGTCTGCTCGGTAATGAACAACTCCTCGGCGATCTCCTTGTTGGACAGGCCCTGGGCCACGCAGTCGAGCACCTCGATCTCGCGCACCGAGAGCGGCAGACGCTTCGACTCCGGAAGGCTGCTGCTGACCTGCGGCTCGTCCTCGCCGGTCAGTGCCCGGAACTCTGCGAGCACGCGCCAGGCCAGCTCCGGTCGAGACAGCACCGCTACGTTGATCAGTTGCTCGCCGCGCACGACTCGCTCGAGCGACGAGATCAACTCCTGGGCTTCGATGTCCTTGGTAAGGAACGCCGAGGCGCCAGCGCGGACGGCTTCGAACAGCCGCTCGTCGTCCACGTGCATCGACAGGATCACGACCTGCATCGAGGGGTGTTGCTTCTTGAGGATGCGGGCGACGTTGAGACCGGTGACGCCCGGCAACTGAATGTCGATCAGGGCGATCGCGGGCCGGTGAATATCTGCCTCGCGGATCGCCTCATGGCCGTTGGCCGCTTCGGCCACGACCGTGAAGCTGCCACCCTCCTCGATCAGCCGGCGTAGGCCCTGCCGGAATAGCGGATGGTCGTCGACCACCAGCACCGTGCGACCGCTTGACCCGCCGCGTCTTCGCTCCACGTCGTCCCCCGTTTCACGAGCGATGTGTCCTCGGCAGCACGGGACTCCGATCCTCCGCGACTCTCCATTGGGCCCGTCCCGCTTCCCGACCATACTGTAAAGTCAGCCAGGTGGACGGTGCATGACCAAAAGAGGTTGATAAGCCACAGATCTTTCGTACCGATTTGTCGGTACGTGAGTATCGGTGCGCGGGTCCGCAGTGCGAGGCGAGTCCACGGCCACTAACCCATCATACGGCATGTACGTACAGCTGTAAAGATGCCGGCAAGTAGCTCGTATCTAACGAGCTATTTTGGAGTCAGTCGCGATCCGCCCGTGTCCAACCGCAGGCCCAGATGCGCCAGCAGCGCGACGATCGTCTTGGCGTCGCCGATTTCGCCGCGTGCAATCAGGTCGGAGACCTCTTCCGGCCGCACCGCCACGACCTCCAGCCGCTCATCGTCCTCCGGACGGGCCTCACCGGGCTCCAGGTCGCTGGCGACATAGGCCACCAACTCCTCGGTCGCCCAGCCTGGGCTGACGTAGAAGCGGACGAGCTCCCGCAGGTTCGAGGCGCGAAAGCCGGTCTCCTCCGCGAGCTCGCGGTGCGCGCACGCCTCGGTGCTCTCGTCCGGCTCGCGGGTCCCAGCGGGCACCTCGAGTAGCGTGCGGCCAACGGCATACCGGTACTGCCGCACCAGGACCAGTTCGCCGCCGGGCAGGACCGGCAAGATCGCGACGGCACCGGGATGCTCGGCAACCTCGCGCCGCCGCTCGCTGCCGTCCGGCAGCCGTACGGTGTCGACCCGTACCCGAATCAGCTTGCCGTCGAATTCCCGTCGACTGTCGACCATCTCCTCGGGTTCCATTGTCTTCTCCTCCATGCCGATCACCCGGCGTACCGTTCCGTCCTCGACTATGCCGGCCGCGACGTCCGCATCAGCGCGCACGATCGGCCGACCCGAGAGAGTTCTGCCACGGCGAGTCCCGTCGTTGCCGTGTGCGCGCGGGTATCCAGGTGACGGAGCCCACGGTATCAGGCGTGGCGAAGTCGGCGCCCTGCCGCACTCCGTGCCGACCGCCGCCAAAGTCTGCCGGACAGCAAAACGCCCGATCCATGATGGGTCGGGCGCGGGGATTCTTGAGGCGCCGGGCGGATTCGAACCGCCGATCAGAGTTTTGCAGACTCCTGCCTTGCCACTTGGCTACGGCGCCGTTTGCGCGTCGGCACCGGGGATTCTAGCACGCGGGTTCCGCCGGTTCCAGCGACGGACATCGACGAAGGCACCTTTCACGGCGCCGGTGCGACGCGGAAGCAGGTGCACGGACGGTCTCGAGAGACCCGGTTATGGCCGATCGTTCCCGCTGCCGGTCCCAGCGAGCTGGAAGATCGTCCAGGCCGGTGCGCCGGGGTGCGAGCGCTGCTTCGGCCGGGTGAGTCCGGTCACCCACCCTGCATTCCGGCGGTCTGCCCCGTTGTTTGGAGCACGCGCCCCAGGGTCGGTGCAGGTCCGTCCGCGCCGACTTCGCAAAACGGCGCGGCACCAAACGCAACAATTCCGTCGCGGCCTGCCGCGAACCGCCGCCGCGGTCTCCGCGACTCAGGGCGACGCCACGACGGACCTCCGACCCTTGCACATCCGCGGTCGTCGGCGGTAGGCTCCTGGTTGCCGCACCGGCATGTCTGCGGTGTGGACTCCGGCGGACGATCCGCGCGATGGGCCATGCATGACCGCCGAGAACGTCGAGCACGCCACGCTCACCCTGTTCGACGGCACGTTGGTCCTGGTGCGACCCATCAGGCCCTCGGACCTCCAGGCACTCCAGCGCTTCCACCTCCGGCTCAGCCAGCACTCGATCTACCTGCGCTTCTTCGGCATCGTGCCGGAACTGAGCGACGACCGCGCGCGCTACTTCACGCACGTCGATGGCGTCGAGCGCTTCGCCCTGGTCGCAACCGAGCCAACCAGTCCGGGAGAGATCATCGCGGTGACCCGTTTCGACCACGATCCGGACACCACGGGCGGAGAATATGCCTGCATCGTCGAGGACCGCTGGCAGGGACGCGGGCTTGGCCTGGCGCTCACGCGCAGTCTCATCGAGGCCGCCCGTCGCCGCGGCTACCGTGCGATCTTCGCGCTGGTGCTCCCCGAGAACGTGCGCATGGTCAACCTGCTGAAAGACCTCGGCCTGCCGGAGCGGGTGCGCTGGGTCGAGGGCGTCCAGCGCATCGAGGTGGATATCTCGAGGCCGGAGAAGCCCGCCGTCGACTGACGCCCGAGCGGGATGCCCCGACCGCTATGCGCCGACCATCCCCGCCTTCACTGCCGCCGACCGAAGGTCCTGCACGAACTCGGCGTAGCGCTCGTCGCGGTCGCTCGTACGACGCAGCAGGTACGCCGGGTGAAAGGTCACCACCGTCGGCAGGTCGCCCGGCCCGACAAACCACCGGCCGCGCTCCGCGGTGATGCGGAGCGTGCGCCGCAGCACGCCGTTGCCCGCGGTCGCCCCCAGGCAGGCAATCACTCGCGGTCGCACCAACTCCAGTTCCTGGTCCAGCCAGGGGAGAAACCACGACACCTCCTCGGCCGTCGGCGCGCGGTTTCGGAGACGGCCGGCCACGCCCGGCGTGGTGGGGCGGCACTTGACCACGTTCGTGATCCATAGCTGCTCGCGCACCACGCCGACGGCGGCCAGCGCCTCGCCCAGGATCTGCCCGGCCGGCCCCACGAATGGATGACCGGCCCGCTCCTCCTGACCCCCCGGCGCCTCACCGACGAGCACCAGCGGTGCCTTCGGGTCTCCCTCACCCAGCACGGCCGAACGCCCGCCACAGAAGCGGTCGAAGGTCTCTGAGCGCACGATCGCCTGTCCCAGCTCCCGCAGCGACCGCGCGCGTCTGGCTTCCGCAGAAATCTCGTGCATCGTTCCGGCCCTCCCGCTACGTCCCGGCCGATGGGTCGCGCAGATGCAAGTTGAGGGCCAGTAGCGCTCACCCGACGATGACGAGCCCCCGATCGGTCACGCGCGCCTCCGGGATCACCGAGAGCGCCATGAACGAGAGGAGCCCAAACGGGGACGGCACCGTGCTGCCCAGGTGCCGCGCGACCTTCTCCAGTCGCTCGTAGGCCGCGGCTGCCTCCTCGAGCGGCAACGGGGAGAGGATGCCGGCCACCGGGAGGGCCATGGCTTCGAGCAGCGTGCCGCCGGCCGCCACCGCCAGCCCACCCCGCATGTGCACGACCGACTCGATCGCCAGCAGGATGTCGGCGTCGTCCACGCCGGCCGCCACGATGTTGTGGGCGTCGTGGGCAATCGACGACGCCAGCGCGCCCCGCGCAAGGCCGAACCCATTGACCAGCCCGACGCCGACACGACCGGTCCGATGGTGTCGCTCGACCACCACCAGCTTGAGCAGGTCGCGCGTCGTGTCGGCGACCGCCAGGCCGTCGACTACCAGTGGCTCGACCTCCAGCCGCCGCGTAACGATCTGCCCGGGAATCGCTCCCACGGCCACCATGGTCGGCTCGGCCGGCAGCCGCAGGTCCTCCAGATCCAGCGAGCCGACGTGTACGGTGTCCTGCAGGCTCTCGGGAATCGGCGCGCGAACGTCGAAGGCCGGCTGGCCGTCCTCCGCGACCGACATGCCGCCGTACAGCACCAGCCGCGGCCGGATATTGTCTAGCCGGTCGAAGACCACCAGATTCGCGCGATACCCCGGCGCGACCTGGCCCCAGCCGGACAGTCGCCAGTACTCCGCCGTCGTCAGCGTCGCCATGCGGATGGCGCGGATGGGATCGAGGCCGGCGCCGATCGCCTTGCGCAGGATCGCGTCGACGTGGCCGTCGTGCAGCAGCGTCACGCAGTCGCGGTCGTCACTGGCGAAGCAGCATCGCGGGTAAGTGCGATCGTCGACCAAAGGCAGCAGTTCGAGCAGGTTGTGCTCGGTCGACCCCTCGCGGATCATCACGGTCATCCCGCGCCGCAGCTTCTCCCGTGCCTCCTCCAGCGTCGTCGACTCGTGGTCTGAGGTCATACCCGACCCGGCATACGCGTTGAGCGCCTTCCCGCGCAGGCCCGGGGCGTGCCCGTCGCGGCGCGGCGCCGCGATCGAGAGCTCCTCGAAGAGCTGTGCGTCCCCGGCGAGCACGCCGGGGAAGTTCATCATCTCGCCGAGCCCGACGACCCGGGGCAGGCGCATCGCCGCAGCGATCGCGTCCGGGGTCATCACGGCGCCGGAGCTCTCGAGCGGGCTGGCCGGGACGCACGACGGCACCGTGAAGTAGAACCCCATCGGCAGGTTCGCCGAGGCGTCCACCAGGGCGCGCATGCCATCCAGCCCGGCGACGTTGGCGATCTCGTGCGGGTCGGTCACAACCGCGCCCGTACCGTGCGGCACCACCGCGCGGGCGAACTCGTCGACCCACAGGATCGAGCTCTCGACGTGGACGTGCGCGTCGATGAACGACGGGGCAAGGTAGTCGCCGGCCAGGTCGACCACCTCGTCCGCATCCACGTAGTCCCCCACGCCGGCGATGACGCCATCGACCAGTGCGACGCTCGTCCGCTCGACCTCGCACGAGGCGACGTTGACGACGCGTGCGTCCCGCAGGAGCAGGTCGGCCGGCCGGCGGCCTTGCGCGACGGCCAGGAATCGGTGCCAGCGATCAATCATGGGCCGCTCCTCAGTGTCGATCACCGTGGCCATGACAATGGACCGCATCCGCGGCCACCACGGCCGGCGCTCAGTCGGTGAGCCGGCTCTCGACCAGCGCGATGACCTCGTTCAACTCGGCCAGCTGGCGCTTAGCGATGGCGCCGATCAGGCTCTGCACCGTGAACGGCAATTGGAGGCGCAGTCGCACGCCGATCCCGTGCTCCAGCTCATCCCACCACACATCCTGGCCCGGCTCGAGGAACCCGCGCGCTATGGCCGGCAGCGACACGCGGGCAAGTCGCTCACGGGCGATCCGCGGTCGTTCGTCGTCCTCGTCGGCAAAGAGGCCGGGAGAGGTATCCCAGACGTCGAGGTCGAAGCCGTCGGCCCCGATGCGCACGTCGACACGCCCCTCGTCGGTGTCACAGGCCACCGACCAGCGGTTCTCCGCGTCGAGCGAGACGTAGGCGTAGAACCCGGCCGCGCGCAACGCTTCCGCGACCGGTACCAGCGCCGCTCGCTGGCCGGGCACGTCGCGTTCCTCGTCACCGTGCAGTATCACGCAATCTCACCCCTGTCCTCGGCCACGCTCGTCGGCAAGCAACTGGCGGGCCACGCCGATGAGCACCCGGGCCAGCCGTGCGTCTTCCGGGTCGAGGTCATCGCGGACCTGCAACTCGATGCCGGGGATGATCTCCCAGCGCCGCCAGGCCGCCCCGGCCCCGGTAACAACCCCTGATGCGTCGGACCCGCCGCCCACGCGATCGCGGATCTCCTCCAGGCTGAGGTTCATGGCGCGCAGCGCCTGGACCCGCGCCAGCGCCGTCAGGTGCTCGGGGCCGTAGTGCGCGGCCCGCCCGCGCCCGGACGGGGCCGGAAGAATACGCTGGGCGACGAAGTGCCGAATACGGCGCTCCGGCACGCCGCTCCGCTCCGCCAGCTGATGGATCGTCATCGCCTCCGGCGTGTCCCGCCCGGTCGTCTGACCCGGCTGCCGGCCATCCGTCATTTCCCCAGCCTCCCACCTCCTCTATGATAACGGTGCTCACGTGGTCCGGTCGGCCCCGAACGTGCGGAGGCGCCCACAGGAACGGCCAGGGATGGAGGGCAGCATGACAATTCCGAGCGACAGCGACATCGCGCAGCGCATCGCCACGCTGCTGGATGAGGCGGGCATCCCGATCGCGGTGGACGTCCGCGAGGGAGTCGCAACCCTGACCGGGCCGGTGGATTCCCCGGAGCTGCGGCGCGCGGCGATCGACCTGGCGCGCATGGGCGGCGCCCGAGCGATCGACGACCAGATCGAGTTCGAGATCATCGCGCCGGACTCGTACATCGCGGGGTCGCTGGATGACGCCCATCTCGGGTACGAGGACCGGGGCGCGCTGGAGGACGACGTGCCCGACGTCGAGCCCGATTTCATGGGCGACGTCGGCAGCGACAGCGCCGCGTTCCAGGAAGCGATCGAGGAGGGCGAGCCGTACTTCCCACCCACGGATCCGGTCGTGGAGCCGAGCCGCGGAGATCAGGGTCTGCAGGTCCTCGGCGGCTTTCAGGACACGTCGATGGACGAGATGGCGACCGAACCGGACGCACTTCCGGGCGAGGAACCCGACCAGATCCGGACCTACCGCTCGCGTGACGACAGCGACATTCAGGACGACGTGATCCGCGAGCTTCACGAGGACGCGCTCACGATGGAGCTGAATCTCACCGTCGAAGTCCTCCACGGCGTGGTCTTCCTCCGGGGCAGTGTCTCGAGCCTCGACGATGCGGAGAACGCCGAGGCGGTTGCCGCGCGTGTCCCGGGAGTGGGTGAGGTTCAGGACCTCACTGAGCTCCTGGGCTAGCGGCGGCCGTCGGACGGAGTGAGCAGGTGAAGCCGGAGCGGCACGCGCCCCTGGTGGTGGGCGTTGTCCATCTGCCACCGCTTCCTGGCGCGCCTCGCGCGACGTTGCCGCTGGACGCGATCGTCGCGGCGGCGGTCCGCGATGCCGTAGCCTATCGCGACGGGGGCGCGTCCGCGGTGATCGTCGAGAACTTCGGTGACGCGCCGTTCCTCAAAGGTCCGGTTGAGCCGCACACGGTCGCGGCCATGGCGCTAGCCGTCCGAGAAGTAGCCGCGGCGGTGCCGCTGCCGATTGGCGTGAACGTGCTCCGCAACGACGCGCCGGCCGCCATCGGCATTGCGGCCATGACCGGCGCCTCCTTCGTACGGGTCAACGTCCACACCGGCGCGATGGTCACCGACCAGGGCGTGCTCGAGGGCCGGGCCGACCTCTCCCTGCGCTACCGCCGGCAACTGGGCGCACCGGTGGAGATCTGGGCCGACCTGATGGTGAAGCATGGTGTCCCACTCGGGGATCAGTCGCTGGAGGACGTGGCTCGGGACGCGGTGGAGCGCGGGCTGGCCGACGCGGTCATCGTCACGGGCGCGGCCACCGGGAGACCCGCGCTACCCGACGACGTCCGCCGCGTGCGACTCGTCCTGCCGGACACACCAATCTACATCGGCAGCGGCGTATCGGCGGCGAATGCCACGGCGTTCCTGCCCGCGGCCACCGGCTTCATCGTTGGGACCTGGGCCAAGGTCGACGGCCGGATCGAGAATCCGGTCGATCCCAACCGGGTTCGTCGGCTGGTCGACGCGGTCGGCGGCTGAGGTCCAACGGGCCGACGTCGGCCTGCCCGCGCCCGGGTCCGGCTGGGGGTCAGAGCGCGGTGCTTCGCCGGAAATCCAGCACTTCGAGGTCCAGTCGCGTCTGTCCGTTCCAGCGGTCCCGCTTGAGGGAGTACGCGAGGTCGACGTGGCGCAGTCGCTGCAGCTCGGCGAGGCGACTGCCTTGCTGGAATGAGATCGCACGTGTGCGGGACCCGTCGGAGGCCAGCGCGTCGAACATGAGGTGCTTGCCGTCTCGACTGGTGTGCGCGTTCTCGGCGCGCAGCCCGCGGGTGAAGAAGACGGGCGCCGGGTTTCCCGCTCCGCACGGCTCCAGCGCCGCGACCAGTTCCGTCGTTGCCAGGGTGAGCTCGCTCGGATAGAGCTCGGCATCGATCGCCAGCGCCGGATCGGGGATGCCGTCGACGAAGGTCTGCTCCAGCAATCGGCCCAGGCGGGTCTCGAGCTCGACGAGATTCGCGGTCTCGACGGTCAGCCCTGCCGCGGCGCGGTGGCCCCCGTACTCCACCAGCAGGTCGCCGCACTCCCGCAGTGCCCCGGTGATGTCGAACCCCTCGATGCTGCGCGCCGAGCCTCGGCTGATGTCCTCGCCTCGCGCGAGCACCACGGCGGGGCGATGGTGCTGCTCCACCAGCCGCGACGCCACCAGTCCAGCCAGCCCCGGGCTCCAGTCGCTCCCGGCCAGCACCATCAGCGACGAGGAGGAGGTCCGCGCCCGGAGTTGCACCTCGGCATCGCCGAGCATGCGCTCCGTCTCGCGCTGGCGCTGCACGTTGTAGCGTGAGAGCTCCGCGGCGAGCCGGCGTGCCTCCAGCGGGTCGTCGGTAAGCAGCAGGTCGAGGGCGGGCTGCGGCGCGGCGACCCGCCCGGCCGCGTTGAGCCGGGGGCCCAGCACGTAACCGATGTGCCAGGTCGTAAGTCCCGACGGATCGACGTCGGCGTCGCGTGCGAGCGCGCGCAGCCCGACCCCGGCGGCGGAGTCGAAGCGTCGCAGTCCATGATGGACCAGAATGCGGTTGTCACCGCACAGTGGGACAACGTCGGCGACGGTCCCCACCGCCGCGAGCGGCAAGAGCGGCTCCGCGGCGCGGTCCCCGACCAGCGCCCGTGCAACCTGATAGGCCAGACCCGCCGCGCACAGACCGTCGAACGAATAGCGGCTGTCGAGCCGCCGCGGCGAAACGAAGGCGACTGCCGGCGGGTGGGCGACCGATACCTGGTGGTGGTCGATAACGATGGCCTCGACACCTGCCGCGGCCAGCCAGCCGAGCGCCTCAGTATCACCGGTGCCGCAGTCGACCGTGACGAGCAGTCGCGCGCCGTCCTCCAGGATGCGGCGGGCCGCGTCGCGCTTGAGGCCGTACCCGTCGTGAACCCGATGCGGGATATAGGTGCGTACCCGACCGCCGGCCTCCCGCAGCGCGCGGCTCAGAATGGCCGTGGCGCTTAGCCCGTCGGCGTCGTAGTCGCCGAAGACCGCGATGATCTCGTCCAACGC
>Ga0307372_10008107_pt1 | contig 14836 bp, 13 predicted proteins | sample OX1MG_FD_202533 | JGI IMG/M metagenome (GOLD analysis project Ga0307372, IMG submission 202533) | Soil microbial communities from Risofladan, Vaasa, Finland - OX-1 | ecosystem: Environmental > Terrestrial > Soil > Coastal area > Acid sulfate soil | place: Finland: Risofladan, Vaasa | collected... | reverse complement strand
AGGTAGATGAGCGGGTTACCGCCCCGGACTTGCCGGCTCAGGATCGGGAAGTCCGCACGGATCGCTGCGACGTCGAGCGTCATGCCGGCGCTCCGGCATCGGACAGGGCTCCGGCATCGGACAGGGCAGTGAACCGCTCGTAGCCGCTTGCCTCAAGCTCGTCGGCCAGTTCCGGGCCGCCCTCGGCGACGATCTTGCCGCCGACGAAGACGTGCACGAAGTCGGGGCTGACGTACCGCAGGATCCTGGTGTAGTGGGTGATCAGCAGCACCCCGTGATCGGCACCTTCCCGGTAGCGGTTGACCCCCTCCGAGACGATCTTCAGCGCGTCGATGTCCAGCCCGGAGTCGGTCTCGTCCAGGATCGCGATCTTCGGGTTGAGCATCTGAAGCTGCAAGATCTCGTGCCGCTTCTTCTCGCCACCGGAGAAGCCCTCGTTGAGGTTGCGCTGCGCGAAGGCCGGGTCGATGGCGAGCTCGGCCATCGCACCGTTCATCTCCTTGATGAACGAGCGCAACTTCGGTGCCTCGCCGCGCACCGCGGTGACCGCGGTGCGCAGGAAGTTCGAGACCGTGACGCCGGGGACCTCGACCGGGTACTGCATCGCGAGGAACAGCCCGGCACGGGCGCGTGCGTCCACGCTCATCGCGAGCACATCCCGCCCGTCCAGGGTGACCGAGCCGCGGGTGACCTGGTACTTCGGGTGACCAGCGATGGAGTACGCCAGCGTGGACTTGCCCGACCCGTTCGGACCCATGATCGCGTGCGTCTGCCCGGCCGCGACCGTCAGGTTGACTCCGGACAGGATCTCCTCGCTCTCACCCGACTGGGTGGTGATGGCGACGTGCAGGTCGCGGATCTCAAGGGTGGACATCGTCTCTCCTGGTCTCATTCGCTGGACGGCAGCGCGACGAACACCTCGTCGCCGTCGATCCGCACTGGGTAGGTGGCGAGTGGCTTGCTGGCGGGCGGGCCGGTCGGCTTGCCAGTCCGAAGGTCGAAGCAGGAGCCGTGCAGCCAGCATTCGACGGTGTGGTCGTAGATCTCGCCGTCGGCCAGCGAGACGTCCTCGTGGGTGCAGAACTCGTCGAGCGCGAAGACCTCGCCGTCGCTCCGCGCGATCACCAGCGGGATGCCGTTCAACTCGACGGCGAAGGTACCCCGCTCGGGTACGTCGGTGAGCGCGCAAGCCCGCAGGTACTGGTTCGTTTCCGTCATCGCGTGACCTCCGCGGCGGCACCGGCGGCGGCTATCGCGCCGGCCTCGACCATCGCGTCGAGCTCGACCTCGATCGCGGCCGTGATCCGGTCACGGAACTCAGGCACCGCGATCTCGGCGATCAGCTCGCCGAAGAAGCCCCTGATCACCAGGCGCCGCGCTTCGTGGAACGGGATGCCGCGCGCCATCAGGTAGAACAAGTGCTGGTCCTCAAGCCGGCCGCTCGTGCTGGCGTGTCCGGCGCGGGTGACTTCCCCGGTCAGGATCTCCAGGTTGGGCACCGAGTCGACCCTGGTGCCGTCGGTCAGCACGAGGTTCTTGTTGCTCTCGTAGCTGTCCGTTCCCGTCGCCTCCGGCCTGATGATCACATCGCCGATCCAGACCGCGTGCGCGCCGTCGCCCTGCAACGCGCCCTTGTAAGTCACCCTGCTGCGGCAGTTCGGCTCGGCGTGGTCGACCAGCAGCCGGTGCTCCAGATGCTGACCGGCGTCCGCGAAGTACAGCCCGCGCAGTTCGGCATTACCCCCAGGGCCGGCATAACGCACCGACGGCGCCAGCCGCACCACGCCCCCGCCCAGCGTCACCGCCGTATGCGAGATCGTCGAGTCCTTCCCCACCAGCGCATGGTGGTGCGACAGATGCACTGTGTCGCCAGCCCAGTCCTGCACGCTGACAAGACTCAGCGAAGCGCCTTCGTCCACCACGAGCTCGACGTTGTCGGCGTAGGTCGCCGACCCCGAATAGTCCAGCACTACGACTGCGCCTGAGTTGGCGGCGAGATGGATGAGAAGGTGGCCGGCCGCCGCGACGGTCGGATCGTCCCCGCGAACGGAGACGATGGTCGGGCGTGACGCCGTGACGCCAGCAGGGACGGTCAGCGTCGTGGCTTCGACGAATGCGGAATAGGCCCTAGCGCTCACCCGGTCGGACGGCACGAGGGCGGTGCCGAGCCGAGGATCACCGCGTTGCGCGAGCACAACGGCGACCTCGGGCGCGGCATCGACCTCGACCGTTACCTTCCCGCCATCGAGCGGGGAGTCTGCGTGCAGGCCTCGCAGCCGCCGCAGCGGCGTGAACCGCCACTCCTCCTCCCGCCCGGTCGGAACCGGGAAGTCAGCAGGATCGAACGACTCGCGACCATGCAGCCTAGAGACGGGGCCGGCGGATTCGACGGCCCCCTGAAGCCTGCTCACTAACCGACCGCCCCTTCCATCTGCAGCTCGATCAGCCGGTTCAGCTCGAGCGCGTATTCCATCGGCAGCTCACGCGCGATCGGCTCGACGAAACCGCGGACGATCGTGGCCATCGCCTCGTCCTCGGTCATGCCCCGGCTCATCAGGTAGAACAGCTGGTCGTCGGAGATCTTCGACACGGTAGCCTCGTGGCCCATCTCCACGTCGTCCTCGCGGACGTCCACGTAGGGATAGGTATCGGACCGGCTGACCGTGTCCACAAGCAGCGCGTCGCACTTGACCGTGGAACGGGAGTGCTCCGCGCCCTCCCGGACCTGGACCAAGCCTCGGTAGGAGGTGCGGCCGCCGCCCCGCGCGACCGACTTGGAGACGATCGAGGACGAGGTGTGCGGCGCGCAGTGCACCATCTTGGCGCCGGCGTCCTGGTGCTGACCCTCGCCGGCGAAGGCGACCGACAGCGTCTCGCCGCGTGCCTGCTCACCCATCAGGTAGACGGCCGGGTACTTCATCGTCACCTTGGAGCCGATGTTCCCGTCGATCCACTCCATGGTCGCGCCCGCCTGGGCCACGGCGCGCTTGGTCACGAGGTTGTAGACGTTGTTCGACCAGTTCTGGATGGTCGTGTACCGGCAGCGGGCGCCCTTCTTCACGATGATCTCGACCACTGCCGAGTGCAGCGAGTCCGAGGAGTAAATTGGCGCCGTACAGCCCTCGACGTAGTGCACGTAGGCGTCCTCGTCGACGATGATCAGGGTCCGCTCGAACTGGCCCATGTTCTCGGTGTTGATCCGGAAGTAGGCCTGCAGCGGGATTTCCACGTGCACGCCCTTCGGCACGTAGATGAACGACCCGCCGGACCAGACCGCCGTGTTCAGCGCGGCGAACTTGTTGTCCCCGACCGGGATCACCGTGGCGAAGTACTCCCGGAACAGCTCAGGCTGCTCCCGCAGCGCCGTGTCCGTATCGAGGAACAGGACGCCCTTTTCTTCCAGGTCCTCGCGGATCTTGTGGTAAACGACTTCCGACTCATATTGCGCGGCTACGCCGGCGATGAGGCGCTGCTTTTCCGCCTCGGGGATGCCGAGCCTGTCGTAGGTGCTCTTGATGTCGGCGGGCAGGTCGTCCCAGCTCGCCGCCTGCTTCTCGGTGGAGCGCACGAAGTACTTGATGTTCTCGAAGTCGATGCGGGACAGGTCTGAGCCCCAGGTCGGCAGGGGCTTGCGGTGGAACAGTTCCAGGCCGCGCAGGCGCAGCTTGAGCATCCACTCCGGCTCGTTCTTCTTCGCCGAGATGTCACGGACGACCTCTTCGGACAGGCCGCGGCGCGCGGTGGCGCCAGCGATATCCGTATCGGCCCAGCCGAACTTGTAGCGATCCAGGCCCTCAAGCTCTGGGCGGGCTGTAGTGGTCATGCGGACAGACCTCCGACCTCGGTTGCGGTACTGCGGACGGTTGCGGCACTGCGGACGGTTGCGGCACTGCGGACGGTTGCGGCACTGCGGACGGTCGCGGCACTGCGGGCCGTTGCGGCGCTGTCCCGCAGCGATGGGGCGGTGACATGGGTAGTGCAGACGCCGTCGCCGTGGGCGATCGTGGCTAGGCGCTGCACCGGGGTGCCGAGCAGGCGCCCGAACGCCTCGGTCTCGGCCTCGCAGAGTTGTGGGTACTGCGCGGCGACATGGGCCACCGGACAGTGATGCTGGCAGAGTTGCTCGCCCGCGGCTGTCTGGCTGGCCGGCACGACCGTCGCTGAGGCAGCGTAACCGTCGGCCGACAGTGCCCGGGCAAGTGCCCTGACCCGGCCGGCGGGCGGCGCGGCTTCGACCGCGGGGCGGTATCTGCGCTCCAGGTCGGACACCTGACGGCGAGCAAAATCCGTCACCGCCTCCGGTCCCGCTCGCTCGGCCAGGAAGCGCAGCGCACTGGTGGCCAGGTCGTCGTAGGCGTGCTCGAAGGCACTCCGTCCGGCGTCGGTGATGGCGAACAGCTTGGCCGGGCGGCCCCGGCCCCTGTTGCCGTACACCCGCGCCGTCCTGGATTCGACGAGCCCGTCTTCCAGCAGGTGGTCAAGGTGGCGGCGGACCGCCGCCGGGGTCAGGCCGAGGGTACTGCCGAGTGCGGCCGCGGTCACCGGCGCGCTCTCCAGGATCAACCGGGCGATCCGGGCACGCGTGCCCTGATCGCTGGCTACCCGAGTCGCACCTAGCTGTCCCACGTTTTTCACAACACCAGTGTGCCGTAATTACTTCCCGACCCGCAAACCGGGGTCCCGGAAGTCCCGCTCTACTACCGGATCGGCATGCTCTACTACCGGATCAGCACGCTCTGTGCTTAATGTCGGATCAGCAGGTCTTGATGTCGGATCAGCGGGTCTTAGGCCGACGAGGAGCGACGATGGAGAGCGCGGAGCACACCGCACGGCGGATGTGGACGCTGTTCGAGCCGGTGCATGCGGTGACTTACTTCGCGGCCGAGGCGCGGGCGGCCTTCGAGGACGCTGGGCTGCGAGGATTCTGGCGCGGCTACTTCGCCGGGCGGTCCGCTCCGCTTGGCCGGGTCGGCGCGGCCCCGGTCACCGCTGCCTTCTACGGCTTCGCGCCGCCGATGGTGAGCCGGGCGGTGCCAGCGGTCTGGACGATGACCTCCCCCGCGGTCGCCTTGCAGGTACGCGAGGCTGGCGCCGTGTCAGCGCTGCGCCGGATACTCGCCGACCTCGGCGACACGGTCCCCGCCGCGGCGAATCTGCTGGCCAGGGCGGTGGCCGGGCTAGATTGTGCCGGACGGGTGCTGGCCAGCGCGAACGCGGCACTGCCGGTACCGCAGGAACCGCTGGCCAAGCTGTGGCATGCCGCCACCGTTCTGCGTGAGCACCGCGGTGACGGGCACTTCGCCGCGCTGCTGACCCACGACATCGACGGCTGCGAGGCGCTCGCCCTGCGGGCCGGCCTCGACGTGCCGCGCGAGCAGCTTCAGCCGCTGCGCGGCTGGACCGACGAAGCGTGGGACGACGCGGCCGACAGGCTGGCCGCGCGCGGGCTGCTGGACGCCGACGCGGCAGCGACCGCCGCTGGCAGCTCGTGTTACAGCAGTGTCGAGCAGGCCACCGACCTGGCCGCGGCACGGCCGTGGCGGGACGGGACATTCGCGGCCGAAGCAGCCGCCGCGCTGAAGCCGATCGCGGTCGCCTGCGCCGCGGAGCTGCCCTTCCCCAACCCGGTCGGCGTACCGGTACCGGCCAGCTCCGACGGAGCAGGCCGTTGAGTCCGGTCTCCGCGCCGGCCGGGCTGGCCGACCTGATCTCGCTGGCCGACCCCGCCGTGATCGCGGACCCGTACCCGCTGATGGGCCGGCTGCGCGAGGCGTCGCCGTTCACCGAGCTCGACGGCGCCCTCGTGGTCTTCGGGCGGTACCAGGACTGCTCGCGCATCCTGCGCGACCCGCGGGCCAGCAGCGAACGTGAGCGGTCGCGACTCGCGCCGCCGCGACTGCGTGCGGAAGGACCGCGGACCAGGTCGTTCCTGTCACTCGATCCGCCGGACCACACCAGGCTCCGCGGCCTGGTCGCCAAGGCGTTCACGCCCCGGGTCGTGGCCCGGCTCGGCCCGCGAGTCAGCCAGCTCACCGACGAACTGATCTCGGCCGCCGCTGACCGAGGCGGAGACGAGTTCGAGCTGGTCAGCCAGCTTGCCTACCCGCTGCCGGTGCGGATCATCTCCGAACTGCTCGGCGTTCCGCCCGGCGATCACTCCAGGTTCGCGGCCTGGTCGGCGCGGCTGGCCCATTCGGTGCAGCCGAGCTTCGGCGCCGTGGACACCGCCGAACTCGCCGCCGCCGAACAGGCCGCGCTCGAGTTCGGCGACTACTTCACCGAGCTGATCGCCGTGCGCCGCGCGGAGCCAGGCGACGACCTGCTGACCATGCTGATCAGGGCGGAGGACTCTGGTCAGCGGCTGACCGTGGACGAGCTGATCGCCACCTGCGTCCTGCTGCTGGTAGCCGGCCACGAGACGACCGTGGGGCTGATTTCCAACGCGATGCTCGCGTTGCTGCGCGATCCCGCGCAGCTAGCCGCCCTGTGTGCCGATCCGCACCTCGCGGCCGGCGCGGTGCAGGAGACCCTGCGCTACGACCCTCCGGTCCAGCTGACCGGCAGGGTCGCCCGCGGCGGCATGACGTTCGGCCAGGTCACCCCGCCGGACGGCGCCGTGCTGCTGCTGCTGCTCGCCGCGACCGGCCGCGACCGGTCGGTCTTCGCCGACCCTGACGTCTTCGACATCAGGCGCGGCGCCAAGGAGCACCTGGCGTTCGCCGCCGGGCCGCACTTCTGCCTGGGTGCTCCGCTGGCCAGGCTGGAAGCCACGATCGCACTGCGGGCGATCGCGGCCAGGATGACCGGCCTGGAACTCGACGAGCAGGCCCTGGCCTATAAGTCGAACTTTAATTTGCGCGGGCCTGAGCGGATGGTGGTGCGCTGCACCGATATCCGGGCGCAGTACCACTAACGTCCCTATTGGTGGGCATTAAGCTGCTGTCGTGATGTCCTCGCCTGGTGCCCCAGAACCCGACCGTAACCTCGCGCTGGAACTGGTGCGCGCCACCGAGTCAGCGGCACTCGCCGCGGCCGACTGGGTCGGCCGAGGCGAGAAAGAACCCGCCGATCAGGCCGCCGTAGACGGGATGCGCTCGATGCTGAGCACCGTGTCCATGCGCGGCACCGTCGTCATCGGCGAGGGCGAGAAGGACGAGGCGCCGATGCTCTACAACGGCGAGGAAGTCGGCTCAGGCGCGGGACCGGCCGTGGACGTCGCCGTCGATCCGCTGGAAGGCACCGAGCTCACCGCACTCGGCTTGCCGAACGCGGTCTCTGTGATCGCCGTCGCCGAGCGCGGGTCAATGTTCGCGCCGGTCAAGGCGTTCTACATGGAGAAGATCGTGACCGGTCGCGCGGCCGCGGCCGCGATCAGCCTGCTTGCCTCGCCCGCCGAGAATGTCCGGAAGGTCGCCGAGGCGCTGGGCAAGCGGCCGGCGGACGTCACGGTCGTGGTACTGAACCGGGAGCGCAACGCCCAGCTCGTCGCCGAACTCCGCGCGGCCGGCGCGAAGGTGAGCCTGATCCCGCACGGCGACACGGCACCCGCGATCGCTACCGCGCTGCGCCGCTGCAAGGAGCCGGTGGACCTGGTGATGGGGATCGGCGGTTCCACCGAGGGGATCATCGCCGCCGCTGCCGTGAAATGCCTCGGCGGCGCGATCCAGGTCCGGCTGTGGCCGAGGGACGCGGCTGACCGTGAGCGCCTGGCCGCGCTGCGCTATCCGCTCGATCGGGTACTCGGCACCGACGACCTGGTCGCCGGAGACGACGTCTTCGTGGCGGTCACCGGGGTCACCTCGGGAGCGCTGCTGCAAGGAGTCAGGGAATTCCCCGGCGGCTTCGAGTCTGACTCGCTGGTCATACGATCGCGGTCAGGTACCGTCAGGCACATCGAGAGCGACCACACGGTCCACAAGCCGGAGCACGGCGCCGGGTGACCGGGCCGCACCCGCATCGCTGTGGCAGCCTCAGCCGAGGAAACCGCGGAGCAGTGCGCCAGTGCCGGCCAGGTGCTCGGCCACCGCCGAGCGCGCGCCGTCGGGATCGCCCGCCAGGATCGCGGCGACGATCGCCGCGTGCTGTGCGTTGCCGTGCGTGATGTTGAGCTTCAGCACCGGAATGGCGTTGAGCAGGTCGTTCAGCCGCATCCTGGCGTCGGCGCAGGCGGTGGCGAGCAGGCTTGAGCCGGTGAGCTCGGCGATCGACAGGTGGAACAAGGTGTCGAGCCGCCGGTACTCCTCCGTGCCCGCCTCGTTGACCTCGGCCAGCCGAGCCAGCAGCACCTCCCGCTGCGGGACCGGCTGGCCGGGCTGCGGACCGGGCTGCGGACCGGGGCTCTCGGATGCCCCGAGCTGCTGGGCAAGCATGTCGGCCGCACCGGTCTCCACCGCGAACCTGAAAGTCAGGGCATCGGTCAGCTTCTGGCCATGTTCGGTCGCCAGCCTGCGCAGCTCGCCGACGCTCGGGGCCGGGCGGGTGTAGGTGATGAATGTGCCGCCGAGCCTGCCGCGGCGGGATTCGACGTACCCGGCCTGCTGCAGCTCGTGGATCGCTTCCCGCAGGGTCAGCCGGCTGATCCCGAGCTGAGCGGCCAGCTCACGCTCGGCGGGGAACCGGTCACCCGGGCCGACCAGGCCGAGCTTGATCACGGTGAGCAGGCGTTCGACGGTCTCTTCGAATGCGTTGCCCTGACGCACCGGGCGGAGCACGCCGCTCAGATCGACGCCGACCGTCACCAGTGTATCGCCTCCCGCTTCGCGCATGCCAAGTCCGACACGCGGGCCTCCCCTTACCCGCGTGCCGGAGCCTATGGGGCTTTTTGATCTTTCTGACCGGAAGCCTTGACTTCTGAGCCAGCAAGACCATCAATGGTCTGATATTGAACCATTAAATTGCCGCCACCGCTAGACCCCAGATCCGCCGCGGCGGCGCATCGATCCGCCAGACCCATGGCCGAAGACCCCAGGGAGCACGTCGTGTCGGTCAACGAACAAGCGTCCGCGCAGGCGGCCCTCAGCGATGAGGAGACGCTGCACAGACTTGGTTACGCGCAGGAACTCCGCAGGCGGATGTCGGGCTTCTCGAACTTCGCCGTCTCCTTCACGATCATCTCGATCCTGTCCGGCTGCCTGACCCTGTATGGGTACGGCATGGCGACTGGCGGTCCCGCGGTGATCGTCTGGGGCTGGCCGTTCGTCGGGGTCATGACGCTCTTCGTCGGCCTGGCGATGGCCGAAGTCTGCTCCAGTTACCCCACGGCGGGCGGCCTGTACTACTGGTCGGCCAAGCTGGCCAGGAAGAACGGGCCGGCCTGGTCCTGGTTCACCGGCTGGTTCAACTTCCTCGGCCAGGTCGCCGTCACGGCCGGCATCGACTTCGGCGCGGCGTTCTTCATCAACGCCTTCCTGGCGCTCCAGTGGAACGTGTCCACGAAGCCGTGGGTCACGATCGTCATCTACGGCTGTGTCCTGCTGGTGCACGGCCTGCTCAACCAGTTCGGCATTCGGCTCGTGGCGTTGCTGAACGACATCAGCGTCTGGTGGCACATCCTCGGCGTGCTCATCATCGTCGCGGTGCTGGCGCTCGCGCCGGCGCATCACCAGTCAGCAGGTTTCGTGTTCGGCCACTTCGTCAACGACACCGGGCTCTTCCCCCGCAGCCACGGATTCAGTCTCGGCACCTTGTACATCGTGGCGATCGGCCTGCTGCTCGCCCAGTACACCTTCACCGGCTACGACGCTTCGGCGCACATGACCGAAGAAACCCACCAGGCCTCGACGGCGGGGCCGCGCGGCATCGTGATGTCGATTGTCGTCTCGCTGTTCGCGGGCTGGATCCTGCTGATCGGCATCACCTTCGCGATCCAGAACTACGAGCCTGAGCACCTGTCGGCGACCGGCGTACCGCCTGCCCAGATCTTCATCGACGCGGTGGGCAGCACCGGAGGCAAGCTGCTGCTGCTGATCGCGATCGGTGCCCAGCTCTTCTGCGGCATGTCCTCGGTCACGGCGAACTCGCGGATGATCTACGCGTTCTCCCGCGACGGCGCGCTGCCTGGCTCGCGGATCTGGCACAAGGTCAACCACCGGACCAGGACGCCGACCAACGCGATCTGGCTCGCCGCCAGCTTCGCGTTCGTGCTCGGCCTGCCCTACCTGAAGAACTACACGGCCTACGCGGCGGTGACCTCGATCGCGGTCATCGGACTGTACATCGCGTACGTACTGCCCACGTTCCTGCGGCTGCGCCAGGGCAAGAGCTTCCAGCGCGGACCGTGGCACCTGGGCCGATGGAGCTATGTGGTTGGCTGGGTCGCGGTCGTCTGGGTGGCCATCATCACGATCTTGTTCATGCTGCCGCAGGCAGCCCCGATCAACGCGCTGACCTTCAACTACGCGGTCGTCGCCGTGGCGGTAGTGCTCGGCTTCGCCGGGATCTACTGGCTGGTCTCGGCGAAGAACTGGTTCACCGGGCCGAAGGTACAGGGCACCGCCGAGGAATTGGCCGCGATCGAGCACGAGCTCGAGGCCTGACCAGGCCAGCGCGGACGACCCACGACTGAGATAGGACGGTTGATGACCGGGAGTGACGGTCCCAGGCCGGGAATGCTGAGCATGGCCGAGCTGCGGGCAGCGGCCGGCGCGGGCGAGATCGACACGGTGATCCTCGCCTGTACCGACATGCAGGGCCGGCTGGCTGGCAAACGCCTGTCGGCGGAGTACTTCCTCGACGAGGTGGCCGCGCACGGCGCGGAGGGCTGCGACTACCTGCTCGCGGTGGACGTGGAGATGAACACCGTCGACGGGTACGCGATGTCCTCCTGGGAGCGCGGCTACGGCGACTTCGTGCTCGCACCCGACCTGACCACCCTGCGCCGCGTGCCGTGGCTCCCGGCCACCGTCCTGCTCCTCGCCGACCTCACCTGGTCCGACGGCACCCCGGTCGTTGCCTCGCCGCGCCAGATCCTGCAGGCGCAGGCCGCTCGGCTGGCCGAGCGCGGCTGGGTCGCGCTGGCCGGCACCGAACTGGAGTTCATCGTCTACCGTGACAGCTACGAGCAGGCGGCCGGGAAGGCGTACACGAACCTGGTTCCTGCCAACCAGTACAACGTCGACTACTCGATACTCGGCACCTCGCGGATCGACCCGCTGCTGCGGCGGATCACAAATGGCATGTCCGGGGCCGGCCTGTACGTCGAGTCGGCCAAGGGCGAGTGCAACCTCGGCCAGCACGAGATCGCGTTCCGCTACGCCGACGCGGTCACCACCTGCGACAACCATTCGATCTACAAGACCGGGGCCAAGGAGATCGCTGCGCAGGAGGGGATGTCACTGACGTTCATGGCCAAGCCGAACCTGCGCGAGGGCAACTCCTGCCACATCCACCTGTCGCTCCGCGCGCAGGACCAGGCTCCTGGCCCCGGCAGACGACCCGGCACGCAGGGCGAACCCGTCCTGGCCGGCGACGGGCACCATGGCCTGTCCAGGCTCGGCGAGCATTTCCTGGCCGGCCAGCTCGCCGCGATGCGGGAACTGACCTTGCTTTACGCGCCGAACATCAATTCCTACAAGCGGTTCGTGCCCGGCAGCTTCGCTCCGACAGCGGTCCGGTGGGGCGTCGACAACCGGACCTGCGCTCTGCGGCTGGTCGGCCGCGGTCACTCGCTGCGGGTGGAGAACCGGACCCCGGGCGGCGACGTGAACCCCTACCTCGCGATCGCCGGCATGATCGCCGCCGGGCTGCACGGCATCGACAACGAGCTGTCACTGCGGGACGCCTTCGCGGGGAACGCTTACGCCGACGACGGGCCGAAGGTACCGCACACCCTCCGCGACGCCCTGGACCTGTGGGAACGCAGTTCGCTGGCCCAGCATGCGTTCGGCGCCGAGGTCGTGAGCCACTACGCGAACTACGCGCGGGTCGAGCTCGCCGCGTTCGACGCGGCGGTCACCGACTGGGAACTGCGCCGCGGCTTCGAGCGGTTGTAACGCACGTCGGGCACGTTTACGCCACAGCACAGGATCGAGGGGTTCCGTAATGCAGCGCTTGCAGGACCGGGTCGCCGTCATCACGGGCGCTGGCAGCGGTATCGGATTGGCCAGCGCCAGGCGGATGGCCGCCGAGGGAGCCAGGGTGGTCGCCGTCGACATCGACGAGACCGCGGGCAAGGCGGCGGCGGCCGAGACCGGCGGCCGGTTCGTCAAGGCGGACGTCTCAAGCGAGGACGACGTCAGCGGGCTGTTCGATTCACTCGCCGCCGAGTTCGGCCGGATCGATATCGCGTTCAACAATGCCGGGATCTCACCGCCGGAGGACGACTCGATCCTGACCACCGGAATCGACACCTGGCGCCGGGTCCAGGAGACCAACCTGACCTCGGTCTACCTGTGCTGCAAGTACGTCATCCCGCACATGCGGCGCCAGGGCAAGGGCTCGATCATCAACACCGCCTCGTTCGTCGCCGTGCTCGGCGCGGCCACCTCACAGGTCTCTTACACCGCGTCCAAGGGCGGCGTGCTGGCGATGAGCAGGGAGCTCGGCGTCCAGTTCGCCCGCGAGGGCATCAGGGTCAACGCGCTGTGCCCTGGGCCGGTGAATACCCCGCTGCTGGCCGAACTGTTCGCCAAGGACCCCGAGCGGGCGGCGCGCCGGCTGGTGCACGTGCCGGTCGGCCGGTTCGCGGAGCCCGAGGAGATCGCCGCCGCGGTGGCGTTCCTGGCCAGCGACGACGCCTCGTTCATCACGGCCTCGCAGTTCATGGTGGACGGCGGGATCGCGGGCGCGTACGTGACGCCGCTATGAGCGCTCCGGTGATCGGGATCAGCACCTACTGCGAACAGGCCCGCTGGGGCGCCTGGGACCAGCGGGTCAGCCTGATCTCGCAGAACTACGTCGACCAGGTAGTCGCGGCCGGCGGCGTGCCGGTACTGCTGCCGCCGGTGGCCGGGATCGAGGCCGCGCTCGGCCGGCTCGACGGGCTGGTCATTACCGGCGGCCCCGACATCGAGCCGGCCCGTTACGGCGCTGAGCCAGGGCCGCGGACCACGGTCCTGCGGCCGGAGCGGGACGCGGCCGAGGCAGCGCTCTTCCGCGGCGCGCGCGACGCCGGCCTGCCGGTCCTTGGCATCTGCCGGGGCATGCAGCTGATCAACGTCGAACTCGGCGGCAGCCTGACCCAGCACCTCCCTGACGTCGTCGGACACGAGGGGCACTCCCCCACACCGGGCGCGATGGCCGAGCACAAGGTGACAGTCGGTCCGGCCACCCGGCTCGCCGGGATACTCGGCGACGGCACCAGAACCGTGCCGACTCACCACCACCAGGGAGTGCGGCGGCTCGGCACCGGGCTGGTCGCCACCGCCTGGGCGGAGGACGGCACGGTCGAGGCGGTCGAACTGGACGGCCCGGCCGAACTGGGCGGCACGGGCGGGGCCGCCTGGTTCATGGTGGCGGTGCAGTGGCATCCGGAGGCCGGAGACGATCCGAGCCTGTTCCTCGCCCTGGCCGCGGCGGCGCGGGCGCACGCTGTCGGCTAGGCCCACTTTGAGTCGATTAGTTCTCTAAGATCGGAGCTAATCGGCTACAAGGAGGACATCGGTGTCTGCTGCGGACGAGAGCAAGCCAGAAACGAACGGCAGCCAAGCGGCGGAGCCGGCCGACGACCTGGTGACGACCAGGCACTCGATCACCATCGACGGCACCGAGTTCGGCTACACGGTCACCTGCGGCCGGATCGTACTGCGTACCGAAGAACACACCGACGACAAGTTCGACGGGACCCCGGTCAAGGCCGAGATCTTCGTCACCGCCTACACGCTGGACGAGCCCGGTGCGATCAGCCGGCCGGTGACGTTCGCGTTCAACGGCGGTCCGGGCTCCTCCAGCATCTGGCTGCACCTCGGCCTGCTCGGACCGCGCCGGGTGCTGATGGGCGACGCCGGAGCGCTGGCACCGCCGCCATACGGGATCGGCGACAACCCGCGGACGCTGCTGCGCCACAGCGACCTGGTGTTCATCGACCCGGTCTCGACCGGTTTCTCCCGTGCGGCCAAGGGCGGCAAGCCCAAGGACTTCCATGGCTTCGGCGCTGACATCGAGTCGGTCGGCGAGGTGATCAGGCTATGGACCACCAGGAACGGCCGCTGGATGTCACCGAAGTACCTGTGCGGCGAGTCGTACGGTACGACCAGGGCGGCGGCACTGGCCAGGCACCTGCAAGAGCGGTACGGGCTGTACCTGAACGGCCTGATCCTGCTCTCCACCTTCCTGGACGGCGGCTCGGCCGACTTCACCCCGGGAAACGACCTGCCGTACGTGCTGTACCTGCCGACCTACGCGGCGGTCGCGCACTACCACGGCAAGCTCGGTGACCGGCCGCTCGCGGACGTGCTGGCCGACGCGCGGGACTACGCCAGCACCGACTACCCGCGGGTCCTCGCGCTCGGCTCCCGGCTGACCGCGCAGGAACGGGCCGCGGCGGTCAGCAAGGTGGCGTCGCTGACCGGCCTGTCGCCGGAGTACGTGGACCAGGTAAACCTGCGGCCCGAGCACATCAGGTTCCTCACCGAACTGCTGCGCGACCAGCGCAAGACCGTCGGCAGGATCGACGGGCGGTTCACCGGCTGGGACACCGACTACGGCAGGGAGCAGTGGAGCACCGACCCGTCCATCGACGCCATCATGGGCCCGTACTCGGCCGCGCTGAACCATTACGTGCGCGCCGAGCTCGGCTATACCAGCGACCTGCCGTACGAGGTGCTGACCACGCGGGTGCATCCCTGGTCGTACAAGGAATTCGAGGCACAGCACCTGCACGTGCTCGACAAACTGGCCG
>Ga0307372_10008104_pt1 | contig 14845 bp, 17 predicted proteins | sample OX1MG_FD_202533 | JGI IMG/M metagenome (GOLD analysis project Ga0307372, IMG submission 202533) | Soil microbial communities from Risofladan, Vaasa, Finland - OX-1 | ecosystem: Environmental > Terrestrial > Soil > Coastal area > Acid sulfate soil | place: Finland: Risofladan, Vaasa | collected... | reverse complement strand
AGGTTCGCGCCTACGACTTTGGCGAGGGCGGCTATTCGGCGATGGAGACCGCCATCCGTGACCTGCTCGGGGCGAGCGGGGTTGCCCAAATTTCGGCGCGGACCGACGTGCCGAATTTGACGCCGATCCAAAAGCTCTCCCCGGAGAGCTATCTCGGCTACCAGCAGATCGCCTATGACGTCGGCACCCACGTGATCGATGACCGTCCTGTCGACTATCACGCACCCCTTGTCGTGCCCGCCGACACGTTCGCCTTCGATGGCGTCTGGACCGACCACAGCCAGGAGGCCACCGCGGGGGCGGGAGCGCAGATCGATCTGCACTTCACCGCCAACGACGTGTACCTGGTCATCGGGGGTCAGGGGACCGTGAGCGTCGCGCTCGGGGGTCGCCACCTCACGACGGTTAGGGTGCGCGGGATCCCGCGGCTCTACAAGCTACTGGTCGGAACGCAACTCCAGGTAGGTCAGCTCGCGCTCGCGTGTTCGCCAGGGGTTCAGGCGTACGACTTCACCTTCGGGTGATCGTGCTGCCGGCCGAGACGGTCCCGGGCGAGAGCTAAGAGCCAGATGCCCACCGGCCCTGAAGGGGCCGGACTCCCCCCGAGATCGTCCTGGGAATTGACGTTCGTGGCGTCTTCGTCGACCGTGATTCGTCGATCGTTGCGTCTGACGGCCAACGACTCGAGAAACCATCGGCAATCGACTGTCGCGGCGCCAAGAGCGCGATGCGCGTGGGCCCTCAACGAGGGCCTCATGCTGCCCGGGGGATCGGACGCCGGCGTGGATTCCGGGGATAGTTGCAGCGTGCCTCTGGAGACCTCGGCAAGGCCTATCCCCAACAGGGCCAGCTCGGCGCGGAGGCGCTCGTGCGCCCCGCCGGCAGGCGGGGCGCACTTAGCAGAACCCGGTCAGGTATGACGGCGCGGGGCGGCGATGCCTCGGCGGGAGGCAAGCGGCCTATGCGATCGGGCCCCTGGATTCGCTACGCGGTTGGGCTTGTGGTCGCGGGACTGCTCGTCTATGCGGTCGTCGTCGCAAGCGGCGGGTTGGAGCAGGCGATCGACCAGCTCGGCCATGCGTCGCTCGGGTTGCTGCCGCTCGCACTGGCGCTGGAGATGTGCAGCTTCGCGCTTATCGGCGTGATGTTGCGCATGCTTCGCGGCGCGCACCGCACGCTGCGCTGGGGGACGACGGTCCGCGTGGGGCTGGTGCTCTGGGGGCTGGGCGGTCTGCTACCGGCATCACCCGCAGAGGGCATCGCAATGGCCGCCGCGGAGTTGCGCCGCCGGGGCGTTTCCCGGGGGGAGTCGATCGCGATGTTCGCGGTTGCGGGCTGGTTCCAGCTGTGGGCGCTTGCCATGACCGCCGCCGCGGCCGCTGCCGTGGTCAGCATCGCGGGCCATACCAAGGGGGGCGATGCCGGCAGTCTGGCCATCTCCGCGGTGGTCCTTGCGGCGGTGACCCTGGCCGCGATTGCTCTCGCGCGACGGCCCGCCATCGGGGGCCACCTCTGGGCTGCAACCTGGTGGCTTCCCCGCCACCGTGGCCGGACCCGCGCCGAACTGCGGGCGGCGGGTGTTGACGCGCATGGGCGGCTGTCCCGCCTGCTCGGTGACACGGGCCGTCGGCTGCGGCTCGGTGTGGTGGCGGTCGGCATCTGGATGACCGACGCGGCCTGCCTGTGGACCGCCCGTCATGCGGTGCATGTGCACATCCATTTCAGCACCGTCCTGCTCGCCTACGTCATCGGCATCCTGGCCTCCTGGGTACCACTGTTGCCTGGTGGGATCGGTGCGGTCGAGGCCGCGGTTCCCGCGGTGCTACACCACTTCGGGGTCCCACTGATGGTCGGCCTGGCCGGCACGCTGCTGTGGCGCGGGTTCTCACTGTTCTTGCCTGCCCTCGGAGGTGTGCTCGCCTATCTGAGCCTGCGGTACGAGCACCCGTCGTCGCGCGACGGGTTGCGGGAACCCGTGGCCCCGGGCTGACGCTGGCGCGAGCCATCGGGAACGGCGGCGATCTGCACACTGATGCGGTGCTCGCCCTGCGGCGTCGCCGTGTCCAGACGAGACGGGATGGACGCACCCGCGCCATTCCACGAGAGGCGGCCTACCAGGTGGAGTACTCCGGACGGGCTGTCGCGCAACGCACCGCCTCATCGCGTCCGGCCGTTTCGGCTCAGGGCCTGGCCTGGACGAACGTCGCTCGCCCAAGCGGATGTTGTACTCGATCGCACCCGGTGCCGGATCACGAGCCGACGAGCGGATTCGAACCGCCGACCCCTTCATTGCGAGGACGCCGCGCCGTTTGCGGTTGGTTGCGGTCCGTGGCGCGGAGCGCCCAGGACAAGCCAATTTCGGCCATTCGGCCGCGAATTGCTTTACGGCTGGTCCAGGGTATTGTGTTGCCGCTCTGTTGCCGCTGACCGCCAGGCCGGGGCGTCCCGCCGCCGGTCTACATGTTCGTGGTCGGAAGCACGAGCGCGGCCTCGGGCGTCGCGACACGGAAGCTGAAGCTCTCTTCGATGTAGAGGTAGACGTGCGATTCGTCGCTTCGCTCGTAGCCGACGGAGAGATCTTGTCCCGACTCGAACCGGAAGTCCTCCCCGCGGAGACTGAGCACGACGGCTCCATCGACGCCGGGCACTCGAACGATCGGGCCACGGAGGATGCGGCTGAGGTGCTCGAATATGGGGTAGCCGCCGTGCTCGGTCGTCTCGACGACCCTCGTGTAGATCGCTGGCGACAGCGCGATCCCATATGGGCCCGCAATTCCGGCGCGAAGTAACGCCTCCGCGGCCATCGCCACCTGCGCGGGGTAGCGCTCACATTCGCCCCCGAGTGGGATTGGGGTGTGCGTCGAGGCCTGGGCGATCCCGATCACGCCCGCTGGCTCCGAGCCCGCGAAGATGGCGGTGTTCTCCGCCAAGGCCATGCGCCGCGCGGCCTCGTCGAGGTCGGCCAGACCGATGTCGACCGCCCCACGCTCGACATCGGCGAGCTCGGCGCGCGCGACACGGAAGGCTGCCCGCAGTTCGATGAGCGGCAGCACTCGGCGCTGAACGACCGTGACCCCCGCAGTCGGATCCGCGGCCAGCGGCATGGTTCGCCCGAGGTTGGTCGCGGAGTAATCCCAGCCGTGAGGGCCCGAGAAGTCGATCAGTCTCCGGGCGCCGAGAGCGGGTAGCAGGTGGTCGGTCGCCTCGCGGTCGATGAGGGACCAAGACGCTTCTGTGATCGGGGCGAGCGAGCGGAGCAGGTGGTTCACGAGACGCGCTCCTTGAGACTGCCGATGCCGAGCGACCCGGAGCCGACCGGCGATCGATCGGGACCGCTGGCTGCGCCGTCCGAGGCTCCGCCGTCTGCCGCGGCCTCGGCGGCCTCGCCGTGCGCCACGATGTCGCCGCCCTGAAACAGGATTCCCTGCGCGATCTCCCGCCAAACTGGCGTCTTGCGCAAAAGGAACTCCAGATCCATGCAGAAGTGCTTGAACTCCTCGCCCTGCGCGTCACGCATAATCGCGCGCGCCTCGTCGTTGGGCTCGACCGCGAGTCGCTGCTCGTACCAGCCGATCGCCTCGGCCTCCTCGGTCAGCGACGCACTCAGCCGCGCGAACGTCCGAGTCTCCGCGGGGAGCTCGGCTGGTGGCTCGTGGTACTGATCGACACCCATATTTTGTGCTCCTGTGGACATGACAGCGCTGCCTTGTGAGTCTACTGCGGCCGCCACGGGAGAGTCTTGCCGGACCCGTCGGCCACGGGTCCACCGTGCGCGGGGGCTCGCCCGGCGGTGAAGCCGGAACGCAGCCGATGTCCGGGCTTCTCTCAAGCCGACGCCATGACTTGAACCGCGAACCCGTTCATGACGAGGACGCCGCGGCGTTTGTGGATGGTTGCGGTCCGTGGCGCTGAGTGTCTAGGACAATCCAATTTCGGCCGTTCGGCCCGCCGGCGCTTTGCAGTTGGTGCGGGGTGGTGTGTTGCCACCCCGTTGCCACCTCGGGGCGGTGTTGGACCGCGGCCGTACGTTGACACGACTCGCCACATGGCACAGACAACGTCGACGCGGTCACGAGATCACCGCGCGCCCTGGCGGCGTGCCGATCCACGGGGCCTTGCGCTTTGTCGATGTTGATCTTCCGATCCATTGCACGCTCAAGTTCGACGGAGTCGTCCTCGGCTACCCCAAGCGCCTCGCAGCCCGGATCAACGTTCGCGGGCCGGTGACAGATGCCGGTGCGCGCGTGATGGCGGAGTATCTGGCCGACCGTCTGACTGCAGGCTGATCGAGGACCTGATAACCCCTGGTGAACGGGTCGGCTGAGCGGGGCGCCGAGACCCTTCGTCGGTTTTCCACTAGCCCCAGCACCTATTGAATGCCGCCGGTAGCGATCGCCGTCGCGTCGGTGATGCACGGCGTCCCGACGCTGTCGGGTACCCTGCGGATCATGCTTTCCAACGACCTCGCCCCAGCGGACCGTCTCTTTGTCGAGCGGCATACGGTTGCAGCGCATCGCGCTTCAGTGCACGTGTCCCGGCAGGCCACCCGGGCGGAGCAACTGTTCGAGGAGGGAGACTGGGAAGGGGCCGCTCAAGTGATGGAGCACGCTCAAGACTATGAGGCGGAAGCCGGTGACATCCCCGCACCCCCGCTGACCCTCCCGGTACGCCGTTCCCTTGGGGACTTCGCGCACGACATCGGCGAGAAACCCGGTGAGGCCGGCTGACGTGGCCATCGTCGAATCGATTCGCGGAATCTCATGACCGATGGCTTCGACATCATCGTGATCGGATCCGGCTCCGGCGGGCGGGCGGTGGCCGGGCGCCTGGCGGACGCCGGACGCCGCGTTGCGATGGTGGAGTCCGGCCTGGTCGGAGGCGAGTGCCCGTACTGGGCGTGCATGCCTGCCAAGACGCTGCTCCGGCCGGGCGAGGTGGTCGCCCAGGCCCGCCGTGTCCCCGGCGTCGCGGCGGCGATCCGCGACTGGGACCAGGTCGTCGCCTTCCGCGACGACGTGACCGCGGGCTTCGACGATGCCGAGAAGGTCGCGCGCTACACCGCGCGCGGCGTAACGATCCTCCGCGGGCATGGGCGACTGGATGGGCCGGGCCGCGTGATCGTGGAGGGGACCGTCCACCTCTGCGACGGAGTGGTCATCGCGACCGGATCGGCTCCCGTCATGCCGGAGATCGCTGGCCTCGACACGGTCGATCCCTGGACCAACCGCGAGGCGATGGAGATTCGGCGTGTGCCGGTGAGTGCCGCCGTGCTCGGCGCAGGCCCGGTCGGCGTCGAGATCGGCCAGATGCTGTCGCGCTACGGCTGTCGCGTGACGCTGATCGGGTCGGCAGACCGGCTGCTCGACCACGAGGAGCCCGCCGTCGGCGAGCTGCTCGGTCGCGCCCTCGCTGACGAGGGGATCGAGCTGCTGCTCGGAGCCACGGTGACGGCCGCGCAGCGGATGGGCACGTCCACCCGGGTGACCGTCGAAGGGGGCGGGCACCGGGAGGTGGAGCGGCTCGTGGTCGCCACCGGGAGGCGCCCCCGCATGGACGACCTCGGCCTCGACACCGTCGGCATCGAGCCGGGCGACTCGGGGCTCGAGGTCGACGATTGCTGCCGGGCGGCCGAGGGCGTGTGGGCCGTCGGCGACGTGACCGGCGAGGGGGCCTTCACCCACGTGGCCGCCTACCAGGGGCGCATCGTCTGCGCGGACATCCTCGGGCAGGTCGTGCGGGCCGACTACCGGGCGGTGCCCCGGTCGGTCTTTAGCGATCCCGAGGTCGCCGCGGTCGGGATGACTGCGGCCCGGGCCCGCGAGGCCGGCATCGACACGGTGGCCGCCGCGGTTCCGCTCGGGGCGGTGGAGCGCAGCCGCACCTACGGCCGGGCCGTCGTCGGCTGCGCAGGGGTACTGGCGGACACGCGCGAACGCACGCTGGTCGGCGCGTACGCGGTCGGGCCGCTCGCCACGGAGTGGATCCACATGGCGGTGCTGGCCGTGCGCGCCCGCGTGCCCGTAGACGTCCTTGCGGACACGATCGCCCAGTTCCCGACCTTCTCGGAGGCGTTCGTGACGGCGGTGCGTGAGCTGGGCATGTGAGCCCTCGGGGCGCCGTCCCCGATCCCGGGTTCGCCCGCCCCCCCCGTGGGTAGGCGGGTGGCGTGCCGGGATCCCCGTCAACAGTCCACCCGCGCCCTACGCCGCGGGGCACCGCCGACGAGCGCCACGTCGCGCGGCGTGCCTTAAGAAGGTCGTTCACAATGACCTCAGGCGTCGCCAGCACAGGATCGCGCAGGCGAGCGTCAGGAACGCGGTGTGGATCGCGGGGTCGCGTTCGTAGCGGATCCGTAGCCGCCGCAAGTTGTGCAGGTGCGCAAAGCCGCGCTCGACCACCCAGCGCTGTGTCCCGAGTCCCGAGCCGTGCGGTACCCCTCGGCGGCCGATAACAGGGGTGATGCCACGGGCCCGCAGCAGGCGGCGGTACGTATCGTGGTCGTATCCGCGGTCGGCGAGTACTCGGTCGGGCTGTTGCCTGGGCCGGCCTCGCTTCCCTTTGACCGGCCGGGCGTGAAGCTGTTCGAGCAGTGGAATCAGCTGTGTGACCTCGTTGCGGTTGCCGGCCGTGAGCGCGACGGCAAGCGGGATGCCCGTCGCGTCGACCAGCAGATGATGCTTGGAGCCCATGCGGGCGCGATCAACCGGGGATGGCCCGGTTAAGGAGCCCCCAAAAGCGCGCGGATATGGGAACCGTCGACGCTCGCGCGCGACCAGTCGATCGCACCGGCGGCGCCGGTCTTGACCAGAAGGCGCTGATGCAGGGCGTCCCAGACGCCGGCGGCCTGCCAGTCGCGCAGCCTCCGCCAGCACGTGACCCCCGACCCGTAGCCGTACTCTTGGGGTAGGTCTTCCCAGGCGATCCCGGTGTGCAAGACATGCAGGATTCCACTGAGCACCAACCGATCGGGGATGGCCTTGCGACCCGGGTAGCGACGGCGTCGCTGGCGCACCGGAATCAGCGGCTCGATCTCGGCCCACAGCGCGTCATCGATCTCGAATCTCGATGGCACCTCCATGACCTCCGATTGTCGCCGACATCGCCGACGGATTCGAGGTCAGGGGACGAAGACCTTCATTGTGAAAGGCCTTCTAAGTCCTGGGCATTCCAGGCGTCGTCGAGCGTCTGCATCAACTCCATGTTGGTCTGCGTGGTCATCTCACGCGTCCTTTCAGACGGGCCGTGGCTGCGCAGTGGGAGTTGGCGACTCGCCCGGCCCAGCAGGTGTGCGTTCTGGCTTACTGCTGGATCGGGCAATTGTCGAGGCTGCTCCTTTTCGTGTCCGAAGCCTGGCCGGTGCCCGGGAGCCGTACTTGGTTGAATTTCGTGCAGGTGCCTCGCAGCGCAGCCAGCCCACTGCGTCTGGAAGGACGCGCTCAGACGTCGCCGCGACGCAATCGCTGTACACGCTAGGACGGGCGCTCGGAACCGTTCGCGCCGCGCCCTGCCCGCACCTCGGCGGTCAGCAGTTCCATCTGATGACGGAGTTCGCGCACTTCCTCCGCGACTGGGTCCGTGGTCGTCGCCGCCAACCGTCGCCGCGCCGCCTCGAGAAATGCGCTCGTGATCGCGGCGGTCGAGACGGTAATGAAACCGAGCCCGACCACCATTACGAACGCGGCGATGACGCGGCCGAGCGCCGAGGCGGGTACGACATCCCCATAGCCGACGGTAGTCGTGGTCTGGACGGCCCACCACAGGCCGAGCCAGATGTTCGGGAAGCTGTGTGGGTCGGTGAGCCGCATCAGTAGTCCCGCGATGACCGTGACCACGAGCGTGACCGCCGCCGCACCCATCCACGCCCCGCGAAGGGGCCTGCGGGTAATGCGCTCAAGCTCGGCATCGATTCTGCGTTGGATTCCTAATGGCACGATGGTCCCCCTCGTCGGCTGTGAGTCGGCAGGCGCGGATGGGCGGGTACCTGTCCTACGACTGGCATCACCCGAAGACCCGCTCCCCACCCTTGGGATCTTGCGGCATCGACACCGCCCGTGGCAACGTCCACGCGGCGACATCATCGTGCGCTGTGCCGCGACCGTCCGGCTAGCTTGCCCGCGGATCAAAGCAACCGTCACGCTCTTGACGCACCCGCTCCAAGCGCAGGGCGTGGGGTGCGCAGGACGGTCGGCCCGCTCGGATCAGGCTCGATGGAAACGCTCCCCATCTCCGCCGGCAACGGCCAATCGCGCCGGTCGACCGCACACTTCGCGCGGCCGGTGGCCCTCCATAAGCCTGTCGATCTCAGCAGGTCCGCGCTACGGCATCACGTCTGATCGATGCCGCTGCTTGGGTGGCGGGTACACGACCCTCGCGATGGTTGCCGAGAGCCATCCGATCACCCATCCGCAGAAGACCAAGAGGAATGTCTGCGCGGTGCCCGCGTTGGCCGCCCCCGCGACGGCGATCAGGATGATCGCCCAAACGACGGCGCACCCGAGGCTGCACGCCGTATACGTTCGCAATCGTCGTTTCATGCTGCCCACCTTCTGCCCGCCGGGGCCGTACTCGCAATGCTAGGCGTTCGCAGCCGGGATCCATGCCAGTGTCCCCGGCGCCCGGCGCGGAAACCAGCACGCGCATCGCGAGCCTCGTTTTCCTGCAGCGGTCCGACGACGGGGCGGGCGTCGGTGTCTCTCCACAGCACGCCATGACCGCGTACCTGCTTGGCCACGCGCTATCTACACCCGCACCAGCGTGGCGCCTCGTCCACTAATCACCGCTCGAAGCCGCGGCCGCGCGTGCTCGTATATGAACGCTGGCCTCGCCTGGACACGGCGGCCGACGAGTGCATCGTGGAGTCGAACCTCCATCGGCACTCGGGCCACCTGAGGGCCGCATCAGCGCGGCACGGGTCGCAGGCGTTACACCCTCACGCCCGACGGGCCGCTGTGTTGACCACGGCCGCGCACGCTGCGACGATCGTTGGCGTGAGACGCTGGCCGAGCATCGTCGCCGTGGGTGTGGTCGTGGGCGGCGCCGCGGCATGGTTTTGGGTTCCGGTCGTCTCCGGCGTGTCGTGTTCCGCGCAGGGATGCCGGGGCGCGCGCGTTCCGCTGGCCTCGCCAGCCTGTCTTGACCCGCAATCGGCCCGCACCGATGGGTGGTCCGGCGCGGGACCCGGGTCCACCCTTTCATATTGGATTGCCCGCCAAACGGACCCGCACGCGCCATCCGTGATTCCACGTGACGGCCAGACCGTCTGCGCCACGTAGTTCGGCACCACGCCCGCCGAGGCCGGCGCACCGGCCCTGGCGACCGACCGCCAGGAGCGCGCCCGACACGCCGCGATCGGCGTGCAGCTCCCCCCGGATCGCTGTGCGCCCAAGCACGACCGGCGCACCAAAATGACGAGTGCGGACGTGCCGCGATCCGCGCGTTTTCCGGCACGTTGGGAACGTTCCGTGACGGACGCATTCCAGCGGCCTGTGCCGACAGCGGTCGGACACGCTAAAAGATCGTTGAGGGAGGCGCGGCAGCAATTGCGCGAGCAATGGCAGCCGGGCAATTGAGGGGCCAAGAGCCATTCCGACGCGTCAGGCACCCGATCGTTCACGGATGAAACGACCTGCCAGCGGCCGCCGGGTTCTGGGCACAGATGTGGCTCTTAGCGGCGGTATTCCAAATGTCGTCGCACTCGCAGTTCCCCATCACGGCGGTCGCGCCTCCTTCAGCATCCACCCCGAGCGGTCGCCCCCACGTCGAGGTGAGTTGCCGCATCGCGAGGTCCGAGCGACCCGGCCCAGCGCGCACCCCCGCACCGATGAGCCGGCCGGGATGACCGTCTGTCGGCAGGTCGACGGCCCGCACCTGCGATGGCACGCCGCGTCCCGGCCCGGGAGCCGACCCGAACAGCCGCGGTTACGGGTGGGCGCCTAGGAACTCTTGCAGCGCGGCGCCGACGCGATCCCGGCGACGAGCAGGATCACGGCGATGATGGCAAGTAGGGCCTTACCCTTGCCGCGGCCGCAGCGCGTGTTGCCCCCACAGCAGCAATGGCAATGGCAATGGCAATGGCACGAGCATCCGCACCCGTGGTGATGGCACTCACCGTGGCCGTGGCACCCGCACCCGCCACGTCCGTGGCGATGGGCGTGTCCATGACCGTGCCGGCCCTTGCCGTGGCAGCACTCGGCGTGCTCGTCGTCGCGGGGCTCGTCGCCTGCGGCGGATTCGGGCTTTGGGGCCTGTGAGCTCATGGAACCATCTCCTTGCCGGTGCCGGTCCACTGAGCGTAGCGCGGAACTCCACCCGCGGGCCGGAGCGACGTCGCGGACGGCCGGACGCCGTTGACCGGCACGCGTGCGCGGCGCTAGACCCACGCGATGGTGTCCCCTACCGTTGCCAGCGACCCCGAGTTCCGAAGGCGCCTGACCGATGTCCGATTCACCCACACCACCCGGAGCCTCACCCGTGAGCCGGACCACGAGCACGCGGCGGCGGCGCACAGCGTCCGCAGGCGGGCTCGCGCTCGCCCTCGCAGTGATTGCCGGCGTGGGCATGGCGCTTGCCACATCGGTGCATCACCGCCCGCCACCGTCAGGCCACCGCGCGACAACGCCCGCCGCCACGGCGCGGCTGGCTGCGTCTGGCCCCCGGCCAGTCGTCTACGTCCAAGCCGGGCACCAGGCGCCCGGCGAGCCTGGCTACCTCGCCCAGACCGGCGCGGGTGGCGGCCCGTTCGGCACCGAGGTCGCCTTCAATATCCGCCTGGCCGCCGCATTAGAGGCGAAGCTGCGGGCGGCAGGCGTCGTCGTGCGCCACACCCCGGCGCGGGTTACACCGTGGGGCGCCCCGGGGGCTGTGTTCATCAGCCTGCATTTCGACGCCGTCGGCGGCAGTGCCGGCATCGGGTACGCGGTTGATCAAGCCGGACGAGGCGAGAACTACTACCACGGCCAGGGCACGGGTACTGCCAGCCCGACCCCTTACCGCGATTCGGCGCCCCATCGGCATGCCACCAAGGTTACCGCGACGGTGCAGGCGCATTCGCTGCAGCTTGCCCGCGATCTTGCCGGGACATTCCGCCCCATCTTCACGGTCCGAAACGGGGCGCACAGTCACTTCCGCGGCGTCGAGCCCGGCCGCTACGGCAACGCGCGGATGCAGTTCTTCTACGGCTACTACCGCGTCAACTCGGGGGCGCGTGTCCTCGTCGAGTGTGGCGCCGCCGGCGCCGACAACGCGTTTCTCGTCCATGTCAGCCTGATCGCCACGTCGCTCAGCCAAGGCATCCTTCGTTACCTGCACCAGACCCACCAGCTGGGCCCGTAGAGCCGACCACCGGCGGGGCGCGCGGTGCGCAGACAGCGCGCAAGAATCGCCAGCCTGCAATATCCCGCGAATCAACGGTTTGCGGGCCACGGTAGCCGCGGCGGGGCATATCCTGTCGCTATCGCATCGCCCGGCGGAGCTTGTGCACACGCGCCTGCGCCAGGGGCCAGACGCAATGTCAGGAGTCGCACTTGGGTGTTCGTGGCCTGCTCGTATCAGTACTCATCGCCGCGACAGCCACCGGTGTGGCGGTCGGCGCACCCGCCGCCCACCCGACCACAACCGCGCCCGTTGCGAGCACGACGCGGTCGGCGATCATCCGGGTCATCCCTGCCCCGGGCAGATCGGGCATCAGCCCGTACGTCATCGGTGGCCGAACCGCCTCCCTGACGGCGTGGCCCTATCTTGTCGCGGTCATCAGCCCCCAGGGGCTGTGCACCGGCGACCTGGTCGGCGCCAGGTGGATTCTGACCGCGCGCCACTGCGTGACGGAGTTGACCGGCCGCGTGTACCCGGCCGGCGTGATGCGCGTGACCGTCGGGGGTGGCGCGCTGCTGATGCGGCGCAACTGGGAGACCCCGATCCGCATCGCGGCATTCCCGCAATATGACCCGGTGACCGCGATCGGCGATCTGGCGCTGATCGAACTGCGCCGTCCGACGACCCGCCAGACGATCGAACTTGCCAGCGCAAACCCCGACCCGACCGGCAACTGGACCGTCAGGATCGCGGGGTGGGGCTTGACCAGCGACTTCGGGGTCACCCCAAACGCCCCGCAGCAGGCCGCGACCGTCCTGTGGAATCAGGCCTACTGCGCCAGTGCCGAGCCTGCCGTGTACGACCCGAACACGGAGCTCTGCGCCGGCGGACCCGATCAAGCCGGCAACAACCAGTACCCGTCGGTGTGCAACGGGGATTCCGGCGGGCCGATGGTCCTCCAGAGTTCCCGCGATCCCTGGACCGACCGGCTCCTCGGGGTCACCGACTACGGATCGTTCATCGGCTGCGACTTCTTTCCGAACGTGTTCCAGGACGTCCCGGCACACCTCGGCTGGATTCTTGGGACGACGGGGCTCGGCCCGGTCCCGGTGGCGCGCGCCCACGAGACACAGGCCGCCCGGACCATCGCGACTGTCAGCGTCTGGCTGCGCGCGGCCGAGGCACGCACGACGGTCGAGTTGTTGCGCCAGGACGGCACCGTCGCGGCCTCGGCGCGCGTCCAGGCATGGCACCACGCACCCGTACGCCTGACCGCACGGGGACTCGTGCCCGGATCGCGGCTCGCCGGCTACCACGTCATCACACTCAACGCCTACGGCGCGTCGCGCGTCGTCGCGGTGAGCGTGCACACGTTGCCGGTGCCATGCGCCGTGGCGATGCACGGCGCATGCCCGTCGGGCAGCCTGGCCGGAGTGAACCTCGCGGGGCGCAACCGTACCGGGATCGATCTTCGCGACGCAAACCTCACCAACGCGAACCTCACCGGCGCGAACCTCGCGGCTGCGAATCTGACCGGCGCCGACCTCAGCGGCGCAGTGCTCACCGGCGCAAACCTCAGCTCGGTCACCTGGTCGAATACGATCTGCCCCGATGGCACCAATAGCAGCACCAACGGCACGGCGCCGGCAACCTGCATCGAGCACTAACGGCAGGCTGGCCTGCCATGCCGATCGTGCCGACAAGTTCGCATGTGTGCCGCGCCGTGCGCGCAGCCGTTGTGGTCGGTGCGCCCATGCTCGTCATCTCGGCCTGTGGGTCGTCGTCATCCGCGCCACCGACGACGCACGTCGACCTCAAGGTGACGCTCGACGCCGGGGTCACCGCAGGGGCACCCCAGTCCTGGGATGTCACCTGTCCGAGCCCGTCACACGTCGCCGCGTGCGCGCGGCTGATCGCCACGAAGGATCCCTTTAAGCCCCCGCCCCCGAACTCGCCCTGCACGATGATCTACGGCGGCCCGGAGGTGCTCACGGTTCATGGCACCGTCGGCGCTCGCCGGGTCGATTACCGCACCGGACGCGCGAACGGATGTGAGATTGCCGACTACTCCCGCGATCTTGCGCTCGTCGCACCGTTCCGGTCCGTCGGCCAGACACCGACCGTGCACCCCACAGGATGACTCCGGGCGAGATCACCGCCTACCTCGCCGAGCGCGGGACCTGGACGTACTCCCGCACGAGCGGTCCCGGCGGGCAACGGCGCGACCACGTCGCAACCCAGGCCCGCCTGGAGATCACCTCGGCCGACCTGCAGGGGCTGCCGGCCCCGATCGCCGACCGCCTGCGCACCGCGCTCGCCCTCGCCGACCGTCCCCTGCGGCTGCGTGCGGGCACCGAGCGCCTGCGTGAGCACAACCGCGCCCGCGTCCTGGTCCGGCTCGAGGCCCGGGTGCGCGGAGCGCTGCAGCCGTCCCCACCTCCGCGGCGCCCGACCCGCCCCTCGCGTGGCGCAGTCGAGCGTCGGCTCGCCGACAAGCGACGTCGCGCCGCCACCAAGGCAGGCCGCCAGACCCCCGACGACTAGATGGTTGATTCCACGGATTCAGGCGATGTAGTCGACCAATGCGCGGCTCGGACGCCCAAGTTGGTGGTTGAGCCACACACACGCCGCCAGACACAACAAGCGCTGGGCGATGCGCTCGCGCAGGCCTTGGAGGGTGCGAGCGCCGTGGCGCTCGAGGGTGAGGATGTCCTTACACGTCCAAAAGATCGACTCGATCCTCTGGCGGATCGGGGCCAGGTGTGGCCCATGTCTGGGCTCATCGCGCCGTGTGGGTCGCACGATCTCGGCACCCAAGGTATCGACCGCGGCGGCGAAGGCACGCCCGGCATAGCCCTTGTCACCCACCAGAACCTCGCCGCCAGATCGCGCACAGCGCGCCAGCAGCTCAACGCCCACCTCGCGTTCGTCGCGTTTGGGCGAGGCGAGGGCAAGCGCACGCGGGGTGCCGTCGGGCGCGAAGATCGCATGCAGTCTGAAACCCCAGAAAAAGCGGCTGTGGCTGGCGCAGTAGCCGTAGTCGGCGGCAACGCCCAGCTCCGAGCGTTTGACGGTCTCGCGGCTGCGTGCGCACTCGACCGGGGTCGAGTCGATCAGCAGCAACTGATCCTCGGATCCCGGGCTGCGACCGGCAAACACACCGATCATCCACTCGATCGTCTCGGCGAGGGCTCGTCGGCGCTTGTGGTATCCCGACTGGCCGGGTCGATGGGGAAACAGATGTCCGAGCTGGCGGCGGGCCACCGCCAAAAAGCGCCGATCCGATGGGATGCCCATGATCGATTGTGCGACGCACAGGGTGACCACCTCGGCGTCGCTTACCTGTCGTCGTGCGTTGGCCCGAGCGGTGGGCAGGAGATCGTCGGCTGTGCAATAAACGGCAATGCAGAGAGTGTCGAGGTCGGCGTACACCGTGGCCTCCGGGTAGACGGTGCCTTTTTGAGCACCGCCGACTTCGACCTCTCTGTCTTGAACCCCTTCGCCACGGGAATTCCCGTGGAATCAATCATCTAGG
>Ga0307372_10008103_pt1 | contig 14846 bp, 15 predicted proteins | sample OX1MG_FD_202533 | JGI IMG/M metagenome (GOLD analysis project Ga0307372, IMG submission 202533) | Soil microbial communities from Risofladan, Vaasa, Finland - OX-1 | ecosystem: Environmental > Terrestrial > Soil > Coastal area > Acid sulfate soil | place: Finland: Risofladan, Vaasa | collected... | reverse complement strand
GCCCGGGCGGCCGGAAGAGCCGTCTAGGGGGTGGGGTACACTGCTCCTCACCTTCGCACCAGGGCGCCGAGGTAGGCGACGCTCTCGATCATGACCGTGCAGGAACCTGAGCTGACAGACATCCAACCGACTGCTGTCGTCGACGATCCGATCGAAGCGCCCTATCAGAGCGCGGGGTCGATGATCGTGTTCGGCTCGGTGACGAAGGTTTACGAGCCCGATGTCGTCGCGCTCCGCGACGTCACGTTTCATATCGACAAGGGCGAGTTCGTGTTCGTCGTCGGGGCCTCGGGCTCGGGCAAGTCGACACTCGTTCGTCTGCTCCTGAAGGAGCTCGACCCGACGAGCGGCAAGATCGTCGTCGGCGGCCGCGAGCTCGGCCGGCTGAAGCATTCGAAGGTGCCGATGCTGCGGCGCAACATCGGGTGTGTGTTCCAGGACTTCAAGCTCCTGCCGCGTCGCACCGCCGCCGAGAACGTCGCCTACGCGCTGAAGGTGCAGGGCGAGTCGGCGACGTCGATCCGCAAGAAGGTTCCCGAGGTGCTCGCGATGGTCGGTCTCGCGCACAAGATGAACTCGCTTCCCGACGAGCTCTCCGGTGGCGAGCAGCAGCGCGTGTCGATCGCGCGCGCGTTCGTCAACCACCCGCCGCTGCTCGTCTGTGACGAGCCGACCGGCAACCTCGACCCCGACACGTCGGTCGGGATCATGCAGCTTCTCTACCGCATCAACCGCAGCGGCACCACGATCCTGATGGTGACGCACGACCGCGAGATGGTCGACAAGATGCGCAAGCGCGTCATCCAGCTCGAGAACGGCAGCCTCGCGCGCGACGAGCGTCGCGGCGGGTACGTGGGCGAGTGACGCAGGCTTGACGGAGTCACCAGAGAGCGGAAGCGCCGGCTTGGCCGGCGCTGTAGCGGGAAGCGTGAGGTAGATGAGCGCGCGTATGAAGCTGCTCGTCTCCGAAGCGTGGCGCTCGCTCGGGGCAAACCTGTCGACGACGGTCGCCGCGACGATGACGGTGCTGATCAGTATGTTCCTGCTCGGCCTCTTCATCGCTTTCGGCACCTGGATGGACTCGTGGTCGTCGCACGTGAAGAGCGAGCTGCTTGTGAAGATCTACTTCAAGCCGAACGCGACGGTCGCGCAGAAGAACACGCTCGCCGCGCGGTTGCAGCACAACCAGTACGTCCTCACGAACGGCGTTCAGTACATCTCGAAGGAGCAGGCGCTCGCTGACATGAAACGCCGCTTCCCGGCGCTCGTTGCGGGCATCGCCTACAACCCGCTGCCCGACACCTTGCAGGTGAAGCCGACGCGCGGTGAGGACATCGACAAGCTCTACCACTCGATCGTCACGCCGAGCTTGCCACCCGGGGTGGCCAACGTGCAGGACGCGAAGCAGAAGTCGCACGCGATCCTGAAGGTGGCGCACTACATCGACGTGTTCTTCATTCTCGCCGCGGGGGTGCTGCTGATCGCCTCGGTGCTTCTGATCTCGAACACGATTCGCCTCTCGATCTTCTCGCGACGAAGGGAGATCGAGGTGATGAAGCTCGTCGGCGCGACCAACTGGTTCGTGCGCGGGCCGTTCATGCTCGAAGGCGTGTTCTGCGGGGTCGTCGGGGCGCTGCTCGCGATCTTCTTCCTGGTGATCGGCAAGGCCGCCGTGCTGCCGGCGATCGTCCCGAAGCTGACGAGCGACCCGAACGTACACGCGTGGGGTTTTCCGCTGATCTCGCTCGTCGTGCTGCTCTTCGGTCTCGGGGTCGGAGCCTTCGGGTCCGGCCTGACGATGCGCCGCTTCCTCAAGATCTGAGAAAGCGACGGCGCTGCAGCTCAGCGCCGCGCTCCGCTTGGTCGCTCGGCGCTGAGCTGTGCGCTCACTCGAGACAGATGTCCGCCACGATCGCGGAGGTCGCCGCGAGGAGGTCGCCGAACCTCACGCGGACGGACTCGTCGTGCCGGCCTGCCTCGAAGACGATCCACGGGTGCTCGCGGAAGCTCTCGTCGACGACCACCCGGTCGTGCCCTGGCCCGGAGATCGGGGGGATGGCACCCAGTTCGAACTCCGGATATGCGCCCACGAGTTCCGACTCGGGGACCAGCCACGCCTCTTTCACCCAGAGCGCGCTCGCCACCTTCGCCGTGTCGATGCGCCGCGACGCGGGGAGGAGCGCCCGCACATACCCCGTCGGCGAGGCCAGCACGAGCGTCTTCGCGATCTCGCCGAGCGGGAGGTGCAGAGCGTGTGCCTCCGCCGCGGCGGTCCTCGTCGGTGCATGCGGGAGAAGCTCGTACGGAATGTGGCGCCGTTCGAGTTCGGAGATGACGGCGATGTTCATTGCGTCCTCCTCCGTGGGTCTCCCGCCAGCATGCGCCGGGCAGCGGTGGCAGGGCATCGGGGCGTTCCCTGATTCACCGTAGGCTCCCACCATGAGCGAGCGGATCGTGGTCGAGGTCGAACGCCGCGGGAAGTTGCTCGTGGGCGAGCCGACCTTCACGCCGGGCGTCCCGCTCGTGCTCGACTCGAAAGGCGCCGGGGAGCTCGCGCCCGGTGATCTCGCGGTCGTGCGCACCGGACGAGGCCGCGCCCGCGTCGAGGAGGTGATCGGCCCGGCCGACCGGGTCGAGAACGTGCTCGAAGGACTGCTCGTCGAGCGCGGCGTGCGGCAAGAGTTCGAACCGCACGAACCGCCTGAGCCCGACCTCGCCGGCCGGGTCGACCTGCGTGAGCTTCCCACCTACACGGTCGACCCCGACACGGCGAAGGACTTCGACGATGCGCTGTCGTTCCGGCTTGAGGCCGACGGTATCCGAGCCTGGGTGCACATCGCCGACGTGTCGTTCTTCGTCGGGGCAGGGACGCCGCTCGACCAGGGCGCTGCCGGTCGGGGGTTCTCGACGTACGTGCCCGGCACGGTCGCGCCGATGCTGCCACATTCGCTCGCCGACGATCTCTGCTCGCTGCGCCCGCACGCCGACCGGCTCTGCGTCACGGTGGAGATGCCGCCGACCGGTGAGCCGCTGTTCTACCGGTCGGTGATCCGCTCCGACGCGCGCCTCACGTACGGCCAGGCGCAGCGGCGCGAAGCGCCGGCCGGCGTGCTCGAGCAGCTCGCGCTGAACGACGAGGTCGCGACCCGGTTGCGCGACCGCCGCTTCGCGCGCGGTGCGCTGCAGGTGCAGACGCCGGAGGTCGCTTTTCGGTTCGACGGCGACGGGGGCGTGGCCGATGCGTGGCTCGAGGGCGAGCCGCATGCGCACTCGCTCGTCGAGGAGCTGATGATTCTCGCCAACGAGCACGTAGGTGCCTTCCTCGCCGGCCGCCGCCGCGAGGCCCTGTACCGGGTCCACGAGCGCCCCGACCCGCAGGCGGTCGAGCACCTGCTGGCGAAGCTCGTCGATCTCGGCGTGCCGACGCCGCCCGTCCCTGAGCGGTTCTCGTCGCAGCAGGCGGCCGAGCTCGTCGGTGAGACGTCGAGGCTCGTGACGCAATACGTCGCCCAGTCGGGTCGCGGGCGCGAGGCGTTTCCGGCTCTTGTCCTGCGTGCGCTCAAGCAGGCGCGCTACGACCCGCACAACCTCGGGCACTCCGGCCTCATGAGCACGGCGTACTGCCATTTCACCTCGCCGATCCGCCGCTACCCCGATCTCGTCGTCCACCGCGCGCTCCTGCGCGAGCTCGGGCTCTCCGACGATCCGCTGCCGGGCGACCTCGTGCACCTCGCCGAGCACGTTTCGGCGCGCGAGCGAGAAGCAGCGCAACTCGAGTATCTCGCCGACGACATCTGCCTCGCCTGGCTGCTCGAACGGCGTCTCTACGAGGCGGGCTGGGACGAGCCGTGGCCTGGAGAGATCGTCGGGATGATCGGCTCGGGGTTGTTTATCCGCTTCGGCGAGGTGTTCGAGGGCTTTCTGCCCGCCCGCCGCCTGCACGGCGAGTTCTTCGAGCTGAACACGCTGGGAACCGCACTCGCAGGCCGCATGACGGGTCGCGCCTATCGGCTCGGCGACGCGATCGAGGTCCGCGTCGAAAAGATCGCGCGAACCGAGGGCAAGGTCGACCTCGCTCCGGCGACCACCTGAACCTCGACGCTACTCTCGAATGTTATGGCCGAGAAGCTGATCGCAGAGAACCGCCGCGCCCGGCACGACTATCAACTGCTCGAGCGGGTGGAGGCCGGGCTCGTCCTCACCGGCACCGAGGTGAAGTCGCTGCGCGACGGCCGGGCCACGCTCGCGCAGGCCTACGCCGACATTCGTGCGGGCGAGGCGTGGCTGAACGGCCTCGAGATCTCGACCTACGACCAGGGCAACCGGGCAAACCACGAGCCGATGCGGGCCCGCAAGCTGCTGCTGCACCGGCGCGAGATCGACTCGCTCTATGCCAAGGTGCGGGAGAAGGGGCTGACGATCGTCCCGACCCGCCTCTACTTCAAGGACTCCCGGGTGAAGGTCGAGCTGGCGGTCGCCCGCGGCAAGGAGCAGCGCGACAAGCGCCGCGACGTCGTCGAGCGCGACGCCAAGCGCCAGATGGAGCGGGCGCTGAAAGCGCGCCGGTAGCCGCTGGGGCTACAATGCCGAGACACACACATACGGGGGCGCCATGGCTTCGACGTGGTCGGTTCTCCGGTTGAGCTGCAAGCCGAGGTCTCCGGTCGGCCTCGTAAAACCACCGGAAAACACTGCAAGTGCGGAAAACAATCTCGCACTCGCTGCCTAGTCTCAGGACTAGCTAGCGTGTCGCCCCGGGCAAGCCCGCGACCCGGGATCGGCATCAACAAGCGGGCTCGGTGCCAACGGAGAGCCACTCGCCCGCGGCGCGACATTTCAGGAGGGCTAGTCGGACGGTAGGTCGGTCGCACACCGGCCGTCAGGCGAAGCTCAAGGGCGACCTATGCTTGTAGACGCTCAGTCCGGTGCGTCCGCGGACGCGGGTTCGATTCCCGCCGCCTCCATCCATAACTGACATTGCGCGGACGTTGCCGATCAGCTTCGAGCTTCGGCGAGCGGCTGCGCGATTCCCGTCGCAATCTCGACGATGAGGTTGTCGTCCGTGACGAGGCGGGTTCCGACTGCCTCTGCGACGGCGACGTACGCCGCATCGTAGGCGGTGAGGCCGAGCGCGGTCCAGTGCGCGACGCGGACGAGGTTCGGTTCGGTCAGCTCGAAGCCGAGATCATCGAGCGCAGCGGCGAGCTCGACGAGAGCAGCCTCGCTCCAGCGCCAACGACGGCCGGCGACGTTGATGATCTCGAGGCGCAAGAGCGGAGGTGTGAACACGACCAGCTCTCCGGTCTCGAAGGACGCCCGCAGTGCTCGAGCGGACTCGATATGGCGCTCTCCTTGAGCGCGAAACCACTTGATGACGACGGAGGCGTCGAGAACGGCTTCGTTCACCGAGCGTCGCGCTCTGCCCGAATCGCGGCCGTTGAATCCTCGTCAGGCCCGCCCGCGAAGAGGTCGTCGAGCATGGCAAGCGCATGCCTGGCAGCGCGCGTCGTGCCGGGGCCTTCAGAACGCGTGACGTCTCGCTCGGCGAGCTCGGCGAGGTATCCGCTCCTGGAGAGGCCACGGGTCTTTGCGATTCGGTCGACACGCCGAAGCAGCGCATCATTCAGCGACACGAGCACCTTGGCCATAGCGTCAGGATATCCAGGATATCCATACTCGTCAACAGAGGATCAGAAGCGGCGCGGCGAGCCGTGGACGGTTTGCGCAATGTCTGGTTCCGCCCACTCACACTCACTCCAGCGATCAAGCAGCTTGGTGCCGTCCGCGTGCGTCGGTTCGCTCAAGGCAAACGCCCGGCCTGCCGACGTGGATCACGTGGGAGTCCGTGTCGCCATGCCGGTATTCGCAGCCGCGTTCGCGGCCGACCTGCTCAGCAAGACCTGGGCGGTGCAGTACTCGCAGCACATCGTCTTCAACGCGCGGGCGAACGACCTGCCGCGACGGTTGGTGATGTCCGCGGTCGCGATTGCAGTTGCCGTCGTGCTCACCAGGCTTGTCGGGTGGCGCGGGCTCGGGCGGCCGTGGGGCTTGTGGGTCGGGTGCGCGCTGCTCGTCGCTGGCGTTCTCGCGAACGGCGTGTCGCCGTACCTCTGGTCGCGCGGCGTGCCGGACTTCATTCACGTCTCCGACGGCTGGGTCTGGAACCTAGCCGATTTCGAGATCGCGATCGGGATGACGGGTGGGATCCTGTCGATCGCGGCCGGCGCCGGGGTCGTGTACGTGCGTGAAGCGCTTGTGCGTCTGCGCCCGTCCGGGTAGCCGGCGCGGACTACATGATCGAGCCGGCGACGCGCGCCGGCAGGGAAGGCGAGACGGTATTCAGGAGGGCTAGCTGGCCCGGAGCGCCTTCGGCGCGTTCGGGAGCTCGACCGGCTCGATGACCAGCGTTTGAATGAACGCCACGAGCCGTTCCGCGTCGGCGCGGTCGAGTCGAACCGGTAGCCGGAGGTTCGCGATCGCACCGGACTGGAGCGGGAACGGATAGCTGATCAGCCCGTCAGATGTCTCAGCGTGTGAGCCGTCGAGCGCTTCGCCTGCCGCACGCGGGGGTGTCGTGCGCGGCACAGCGGGCGCGCTGTGGCTCGTTTCGAGGCGCTCCTGCTCCAGCTTCGAAATTCGCTCGCCGGCGAGCTGGCGCTCCCGCTGTAGCTGCTCGTTGGTTCCCGAAGCACGCTCGAGCGAGCGCTCCGACTCCTGCAGGCGAAACCGCAATTCGTCCATGGTCTCCAGGTCGGCCTGTATGTCCTCGGGGGCTCGGGCCTGCTCGGCGGTGGGCGGCGCGAGCACCAGCTCGAGCTCGCCGAAGGACTCGGGCAGAGCCTCGTAGGCCGCCTCGAGACCGGCTGCCGGCGGGCCTGCGGCCTCGACCGGCCACTGCTCTGCCGTGACCGGGTCGGCGACCGGCGGCGGATCTTCGTGGCTCGTTTCGACCATGCTCGTCTCGACCATGCTCGTCGCGACCATCGGTGCGAGCCGAAGCGGCGCCTCGGCGGCGAACGGAGGCAGTGCAAAGGGCTGCACGGCGGAGGCGGCCGCCGGTTCCGAAACCGGTTCCGAAGCCGGGGGAGGCGCTGTGAGCGGCAGCATTCCCGGTCCGGGGTACCCCGCAGGAGCGGTCGGGGTCGGCGATGCGAAGCCGTACTCGGTCTTCAGGGGTCCGCCATGCTGCCGGGCGAGCGCCAGCGCGACCGACGATCCGGACACGTACCCGCCCTTGACGAGCAGCCGCCCGAGCGGCTCGCCGTTCTGCTTCTGTCGTTCGAGCACCTGCTCGAGGTCGTGCACATCGAGCAACCCCGCCGCCACGAGGATCTGCCCCAACCGCGGGCGACCGGCATCCGCAGGACCGCCATCGGCGGCCAGCCGGCCGGATTCATGAATCATTGTTGTGCCTCCAGAGTGCCGCAGAGCGAACCAGTCAAGCCTGCTATCGGCACCAGGCGGGGGACGTCGTATCACCCTGAATCGGGATCTTGGACGCCGAACCCGCCGGGCGGGCCTGGTAGCGTCCGGCCATCGCCTGCGCCGTGCCACACCCCCGCGCACGACGACTGCAGCTCGCGACCGCATTCGTAGCCGCCGTGGCGCTCGTGGCCGCAACCGCGGCCGCAGCGGCGGCGACACCGAAGCCCGATGCCCACGACCGGGCGCTCGCCGGGCAGCTCGGCACCATGGTGAGCACGTTCCAGCTGCTCGCCTCGAAGACGGGCAGCGGTGACGTGCTCCAGCAGGGGCTGAAGAACTGCGCGTCCCTCAAGAAGAACTCAGCGCAGGCTTTCGCTGCCGTGCTCGTGCTCGTCCCGGTGCTGATGATCGAGATCGTCAGCCGGTACAAGGGACCGCTGACGAACGTGCGCGATGCGCTCGCGAAGATGCACCCGCACGCGGTTCTCTTTCGCCAGTGGCTCGCCGCGGAGCAGCAGAGCCTCAACCTGATCCTGCAGTTCGACAGCCACGGGAAGAAGGTCGACGCCTGCCGGGCCGTCACGGTGTTGCTGGACAAAACTGCGACCGCCAAAGACATCCGTGCTGTGGTCGGCGTCGATTCGTCGGTGATCGCCAAGCTGTACAAGAGCGCCGCCTCGCAGACGACGGCGACGTTGACCCGGCTGGGCCCGCAGATGCGCCGGTTCCTCGTCACGGCCGGACTCTCGGCCAAGACCGCCGCCGCGATCACGAAATAGAGACGGCGCACCTCCGCGAGGGGACGCGTCAGCGTGTCGTCGGCAGACCGAGCTCCCGGCATTTCGCGGCGACGCTCTTGTCCTCCGCACCGGACGCCTGGCAGAACGCGGCGGCGTCCGGGCCGCAGTACCTGAACGTGGCGCCGCCCATCATCGAGGCACGCACGGTCGTGATGCACGTGTCCGCGGTCGACGACGCCCCCGGCCTGGCGAGCAGAACCCCGACCGGTGCCCCGACGAGCGCGGCGCACAGCCCGAGCCCGAGGAACCACCGGTCGCGTGTGCCGACTCTTCGCTGCAGACGTTCGACTTCGGCCGGCATCGCTCAATCGAACCGGACGGCAACACCGCGTGGGAGGACGAGCACGGGACAGCGCGTGAGCTCGATCAGGTACTCGGCCGCCGCGCTGATCGTCACCCGGCCGGTGACGGTGCCGGGCTTGGAGCCGACCACGACGAAGTCGACGTCGCCGGTCGCGCGTGGGGCGACGGTGGCCCCGAGACGGGCCGAAAGTGCCTCCGCGGTCTCGGCGGCGCACGGGTCACCCTCCTCACCGACGGCGCCGACCGTCTCGACCGTGTAGTCGGGGATCTCGGCGAAGCCGGCCGGGGCGAAGGCGAGGGCGACGGGACCCCCGTCGAGCAGCCGCCGCGCCGAGGCCTGCGGGTCGACGTGACCCGGAGAGGTGCGGTACTCGGACCCGAACACGATCACATCCGCCTCCTCGGCGAGCGCGAGCGCGCGCAACCCCTCCGGTGTGGAGCCGCTGAGGACCACGTGGCAAGGGATGTCGGGCAGGTCGAGGGCCTCGGCGCCGGCTGCCAGCAGCGCCTCGGCGTCGCTCTCGGCGAGCCGTTCACGCCCGCTCTCGGCCTCGTGGGCGTGGCGGACATAGGCGAGCTCGAGCGACGCCCCCGCACCGGCGAGCAGGCGCCCGAGCGCGAGCGCATCGCGGTCGTTGTCGGTTCCGTCGTACGAAATGATGATCTTCGTGGCCATGTGATTCCTCTCGGTCTGCGTGGCGCAGTGGTCGACGAAGCGAATGCTGCACGTTTCAGGGTGGAGTGGCGGGGATCGCAGGAGGGTCTGCCTGCTGCGATCCCCGCGTCTTGGGGCATTTAGGCGGGCGACTCCCCGCCGCTCAACTGCGCCGGCGCGGGCGCCGGGATACCGGACGGGAACCCGAGCGACGGGATGTCCGAGGGGTAGACCTCGTGCCCGTGGACGGCGAGGTCGCCCATCTCCATGTCCTCTTCGCTCATCCGCAACGGGATGACAGCTCCGACCAGCTTGAGCAGGACGAAGGTGACAACGGCGGAGAACACGATCACCCACAGCGCCGTCAGCGCCTGCCACTTGAGCAGATGCAGGCCGCCGGTCACCGAGACACCGGGGACGATCTGCATGTACGAGTCCGCCAGGAGGCCCGTCAGGAGACCGCCGATGAGGCCCGCGAAGCCGTGTGTGTAGATGACGCCGAGCGTGTCGTCGACGCCGCGGAACGGCCGCAGCAGTGCCAGGTAGTTGTAGGCGATGTAGACGACGACCGATCCGATCGCACCGATCGCGATCGCGCCCCAGCCGTTCACGAAGCCTGCAGCCGGGGTGATCGCCACCAGCCCGACGATCATCCCGTTGACGCTCCCGAGCAGCGACGGCTTGCGCTTGGTCGCGTAGTCGCAGCCCACCCAGACGAGGAAGGCGACAGCGGTGGCGAGGTTCGTGTTCAGGACCGCCGCCGAGGCATCGACGCCGGCGTTGTACGGGTCGCCGCCGTTGAATCCGTTCCAGCCGATCCAGAGGAGACCGGCGCCGATCGCGACCATCGCCAGGTTGTTCGGCGCGTCGATCTCGCGGTCACGCGAGAGGCGCGGTCCGATCACCCAGGCCGCGACGAAACCCGAAACACCCGCCGCGAGATGGATCACATACCCGCCGCTGAAGTCCACGGCTCCGTGCTGAGCGAACCAGCCGCCGCCCCAGATCAGGAACGCGTTGACCGTGTACACGCACGTCGACCAGAGGATGACGAACGGGATCCAGGCCTTGAAGTTCACGCGGCCGAGGACCGAGCCGAGCATGAGGATCGGTGTGATCGCCGCGAACACGAACTGGAAATAGACGAGCGACGACTGCGGGAAATCGGTCTTGCCGACGAGGGGGATATTCCCCTGCCCCTGCTCGGCCTTGTGATCCAGGACGCTGCCCGGCTTTCCGAGGAAGTTGTTGAAGAAGCTGTGCTTCCCGCCGAAGAGATGGATCGGGCTACCGAAGCCCATCTTGAAGCCGTAGAGCACCCACATCACCAGTACGAGCGCGAAGGCGATGAACGCGAGCATCATGCTGTTCACCGACCAGCGCTTCTGCATCACCCCGCCGTAGAGCACCACGAGGCCGGGCACGCTCATCAGGCCCACCAGCGTGGCTGCGGTCATCTGCCACGAGTTGTCTCCGGGGTTCAGCCAATGGGGATACAGCATGAAACGTCTCCTTTCCGAGGACTTCCCCCGAGCGCTCCGGGCCGCCTCGTTCGCCCAACAAAAAAAAGACCCCAGGACTCGTGAGAGTCCTGAGGCCTCAATGCCTCCCGCAGCGGCGCCGTGCCGCAAACGTCCGGCAACCATAGAAGCACGACCCGGATGCGTCAAGTCGGAACGTGCGCCGCGGACGACCTGTGGCGTTTCGTCGACATCGCCAGTAACGTGCGTCTCTGTGAAGTGGGGGGTTGCACTCACGATGGTCCTGGCGGCCCTTGCAGGCGCGCCGGCGGCTCTGGCCGACGACTGGCTTCCGCACAACCCGGATGCGACCTGGACCTATCAGTGGACCGACACGGCGTACAACCCATCGCCGACGAACGAGAAGGTCACCGTCAAGAGCACTGCCGGAGATCTGTTCACGCTCGCCTGGACGACCGCCGCCCAGGGCAACGCGGCCAACGCCGTCAACAGCACCGGCACAGTCTCGTTCCAGGACACGGGCTCGGGACTCGCGGTCGTCTCGCCGTACTGGTCGTCCAACGGGCCGCCGCCGCAGTTCCCCGTCCTCTGCGCGACCGTCACCCAATGCCCGAACAGCCTCGTCTCGACCTACTACAACGTCATCTGGGGATCGCTGACGCCGGTGCTCGCCGAACCGCTGCTGAAGGGGACGACTTGGACCGCAGCCGGAGGCGACGCGAGCATCTCGAGCACGTCCACATACCTCGGCCCCGAGCTCGTCACCGTCCCGGCGTTCCCGCAGCCCGTGCTCGCTGCGAAGGTGCGGACGGACGTCACACAGGCCGGCGCACTCGGCGATCCGTACGGCAGCGGCGTGAAGACCGTGTGGTGGGTGTACGGCGTCGGCCCGGTGAAGGTTGTCTTCCAGCACGCGGGCGGCGTGGGAGCAGCCGTGACGACCTCCGTGCTGCAGTCGACGAACCTGGTCGCCAAAGCGTTGCCGTCCGACGTCAACTGGTTCCCGATGGAGAAGGGCCTGACGGGGACCTATCGCTGGACGAACGCCAAACATCTGAAGAAGCCGGAGATCGAGAAGTACGTGATCGACCAGGTCGCAAACGGCTCCGCTCGCGCGTCGTTCACCTGCGTCTCGGGCCAGATCCGCTGCGCGGCGCTCTACTTCTTCACGCAACGGACCGACGGCCTGACGAATCTCTCTGCAGTCGTGAAGGCTCAGTCCCTCGCCAAGTTTCCGCCGCTCGGGCCTGCAGCCCTGCCAGCCGGCCAGCGACGTCACTTCTTCACTCCGTTCGACCTCATGTCGTTCGGCATCAACCCGGTGATCGGCCCGTATGCGAAGGCCGGTGACACGTGGTCGGTCGACCCGAACGGCCGAGACTTCGCCGTGTTCGGCGCGACCGCGACGTCGAAGGTGATCGGGGTTCAGCAGATCAAGGTTCCGGCCGGCACGTTCAGCGCGCTCGTCGTCCGCACGACGCTCAAGCAGGCCGGGTTCCCATTTGGCAGCGGCGTGCGTACGTGTTGGTTTGCGCCCGACCGTGGTCTCGTGAAGCTCGTCTTCCAGCACGGCGACCACAGCACATCGGTCGTTGTGCTGACGAAGTAGGAGGAACCGTGCGCCGGCTCGCGGTGCTTGCCTCGCTTGTGCTCCTGACCGCCTGCGGTGGCGGCGGCCACCGGAACCAGAGCGCGTCGCGTGCGGCCGTTGCCGCGTATCTGACACGCGTCGACAACATCGAGGCGGTGATGAACCAGCCGCTGCGGGATGTGTCGGCCGCGACGGTCGCATTCGCCCACTCGCGCGATCCCGCAACGACCGCGCCTGCCCTCGCCCGGGCAGAGCAGACGCTACTCAGCGTGTCTGCGCAGCTCTCCTTGGCGAAGTCGCCCGCAGCTGCGCACACGCTGCAGACGCTTCTATTGCAACTCATCGGCCGCCAGGCGATGCTCGCCGGCGAGTTGCACGATTTCGCGATCTTCAACCCTGCGTTTGCCGCGGCGATGCGGCCGCTCGCACAGGCGAACACGACCGCGCACGCCGCGTTGAAGGGTAAGCAGAAACCGGCGCAAGCAGCCGACCAGATCCGTGCCTACCGGGTCGCGGTCGCGGCTGCCGTCAAGCAGGTCCGCACGCTGCGTCCGCCGTCGGTCGAGCGGCCCCTCTACAGCGCGCAGCTCGAGCGACTCACCTTGCTCGACACCACGCTGGCAGGCCTGGAGCGTGCCGTACGGGCACGCGACGTGATCGCTGCCGCACGGCTTGAACACGCCGTCAGCGTTGCTTCGGTGAGCTCCGACTCGCGCGCGAACCAGCTCGCCGAACAGGCTGCCGCGAACGCGTACAACGCGCGTGTCGCCTCGGTTCAGGCGCTTGCTCGGAGGGTTCAGCAGGAGCGCAACCGGTTGCAGGTCACGCTCCGGTAGCCATAGAGGCACGCCTGCGGCAATACCGTCAAACCCCTTGACACGTGCCGCGAGGCCCGTTTAGGTTGGCGGCGGGGAGTAGGTGCAACACTCGATCTCGGGGGAGATCTTTCACGTCGTCGTACGCCGTAGCAGGGGGACACGAAGATCTACTCAGCCTCACCAGGCTGCGTACGCGTGCGATCCGCTACTGGCTCGCCGCGGTTGGTCTGTGGAGCATTGGACTGATCTATGCGAACCCCCTGATCGTCGGTCTACTGCGACCGTCCCCCGTGGCCGCAACCCCGACGGCCGTTGCGCTCCCCCAGGTCGCCATCCCCGTTGCGTCATTTCCCAAGTTCGCGGTTCCGAAGTTGCACGCGGCAGCGCGAGCGACACCGCTGCACCTCCCCTCCGCGAGCTCACTCGCCGCGCAGCAGAAGGCGACGCAACACAACCCGGCGGCTATGCCCGTCGTCACGTCGTCGTACTCGCTCGTCCCGTCCGCCGGCACGAGCTCGAATACCTACGCGACCGGCGGACAGCCGGTCTCGATCAACGGGAACTCGACCGCGTCGCCGGCGACGAGCAAGCCGGTCTCGATCAACGGGAACGCCGTCGCGGCACCGAAGACGGCCAAGAAGGTCGTGCTCCCCGATCCGTTTGCGAGCGTCCCGGTCGTCACCGATACGACCGGTGCTCCGCTGCCGACACTCGCCGCCACGTCGACGAGCTCGGTTCCGACGGTCCTCGGTAACGGGACCGGCACCTCGGTCGCACCGCCGCCGGTCCCGACGCCCCCCACACCGGCGCCGAGCCTCGACACAACGACCGACCTCCCCCATCAGGCAACCGCCGTCCCGGTCGCGGGTCTCGCGGCGGGCACGGTGTCCAACGACACGGGCGCAGCGCCGCCCACCGACACGACGACGACCACGACCACGACCACGACGTCGACGTCGACTCCGCCGCCGACCGACACGACGACCACGACGACGACGACCTCGACCTCGACTCCGCCGCCGACCGACACCACGACGACGACGACGACCTCGACCTCGACTCCGCCGCCGACTGACACCACGACGACGTCGACCTCGCCGCCTCCTCCCGCAACGCCGGCCGCGTGGGCGGTGTCGGTCGCGACCGACGCGTCGTCCCACACGATCGGCGTCAGTGCGTCGGGGTCGAACATCACCGTCACCGTCGACGGCGTCGCGACCACGAAGGCCGCGGCCGACGTGACGGGGCTCTCGATCACAGGCGGCGCCGGCGACGACACGATCAGCGTCGACCTCGGCAGCCTGACGCTGCCGGTTACAGTCGACGGCGGTGGCGGCACCAACACCCTCGACGGTCCCGTGGCGGACAGCACGTGGAACGTCACCGGCGCCGGGAGCGGCACGGTCGGCGCCGTCTCGTTCAGCAACATCGCGAACCTCGTCGGCGCGGCCGACAACAAGGACACCTTCGTCTTCGGCCCGTCCGGCAGCGTCAGCGGTCTGATCGACGGCGGGGCGGGCGGCTTCGACACGCTCGTCGTCGACGGCCCGCGTGGCAGTGTCGCATCCAATCCCATCGATCACAGCTCCGGGACGCTCGTCGTCGACGGGACACCGATCCGGTACACCGGCCTCGAGCCGATCATCGTCAACTCGTCGGGCAACTTCACGGTCAACGGCGGCACGAGCAACGTCACGCTCAACGACAGCCCGGCCGGAACCCTCGTCGAGAGCGTCGACGCCGAGACGCTCGTCTTGAGCACGGTGTCCACCT
>Ga0307372_10008101_pt1 | contig 14846 bp, 8 predicted proteins | sample OX1MG_FD_202533 | JGI IMG/M metagenome (GOLD analysis project Ga0307372, IMG submission 202533) | Soil microbial communities from Risofladan, Vaasa, Finland - OX-1 | ecosystem: Environmental > Terrestrial > Soil > Coastal area > Acid sulfate soil | place: Finland: Risofladan, Vaasa | collected... | reverse complement strand
TGGAAATCGTCGCTCCACTGGGCATCGAGTCCATAGCCGCCGGCCTCGGAGGCGGTGACGATGCGGGGATCGTTGAGATCGCTTTCCGCAACCAGGACGAGGCGGCGGCCTAGCGCTGCCTCGAGGGTGCGGGTTTCCGCGGCAAGCTGTTCGAGGAAGTGGATGGCGGAGCGGTCGATGAAGGCATGGACGGCGTCCAGGCGAAGGCCATCGAGTTGGAAGTCGCGCATCCACATGAGCGCGTTATCGATGAAGAAGCGCCGCACCTGGTACGACCACGCAGCCTCAAGGTTTACGGCGCCGCCCCATGGGGTTTTGTGGGCATCGTTCAGATAGGGGCCAAAGATGCCGGTGTAATTTCCCACCGGCCCGAAGTGGTTATAGACCACATCGAGGAGCACGGCGAGGCCGTGGCCGTGGGCCGCATCCACAAAGCGCTTGAGGGCGTCGGGTCCGCCGTAAGGCTCGTGCACGGCGTAAAGGGCCACGCCGTCGTATCCCCAGCCATGATGGCCGGAGAAGGCGGCCACCGGCATGAGCTCTACGTGGGTGATTCCGAGATCGCGAAGGTATTCCAGTTTGGCAATGGCGGAGTCGAGCGTGCCCTCGGGAGTAAATGTGCCGACGTGCAGCTCGTAGACGATGGCGCTGGAGAGCGGCGGGGGCTGGAACCCGGAATGCTCCCACTGAAATGCGCCCTGGTTGTACACCCGCGACAAGCCATGCACGCCTTGAGGCTGCCACCGCGAGCGCGGATCGGGGTAGGCTTTTTCGCTGCCGTCCACGTGGTAGCCGTAATCGACGCCCGGGCCGGCGTTCTCCACCTCTGCGCGCCACCAGCCTTGCGGGTCGGGTCCGGTCATGGGAGTGGGTTTTCCGCCGGCCAGCACTTCGATTTTTCCGGCGCACGGCGCCCACACGGCAAATTCCATTTTTTACTCCGCGCTCCTGACCAGCAGCGCGACCGGGAAGCGACGCAGCAGGGACTGGACCCGGGTGGGGCCGCCGGGGAGGGTGTCCGCAGTCAGGATGTTCTTCCACTCTCCCGCGGGCAGGGTGATGGCCGCGCCGGCCCAATTCTCACCGAGGCGGGTGGACCAGCGCGAAACCACCGTGGCCACGCGCCCCGCGCGCAGGAATGCAATCACGTGCCCGGCTTTGCTGCCCGAGGCCGGCCGCGGCTCGTAGGCGGCATCGGCTCCGAACCACTCCGGACGATCGCGCCGCAGGATGAGGGCCTGGTGGGTGAGCCAGAGTTTGGGCAGCCCGGATTCCTGCCTTCGCAGAATCTCCTCAGCGGAGAGTCCTGCCTTGAGTTCGGCGAGGAGCTCGCGCCGGGATGCGTAATCGACGGGAGCGCGATTATCGGGATCGACGAGGCGATAATCCCAGAGTTCGCCGCCCTGGTAGGTGTCGGGAACGCCGGGCGCGGTGGACCGCAGCAACGTCTGGGCCAGGCTGTTGAGATGTCCGGGGCGATGGACCCGCGCGACCAGGGCTTCGAGTTCAGCGAGGAACTCGGGCGCGCCGAGAATCTGGGCGATGAACTGCTGCAATGCGTCTTCGAATTCACGGTTTTGCTGTGTCCAACTGGTCTGCTCCTTGGCCTCGCGCGCCGCTTTCAGCATGTAGGCGACAAGCCGCTCTTCGGAGATGGGCCAGGCTCCAACCAGGGTCTGGTAGAGGAAGTATTCCGTGTTGCGGTCCGGCCAGCCCTGCCGGCGGAAGCGCGCATTCATTTTCGACCAGCGGTTCACGGCGCTCTTCCAGCGCGCCGGCATCTCGGTCAAGGCGGCGAGGCGCGCGCGCACGTCGTCGGATCGCTTGGTGTCGTGGGTGGCCAGGGTGGTCATGGTGGCGGGATGCGAAGACTGCATGCGAGCGCAGTAGGCATGGAATTGCTCGACGCTCAGCCCGCTTTCGGCCGGCGAGCCGCCCACCTCATTCAGGCCGATCATGCGATTGAAGCAGTAAAACGCGGTGTCTTCCAGGCCTTTGGCCATAACCGGGGAGGTGAACTGCTGAAAGCGGAGAAGGAACTCGCTTTCGAGGTCGCCGCGCTGGCGGAGGGTCAGCACGTCGGCAATGAAATCAAAGAGCCCGCTATCGATGTCCTGCCGGTACTCCTTTGCCGCCGCGGTTGCGCGATCGATCTCGTGGCGATCGTCGTCGGTAATCTCGTTCCGCTCCGCGACCACGTAAGTGCGGTAGATGGAGAAGCACGCGGCCACTTCGCGAATGGCGCGGCGGATCTCGGCGCGGGTGTAATCGCGGCGATCGCGGTTGGATTCGCAGATCTCGACGAAGAGGCTGGCCAGGCGGTTCACATCGCTGCCCAGCGCCTCCTGCTCGACCGTCAGCTTTTTGTCGTGCACCAGGGCATCGAAGTTTTCATTGCGGCGGATAAAGTCGGCGTAGATGGCGCTGAACTCGTTCAGGCCATCGGGGTGGACCAGGAGGCGGTCGCAGACATTGAGAAAGTCGTAGCCGGTGGTGCCGTCTACCGGCCAGTTCTGGCGCAGGGATTCTCCCGGCTGCAGGATTTTCTCGCACACAATCCACGCATGGGGAGCGCGCGCCCGCAGCCTTGTGAAGTACTGCTGGGGGTCGCGCAGCCCGTCGGGATGGTCGATGCGAATGCCGTCGATCACGCCCCGGTTCATCCACTCCAGAAGCCGGCTGTGGGTTGCGGCAAACACTTCCGGCTGCGACATGCGCAGGCCGATCAGGGAGTTGACATCGAAAAAGCGCCGGTAGCCGAGTTCCTGGTCGGCGGTGCGCCAATAGGCGAGGCGATAATTTTGCTGGTTGAGCAGTTCGTCGAGCGCGTCAATGTCCGCATTGACGGCTTCAATGGTTTGCGCAATCGACCTGCACGTTTCCGGTTGCTCGTTGCAGAGGCGGTCCAGCAGGGCGTAGATGACGGCCTTGTCGCGGTGGCGTTCCTGCACCAGAGTGAGGTCGGTAGAATCCGACGTGGGCAGGCGCGAGAGGCTGTCGGCGAGAAAGCCCAGAGTATCGTCGTGAACCGACTCCGCGCTCCGGCGCAGGATGATTTGCAGCGAGCGCGGGGACATAGGGAAGAGATGATCCAGGTAGCGCACCCGGAATCGCCCCCCCTGCTGCTCCAGCCGGATTTCACCGGCGGCAAGAACCTTGCCGTATTGATCGCCGAGCACGGGGATCAGGACCTTGTTCTGGAGCTTGACCTCACTGGAGTGCCAGTCAATATCGAACCAGGGCGCGTAGCGGCTGGAAGGCCCGTTCTCCAGCACGTCCCACCAGTAATGGTTTTCCGGGCCGATGGCCATGTGGTTGGGGACAATGTCGAGCACCTGTCCCAGCCCCAGCTCGCCGAGGCGGGCGCAGAAGCGCGCGTGGCCCTCCTCGCCGCCCAGCTCTGCATTCACCCGCTGGTGGTCGACCACGTCATAACCGTGCATGCTGCCCGGCGCCGCCTGGAGATAGGGGGAGCAATAGACATGCGAGATGCCCAGCTCTGCCAGGTAATCGCAGATGGCAATGGCATCGTCGAACGTGAACTTCCGGTTCAACTGCAGCCGGTAGGTGGAAGCCGGTACGCGTCTCATGCCGTTCTCAAAGAATGTTGCCCACGCTTGCCCGCGCGGGGCTTGCCGATCAGATGCATCCAACTGACGATTCGTGGAAGCCGGGGATTGCGTCAGGGAAGGATCAGGCGCTGCTCCATTCGCAGCATCTCCTTCCAGGGATCGCGCGACAGCCGCTTTCTCCATTGTAGGATGTCGCCGACGCGGAAGCGGGGCCGCTCTTTGCTGTTCAATTCACTCCAGCTCAGGGGCATGGCGACGGGAAGGCCGCTGCGGGCGCGCGGCGAATAGGGCGCGACTGCCGTGGCGTTGCGGTCGTTGCGCAGGTAGTCGAGATAGATTTTGCCGACGCGGGCCGCCTTGGTCATTTTGGTCAGGAAGAGCTTGGGGGCATCGCGCTCCATGGCGAGCACAAAGTTGTGCGTGAATTGCTTCACCGCGGACCACTCGTGTTCCGGACGGATGGGGATCACTACATGCAGCCCTTTGCCGCCGGTGGTTTTGACGAAGCTTTCCAGTCCCAGCTTCCTGAGCCGTTTTCGGACTTCCGTGGCGCTCGATGCGACGATCTGCCAGTCGATCGCGGGATCGGGATCGAGATCGATAACGATGCGATCCGGCTGCTCCATGGTTTCATTGTGCGAGCCCCACGGGTGCACTTCGAGGACGCCGATCTGCGCCAGCTGTACCAGCGCCTCGGAAGTGGAGAGGGTGATGTACGGCTCGTGGGCGCCGGTTTTGGGATTGACCACATCGACGCTGTCGAGGCCCTTCAGCATCTGGTTCCGGTGCTTCTGGTAGAAGCACGGTTTGCCGCTGCCTTCAGTGCAGCGCACCAGCGTGAGGGGGCGATCCGCGATGTGCGGAAGCATCCAGGGCGCAACTGCAAAGTAATAGTGCGCGAGCTGCTGCTTGGTAACGCAGCTCTCGTTGTCGAGCACCTTGTCGGGATGAGTGAGCGGGATCGGCAGGTCTTCGCCGGTGGCGTTTCTGCTGGGCGCCGGCGCCCCTGCGGATTTGCGGGTGGGAGCGAGGGCCTTCGCGGCCGCCGCGGTACGTGCCGGTGCTTGTTTCGCCTTCGGATTCGGATCGGCTTCCGCCATCTCGCGCACCACGCTCTTTGCCGGCTTATCTTCTCTCAATCCCTTGAAGGAAGCCTGGCGCACCAGGTTGTCTGCCGTCCAGTTGGAAAAGCTGACCTGGGCAACAAGGCCTGGCTTGACCCAGATTGCTCCCTTGCCGGTTCCGGCGGGCATTTCGGCGAACGGACGCCTGGAGCCGCGCAGTTTTTCCAGACGGTCGCGGATGGTGCGATGGGTTTTCTGCGTGAACCCGGTTCCGGTTTTGCCGGCGTAGATGAGCTTGCCTTCGCGGTAATAGCCGAGCAGGAGCGCGCCTACGCCATGGATTCCATTAGTGGGCAGGGTAAAGCCGCCGACGACCAGTTCCTGCTCGCGATAGCACTTGACCTTGAGCCAGCTCCCGGCGCGGCTGGAGGAGTACTTTGAATCGGGGCGCTTGCTGACGATACCTTCGGTGCCGAGCTCGCAGGCTTTGCGGAAGATGGAGGCGCCGTCGCCGGCAATGTGCTCGCTCAGGCGGATGGTTGGGGCGGCGTCGCTCGCTTCCAGGACGTGCTGGAGGATTTGCTTACGCGCGACAAGCGGAAGATTGCGAAGATTATGCCCGTCCAGATGCAGCAGATCGAATGCGAAGTACGTCAGAGGACGCTTCGCATTCTCCTGGAACGCCGCCTGCAGCTCGGCGAAACTGGAGACGCCGTTTTCCTCGAGCACAACCACTTCGCCGTCGATCAGAGCAGTTTCGACGGGCAGCGCGAGCGCGGCTTCCGCAAGCGATTTCATCCGATGGGTCCAATCGAGCGCATTGCGGGTCAGCAGTTGCACCTGCTTCTTTTGCCGGTCGATCCGCGCCTGGATGCGGTAACCATCCAGCTTGATTTCGTGCAGCCAGTCCTGACCCGATGGAGCGGAGCGGGCGAGCGCGGCCAGTTGCGGTTCGATGAACTTGGGCAGCTTCTCTTTGGGCGCGCCGCGCAGTTGCTTGCTCCAATCGCGCGGCTTGGCAGGCATTGGGATCGGCACCGATTTTGCCGGGGTCCGTTCGCTGTGCTCAGGATTTCGCCTGCGGGCTCCCGCGGCGCTCACGCCCGCAAAGCGGCTCAAGTTCGATTGCCACACCCGATCGCTGTCGCGCGCAATTGCGTCCAGCCCGCGTCCGCTCAGGACGCTGTCCGGCGCTTCCTCTTCAATGGGCAAGGCATCCTGCGGCCGCTCGTATGCGTCGTGCTCCTTGATCAGCAGCCAATTGGGCTTGCCGGCGCGCTCGCCCGGCCGCGGATGCATGCGCACCAGCGCCCAGTTGCCGTGCATCTTCTCGCCGTGCAGCGCGAATTTGAGCGAACCTTTGCGCAGGCCTTCGTCGGCATCGCCGTGCGGTTCCCACGTGCCGCGGTCCCACAGCATCACGGTGCCGCCGCCATACTGGCCCTGCGGAATGATTCCCTCGAAGCCGCCGTACTCCATGGGGTGATCTTCCACCTCGACGGCCAGGCGCTTGTCGCCGGGGAAGTAGCTCGGCCCTTTGGCCACAGCCCAGCTCTTCAGCACTCCATCCCACCCCAGCCGGAAGTCATAATGCAGCCGGCGTGCCGCGTGTTTCTGGATAACGAAGGGGAGTTGGCCGTTGCGTGCCGCCCCGTGGACCTTCTTGCCGCTGGGCTCCCGCGTGGCGTCGAAATCGCGCATGGAGCGGTAACGCGCAAGCTGCTTGTCGGCAGCGGTGTTTCGCGTTGGCGTTAATTGGTGAGCTCTCGCCATTCCCTATTTACGCACTCTTTCGCCTTTTTTCGGCGGCTTTGGCGGGCATCACCGCGACCTTGTGCTTGCCTTTCTCGCGCGGAGATGTGGCCCGCGCGGGAGGCTTCTTTTCGCCCGACGGGCCCACGCTTTGCCGCAGCGCGTCCATCAGGTTCACCACCTTTCCGTGCGCCGGCGCCTTGTGCTCCACCGGCAGCGGCAGGTGCTTCATCTTGGCGTCGATGAGCTCGCGCAGCGCGGCCTCGTACTGGTCAGTGAATTTCTCCGGTTCGAACTTCGCCGTCTTGCGCCGGATCAGCTCCTTGGCCAGGTCCAGAGACTCTTCGTTGACATCCGGCGTCCTGATCCCTGCGAAATACTCGCGCGCGCTGCGCAGCTCCGCGGCGAAGCGGAGCGTGTAGGCCATGAGTCCCGGCAGGTCCTTGTCGGAGGGCGCGCTCAGGGCCATGAGGTGCTCGCGCCCGCTTAAGGCGATTTTTCCCAGGCCGGCTTTGCGGGTTTCCACAAGAGCCTTGCGCACCACCGCGAAGGCCTCCGCCTGGGCGTCGTTTTCGGGAGTTACAAAATAGGGCTTCTCGAAGAAAGCTGGATCGAGTTCGTCCAGACTAACGAACTGTTGCAGCTCCAGCGTGTGCCTGGAGGGAATGCGCAGGTTCGCGATCTCCTCGGGATCGATCTGGATGTACTCGCCCTTGCTGTATTCGTAGCCTTTGATGATGTCTTCTTTTTCAACCGGCGTCTGCTCGCCTTCGGAGACTTTCTGGTGGCGCACCCGCTCGCCGCTCCTGCGATTGATCTGATGGAAGCGGATTTCGCTTTTGGCTTCGACTGCGGGGAAGAGCTTGACGCCGAACGAGACCAGCGAAATCTGCACCTGCCCAGACCAGAATGGACGCGCCAAGGGAAGCCTCCTTCCGGCTGTGATTCCCTGCATTTGCCTGAAGTTGCTCTTGCGGCTTGAGCCGGCGATGACGCGCTGATGAGCTTCTCTGTCTCTTCGCCTGGCTGGCGACTGCTTTTCAGTCAGCTTGCGGCTGCTTCGGCTGCCGGCAGCGCTGCCTGGGCACGGCGCGCGCCTTGCAGCCGGATGGAGACATGAACCAGGCTGAGCGCGGCTGGAGTGACGCCGGGAATGCGGCTGGCCTGGCCGATGGTACGCGGCCGGACGCGCTCCAGAGTTTCCTTCATCTCGCGGGAGAGGCCGCTGATGGCGCCATACTCGAGCCAGTCGGGGATGGTGACGGCCTCGGCTGCCTTGAGCTTCTCGATGGACTTCTTCTGCTGGTCGAGATAGCCGGCAAACTTGATCTCGGTTTCAACCGCGCGCGCTTCGTTGCGCATCTCCGAGCGAGCGATGGGGTCGTCTGCATGAAGGGCGGCGAATCCGGCGAGCAGCGGCTCGGCGGAGATGTCATCGCGAAGGGCGCGAAGGACTGGCTCCATGGTCACTTCAGGCCGCTTGAGCAGTTGTGCCCAGGACTGGCCGTTGATGCCGGTCAGCTCGCCCAATCCCGCGGAAGCAAGGCGCTCAGGATCGGTGCGCGAGGCGAGCAGCTTTTGGAGCGCGGCCATGCGCGCCTGCTTTTGCTCGAACTGTGCCCAAGCGGAATCGTCGATGAGGCCGAGCCTGCGGCCATGCGGGGTCAGGCGGCGATCGGCATTGTCGATGCGCAGGTGCAGGCGGAACTCCGCGCGCGAGGTGAACATGCGATAGGGCTCGTTGGTTCCCTTCGAGATCAGGTCGTCAATCAGAATGCCGGTGTAGCCTTCGCTGCGGTCGAGGGTGAACGGCGGCTCGCCCTTCACCCACAGAGCCGCATTGATTCCCGCCATGATGCCCTGGCACGCGGCCTCCTCGTAGCCGCTGGTGCCGTTGATCTGGCCGGCGAGGTAGAGGCCCTCCATGCACTTGACGCGCAGCGAGCGGTCGAGCTCGGTCGCGTCCACGCTGTCGTACTCGATGGCGTAACCGGGGCGGAGCATTTCAGCTTCGTCCAGCCCGGGAATGGAGTGCACCATCTGCCACTGCACTTCCATCGGCAGCGAGGTGGACATGCCGTTGATGTAGACCTCGTGGGTGTTCAGGCCTTCGGGCTCGAGGAAAAACTGGTGCTGGGTCTTGTCAGGGAATTTAACGATCTTGTCTTCGATGGACGGGCAATAGCGGGGGCCGACGCCTTCGATGCGGCCCGAGTACATCGCCGAGCGGTGCACGTTTTCACGGATGAGGCGCAGCGTCTCCGGCGTGGTGAAGGCGATGTGGCAGGAGACCTGCGGCTGCGCGATCTTCTTTGTGCGGAAGCTGAACGGCGTGGGGTCGGCGTCGCCGGGCTGCTCTTCAAACATGGTCCATTTGATGGTGCGGCCGTCGAGGCGCGGCGGAGTGCCGGTCTTGAGGCGGCAGGTGCGCAGGCCCAGGCGGCGCAACACTTCGCCCAGCATTACCGAGGCGGGCTCGCCGCTGCGTCCCGCGGGATAGCGCTCCTCGCCGCAGTGGATGAGGCCGTTGAGGAAGGTGCCGGTGGTGATGATGGTGGCGCCGGCCATCAGGCGGCGGCCGTCGCGGAGCTTGAGGCCGAGCACGCGAGCCTTCTGTTCACGGTTCACGGTCCACGGTTCGCGGTCCAGGATCAGATCGACGACTTCCGCCTGCCGGATGTGGACGCCGGGCTGATTCTCCAGCACTTCGCGCATTTTTGCGCGGTAGAGAGCCTTGTCGCATTGCGCGCGGGGACTCCACACCGCCGGTCCGCGGGAGGTGTTCAGCAGGCGGAACTGGATGCCGACGGCGTCGGCCACCTCGCCCATCACGCCGCCCAGCGCGTCCACTTCGCGCACCAGGTGACCCTTGGCTACGCCGCCGATGGCGGGGTTGCAGCTCATCTGGGCGATGAGGTCGAGGTTCATGGTGATGAGCGCGGTCTTGAGGCCCATGCGCGCGGCGGCCATGGCGGCTTCGCAGCCGGCATGGCCGGCGCCGACAATGGCTATATCGTATTGTTCGCTGAAAGGCATCCATTGTTATTGTACGGACGGACCGATGTCAGTGAGCATAAGGGCGTTCCGTCGCACCTTCCGGAGGGCCAATCGCAACCAGCGGCGCGGCGATGCCATCTCACTCGGGAAATGCTCTGGATAAAACATCGCGGGGATAGATACGATGCACTCAAGCTCCCATTCCCCATCCCCCCTGGAGGCGATCCACGATGGATTCCATAAATTACAGTTCACAGCCTGATCGGAACCCGAATGCTGCCGACGGTCAGGCAAGCGAAGAGCCTGCCCGACAATCCCCGGAAGAACTGGAGGAGGAGCGCCGCAAGATCCGGCGGCTGCAGATTGTGGTGAGCATGGTGAGCCAGGTGATTGCGCAGGACAGCTCGTTGACAGTGGAGGAAGCCTCAGAGATGGTGGCCGATACGCGCCGGCTGGCGCTGGGGATGTTCCCGGACAAGGAACTGGCCTTCAACCTGATTTACTGGCCGCGGCTGCAGCGGATGATGCGGGAGCGCTTCCGGTTGCAGTAGCCGGGTGGCGAGCGACGGAGGGCGGAATTAGTATCACAATGCGGTAAATTTCACGATGCGGCACGAAACTCGTGCTTGCTCATCGCATAAGCTATTTGTTTCCAGTTGAAGCTATCATTTTTTACCACATTATGATCCATAGGCAGGGGGTGGGGGGGTACCACCTCCGCTGAAAGCCGAAGGGCCGAATCCACCTCGTTGTGGACTCGGCCCGACGTTTTATTGTTAGCACTGTTTGGCATTTTGAGCAACGCTATTTTGCAAAAAGTGGCCGTCAGTCTTCGCGCAGCAGGATGAGCGGATCAGCCCGCAATGCGCGCATGGCGGGAATCCAAGCGGCGAGGATGCCGACGATCGCCATGGCCGCGACGACGCCGGCGAGCACATAAGGGTCGCGCGGGGTGGCTTCGTAGACGATGTAGGCGAGGACCCTGGTGGCCGTGAGGCCCAGCAGAAGCCCTGCCGCGGAGCCGATGGCGAGCAGCCGGAAAACGCGGCCAAGCGCGGCCTGCAGCACTTCGCGCCTTTGCGCGCCCAGCGTGATGCGGATGCCTAGTTCGCGCAGCCGTTTGCTCACCGTGTACGCGCCCAGCCCGAAGATTCCGGTGATGGCCAGCATGGCGCCCAGGCCGCCGAGCACGCCAAGAGCCATGGAGGCCGCGCGCGCCGCGCGGCCTGTGCCGGGCTCAGGCCGGAGTGCTCCAGGTCGTCGGCGCGCAGGGCGATGTGGGCGCGCAGTTCCGCCTGGATTTCCTCGGCCAGTTCGTCGCGGCGAAAGACGCGGGCGATCGGTGTCCGCAACCAGCTTGGCATGTTCATTCCTCCCGCAACAGAGCCATGGGATCGACGCGCAGCGCCCGCTGCGCCGGAATCCAGGTAGCAATCAGTCCAAGCAGCGCCATGGCCGCAATCACCCCGGCCAGCACCAGAGGATCGCGCGGCGTGGCCTCATACACGATGTACGCAAGCACGCGCGTGGCCAGCAGACCGAGCGCGAGGCCCGCTGCGGACCCAATCGCCAGCAGCCGCACCGCACGCCCCAGCGCTGTCCGCACCACCTCCGCACGCCTGGCGCCCAACGCTACGCGAATGCCCAGCTCCCGCAGCCGCTTCGACACCGAGTACGCCGCCATCCCGAAGATTCCAGTAATCGAAAGCATTGCCCCCATCAACCCCAGCACGCCCAGCGACACGGTGGCCATGCGGGGCCCGAACATCATGACCTGCATCGGTTTGTCGCGCGTTTCGACCAGCACCGGTAGTCCCGGATCCAGATCCTTCAGGGCGGCTCGCATTGCCGGCGCGAGCATCTGCGGATTCACCTTCGATCTCACCACCAGAATGCTCGATGTCGATGGCGATTGGAGAATGGGCAGGAACATTGCCGGCTTGGGATCCTCGGTCAGACTGTCATACTTTCCGTCCTCCGCAATTCCCACTACTTCGATCCGCGTACCATCCGACCTCTTGAACATGTGCCCCATCGCATTTGCCGGCGAACCAAACAGCTTGCGCGCAAACTCCACGTTCACCACCGCTACCTGCGGCGACTTCGCGTTGTCGTTCCAGGTGAATCCCCTCCCCGCGAGAAGCTCGGTACCCGCCGCCCGGAGATACTGGGGAGAGACGTTGAAAATCCCAACCTCCGCCGCCGCATTCGACGGCCTTAAATCCGCGCTCGTGTCCTTGTAGACGCTCACTTCGTTGCTTCCCGTTGCCAGCGGCAGGTTGTCGGCCAGGGCCGCTGTTTCCACTCCCGGCAGCGCCTGCATGGCCTCGATCATGCGCTTCTGCATGGCCGGCACCCGCTCTCCGCTGTACCCCGCCATGCTCAGGTCGGTCTGCGCCATCATCGTATTCTTCACGGCAAACCCGAATGGCGCCTGCAACGACCGCACCAGTCCCCGCACCGCTACCAGCGACGACGTCACCAGCACCCCGCAGATCGCGATCTGCACTACAAGCAGAATCTCGCGCGCGTTGATCCGCTTCCCAGCATTGGTTCCCGTTCCCGCCTTCACCACCTCGTAGGGGCTTGAGTGGAGCACCTGGCGCACCGGCACCACCCCGAAAAGCAGGCCGCTCAAGAGCGCCAGCGCCACAGCCACCGCGTACACCTTCGCATCCGGATTCACCGCCAGATGAATCGGCCACTCCGGAAACGGCCGCCACACGCTCAAGGCGCGCAACAGCGCCACGCTCCCCACCAGTCCAAGCGCGCCTCCCGCCACCGAGATCATCATCGCCTCAGTCAGCAGTCCGCGCAGAATCCGCCTCCGCGTCGATCCCAGAGCCAGCCGCAGCGCTACCTCCTTCGACCGATCCGCCGCGCGCGCCGCAAACAGGCTGCCCAGGTTGGCGCACGCCGCCAGCAGAATCAGCCCGGTCAGCAGCATCAGCCCCGCCATGAATGCCTTCACCGGCTTGCCGAGGTAATCCCCGTACAAGCTCGGCCGCGTCAGCACAAACGTCCTCTTGCCTTCGTCCTTGGGATACGTCTTCTCGAGATATGCCCCAATCGAATTCAGATCCGCCGCCGCCTGAGTCAGCGTCACGCCTGGCTTCACATAGCCCATCACCTCAAAAATCCAGCGCACCCCGCGCGCGTTCAGGTCATCTCCCGCCAGCAATGGATCTTCCACCAGCGGCACAATCAAATCCGGATTGAAGAACAAGAGTGTCCCGTGAAAACCCTCCGGCCCGACCCCCAACACCGTGAAAGGATGCCCATTCAGCCGCACCACGCGTCCCACTACTCCCCGGTCGTCGTGAAAATGCGTGTGCCAGCATGCGTACGTCAGCACCACATAGGGCGCGCTGTTGGGCCCATGCTCGTCTTCGGCGTGAAATAGCCTTCCCAAGTATGGCTTCAGTCCCAGAGCATCAAAGTAATTTCCGCTGGCCTCAATCGCCCACACGCTCGATGGATTCTGCCCCGTATCCAGCCCCGCCTGCAGAATGTTATAGGCGAGCACGCTGTCAAACGTGTGGTTGCGGTCGCGCAGATCCATATAATCCGGATACGACTGCTGGCTTCCCGTATCGCTTCCATGCTGCAGCGTGTAGAGGCTCCCCGCCCGCGCCACGTTCAGCGGCTGGATCACGAACGCATTCATCACGCTGAACACCACTGCGTTGGCCCCGATCGCCAGCGCCAGCGTCACTATGCCCGCCAGCAAAAAACCCGGCGACTTGCGCAGCACCCGAATGGCGTATTTCACGTCCTGCCACATCAGACCAGGGAAAAGACCGCCCATCGCCGCCACGCTCTCTTCGCGGATTCGCTCGCGCGCGCCGAACTCAACTCGTGCCAGCCGCTCCGCACGCGCGCGGTTCATGCCGCTGCGCTCCAGATCGTCTGCGCGCAGGCCGATGTGGGCGCGAAGCTCCTCTTCCATCTCCTCGCCGAGTTCCTTGCGCCGGAAGACTCGGTCCCAAGCCGACGAGAGCCAATATTTGAGACTCATTGACTGCCTCCTCCACGCCGGCTCTCGCCAGCGTGCTCGTTAGACCTCTTCCGCCTTGGCGCTCAGCGCCGCCGCCATGGCCGCCGCGAGCCGATTCCAGCTTGCCGTCTCCTGGCTCAGCCGTTTGCGCCCGGCCGCCGTGAGCTCGTAATACTTGGCCTTGCGATTGTTTTCCGATTTTCCCCAGCTTGCTTTCAGCAATCCCTGCCGCACCAGGCGGAAGAGGCCGGGATACAACGCCCCCTGCTCGATCAAGAGCGCCTGGCCCGAGATCTGCTCGATGCGCAGCAGGATGCCGTATCCGTGCAAGGGTCCGAGGGAAACGGCGCGCAGGATCAGCAGGTCCAGCGTACCGGGAAGTAGATTTGCCTGATCGCCCATCGTCACTCCTAACCCGTTTAGGGAATCACCCCTAAAGTGATTAGGAGAATAGCTCTGCTTTCCTAAGCTGTCAAGGGGAACTTTTTTGAGCGGAGCGATGCAGTACCGCTGGACGTCGCCAGGCTCGCGCGGCTGCTTTTTCAGACGCCCGCTATCGCGCTATGGATTTGCGAATTGCCTCCGCCAGCGACGCCTGCAACGCCGGCGCCTGTTGCGAAGGAACATCTCCCTGGGCCAGATCGGCCGATCCTCCGCCGCGCAGCCCCAGGCGAGCCAGTTCCTCGCGCAGAATCTGGCCGCAGTTGAAGCTCAGGTCACGGCTGCGGGCAATGAATATGCGGGCGGGTTCCGCTTCTTCAGCGCAGAAAATCACGGCGGTTGCTTCGGCGGCGGCCGCCATCCGCGAGGCCAGCAGCCGGACAAAGTCGCGATCCCTTTCCTTCCATGCGCGTACGATCAGCCGCAGCCCGTTCTCGACCGGAACCTCCGCCGCCAGGGCGGCCGCCTGCAAGACCGCCAGCTCCTCGCGCAGCCGTTGCCGCTCTTTCGCGCCGGCCTTTTCTGCGGCCAGCACTCGGGCCACCGCGGCCGGCAGTTCGGCGGCTCCGGTGGAGAGCAGCGCCGATGTCTCGCCCAGGATCGCCGCATCCACGCGGGCAGCGCGGACAGCCCGCAATCCGCATAGAAACTCGACACGCATGCCGCGGCTTACTTTTTCCACGCCACGAACAAGCAGGCCGCCGATCTGGCCCGTGGAGCGCACGTGCGTCCCGCCGCACGCGTTGCGGTCGCAATCGGCAATTTCAATCAGGCGAATCGTGCCTTGCCGCTCGGGCAACTTGCGAAGCTCTCCTGCCGCCAGCATCTGCTCCGCATCGGCCTGCGAGAGATAGCGGCTGGTAACCGGCCGGTCTTCCGCGATCACCTGGTTTGCCATCCGCTCCACCCGTTCCAGGCTGTGGCGCGCCAGCGGACCACCGGACAAATCGATGGTAGACGTGCTCTCCCCCAAGTGAAACGAGACCGTGGGCGCATGCAGTTCCTTCAGAAAGACGGCAGACA
>Ga0307372_10008100_pt1 | contig 14846 bp, 16 predicted proteins | sample OX1MG_FD_202533 | JGI IMG/M metagenome (GOLD analysis project Ga0307372, IMG submission 202533) | Soil microbial communities from Risofladan, Vaasa, Finland - OX-1 | ecosystem: Environmental > Terrestrial > Soil > Coastal area > Acid sulfate soil | place: Finland: Risofladan, Vaasa | collected... | reverse complement strand
GCCATCAACCGCTACCTCGATGAGCACAACCTCGACCCAAAGCCCTTCGTCTGGACCAAGCCCGCAAGCGACATCCTCGCAAAGCTCACCCGACTGCCTGTACCTTCCGTCTGAGTCGGTGCACTAGAGGAATATGACCATTACCAATTCTTCGAAGAGGCACTTCGGCGACGCAAGGTTGCCTTCGCGGATACGACCCCCTTAACCTCGACCGAGGCGATCATCAACTTTGCCCGGATGGCGGCGCGAAAAGGTCCGCTGCATTACATGGCCTGCTCCGGCTTGCTCGAATCGAGCGGCAGCGATACGGCCCGCGCCGTTGAGTTCTACAACGCGCTGACCGACAGCTACGACGGCGAGCGATCGGGTTTTGTCGAACCGCTGCTCGAGCACGTTCTGCTCGACGAAGCTTACCGTCACGGCTCCATCTGCGAGCGGATTCTCGGCCATTTCGACGAAATTGACGTGAGCGTCGCCAACGACGTCCTGGATACGGCGGCGGGCTTCAAGGACACCATCGTCTACTGGTTCAGGGACGTCTACCGTGCCTATACGAGCGCGAATGAGCGAGCCTTCGGACCGTTGAGCCGGGAGCACTATCGCGCGTCGGGCCGGGGCTTTACCTGACATGAGCTCGTTCGGCGAATGCTCGGTGCCGTTGTGGCATCCCGACATGATGCCCGACATGCACCACTACGACGGGACCGTCGTCGTCGAAATGCCGACGGAGCGACTGTGCTTTTCCGGCGCAAGCGCGCCGCTCGTGTTAGCGGCCGCGCGCCGGTCGGACGGCACGCGCACGGTGGCGCAGTTGGCGGCCGACGCGGGCTACACCGAAGAGGCTGTCCGGTCGCACCTTCTGTTCCTCCAGGACGAGGCGCTGGTCTTGGACTTGACGGATTACCGGTCCGGGTGGCCGACCGAGGATGCGCTGAACAAGCTGCGCGGGGCGGCGCGTTTCTATAATTTGCGCATCGCGGCAAATCCCGTTCTTCGCCAGCTGTTTTCGGGGCAGGCGAGCCGGGAGGTGTTCCTGGGCTTCGCGATCGAGTTCTATTTCTACGTCCGCGCGGCGGCGAGATATATGACGCAGGGCATTGCCCGCTTCGACCATGAGGCTGCGACAATGGCTCCCTATTGGCAGCATTTCGGCGAAGAGGCCAAGCATCACGAAATTTTTGAGGAGGGACTCTTGGCTGCCGGCGTTGCAGCAAAGCGGTTGCGCCCCAGTTGCGCGATCGCGACGACGCAGGCGCTGATTAATTTCCTCTTCGAGCGGGCGTCGCGGACGTTGGTGGAGTACGGCAGCTTGTTTGCCGTCATGCAGCCCGCCGAAAATGCTGCGGAAGAGGCGCGCTCTGAAAAATATGAGCTCCTACGGCACTCCTATCCCTTCGCACGCAAGATCATCGATGCGTTCGAGCATCACGAAACCGTCGATGTCGAGGCCGGACATCAAACCTGGGCGCTTGAACAGCACTTACGCCGGTCGGCGCAGGTGTCCGCCGACGACATGTGGCGCGCCTACGTGACGATGCGAGACGCGGCCTGCTTTTTCATCATGTTCTTCGACGGCATCAAGGACAGTTATCAGATCGGCCTGCTATCGGTCTGGAAGCAACTCGCCAATGTCGCCGTCGAGGCAGAAGCGGTGTAGGTGGCGCCGCCGGTCACCCAAGTCGGAAAGTTACCAGTCACGACCGTTTGATAGATGGCCGCCGGATTGCTCCCTCCCGGATTGCTCCCTCAATGACGGCAATCGGGCATAGGCGGTCGTCCAGGCCCTCTGCCTCGGGCTTCTGCTTGTGCCCCACAGCGGACCCTCGGCGTTCACGGCCTCCGGCTGTGGCTTCCCGACGGGGTGACATTGCGCGCGGCTCCCGGGCCGGGGAGGGCTGCACCTTCTGGACCGAGACGGGCATCCGGCACACATCCAAGCTCCGGAATGAGATCCGCAAATGCGTAAGCCGATCTTCTGATCCTAAAGCGGCGACTCTGTCTCGGTTGCGGTCATCGATGGCAGTTCGTTCATGATCGCGCGCAGCCGGGTGTCGGTTTCGGGCTCGAAGCTGCTGTGCCCGGCCGTCGTGATGAAATAGTTGACCGCGATATTGCCGACGCTGCTCAAGGCCCGAACCAGGGCTTCCGCCTGGTAGAGATTGCACACCCGGTCGTAACGCCCATGCACGACATGGACGGGGATGTCCCTCAGTCTCGCGATATGGTCGAGAATATAGTTGTTGCCGCGGTTGGCCTCGCCGCGGGCACCGAGAAACCCACCATTGACCATGTAGTGGATCAGGATCCTGGCGGCGGCCAGGGCGTATTTCTGGTTTGGCTGGCCATGGCTATTTTCGTCGCGGTTGAGGCGGCTGGCGCTGCCTTCCCAGGCGACACAGGCCGAGGCGGCTTTCACCAGGCGCTCCCGTTCCGCATCGGTCCGCGGTGCCGCGGAGAATGCCTTGGCCAGCCCCTTGACGACATCGCTGCGATCTTCCGGCGGAATGGCGTCGACGAAGTGCCGCCAAGCCGTCGGGAAATCCAGATAGGCACCGGGCACCGGCATGGCGAGCGGGTCTGCCGCGAATTCGCCGGCATTGCCCTGGAAGAAATAATCGACATCTACTCTTCGGCACAAAAAGACACCGCGCAGGATCAGGGTCGCTACCGTTTCGGGATGCGCAATGGCGTAAGCCAGGGCGAGGGTGCTGCCCCAGCTGCCGCCGAAAACATGCATCGTGCCGTTGATCCTCAGCTCGTGGCGCAGCGCCAAGACGTCGTCGATCAGGTGCTGAGTCGTATTGTCGGTCAGCGCCGACGTTGCGTCATCGTCGCTCGCACTGGGCGTGCTCTTGCCGCAGCCGCGCTGGTCGAACAGGATGACGCGGTGCCGCTGCGGATTAAAAAACCGGGCCAACGAGCTGTGGCTGCCCGCACCCGGTCCGCCATGCATGACGATGACCGGCTCGCCGGCGAGCGAGCCGTATTCCTCCCAGTAGATCCGATGCTCCGAAAATCCCGGTGCGGCCAGATGGCCGGACCGGATGAAGGGCGGGTTCGAAGGTCGGTTTGCGCCGGCGTTGTTTGGCGCGGCCGTTTGGGTTATTTCATCCACGGAGATGATTTCTGCGATCAGTGGGGGCAGGTCGCGAGTGCGAGTAGGCGCCAGCCGACCCAGACACCGTAGCAGCTTACGCTAAAAATCGCGCACGCTGTCGTTCAACGAAACGGCATCCCGCCCCGTTTTGTCGTAGTCCGGTACGCTTCAGGAGTCCCGCACTGGGGCGAAAACACTTGGCTCGACCCGGTTGGCCGCGGGAAGTGCAACGACCCGTATCGGCGCATCTGACCGCTGCCGGGCTCCCGGCCAGGGCCGGCTTACTGAACCGGCAGCCGACGCTCGACCCTTATAAGCGGCCCCGATTGTCCGATTGAAAGGTCTTGGCGAGATAAATTCTTCCCTTTGGGCCCATTTCATAAGCCCCGCTGAAGCCCGCGGGAGCGTGCCGCGTAATGGGCGGAGGCGACCGTCCCGCACACAGTGGCGGTCTGCCCGACATGCTGCGACGCCTCCTCGGCCGTGAGATTGGCTGCGTGCGCGACGACGGGCGGCGTGAGGATGGCGACTCCCACCACGAACCGCGTCAAACGGCGCATCGCATGTCTCCCACCAGCGTTCGTCGTGTCGCTGCAACCTACGCGGGTTACGTACCCTTCTCAAGGGCCCCTGCAGCTCTGAATGAGCGTTTCCGAGTAGCCTCCAACCCGCCCCCGATAAACGAAAGAGCCCGTAGCCAGAAGCCCGAAAGGAACCTGTGGCGTTTGGCGTCAGGTTATCGGCCGTACAGGCCCGGCGGCGTGGAGTGACCGCGCCAGCCTTTTTTATGCCCGTATGACCAACCCGGCGGCGTCGTTGCGCCTTGCCATCCTCTGCGAGCGCCAGGGCTAGAGAAACCGGGCGGCATTCCGTTAGTGCTAAAGCCCGGTCCGCCACCACCGGGCCCGCCGCCGCCCGGACCCCGCGCAAAGCACGGCCCGCTGATGACAAGGGCGGCGCCCACCAGGACGGCCCCAACCAAGATTTTTTGCATGACACTCCTCACGGTTGCGTGGCCCGACAACGACCAGAACCGACGAGTGTTCCGCTGGGCCGCAAACCTTCTGCACGGATTTGTCGTAAATTCATCGTATTGTCTCCACGGAGTTGGGGAGATTGAGTGGCCCCGCGCCCGCGCAATTAAAGAGCCCTGCCGCACCCGCAACCGAGGTAGGGAAGCGCCCTCACGGACTCCTCATAAAAATCTCCAGTTGACAGGGATATACAACGGTACGGGTGCGTACCATATAGCAGAACGCATCTGATGGAGAACACCATGCGCAAGATCGCAATCGCCCTCGCCGCCGTCGGCCTGTTGACGGCCTCTACCGTGGTGCCGTTTGCCCCGGCCGAGGCGCACGAGTGGGGTCATCGCGGCTGGGGAGGAGGCGGATGGCACGGCGACCACGACAACGGCGCCGCGATCGGCCTCGGGCTCTTGGGCTTCATGGCGGGCGCCGCCCTCGCCTCCTCGCAGCCCTACTACGCCCCGCCCGCGTACGGTTACTCCTATGCTCCGTATGGCTATTCCTACGCCTACTCTCCGTACAGCTATTCCTACGGGTACACCCCGTACAACTACGGCAGCTACAGCTATTCGGGCTATTAGGGTACGCACCTAAAGCAAAGCCCCGCTGCGTGATCGCGGCGGGGCAGAGAAGCGCTCAGTATTCCTCCGCGAGCATGATGGTGAGCACGCGGGTTCAGTAGCAAAATGGAGACGGACCGAGATAGGCCGTTTGCGGCCGGGTCGCCGCGCCACCGATCAGCCCCGTCGCACCGCCGATCGCGGCACCCAGGCCCACCGGCCCGCCCGCGATAGCGGCGATGGCGGCGCCGGTTCCAGCCCCCAGCATGCCGGTGCTGACCGCGCGGCATCCCGGCGTCACGCCACAGCCGGCGAGCGCTATCGATGCGACCGCAAAGAGTATCGAAATACCACCGCGCGACATGCACCCCCTCCGCTTAGAGCCCAACGCTTTGGCACACAACGCTTCACCGGCCCGATTATTCAGGCAGATGGTTAAGACCGCGTTAACCCCTTAGTACCGGATATATTAAACCGCACCGCATGTCTGAATCGACGGAATGTCCTTCAGAAAGCCGGCGCTGGGGGGCTCTCCGGGACGGTCCCCAAAAATGTTTATCAGCGAGCGGAATACGCATCGGCGTCGTTTCGTTATCTGGATGATCTACGACCACCAACCCGGAGCGCGTCATGTACCGAATCGCACCCTTCCTCGCCGCCGTCGGCCTGTTGACGGCCGCTACCGCCGCGCCATTCGCCCCGGCCGAGGCGCATGACTGGGGGCATCGCGGCGGCTGGCACGGCGACAACGACCGCGGCGCCGCGATCGGGCTCGGCATCCTGGGCTTCATGGCGGGCGCCGCCCTCGCCTCCCCCCAGGCCTACTACGCCCCGCCCGCGTATAACTACTCCTACGCGCCGTATAGCTATTCCTACGCGTATACCCCCTACAACTACGGCTACTCGGGTTACGGAGACGATGACGACGACCAATAATGCAAGGTGACAAGAGCCCCGCCGCATCCGCGGCGGGGCAGGGAACTTAGAGCTTCGTCGAAAGCTGCCGCGGCGAACGGCGCCGCCCTCGCAGACGGAGACCACCCATTCTCCGAATCTCTGCCAGTAGAGCGCGACGGCATGCTCTTCCGTGAGGCCGGCGGCGGCGACCTCATCTTGGTAGCGTTCATTCTGGCGGATAAGCTGCCACCGTCCACCGCGCTCCCGGATGTAGTAGCCGGTGGTCGCCATCAGTATTCCTCCGCGAGCATGATGGTCAGCACCCGCGTCGTTTTCGCGGGATCGGCTGAGTCTTCCGAGCCGTACTCCATGGCCGCGTCAAAATAATCGATCTTGAAGTGGATTGCCGCCCGGCGGCCCTCATGGGCGCGAGACCAAAAACCACGCGGCCATCGGCGCCTTCAAACTCATGCTCGGGTGCCCCGTAGCCGTCCAATATCCGTGCCCTCCTCGCGGGCGCCCGAAAGTCCAAAATCCGTAACCTGCGCCGCATAAGGAGACCCCGCCCTGCCGCGCGCGGCAGGGCATTGCAACCGCGCGCCGGCAACTTCATTCCCGCTTCAGGGCGTCGGGCGGTATAGTTACCTCCTGTGCTTCCCTGGGGAGCGCGCCCGCGAAATGCGGAGGGTGATACAATGCCGGGCATGACGAAGAAATTGCAGGATGTGCTCAAGCAGGCCGAGACTTGGCCCGCGGAGGCTCAGGACGAACTTGCCGACGCCGCCCGCGAAATCGCCGCGGGGATGAAGGGCGAATACCATGCGACCGACGAGGAGCTCGCCGGCGTCGACCGCGGCCTTGCGGGTGCCCGCGGGAAGCGCTTCGCGACGGACGAGGAAGTACAGGCGGCCTTTGGCAAGCTTCGCCGGCCGTGAAGGTCATCTTCACCGCGGCGGCGGTTGAAGACCTGAGCGACATCGCTGACTATCTGGCGGCCCACTACCCGAACGCCAATCCCTTCGTGGAGCGGCGGCTTCATGTCGTGCTCGCCCGCATTGCGCGCCATCCCGAGAGCGCTCAGTGGGTCGCCGAGCGGCCCGAAGTGCGCATGGCGCCACTCGTCCGCTACCCGTACAAGATTTTCTACCGCATTACGCCCGAGGCCGTGGAGATACTCCACATCCACCACGCCGCGCGCCGCGCGCCGTGGGAATAACGAAGCGCCGCCGCGCCGGCAGGGTAGTGGATTGCAGGCGCCGCGCCGCGCCGTCCGTATTCGAGCGAGACCCCCGCCTTCTCCGCGAGTAGCTTGATCCACGCTTCGTGGCGTGAAAGCTGCGTCGACACCGCGGTGTATTCGAGCTTCAGATCGTGAAAAGCCCCGGTGAACTTCTCGCTCGCGGTGAGAAAGCGGTTGAGGTTATCTCGCAGTTCGGCAACCTCCCCTTCGACACGACGAATATCCTCTTTGGTCGCCACCACGGCGACGATCCGGGCGAGATCGGCATCGGTAAGCATGGCCCGCAGTGTACCATACGCAAGGAAAGGCCCCGTCGTAGGGCGGGGCAGGACGCAGCACCGGAAGCTCACGCCGTGCTGCGCTCGCGCTCGATGCGGGCATAGAGCCGCATCAGCACGCGGTCGGCCCGATCGCGGCGGCGGCGCTCCTCCGGCGTGTATCCTTCGGGGCCGCAGGTCGCCCACGCGTCGGCGAGATCGATCACGTCCGAAAGCGCGTGGCTCGGCCCCGGCCTCACCGAGACCTGGGAGACACCCGACGGCGACTTCGCCGAGGCTGACCATCCGGGCACTCACTGTCCGTCCTCGTCAAAGAGGGTTGGCTCGGCATAGCGCCCGGCTGCCGAGCGCTGCGCGGGCGGCCGCGCGTCCTCTTTGAGTTCAAATAAGGTCGGCTGCGACACGCGCCCGCGCTGTCGCTGCTCCGGAGCGCAAGGATGTCGCGCCAGGCGTAGCGCTTCCCCGTCGATCTCTATCGTGCGCATCGGAGCACCCGGTACCCCCGCCACTCGGGGAGCAAGTAGACCCGATACATGGAGACCTCCAATGAGCCCTGATTCCCTGGAGAGTCCTACCAAACGAAAGCCCCGCCACTCGGGCGGGGCGGGGGATTAAGGTTCTTTAATACTTGAGCTTGGCGCACGCATAGAGGCTGGCGGCAGTGATCTGCGACAGGAAGTCCGTAAACGTCCCCGCCGCGATCATGTGCCCGCACGAGGCGCTTTCAAACGCGACGTTCTGTTTGATGACGAGCCATTCGTCGCCGGCCCGACCTGTTGAATGAAGCACAGGTCGCCGAGGACGAATGCCTGGCCCAGGCACCGATTGCCGTGGGCCAGCCGAGCGATGAGTTCCGCGGGATCGCCACATTCGACAAACGATCGCCGACTAAACGGCGGGTCGCATGCCCGCCGTATCCAGCGGTTCGCCTCGCCGATTGCTAGACTAGTCGTCGCCTAAAGGCCATCCGGCGCGAAAATCGGCTTCGGGTGTCCCCAACGGGTGACCAAACGGCAGCGTTAACTCCGGCTCGGTCGGTAGCGGAGTATTTCGCTTGCCGCGCCGTATTGGGAGACTGGCACGATCATCCCGACGATCCGTCTGTGCCTGTGGGTCCCTGGGCTGCAGGCTAGCCGGGCTATTCCGATCCAGTCTACGGCGATTCCGAATGTGAATGGGAGCAAGAGCTGGCCTGCTGGGGCGCCATCCACCCCTTGAGCACAGTTTGATTACGGTCGAACTGGTACCTGACACATAGCTAGAGGTTTGGTGCGGGCTACGTTCTCGCTGCCTCTTCGTGCCTCCAAAGCCGTGGATTCGACGGCGAATGAGGGACCGCGCCAGGTATCCGAACCGGGCGTATCACTCTGTAGGATAGGCTCCTACGGAAGAGCCAACGAGTACGAACGGCGGACGGATAGCGGAAAACCGAACGGAAAACTCCTGTCCCTGCGAGGGCCTGTGGGGAAGAAAGTCCTAATAAAATCAAGTGGCTGGGGGACTAGGATTCGAACCTAGACTGGCGGAGTCAGAGTCCGCTGTCCTACCGTTAGACGATCCCCCAACGGGATGCCGGTGCCGCCGTGGGTGCGGCCCGGGCGGCGCGGTGGCTCTGATATCATAGCCGGAGCGGATTGGGTAGGCCCGCCACCATTGGGCGGCGGGGGGCCCGACGCCGCCGACCGGGGCAGATGGTCGCGGCGCTTCGATTCCTCGGGCAGGTGCGGTACCATTGCTGGCTCAGGCAATGGGGACAAACCGGCGGTGTCGAGCAGCGCGTTCCATAGCATCGGACCGGTCGAGGCCAGGCGCCCCGACGGCGGGTCACCGATGCTGCGCGCCGAGCACGCGGCCGGTGTCGGGCACGCGGCGGCGCCGCGGCGGGCCGCGGCCAATTACGCCGCCCTCGACCTCGGCACCAACAATTGCCGGCTGCTGATCGCGCGCCCTGCGGGCGGCGGGTTCCGCGTGGTCGACGCGTTTTCCCGCATCGTTCGGCTCGGCGAGGGTGTCGCCGCCAGCGGCAGCCTATCCGAGGCGGCGATGGCTCGGACCTTCGACGCGCTCAAGGTGTGCGCCGACAAGATCGCCTACCGCCATTCGGTTGCCGGCCGCTACGTCGCGACCGAGGCGTGCCGGCGCGCGGCGAACTGTGCGGAATTCATCGGCCGGGTGCGCCGCGAGCTCGGCATCGAATTCGAGATCATCTCGACCGCCGAGGAGGCGCGGCTCGTCGTCGCCGGCTGCGCGCCGCTGCTCAACCCACGGGTGCCTTATGCGCTGGTGTTCGACATCGGCGGCGGCTCGACCGAGATCGTGTGGCTGCGCCAGGGCACGGCGCGGCGCGGCGGCCGCCGCTCGCCACACGGCGACTCTTGGGGCGGCCCGGCGCGGCCCGAGATCCTCGGCTCGACCTCGCTGCCGTTCGGTGTCGTCACGTTTACCGAGCGCTTTGGCGGGGTGCACGTGCCGCCCGCCGCCTATAGTGCGATGGTCGCCGAGGCCGAAGCCGCGCTGGCGCCGTTCGAGGCGCGCCACCGCATCGCCCGCCGCATCGCCGCACGCCAGGTGCAGATGCTCGGCAGCTCAGGCACGGTAACGACGCTCGCCGGCGTCCACCTGGCCCTGCCGCGCTATACCCGCGCCCTGGTCGACGGCAGCACGCTGACCTTCGAGCAGATTAGCGTGGTGTCGCGCCACCTCGCCGGGCTCGATCTCGATGGACGCGCCGCCAGCCCGTGCGTCGGTCGCGAGCGCGCCGATCTCGTGCTGAGTGGCTGCGCGATCCTCGACGCGATCTGCGCGATCTGGCCGGTCGGGCGCCTGCGGGTTGCCGACCGCGGCATCCGCGAAGGCATTCTGTTCGATTTGATGCATGGGTAGCCCGGGTCTGCCCGTTCTCCTTCGTTACTCCCGCGCAGGCGAGAATCCAGGGCAGTCGCCGTGTCACCCGCTCCTGGCCCCCCGCTTTCGCGGGGGTGACGAATAGATCAGGGAAGCGAGGATACGATGCGAGCCGACCGCACGCCGCCGGCCGGGCGCGACCTCGCGATACGGGTCAAAAGCGCAAGGCGGCGTAAGCCGTCGTCGACCGAGTGGCTGAACCGCCAGCTCAACGACCCCTATGTCGCCGAGGCCAAGCGGCTCGGCTATCGCTCGCGCGCGGCCTTTAAGCTGATCCAGCTCGACGAGCGTTTCGGGCTGTTCGCCGGCGCGCACCGCGTCGTCGATCTCGGCTGCGCGCCCGGCGGCTGGGCGCAATACGCCGCCACCCGCATCGGCGCCGCGCGCGGGAAGGGGGTGGTCGTGGGCATCGACCTGTCGGCGGCCCCGCCGATCCCCGGCGCGACGCTGATCCACGGTGATTTCCGCGATCCGGCGACCGCGGCGGCGGCGGTCGCGGCGCTTGGCGGTGACGCCGACCTTGTGCTCAGCGACATGGCGGCGCCGGCGACCGGCCACGCCGCGACCGACCATCTGCGCATCGTCGCGCTCGCCGAGGACGCGCTGGCCTTTGCCGAGACCGTGCTGCGGCCGGGCGGGGCGTTTGTTGCCAAGGTGTTCCAGGGCGGGGCGACCGGCGAGCTGCTGGCCGCGCTGAAGCGCGACTTCGCCGAGGTGCGCCACGCCAAGCCCGCCGCCAGCCGCGCCGAATCGGCGGAAACCTACGTCGTCGCCAAGAGGTTTCGCGCTCGTTCCTGACGCAGCATTTCTGCGATGCGGCAAAAGGTGCTGGACCGGCGAGCCGGGCGGGACCACATAGTGCTGGGACCTCCGGCAATTCTCGTGTAGGGCAACACGATGGAGATCCGTCAAGCTTTTACTTTCGACGACGTGATGCTGGTTCCTGCGGCTTCCAGCGTCCTGCCGGGCGAAACCGATACGCGCACCCGCATCACCCGCGAGATCGAGCTGGGCATCCCGCTGGTCTCGGCGGCGATGGACACAGTGACCGAGGGCGCGCTGGCGATCGCGATTGCGCAGGCCGGCGGGCTCGGTGTGATCCACCGCAACATGTCGGTCGACCTGCAGGCTGGCGAGGTCCGCAAGGTCAAGAAATTCGAGGCCGGGATGGTGGTCAACCCGGTCACGATCCACCCTGACGAGACGTTGGCCGATGCGCTGCGGTTGATGGCCGACCATCGGATATCGGGTATCCCGGTCGTCGAATCCGAGCGGCGCGGCGCGCCCGGCAAACTGGTCGGGATCATCACCAACCGGGATGTGCGCTTTGCCAGCGACCCGCGCCAGCCGGTTTCCGAGCTGATGACCAAGGACCGGCTGATCACGGTGCGCGAGAATGTCGACCGGGAAGAGGCCAAGCGTCTCCTGCACCAGCACCGCATCGAAAAGCTGCTGGTGGTCGACGAGGCCTATCGCTGCACCGGGCTGATCACGGTTAAGGACATCGAAAAGGCCCGCAATTTCCCGAACGCCACCAAGGACGAGCACGGAAGGCTGCGCGTCGCCGCCGCCTCCGGCACCGGCAAGGGCGAGCTCGAACGCGCCGAGGCGCTGTTCGACGCCGGGGTCGACATCATGGTGGTCGACACCGCGCACGGCCACTCGTCGCGGGTGATCGAGGCGGTGCGCGAAATCCGCCGCATGTCGAACTATACCCAGGTCATCGTCGGCAACATCGCGACCGCGGCGGGGGCCGAGGCGCTGATCGAGGCCGGCGCCGATGCGGTCAAGGTCGGGATCGGTCCCGGCTCGATCTGCACGACGCGGGTCGTCGCTGGCGTCGGTGTGCCGCAATTCACCGCGATCGCCGATGCCGTCAGCGTGTGCCGCGAGCGCGGCGTGCCGGTGATCGCCGACGGCGGCATCAAGTTTTCCGGCGACCTCGCCAAGGCGATCGCCGCCGGGGCCGATTGCGCGATGCTCGGCTCGCTGTTTGCCGGCACCGACGAGAGCCCGGGCGAGGTGTTTCTCTACCAGGGCCGCAGCTACAAATACTATCGCGGCATGGGCTCGATCGGGGCGATGGCGCGCGGCTCGGCCGACCGCTATTTCCAGCAGGAGGTCACCGACACGCTGAAGCTGGTGCCCGAGGGGGTCGAGGGTCGGGTGCCGCACAAGGGCCCGGTCGGCAGCATCGTCCACCAGCTGATCGGTGGCCTCAAGGCCGCGATGGGCTACACCGGCAACCGCACCATCGCCGAGATGCAGCGCAACTGCCAGTTCGTCCGCATCACCGGCGCCGGCCTCCGGGAAAGCCATGTCCACGACATCGCGATTACCCGCGAGGCGCCGAACTACCGCCAAGACGCGTGATCCGCTAGGTGACGCCAGGGGCCCGCATCGCCGCCGCGATCGACATTCTCGCCGCGATCGACGAGGCCGCGCGGCCGGCCGACGGGACCGCCGCCGAGTATTTCCGCAAGCGGCGCTATATCGGCGCCAAGGATCGCCCGGCGATCGCCGCTCAGGTGTATGCGGTGCTGCGCCACCGCGCCGCGCTCGACTGGTGGCTGGCGCGTGACGGTGCCGGCCAGGCCGCCGACACGACGCGCAGCCGGGTCATCGCCGCGTTGATGCTGATCGACGGGGTTCCGTTCGGCGAAATTGCCGCGTGTTTCGACGGCGGCCGGTTTCAACCGGAGGAGCTGACCGCGGCCGAAGCCGGCATGGCCCGCCGGCTGTCGGGCGGCACGCTGCGCCACAAGGCGATGCCGCGCGCCGCCGCCAACGACATTCCGGACTGGCTCGAACCCTATCTCGCGCAGGTCTATGGCGCGGCGCTTGAAACCGAGATGGCGGCACTCAACGCGCCGGCGCCGATGGATCTGCGCGTCAACCCGCTGAAGGGCGATCGTGAGGCGGCGCTCGCGGCGCTCGCCGCCGCCGGGCTGACACCCGAGACGACGCGCTGGTCGCCGCTCGGCATCCGCCTCAAGGCGCGCGCGCCGATCTCCGGGCTCGACATCTTCCGAAGCGGGCTGATCGAGGTGCAGGACGAGGCGTCGCAACTCGCCGCGCTGCTCGCCGGTGCGCGGCCTGGGATGCGCGTCGTCGATTTCTGCGCCGGCGCCGGCGGCAAGACGCTTGCATTGGCCGCGACGATGCGCAACCGCGGCAAGCTCATCGCCTGCGACGTGGCGGCGTGGCGGCTCGACCGCGCGGGGCTGCGGCTGCGCCGCGCCGGTGTCAGCAATGTCGAGCGCAAGGCGCTGTCGAGCGAGCGCGACCCGTGGGTCAAGCGCCACGCCCCAAAAGGGAAGGAAGGCGGCTTCGACCGGGTGTTTGTCGATGCGCCGTGCCTCGGCATCGGCACTTGGCGGCGCAACCCCGACGCCAAATGGCGCAGCGGCCCGGACGACCTCGCCGAACTGGTGGTGCGCCAGCGTGACATCCTGGCGAGCGCCGCGCGGCTGGTGAAGCCTGGCGGCCGGCTCGTCTACGCCACCTGCTCGCTGCTGCGCGAGGAAAACGAGGACCAGGCCGAGGGTTTCCTCGCCGCCCATCCCGATTTCGCGCTCTACCCGGTGGCGCGTGCCTGGGAAGAGACGATCGGCGGCGCGTGTCCCGGCGGCGACAATTTCCTGCGCCTCACCCCCGCCGGCCATGGCACTGACGGTTTTTTCGTCGCGATGTTCGAGCGCCAGCCCGCTCCCCCCTCTGCTTCTGTCATTCCGGGGCCCGATCCCGAGGGGGACGAGAACCCGGAACCCATGACCACGGATTTTTGCGCGCCATACCCGCACGACAATGCGCCCCTGCAATAGCCAGTGTTCCTGGGTTCCGGGTTCGCCGCTTCGCGTCGCCCCGGAATGACCTCATCGGGAAAGCGAACACGATGACCGACCGCATCCTGATCCTCGATTTCGGTAGCCAGGTGACCCAGCTGATCGCCCGGCGGGTGCGCGAAAACGGCGTCTATTGCGAAATCCATCCGTACACGATCGCGCCCGAGCGCATCCGCGAGTTTGCCCCGCGCGCGGTGATCCTGTCCGGTGGCCCGGCCTCGGTGACGCAGACCACGACGCCGCGCGCCCCCGACCTTGTTTTCGAACTGGGCGTTCCGGTGCTGGCGATCTGCTATGGCATGCAGACGATGTGTCACCAGCTCGGCGGCCGCGTCACCCTCAGCGACCGGCAGGAATTCGGCCGCGCGATGATTGAGATCGTCGCCGAATGCCCGCTGTTCGACGGGCTGTGGCCCAAGGGAACGCACGCGCCGGTATGGATGAGCCACGGCGACCGGGTCGAGGCGATCCCGCCTGGCTTCCGTGTCGTCGCGAAGACCGATAGCGCCCCCTATGCCGCGATCGCCGACGATGCCCGCCGGTTTTACGGTGTGCTGTTTCACCCCGAGGTCGCGCACACGCCGCAGGGCGGGGCGCTGCTCAAGAACTTCAGCCATGGCGTCGCCGGCTGCCGCGGCGACTGGACGATGGCGGCGTTCCGCGCCCAGGCGACGCAGCGCATCCGCGACCAAGTGGGTAATGGTCCGGGGGGCGGGCGCGTCGTCTGCGGCCTCTCGGGCGGCGTCGATTCCGCGGTTGCTGCGGCGCTCATTCACGAGGCGATCGGCGACCGGCTCACCTGCATCTTTGTCGATACCGGCCTGTTGCGCCTCGGGGAGGCCGACGAGGTCGTGCGCCTGTTTCGCGGCCACCACAACATCCCGCTCGTCCATCGCGACGCCTCCGCCCTGTTTGTGCAAAAGCTCGCCGGCATCGACGACCCCGAGCAGAAACGCAAGATCATCGGCGCTACGTTTATCGATGTGTTCGACGAGGA
>Ga0307372_10008099_pt1 | contig 14849 bp, 14 predicted proteins | sample OX1MG_FD_202533 | JGI IMG/M metagenome (GOLD analysis project Ga0307372, IMG submission 202533) | Soil microbial communities from Risofladan, Vaasa, Finland - OX-1 | ecosystem: Environmental > Terrestrial > Soil > Coastal area > Acid sulfate soil | place: Finland: Risofladan, Vaasa | collected... | reverse complement strand
CGATCGTGTTGAGCGTCGCCTCGCCGTCATCGGCGAGAAAGGCGATCGTCTTCAACCCCAGCTTCTTTTCGTTGGCCTTGACGATCTGAAAGAACCCGTCGGTGATCGCCGGCCTCGGGTCGGGGCCGACTGGCAGCATTGAGAAATAGTTCGGGTAGTGAAACTCGGAATTGACGTCGAGCGCGAATAGGCTGATGAACGTCATCTTGTGGGCGATGACAATCGGCATCGCCGGGGCGGCGATGTTGGTCGCGTAGCCCGAGACCACGAAGTCGCATTTGTCGACGTCGATCAGCTTTGTATAGATGCCGGGCACGTTCGCTGGGTTGCTCTGGTCGTCGTAGTAATCGAGCACGACCGGCCGGCCGAGCAGCCCGCCTTTCTTGTTGGTGTCCTCGGCCCACATCTTCATCGCGACGAGGCCCATCGTACCATTGAGCGCGAGCCCTCCGGTCAGCGCCATCGAAAAGCCGATCTTGATCGGCGGTCCCGATGGCGCCTGCGCCGCGGCGGATGTCGCCGCCAGCAACAGCCCCGCCAATCCCGCCGCTACTGCTCTAATCCGCGCGCCGAACATGCGTTTCTCCCGGTATTTTCTGAACGCACAGATTGAGCACGGCCGGAGCCGCCTTCGCAAACGCTTCCCGCGCATACCCGCCGCTATCTTCGCAGCGGCCATGCGAAGCTCAGCTCGTGCCCATCGGGGTCGGTGAGGTGAAAAAAGCGCTCGCCCCATTCGGCCTCGCGCGGCTCGGTGTCGGGCTTGTGGCCGGCAGCGACCAGCCGGGCGTAGAGCCCGTCGACATCGCTGTCGTAAAAGATCAGCCGCCCCCACCAGCGCCACCGCCGCTCTGCCGGCCGGGCGATCAAGTTGAGGTACTGCGTCGTCCCGGCGCGAAAGCTGGTGAAAGCGGCGGTTTCGCCGCCGTAGAGTATCGTGAACCCGATGAGGCGATAGAATCGGATCGCGCGGGCCATGTCGTGCGTGGCGAGGGTGACCGCGCTGATGCCCTCGATCATTTATGCTACAGCGGCGTTGCGAGCAGAGTGGGCACGGCAAATGTGTCGAGCACGACCAGCTTATCGCTGAATCTGAGCGCGCCGGCCTCGTGCACGATGCGGTCGCGATAGAGCCCGGCCGCGAACAGCCGGCTCTCGCCCTCCTGGTCGGTCTGGTACACCGCGAACGGCGCCTCGGCGGAAATCTCGCCCCCGCCTTCGCCCAGGATGCGCGGCAGGCCAATCAGGTGGCGATCGGTGTGGATGTTGTATTTGTTGGCTTCGCGCAGTGCCATGATGCGGTCTTCGAGCACCGCTCGGCTGTCGCAGAAGATCAGCGCCGCCGGCAGCCCCTGCTCGACATTCTCCCGCGGGATCACCTGATAGCGGCAGGCCCGGGCAAACAGCGCGAGCCAGGCCGGCCAGTCGGCGGCATCGATCAGCCGCCCGTAATCGGCATAAAGGTCATAGAGGGCGAGTTGGTCGACGCTCATCGCACCCCGTCGACCGGCTCGATCCCCAGCAGCTCGGCGTAATACGACCAGAACCCGCGCAGCGGCACGTCGTGCACGCGGTAGTCGCGATCGGTGATGGCGCCGCCGCCGCCGAGTTCGATGACCGTCGCGCGGTCACGGTCGGGCCGCGAGGCGCGGTGCGCGATCTCGATCGCCTCACCGTCCTCCATCGAGACAAGACCGGCGGGCCCGACGAGGTTGGCCTGGCGCAGCCGGTGCAGCGTCATCTCCGGGGTGTCGTCGGCATAGCCGAGCATCGTCTGATAGATTTCGACCTCGTCGAGCCCGCGCGGGCGGATCTGCCGGACCGCCATGCTATTGCTGATCTGGACGAACACCGCCGACGGAAATACCGAACTGATCGCGATGTTCAGCCGGTCGCCGTGCTCCGGGTGGAATTTGCCGAGCGCCGGCTCCTGCAGCGCCAGATAGTCGTTGCGGATATTGGCGCCGCCATAGGCTCGGCGCACGGTCTCATCGTCGTCGCTGCCGGCCTCGGCCCAGGTAAAACTGTGGCGGTGCCGCGCGTCCATCTTGACCCCGCCAACCTGCGTCGACCGGTCGAGCCCGAAAGTCAGCAGGAATTCGTGCAGCAGGCTGGCATGATAGTTGTCGCGCGTGTTCTCGGCGTAAATCTTCCAGTTGCCGCGGATGCGCTGGCGATTGTAGCCGAGCACTTTCATCTGCTTGTCGAAGAAGCGGCGCAGCTGGGCCAGCACCGGCGGCCCGAGAAAATCTTCGAGCGGCTCGGCGTCGTCGGCCAGGGTGCCGAAGATCGCGCCGTAGACCGTCCCGACCTTGAGCCGGGTGAGCCCGTGCGCTTTCATGTCGAAATCCGGCCCCATCCCGCCCTTGCCGCGGATGCCGCGGCGGAACGGGATCGCGGTCAGCCCGCCGTCGAGGCCATAGCACCACTGGTGATAGATGCAGTTGTGGCTTTTGGCATTGCCGTAAAGCTCGCGTCTTACCAGCGCGCCGCGATGCGCACAGCGGTTGACGAACGCGTGGATCTCGCCGTTGTCGTCGCGGTTGACGATGACCGGCGTCTCGCCAACGCAGGTGGTGCGGAAATCGCCGGGGTTCGGAATCTCGACCTCGAGGCCGAGCAGGCTCCAGGTCGGGCCGCGGAAAATCCGCTGCTGCTCCCGCTCGTAGATTTCGGGGTCGTGATAAAGCCGGTACGGCACCCGGCTGTAATCGAGCGCCGGCCAGATCGAGGCATCCACCATCACGGTCCTCGCCCACAGGGGTAAGCGATCCTAGGGCACTGCGCCCCGGGGAACAATCTCAGCCATGCACCAACGCCGCTTCAGGCGCGGGGGTCGCTGCGATAGGATCAACCAAGCCCATCGGGAAGGACAGCATGGCCCAGTCGATGATCACCCCGCTCTCGTCGGGGATCGGCGCCGAGATTTCTGGCATCGACCTGGCGCAGCCGATCGACGCTGAAACCGGCGAGCGTCTGTCGCGGGGCTTGGCCGAGCACCTGGCGCTGGTCTTCCACGACCAGGTGCTGACGCCCGACCAGTACCTCGCCGCGGCGGGAGTGTTCGGGCCGGTGATGCGCCAGCACTATTCGCAGCACCACATGGACGGATACGAGAACATTGGCATGGTGTGGCACCGCAAGGGCCAGCAGCCGGCCGAACGCTGGCACACCGACCACACCAACCACGAAAGGCCGCCGCTGGCGACGATCCTCTACGGCGTCGAGATCCCGTCTGCCGGCGGCGCCACCAGCGTCGCCAACATGCGCACCGCCTATGCCGCACTGCCGCAAGACGAGCAGCGCCGGCTCGACGCGATGCGTTCGGTCAACACGCTCGACGAGCAGCGCCTCGACACCCGGCCGGAAGACCACGAGAAGTACGGGGCACCGATCATCCACCCGATGGTGCGCACCCACCCGGTGCACGGCACCAAGGCGGTGTTCTTCCACATCCAGAAGGTCGCGCTGATCCAGGGCATGACGCCGGAGGCCAGCAAGGCCTATATGAGCGATCTGCTCGACCGGATGATCCGGCCCGAGATCGTCTACGAGCACCACTGGGCCAAGGGCGACGTGCTTGTCATCGACGACCGCGCCACGATGCACCGCGCCCACGGCGATTACGACCGCCGCGAGAGCCGGGTGCTGTGGCGCATCCTGGTCGAGGGCGACCGCCCTACGCTGATGTAGGCGCCGCGCTCAGAACCCCAGCGTCGGCACCAATTCGGGCGGCGCCGGGGTCCATTTCTTGGTCGGCCTCCCCTCTTCGATCGCGTGGAACTCGCGCTCCATGATCCGGCGCCACAGGATGATCGCGGTGTCGGAGCGGCCGAGCCGCTCGTTGCCGCGATCGGCGATGCGCCCCTGACGGGCCTGCACCGCGAAATCCTGCACCCGTACGCGGTCGGGGTGGTCGATATCGGCGAAGCGCACCGCGCCGTCCATCACCTTCTGCGCCAGGTCGAGGGCCGAGCCGGCCGCCTTCTGCCGTTCGAGATATTTGCGCCGCGCCTCCTGATACGGTGCAACCTGGTCGCCGGTCACGCCGACCAGGTTGGTGATGAACCACATATTGGTCTCGTCATCGATCGGGGTGAACGCGAGATACAATTCGCGCCACCCATCGGCGCCGTCGAGCCCAGCCATCGGCGGCACGATGACCCGCGTGCAATTGGGCATGTAATGCAGGCTGATGCGCTCTTCGTTGCCGCGCCGCCCGTAGCGGATCATGCCCCAATCGGTTTCTTCGGCGGCAATCTCCGGGAGGTCGTAGATGCCGGAATGCGAGCCGCCGATCTTGTGGACAAAGGCGACATGCACCTCGTCCATGCTGTTCTCGAAGCATTGCAGATAGTTGCACGGCACCACCGGCGGAACCTGGGTCTCGATCAGCCCGTCGGCGAGCGGCATCGGATAGGGCGGAAAGACAGGCGGCGAGCCCTCGCCGAAATAGGCGAAGACCATCCTGCTGTCCCTCCGATGATGGTTCAGGCGGTCTGCGCTGCCGGCGCCGGCGTATCGCGATGCCGCCCGGCCGGATAAGAATACGGGCCCAGCCGGGCAAAGATCACGCAGCTCACAGCCAGCATCACGATATAGGCGCCAAAGACCGGCGTGTAGGAATGAAACCGGTCAAAGCTCGCGCCGCTCAGCGCCGGCCCGACGCCGACGCCAAACCCGAACAGGCCGAACATCGTGCCGTAGATCTTGGCGTAATTGCGCAGCCCGAAATAGCGGCTGACGAAGAACGCCATCAGGTCTATCTCGGCACCAATGCCGAGCCCGAGGCAGATCGCGCCGAGAAATGGCGCGGCGCCGGCGGCATGGCTCATCAACAACGTCAGGCCAATCATCGGCGCGGTGAAGAATCCGATCGCAACATAGGGGCCCCAGAACCGGTCGAGAAACCAACCAGAAAGGATGCGCCCGGCGAGCAGCGCGATCCCGGTGCCAGACAGCGCCGTGACCGCGACCTCGCGGGTGATGCCGCGGTCGGTCAGCAGCGGGACGATATGCGTCAGCGTGCCGTTAATCGCGATCACGTCGAGGAAAAACGCAAGCCCCAGCCCCCAAAACAGCCACGACCGAAACGCATCGCCGACTTCGGTGCCCGGCAGGCCGAGCGCGGCGCCACGCGATTCGCCGCGCCGCGGCCGCGCCGTGAATCCCGGCGGCTCGCGGATGAACAGCGCGACCGGGAGAAACGCCAGCACGACCACAGCCACCGACATGCCGAGATAGGCGTGGCGCCAGCCGATACGCGCGATCAGGAAGGCCGCGAGCTGCGGCATCAGCGCGACGCCGAGCCCGACCCCGGCCATGCCGATGCCGAGCGCCAGCCCGCGCTGGCGGTCGAACCATTGCGCCGTTACGGTCGAATATGGGATCGGCCCGCCAACCGGCGACGCCAGCCCGGCCAAAGCATAGATCAGGTAGGTGACGGCGAATGGCGACGCGCTCATCAACGAGAACAGCGCCACGCTGGCCGCGTAAAGCACGAGCCCCGGCATCATGACCCGGCGCACGCCCCAGCGGTCAATCATCCAGCCGAACACCGGGCAGGCCAGCGCACTGATCGCCGATTGCAGCGTCAGCGCCGAGGACAGCAGCCCGCGCCCGACATGGAGGTCGGCGGTGACCGGCTTGAGAAACACCCCGAAGCAGAACACGTTGATCGCGCCCGCGCCGACGATCAGGCCGAGCACGCTGGCACCGACAACTCCCCAGCGGTTCCGCAATATTCCGTCCATCGCTTCCTCCCGAGCCACCGTTAAAGTGGCGTGTCGTTCCCGCCGACTCTATCGGATCGGCGGCACCGAGGCGACAATCTGGCGACCGCTGGGCGGACCCGGCTAATTTCGTCGCCGGCATCAGGGAGACGGGCGAATGAGTGCATCCGTGGCCACGGGATACGGCATCGGCCAGCCGGTACGGCGCAAGGAAGACCGGCGGCTCGTCACCGGGCGCGGCCGCTATGTCGACGATCTTACGCTCCCCGGCATGGCACACGCCGTGGTGGTGCGCTCGCCGCACGCCCACGCCCGCATCACCGCGATCGACACGGCGGCGGCGCGCGCCGCGCCCAGCGTGCTCGCGGTGCTGACCGGGGCCGACTATCGCGCCGACGGGCTCGGCCCGATCCCGCACGGCGCCGGGCTGATGAACCGGCCCGACCTCGAGGTGCGCCTGTCCGCGGGCAAGCCGATCACCACGCGCCACGACCCGATGCCGGCCGACATCCTGCGCGTCGTCGGCGAGCCGGTCGCGCTCGTCGTCGCCGAAACCATCGCCGCCGCCAAGGATGCCGCCGAGCTTGTCGACGTGTCGTACGACGTGTTACCGGCCGTCGTCGACGTGGCGGAGGCGATCAAGCCAGGGGCGCCGCGCCTGTGGCCCGAGGCACCGAACAATCTGTGCATCGAAATTGAGGCCGGCGATGCCGCCGCCACCGCGGCGGCGTTCGCGCGCGCCGCCCACATCACCCGGCTCGACACCCGGATCCAGCGCGTCACCGGCGTGCCGATGGAGCCGCGCACCAACATCGCCGAATACGATGGGGCAACCGGGCTTTACACGCTGCACTCGGGCAGCGGCCGCGGCGTCTCGAAATTGCGCCTCGATCTCGCGACGGTGCTCGGCGTGCCGCCCGAGCAGGTGCGCGTCTTGTGCGAGGACATGGGCGGCAATTTCGGCACGCGCAATTTCTTCTATCCCGAATACGTGCTGCTCGCCTGGGCGGCGAAGAAGGTCGCCCGGCCGATCAAATGGACTTGCGAGCGCAGCGAAGCCTTGCTCAGCGACTATCAGGGCCGCGACCTCGTGGTCGAGGCAGCATTGGCGCTCGATCCCGACGGGCACTTCCTCGCGGTGCGGGGCAGCAATCTCAGCAATCTTGGCAACCAGGCGGCGTCGTTCGTGTCGCTGCAAAAGGGCCTGGGGCTAATGTCCAACGTCTACCGCATCCCGGCTGCCCATTTCCGCGGCCGCGGAGCGGTCACCAACACGATCCCAACGACCCCCTACCGCAGCGCCGGGCGTCCTGAGGTGATTTTCGTCGTCGAGCGGCTGATCGACCTCGCCGCAGACGAGTTGGGGATCGACCCGGTCGAGTTGCGCCGCCGCAACCTGGTCCCGCCGGCGGCGCAGCCCTATGCGAACCCGCTCGGCCTTACCTATGACAGCGGACATTACGAGGCGGCGATGGACATGGCGCTGGGTCTCGCCGACCTGCCCGGACTTGCCGCCCGGCGCGCCGCCTCCGAAGCGCGCGGCAAGCGGCGCGGGCTCGGCGTCGCCAACTATGTCGAGATCACCAGCGGCTCGCCGCGCGAGCGCACCGAGATCACGATCCAGCCCAATGGCCGGGTCGAGCTGGTGATGGGTACGATGTCATCGGGCCAGGGCCACGAGACGAGCTTTGCACAGCTCGTCACCGAGTGGCTCGGCGTGCCGTTTGAGAGCATCGACTACATCGCGCACGACACCGCCCGCGTTTTCGCGGGGGGTGGGTCGCATTCCGGCCGCTCAATGAAGCTGGCGACGACGGTGATCGGCCAGGCGACCGATGACATCATCGCCAAGGGCCGCAGGATCGCCGGGCTGCTACTAGAAACCAACGAGGCCGACATCGAATTTTCGGCCGGAAATTTCCGCGTCGCCGGCACCGACCGCGAAATCGGCATTTTCGATGTGGCCCGCGCCGCCGCCACCCACAGCGAACTGCCGGCGGAGCTGCACGGGCCGCTCGGCGCGGTTTCCGACCAGACCCTGCCGGTTGCCAGTTTCCCGTATGGCACGCAAGTCTGTGAGGTCGAAGTCGACCCCGAGACCGGCGCGGTCGCGATCGTGCGCTACGCCGCGGTCGACGATGTCGGGCGCGCCGTCAACCCAATGATCGTACACGGCCAGACCCACGGCGGCATCGCCCAGGGCGTCGGCCAGGCCCTTCTCGAATCGAGCCATTACGACCGCCAGACCGGGCAGCTTCTTGCCGCCAGCTTCATGGATTACGCGATTCCGCGCGCCGACATCTTTCCGCCATTCGACACCGCGCTTAGCGAGGTGCCGTCGCCGACCAACCGGCTCGGCGTGCGGTCGGGCGGCGAAGGCGGCACCACCCCGGCGCTGGCCGTCGTCGTCAATGCGATCGTCGACGCGCTGTCCGATCTCGGGGTGCGCCACATCGAAATGCCGGCCACGCCCGAGCGGGTGTGGCGCACGATCCAGGCAGCGAAAACCGCCCGGTAGGCCCCTAAATCACCGCTTCGGCGCCGACCGGCAGGCGCCACATTACCCGCCGCTGGCCGTGATAGTCGTTGATCGCGAAGTGCTGGCAGCAGCGGTTGTCCCAGATCGTCAGCGTGCCCCTTTCCCAGCGGATTCGGGCAGTAAATTCGGGCCGGGTGCAATGGCCCTGCAGGAAGTCGATCAGCGGCCGGCTTTCCTCTTCGGTCATCCCCTCGAAGCGGACCGTGTGCCGCTTTGAGACATAGAGTGCTTTGCGCCCGGTTTCGGGGTGGGTGCGCACCACCGGGTGTTCCGCCTCGACCTGCTCGGCCTTATCGGTATCCCGCATCTTCATGTATTTGTTCTCTTCGCGGTTGCCGCGACCGCCGTTCATCCGCGCGCTGTAGATGCCGGTGAGCCTGTCGAGCATCGCCCGCATTCCCGGCGACAGCGTCTCGTAGGCGAGATACTGGTTGGCGACCATCGTGTCGCCGCCGAATTCCGGCGCCTCGCGGCAATAGAGCATCGTGCCGATCGGCGGCGTGTCGAGATAGGTCGTGTCGGAGTGCCAGGCGCCGCCGACGTTTTCCTTCTGGTCCGGCTCCTTGCGCAGCTCGAAGATTTGCGGGAACTCGGGCAGGCCCTCGACAAACGGGTAATAGGCCGGCTCGGCGAAATAGCGGGCAAAGCGCAATAGATCGGCGCCGCCTAGCTGTTGTCCGCGGATATAGATCGCGCAATGAGCAAGGAACGCGTCATGGATTTCCGAGCGCTGGCGGCTACCTAGTGGCTCGCGCAAATCGACACCGCCGATCTCGGCGCCAAGCGCACCGGCGAGCGGCCGTACCGTAATGGTTTCATAGGCCATGGCCGAGTTTCGCCTCCGGTTATGCGATGGCGCATCCTAGCAACACTCGCCACGGCGCGCGAAGCGGTGCAATCTCGGGGCGATCATGCAGAAACGGCTCGGGTTTGCATCGGCGACGCGAGGCAAACTTGCGGGGCTTTCGTGACGATCCGGAACGGGCAGGAATTTGGGGAGACCGCCGATGCGCGCCGCGTTGCATTTGTTGGGAGGCGCCGCGCTTGTGGCAGCCATCACCTTGCCCGCCGCCGCCGAGGCACCGAAGCACGGCGGCATCCTGACCTACATGATCGCCGCCGACGCACCGCCGAGCTTTGACGGACACCGTGAAAGCACCTATGCGACGGTGCACGCCGCGGCGCCGTTTTACAGCCTGTTGATCAAGGTCGACCCGAACAGCCCGACGCATTTCATCTGCGACCTGTGCACCGCGATGCCGACGCCGACCGACGACGGCAAGACCTACACGTTCAAGATCCGCACCGGCGTCAAGTTCCAGGACGGCTCGCCGCTGACCGCGGCGGATGTCGCGGTGAGCTGGAACGAGATCATCTTTCCGCCCAAAGGCGTGATCAGCCCGCGGCAAAATTATTTTCTCATGGTTGACAAGGTCGAGGCGACCGACCGGACGACGGTCGTATTCCACCTCAAATTCGCGACCGCCGCGTTCATCCCGGCGCTCGCCGACCCGTTCGCCTGGATTTACGAAAAGCGCATCCTCGACGATCCGAGCAAAGGCCCGCACTGGTACGAAAAGAATATCATGGGCTCCGGCCCGTTCAAGTTTGCCGGCTATGAGACCGGCCAGTCGATCAAGGGGGTGCGCAACCCAGACTACTTCATCAAGGGCCTGCCCTATCTCGACGGGTTTGTGGGCATCTTTGCGCCCAAACAGGCGACGCGCGTCGACGCGATCCGCTCCGACCGCGCCGCAATCGAGTTTCGTGGGTTTCCGCCCTCGGCGGCCGACGAATTGAAAGCCGCCCTCGGCGACAAGTTGGTGGTCGCCACCAGCGACTGGAACGTCGGCTCGTCGTTCACGCCGAACCACAAGAAAAAGCCCTTTGACGATCCACGTGTGCGCCGGGCATTATCGCTCGCGATCGACCGCTGGCACGGCGCCGAAGCGCTGTCCAAGGTCGCGATCGTCAAGACCGTCGGCTCCTTCGCCTTCCCCGGCTCGCCGCTCGCCCCGACCAAGGCCGAACTGCAGACGATCGCCGGCTATTGGCCTGACATCGACAAGTCGCGCGCCGAGGCCAGGAAGCTGCTCAAAGAGGCTGGCGCCGAGAATCTCAGCTTTACGCTGCTCAACCGCAATGTCGACCAGCCGTACAAATATATCGGCATCTGGCTGATCGATCAGTGGAGCAAGATCGGCCTGCACGTGACCCAGAAGGTCGTGCCGAGCGGCCCGTGGTACGAGGCGCTGCGCACCGGCAATTTCGACGTCGCGGTCGAGGCGCCCGGCCACGGTATCGTCAACCCGCTGCTCGACGTGCAGAAGGAGTTGGGTGCCTCGTCCGAGAATTACGGCGGCTACGACGACAAAATGGCGGACGCGATCTACGACAAGATGCTGCACGAGCCCGACCCGGCCAAGCAGCACGAATTGATGTTTCAGTTCGAAAAGCACAACCTCGACGAAGCGGCCAATCAGTTCTTCCTCGTCTGGTGGTACCGGATCGTGCCGTACCATTCCTATGTCAAGGGCTGGAAAATCGGCCCGAGCCACCTTGCCGGCCAGGACATGGCGACCGTCTGGCTCGACCGGTAGGCGTGCGTCTCTCAAATTCGGGAAACTATGATTGTCGTTCCAGCGGACGGCCGGAACACAACCCTCAGCCGCCAGAACGTTGACCGATGTATCCCAGGCTGCGCCAGGATGGCTGAGGATCTACCCCGCCAGGATCGCCTCGATCGCGCGGGTCACGTTGTCGATCTCGCCCATACCGTCGATCGTACGCAGGGTGCCGCGGTCCCGGTAATAGGGCAGGATCGGTTCGGTCTGGCGGCGATACACTTCGAACCGCGTCGCCACCGCCTCGGGCCGGTCGTCGGGCCGGTGCAGGAAATCACGGCTGCCGCAGATGTCGCACACCCCGTCGAACTTCGGCCGGTGATAGCGCTCGTGATAGCTGGCTCCGCAGGATTTGCAGCTAAATCGGCCGGCCAGCCGGTCGATCAGCGCCGCCTCGTCGACCTGCATCAGGACCACATGGTCTAGCTTGAACCCATGCCGCGCCAGCATCGCGTCAAGCGCCTCTGCCTGCGGGATCGTGCGCGGAAACCCATCGAAGATCACCCCGTTGCGCGCTTCCGGCGCGGCGATGCGCTCCTCGAGCGCCTGGATCACGATCTCGTCGGGCACCAGCGCGCCCGAATCCATGATCGTCTTGACCCGCTGTCCCAATTCGCTGCCGCTCGCGGTGGCCGCGCGCAGCATGTCGCCGGTCGCGAGCTGAACCAAGCCGTGCGACTGCTCGAGCCGTTTGGCCTGTGTCCCCTTGCCGGCGCCGGGCGGCCCCAGAAGTATCAGGTTCATCGGACCAGGTTCATCAGCGGCGTCCTCGCAGCCGTGCCTTCTTGATCAGCCCTTCGTACTGATGAGCTAGAAGGTGCGAATGGATCTGCGCAACCGTATCCATCGTCACGCTGACGACGATCAGAAGGCTGGTGCCGCCGAAGTAGAATGGCACCGAATATTGTGAGATCAATATCTCGGGCAGGATGCAAACAGCGGCAAGATAAGCAGCGCCGACCACGGTCAGCCGGGTCAGGATGTAGTCGAGATGGTCAGCGGTGTTCTTGCCCGGCCGGATTCCGGGTATGAACCCGCCGTATTTGCGCAGATTGTCGGCGGTCTCGGTTGGGTTGAACACGATCGCCGTGTAAAAGAAGCAGAAAAAGATGATCAGGCTGATGTACAGGACCATATAGAGCGGTCGACCGTGCCCGAGATACGAGGTGATCGTCCCGAGCCACCCGAGGCTGCCGGTGGTGTCGGCCGATTGAAACGTTGCGATCGTCGCCGGCAGCAGCAGCAGCGACGAGGCGAAGATCGGCGGGATGACGCCCGAGGTATTAATTTTCAGCGGCAAGTGCGAGGCCTCGCCGCCGAACATGCGGTTGCCGACCTGTCGCTTGGGGTATTGCACGAGGATGCGCCGCTGCGCCCGTTCCATAAACACGATAAAGGCGACGACGGCCACCGACATCACCAGAAACACGATGATGAACGTCGTCGAGATCGCCCCGGTGCGTCCCAGTTCGAGGGTCGACGCCAGCGCATGCGGCAGGTTGGCGACGATGCCCGCCATGATTATCAGCGAGATGCCGTTGCCGATCCCGCGGGTGGTGATCTGCTCGCCGAGCCACATCAGAAACACGGTGCCGCCGACCAGGGTGATCGTCGTTACCAGCCGGAAAAATAGGCCGGGGTCGATCACTGCGGATTGGGCGCCGGCGCGCATTCCTTCGATTCCGACGGCGATGCCATAGCCTTGCACGGTGGCCAGCAGTACGGTGCCGTAGCGGGTATATTGGTTAATCGTCTTGCGCCCGCTTTCGCCCTCTTTTTTCAGCGCCTCGAGCGACGGCGACACTGCGGTTAACAGCTGAATGATGATCGAGGCCGAGATGTACGGCATGATCGCCAACGCAAAGATCGTCATGCGCCCGAGCGCGCCTCCCGAGAACATGTCGAACATGCCTAGGATGCCGCCAGCGTTGCGGCTGAATATCTCGTGCAGAATCGCCGGGTCGATGCCGGGGATCGGGATATAGGTGCCGAGGCGGTACACGACCAGCGCGCCGAGGGTAAACCAGATCCGGCTCTTCAGCTCGGTCGCCTTGGAAAACGCCCCGAAATTGATGCTGCTCGCGAGCTGCTCGGCGACTGACGCCATATGTGTGTTCCCTACACCGCTTTCGGGCCGCGCTACCAATTTATAGAATAGACTCTGCCGCCCGGATGCGAAAGTTGGCGTGACGCAATGACCGTCGAGGCCGCGCCCGGTTTACTCGGCAGCAGCCTCGGCCGGCTTGCCGCTGACGATGACCTTGCCGCCGGCTCCCTCTACCGCCGCGATCGCCGCTTTCGACGCCCCGGCCACCTCGATCGTGATCGCCGATTTCAGCGTCCCCTTGGCCAAGAGGCGGATGCCGTCGCCCGGCCGGCGCAGCACCCCGGCGGCGACCAGCCCCTTGGAATCGACCAGGTTCGCGGCGCTCAGCATGCCCGCTTCAAGCGCCTGCTGCAGGCGGCCGAGATTGACCACCTTGTAGTCCTTCTGAAAGATCTTGTTGTTGAAGCCGCGCTTGGGCAGCCGCCGGTGCAGCGGCGTCTGCCCGCCTTCGAACCCGTTGAGCGCGACGCCGGAGCGCGCGGTCTGGCCCTTGCCGCCGCGGCCCGAGGTCTTGCCCTTGCCCGAGCCAATGCCGCGGCCGAGCCGCTTGGCCCGGTAATGGGCACCGTCGTTGTCTTTGATCTCGTTGAGCTTCATCGCCTATCCTCTGGGCCCCGCGTTACTCCCCTCTCCCGCTTCGCTGCGCTCATAGCCCTCTCCCGCATGCGGGAGAGGGGGACCCGGCGCGCCGGCGACGGATGGGTAAGGGTTTTGACCGCCGCTATTCCCCCTCGACCCGCACGAGGTGATGCACCTTTCGGATCATGCCGCGCACCGCCGGCGTATCCTCAAGCGTGCGTTGCCGGTGCCGCTTGTTGAGCCCAAGGCCCTTGAGCGTTGCCCCCTGGTCGGCGCGCCGCCCAATCGGGCTGCCGGTCTGGGTGACGGTGAGCGTCTTCTTGGCGTCGGGCATCACGCTATCTCCCGCGCCTCGGCCTCGCGCCGGCCGAGGATCTCGTTGACCTTCTTGCCGCGCCGCGCTGCGACCGCACGCGGGCTGGTTACCAGCGTCAGCGCCGCAAAGGTGGCCTTGATCATGTTGTGCGGGTTCGAGCTGCCGATCGACTTGGCGACCACGTCCTGCACGCCGAGCGCCTCGAAGATCGCCCGCATCGGGCCGCCGGCGATGATCCCGGTGCCGGGCTTGGCGGCGCGCACGACGACCTTGCCGGCGCCATAGGTATTGGCGATGTCGTGATGCAGCGTGCGGCCCTCGCGCAGCGGCACGCGGATCATATTCTTGCGCGCCGCCTCGGTCGCCTTACGGATCGCTTCCGGCACCTCGCGCGCCTTGCCCGAGCCGTAGCCGACCCGGCCCTTGCGATCGCCGACGATGACGATTGCGGCAAAACCGAACCGGCGACCGCCCTTGACCACCTTGGCGACCCGATTGATGCCGACAAGCTTTTCGGTAAATTCGCTTTCCTCGCGCTCGCGCGGCTGGTTTTCGCCCTCACCGCGCCGCCGCCGGTCGCCGCCCGGGCCGCGATTACCGCCGCCCGGGCCGCGATTGCCGCCGCCCGGTCCGCGATTGCCGCCGCCCGGTCCGCGACCACCGCCGCCCGGTCCGCGTGATTGAGTGGTGCGTGCCATGCCGAACCCTCTCAGAAATCGAGGCCGCCCTCACGGGCGGCATCGGCCAGGGCCTTGACCCGACCATGAAAAACATAGGCACCCCGGTCAAAGACAACGCGGTCAATGCCCGCCGCCTTGGCGCGCGCGGCGATCAGCTTGCCGACCGCAGTCGCTGCCGCCCGGTCGGCGCCGGACTTGACCTCAGACTTGACGTCGCCCTCGAGCGTCGAGGCAGCGGCCAGCGTCTTACCGGCCGCATCGTCGATGATCTG
>Ga0307372_10008096_pt1 | contig 14851 bp, 14 predicted proteins | sample OX1MG_FD_202533 | JGI IMG/M metagenome (GOLD analysis project Ga0307372, IMG submission 202533) | Soil microbial communities from Risofladan, Vaasa, Finland - OX-1 | ecosystem: Environmental > Terrestrial > Soil > Coastal area > Acid sulfate soil | place: Finland: Risofladan, Vaasa | collected... | reverse complement strand
CACGGGAGCAAGCCTGACGGCGGTGTCTTTCAGCACCTCGACCAGAATTCCGCCGAGCCCGACCATGATCGTCGCACCGTAGCGATCGTCACGGACGATTCCGGCGAGCAGCTCAACGCCGCCCGCTGCAGCCATCGGCTGCACCGCCGTGCCTTCGAACTTCGCGCCGGGCGCCTTCGCGGCGAGGTTCTCTTCGATCCGCGCAAATGCTGCCCGCACCTCTTCCGCGGAGTTCAGACCGAGCTCGACGCCACCGACCTCGCTCTTATGGCTCACCTCCGGCGAGAGCACCTTGAGCACGACCGGAAATCCCTGGCGCGCGGCGGCCGCGGCGGCTTCGTCGGCAGTGGCTGCCGAAACGGGAATCGCGACGTTGATTCCCAGCGCGCCGACGATACGCTTGGCTTCGATTTCTGAAAGTGCGGTATGCCCCGCGCGCGAGGCGTCCGCGATTATCTGCGATACGGTGGAGTCACTCACAACCGTCGCGTATAGCAGAGCTTCGCGCCGTTTTGAACCGTGCGCAGCTTTGGCCGGGTTCACTGGAAATCGAACCTATACGGAAATCATGATGAAACAACGTCGCCGCCCAAAGGTTTTCGTCACCCGAGAGATCGCCGCCGACGCGCTTGCGGAATTGCGCCGCGGCGCGCAGGTCGAGGTCTGGCCGTATCCGATGCCGCCGCCGTACGCCGAACTCCGGCACCGAATTCGCGAGGCGGATGGAGCGCTTACGATGGTGACCGACCGAATCGACGCCGCCCTTATCGCTGCGTCGCCGCGGCTGCGCGGAGTCAGCAACCTGGCAGTCGGAGTGGACAATATCGATCTCGAGGCAGCCACCCGCGCGGGCGTCGCGGTCGGTCATACGCCCGGCGTCCTGACCGAGGCGACTGCGGACCTCGCGTTTGCCCTGATGCTCGCGGCGGCGCGGCGTGTCGCGCTTGGCGACCGGCAGGTTCGCGCAGGAAAGTGGAAGACGTGGGGACCGCGCGTGCTGCTCGGTCCGGAGGTCTTTGGCGCGACGCTCGGAATTGTCGGGTGGGGTGCTATCGGTCGTGCGATGGCACGGCGGGCCGCGGGCTTCCAGATGCGTATCCTCTATGTCACGCGATCATCCCCACGTAGGCAGAGAGAGAAGATCGACGAGGGTGCGATGCGCGTCACGATGAATCGGTTGCTCTCGGAGTCGGACTTCGTTTCGCTGCATGTTCCGCTCACTGCGGCGACGCGTCATCTGATCGGTGCGGCGGAGTTCCGCCGGATGAAGCGCGGCGCGATCCTGATCAACACCGCGCGCGGCGGGGTCATCGATCAGCGGGCGCTCGCAGACGCGGTGAAATCAGGACATCTGGGGGGCGTCGGCCTCGACGTGACCGACCCGGAGCCGATTCGCCGCGGCGATCCCTTGCTGCGCCTGGACAACGTCGTGATCACGCCGCATATCGGAAGCGCGAGCTATTCGGCGCGGGAAAGAATGGCCTCGATCGCGGTCGGAAATTTACTGGCAGTGTTTGACGGAAAGAAACCGCCCTTGTGCGCAAATCCTGCCGTCAGGTTGCGCTCGATTAAAGGCGCGACCTGCCTGACAGTTGGCGTGCGGCGGACGCGCTCGCCTACTGACGCGCGATAGTCCTAAAGTAACGCCTCAACGTTACTGATCAAGCTTTGCAGCGTCAGGCCTATCGTCTTGTAGCTTCCAAAAACTACGATCGAGAGGACCGCCACGATCAGCGCGTACTCGCTCATCGTCTGTCCACGGGGACGCTCCGAGATTCTAACGTAGAGCTTTCTTATCGAGTCCATCCTGGTTGTCCTCCGGGTCTTTCAATGGCTCGGTCTGGAGGGTCGGATTCCCTACATCGCTTGAGCCAAGTCAATCGAGTACTTCGGTCAGTTCAAGCATCTAATTGATGCATTATTGGCATTACGCTCTGCTTGAATGTGTAATTATATTCTTGAAGAGTCAGAGATATGTCAATAGTTCACATCTGTGTTTTATTCTTCTGTGGATTTTACACTGACCTAAGACGCCCTCAGCTATGCTGGTGATTCGAGGCGAGAAGCGCCACGACCGAGGTAAGTAACTGAATATAAAGAATATTCAGGAGTTTTGGGGCGGAACTGATTCAACCCGGGCTATAAGCCCGAGGCTACCTGTCAAAACAGAATTTAACGGGTGATTGCGAGAGTAGAGGGAAGGTCGAAGCGGCCTTCGTAAAGCGCCCGACCCACGATTGCTCCGACTACGCCGCCGGTAAAGCTATCGGCCAGCGCTCGCAGGTCAGCCAGAGAGGCAACTCCCCCCGACGCTATAATCGGCAGACCCGCCCGACGCGCCAGCGTCGCCATCATGGCCGCATCGACGCCCGTCTCGGCGCCGTCGCGCACGATATCGGTGACGGTCAGCGCGCAGACGCCAGCGTCCCTGAAGATCGCGCAGGCACCCTCGACGCCAAGTTCGCTCGTCTCGACCCATCCCTTGATCGCGAGCTTGCCATCGCGGATGTCCAACGAACCGAAGATGCGTCCGGGGAACTCCGCGCAGGCGGTGCGGACCAGATCGGGATTGAGGAATGCGGCCGAGCCGATCGACACGCGGTCGGCGCCCGACGAAATCGCGGCGCGCACCGATTCGATCGTGCGCAGTCCCCCGCTCACGTCGATCGCGCATCGCACGGCCGAGCGGATCCGCTCAATCGCTGTCAGGTTGCGCGGCGCTCCGGCGACCGCGCCGTCGAGATCGACAATATGAATCAGCAGGGCGCCCTGCTCTTCAAATTTGCGCGCCACCGCCGCGGGGTCGGCGCCGTACACCGTCGCGCGCGCCATGTCGCCGCGCAAAAGACGCACAACCTCCCCGCCTTTCAGATCGATCGCGGGAATTACGGTGAACTTCTCGAACATCGCTCAAGAAGCGAGCGTACCCTTGGTTGAGAGCGCCCCGACCACCCGCGGCTCGAGCGTGGTCGCGGAGTCCATCGCGCGCGCGAGCGCCTTGAACGCCGCCTCGACGATATGATGCGGATTGCGCCCCGAGTGCATCCGCAGATGCAGATTCATCCCGGTCTCATCGCTCAGCGCCTTCATGAAATCATGCACCAGCTCGGTCTGGAAATTCCCGACGCGCTCTTGCGTGATCGTAATGTCGTAGCCCAAGTAAGCGCGCCCGCTGATATCGACCACCGCGGTGACCAGCGCCTCGTCGAGCGGGACCGTTGCCTCGCCGAAGCGCCGGATTCCGGCGCGATCGCCGAGCGCCTGACGAAACGCCCGGCCGAGCACGATACCGACGTCCTCGACCGTGTGATGCTCATCAATCTGAATATCGCCGTGCGCACCTACCTTGAGATCGAAGAAACCGTGGCGCGCGAAGCTTTCGAGCATGTGATCGAGGAACGGCACTCCGGTGGAAACCTCGGCGCGTCCCGAGCCGTCGAGCTTGAGCACCAGCGCGATCTGCGTTTCGCGGGTCTTGCGCTCGATCTCGGCGGAGCGCCGGGGCGTGTCACCCGCGACGCTGACAACGGCGCGGCTCGTCCTACTGCTGGCACGCGCCGCCGAAGGTTTTCGTTTGCGCTTCATCGTTTCACTCATCGTGATTTCCCCGGTTGCGCAGCTCCATCGCGCGCGCGTGACCCTCGAATCCTTCCATCCGCGCCAGATGCGCGACCGACGGACCAAGCACGCGCGCCGCGCGCGGCGAGGCTTCGATTATACTGGTTCGCTTGAGGAAATCGTATGCACCCAGGGGCGAGGCGAACCGCGCCGATCCGCCGGTCGGCAGGACGTGATTCGGTCCGGCAAGGTAGTCGCCGAGGGGCGCCGGGCTCATCGCGCCCAGGAAGACCGCCCCCGCGGCGCGAACCTTCTTAAGCCACCTGCGCGGATTGCGAATCTCGAGCTCCAGATGCTCCGGCCCTATTTCGTTCGACAGTGCGAACGCTTCTTCCAGATCTTTGACGATAATCACCGCACCGCGGCGACCGAGAACTCTACGCACCGCCGCCGCGCGCGGCAGTGTGGCGAGCGCGGATTCGAGCGCGCTCTCTACGCCTTGCGCAATGCGAGCCGAGGGCGTCAGCAGAATCGCCGATTCGTCGCCCGAACCATGCTCAGCCTGCGCGATCAAGTCGGCGGCGATCCAGCCGGGGCGCGCGCTCGCGTCGGCGATCACCAGCACCTCGCTCGGGCCGGCCATTTTGTCGATATCGACAACTCCATAGACCATCCGCTTGGCGGCCTGCACGTAGGCATTTCCCGGTCCGACGATCTTGTCGACCGCGCGAATCGATTTTGTGCCGTACGCCAGCGCGGCGACCGCCTGCGCGCCGCCGATGCGGTAATATTCCGTCACTCCCGCGATCGCAGCCGCCGCCATCACCGCGTCGCGTTCGCCCTCGCGCGAGGGCGGCGCAACCATCACGATTTCCTCGACCCCCGCGACGCGCGCCGGAATCGCATTCATCAGCACCGACGAGGGGTACGCGCCCATCCCGCCCGGCACGTACAGGCCGACGCGGTGCAGCGGGCGCACGAGCTGCCCGAGGCGCATCCCAAGGTCGTCGATAAACGCGAATGGGCGCTCGAGGGTCTCGCGATGGAACCGCGCGATACGCCGCGCGGCGAGTTCCAGCGCGAGCCGATCGCGCGCCGGAATCTTCTTCGGTGCGGATGCCAACTCCGCGGCCGTGACGCGCAGCGTGCGCGGCGTCAGCTTCACGCCGTCGAACTTTTGCGTGTAATCGAACAGGGCTCGGTCGCCGCGGCGGCGAACCGCGGCAATAATCTTTGCGACCGCGTCATTGACCTTCGCCTCATCGGCGCCGCCGCGCCGCGCAATTATCAGCGCCATGAACCGGCGCATCGCGGGTGTGCCGGATTTGAGAATTCGGAGTTCCATCAGGATCCAGATTACGCTTCTTTGACCCGCTCGATCCGCGCGCCCAGCGCCGAGAGTTTCGCGTCGAGCGCCTCGTAGCCGCGGTCGAGATGGTACACGCGGCCAATCTCGGTGCTGTGTTCGGCCGCCAGGCCAGCCAGGATCAGACTCATGCTCGCGCGCAGGTCGGTCGCCATAACCGGTGCGCCCTGCAACTTCGTCGGGCCACGGACAACCGCAGTCGCTCCCTTCATCAGGATATCCCCGCCCATGCGGATCAATTCCTGCGCGTGCATGAAGCGATTCTCGAAGATCGTCTCAGTGATCACCGAGGTGCCCGAGGCCTGCGTCAGGAGCGCCATCATCTGGGCCTGCAAATCGGTCGGAAAACCGGGATACGGCAGCGTACGCAGCTCGACCGGATTGAGCTTGCCGGTTCTGCGCACACGGACGGAGCCGTCGTCAGGCGTAATCTCGACGCCGGCTTCGGCCAGCTTGGCGGTGAATGCCTGCAGATGCGGCAGCGGCGCGTTGTTGATCATGATGTCGCCGCCGGTGATTGCGGCCGCAACCATCAGCGATCCGGCTTCGATTCGGTCGGGAACGACTTCGTGCTCGACGCCGCTTAGATGCTCGACGCCGTCGATTTCGATCACGTGCGAGCCTGCGCCGGTGATCTTCGCGCCCATCGCCGAGAGCATCGCGGCGAGATCGATAATCTCCGGCTCGCGTGCGGCATTCTCTATCTGCGTATGCCCTCGCGCGCGCACCGCGGCCATCATGATGTTTTCAGTCGCGCCTACAGAAGGATTGTCGAGCCAGATACGTGCGCCCACCAGCCGCCGCGCATGCGCTTCCACGTATCCGTTGCGGAACTGGACTTTCGCGCCGAGCGCGCGGATTCCGGTGATATGCAGATTTACCGGCCGCGCGCCGATCGCGCATCCTCCGGGAGTCGAGACGCGCGCCCTGCCCTGGCGCGCGAGGAGAGGACCCAGCACCAAGAACGACGCGCGCATCGTCTTGACCAATTCGTACGGCGCGACGTGCGAGGTGATCTTCTTCGCGCAAACCTCGACCTCGTTGTCGCCGGTCCATCGCGCTTCGGCGCCAAGATCGCCGAGAAGGCCGAGCGTCGTGGTAACATCGCGCAGGCGCGGCACGTTGTAGAGCTTCACCGGCTCGTCGGTGAGCAGCGACGCGATCAAAATCGGCAGCGCGGTATTCTTGCTGCCGCTTACCGACACGGTGCCGCGCAGCGGCTTGCCGCCGCGAATGATCATCTTGTCCATTTGAAATTCAGACTCGCGCCGTCACGACGCGGGCGATCCCGGCCAGATCGTTTATCACACCCGTGAGGTGCAATCCTGCCTCGCGAAAGAGCGCGCCAACCGCCTCGGCCTGCCCCGCGCCGACTTCGACCATCACCGCACCGCCGCGATTCAGATGTTCCCCCGCGCCGCCCGCAATCCTCGTATAGCATTCGAGCGCGCCGGCGCCGGAGAACAGCGCGGCGGGCGGCTCGAAATCGCGGACCTCGGGCGCCAGTGAATCGATCGCCGACACCTCAATATAGGGCGGATTGGAGACGATCAAATCGAAATTCCCGAGCGCACCGCCCCCATCGAGAGGTTCGAAGATATCCGCGAGCCGTAGCTTCACGCTGCCGTCCGCGTCATGACGCGCGACGTTGCGGCGCGCAACGGCGAGCGCATCTGGCGAGATATCGGCGGCGACGACGATCGCGCGCGCCGCGTTGACCGCAATCGAAATCGCGATCGCGCCCGAACCGGTTCCGATATCCAGTACGCGCAGGCCCGAATGCTCCGCCGCGAATTCGAGCGCGGCCGCGACCAGGAACTCCGTTTCCGGACGGGGAATCAGCACTGCGGGTGTGACCTCAAATTCGAGCGAGTAGAATTCTTTGGAACCGAGGATATAGGCAATCGGCTCGCGCGCCGCCCGCCGCGAAAGCATCGCCTCAAAGCGCTCGGCGGCACCGGAGGAAATCGCGATCGGCGCGGAGTGGATCGCGCTGCGAGAGGTGTCCGTCGCTCGCGCGAGCATCAGTTCCGCGTCCAGCCGCGGCGACTCGACACCCGCATGCGCCAGGCGAACGGTCGCAGTCTCGAGCACGCGAAGCAGGCGTGCGCGACGGTCTTCGGCGTCGTTCGGGGCCGCCATCGCGTGGCCTCAGGCGCTAAGTAACTGCGCCTGCTCGGCAGTGGCGAGCGCGTCGATCAGCGAATCGATCGCGCCGTCGAGGAACTGGTCGAGCTGATGAATCGTGACGTTGACGCGATGGTCCGTGACGCGGGATTGGGGAAAGTTGTAAGTGCGGATACGCTCGGAGCGGTCGCCGGTCCCTACCATCGAGCGCCGCGTCGCCGCGATTTGCGCGTCCTGATCGGCGCGCGCCTTTTCTAAAAGCCGGGTGCGCAGGATTTTTAGCGCTCGCGCCTTGTTCTTGTGCTGCGATTTTTCGTCGCGGCAGATGATCACCATCCCTGATGGAATGTGCGTTATCCGCACGGCCGAATCAGTGGTGTTGACGCTCTGGCCGCCGGGGCCGGACGCGCGCATCACGTCGATACGCAAATCTTTTTCTTCGTTGATATTGACCTCGACCTCGTCGGCCTCAGGCATCACCGCGATCGTTACCGCCGAGGTGTGGATGCGGCCGGAGCCTTCGGTCTCGGGCACGCGCTGCACGCGATGCACCCCGCCCTCGAACTTGAGGCGCGAGTACGCGCCGCGGCCTGCGATAAGCGCGATAACTTCCTTGATTCCGCCGAGCCCGGTGTCGGAGAGACTCATCGTTTCGACTTTCCAGCCGTGGCGTTCGGCGTAGCGCGAATACATCCGGAACAACTCGCCCGCGAACAGCGACGCCTCGGCGCCGCCGGTGCCGGCGCGAATTTCGAGCAGCACGTTGCGATCGTCGTTGGGGTCGCGAGGGATCAGCAGTTGGCGGATTTTTTCTTCGAGCGGAACCTGGCGCTTCTGCATCGAGGGCAGCTCGGCCTTCGCGAGCTCGCGCAGTTCCGGATCGTCGCCTTCGAGCAGCGCCTTGTGCTCGCCGATTTCGCCCAAGAGCTTGCGATACTCGCGCGCCGATTCGATCAGCTCGGAGAGCGAAGCGCGCTCCTTGGCCAGCTTCGCGTACTCGCGATTATTCGCGGTAACGGCCGGATCGCTGAGCTTGCGTTCGAGCTCCACGTAGCGATCCTCGATCCCTTGTAGTTTGTCGAGCATTTCCGGTTCAGGCGATTGCGCGTCCCGCCTCGATGAAATGACCCCCGATCCCCAAAACAAACGCGGCGGGAAGTTACCCGCCGCAAGACCAATCCCTCGCGCACCCGCAGGCACCGCGATCCCTATCCGGGGACCGCAACCTCGGGCGGCGGGAGTTACTATGCTACTTTATTCCGTACCTGCGCTTGAACCGCTCGACGCGGCCCGCGGTATCGACCAGGCGCTGCTGTCCGGTGTAGAACGGATGGCACTTGGAACAGACTTCGACGTGGAGTTCGCCCACCGTCGAGCGGGTTTCAAAAGTGTTGCCGCAAGCGCAGGTAACCACGCAGCGACGGTAAACGGGATGGATTGCGGCTTTCATTGGTTCAACTCTCGAGGTCAAATCTCTTATTTCAGAGAATATCATCCACTGCGATCCCACACAATTCGCACATCCGGTGCCTTTCCGAAAGGGAATCTAAGCACGATCGCGACAATCGCAACGCTGGCGATACTGGCGTTTTCCGCCTCGGCAGGCGCAGCCGACGCCCGCCCTGCAGGGACCAGGACGCCAGCGCCCAAGAACCTCGCGCCGGCGCGTCCGGTGGCCGCGCCGGGGTTTGCACCCGCCAGCGAGACGATCTTCGCGCCGATAATCGAGCTCGCATCGCCAGGCCCCGACCGCGCGGCGCGCGCAATCCAAATCTTCGATCGCCAGCTAACCTTCCAGCGCGCGATCTCGTTTCATCCGGAGCTCGACGACGCGCTTACCAAGTTGGTCGAAAAGATGCCGCCGCGCCAATCGACCCTGATTCGCGCCGCCGCGCTTTACTCACAACCGGATATTCCATGGCAGTCGCTCAAGAACGGGGCGCATCAGATTTCCGTTACCGGCGCGCCAAAATCGGGCGAGTACCTGTACAAGCTGTCCGAAGAATACGTTAGCCCGGAGTCGCCCGGGCACATGGCGGGCCAATTCACGATCACGCCGCTCCCGACCCCGGATACCGGTACCTCGAGCGTGAAAGGACTCCTCGGCGGAGAACTGCTGATGAATACCTACCCGGCGAGCGCTGTAGTCGATCTGGCGGCCAACGCGCTGCGGCAGATTCATGGCGATCTGAAAGCGCCGTGGGATACCGCGCCGGGCGAGTTCAATCATCACGATCGCGCCGCGATCGAGCGGTTTCATCACGAGATGCCCGCGTTCGCGGCCAAGCTCGATCACTATCTCATATTTCATAACCTGCTCGACGAATTTGACGGCGCAGGCGGTCCGACCGTGCTGTTCAACGCTGACGTTGAAGTCCGGATGGACGCGCTCAAGGCATATCCGCATCTGTACGAATTTTATCGCAAGGTTGCGCCGGTGCTGGTGGCCGAGTCCGCGCTCCAGGACGCGGCGGGAAACTACTGGATGATCACCCGGTTCGATCGCGGACGGATGCATCTGATCTTCATGGATCGAAACGGGCTGCTCGCACCGTTCGACAAAGACTATCGCGCCGCCGGAGAAAGCGTCGCGCTCCAGCGCGTCGAGCACGGCAGCTACCGGACCGAGGCCTCGGTGCGCGTGTACCGCCTGGGGATGGTCTTCGGACTGGACAAGGTCGGCTTCACCACCGACTATCGGCGCGACGGCGACTCGCTAGTCACGATGAACACGATGAACGAGGTGCCCGACCTGATCGCGCCGCCCGGGATTCATAAGGTGATTGATCTGATAGCGGGCGAGTTCCTGAGGGTGCTGGCCCAGGGCAACGGCGGCCTGACCTCGACCTTCGCGTCGCGCCGCACCGATGACGGACTTGATCGCTACGCGCTCGGCTTTACCGGCGAATTCGAGTACTCGCCGACGCTGGAGTTTCTTGCCAGAGTGGGCGACAGGATCGCCGATCAGCACAACGACGCGGTGCGGGCCGACGAGCGCAAATTCGGCGAGGAACTATTCGACGCCTTCGCGAGCGACTACAATAATTCCCGTCAGCGGATTTTGGCACTCGACGCGGCGCAGGCGAAGAATAAGTGAGACTATCCAGGATTCTGGTTTGCGCCGCGCTCAGCTGCGGGCTTGCGGCCGCGGGATGCGGTTCGTCCAACACCGATGAGCCGGGGGCGGTTTCGACTCCGCATTTCGTCGATGATCTTTCCGCACTCTCGGCCCAGCCGATCAACCCGATCATGGATCCGTCGGCCGCGTTTGCCGCCACCCACACTTACACCGCGCCCGGCTCCGAGCGCGCCACCGAAGAAGCGCCCGGCACCACCCGCCACGTTGGTTCGGAGCAGTCCCCCGGCACCGAGAAGCTGCTAAATCCCAAGGCGGCAAAGTTCGCGAATTTTTCGGGGATATTGGTTGATCACCTGTGGCAGGCGGTCCATAAGCAGGAACAGAGCGAAGAAATATCGCGCCTGAATCTGCCTTCCAATCTGCAACCCGTGGTCCTGACGGCGACGCTCGATCCGAGCGGCAAGCTCAAGGAAATAGTGCTGGAACAGCACTGCGGCAAGGGAATCGTGGATCGGCTGTTCATCGACGCCGCGAAAAAAGCGCTGTGGGCAACCAACCCGCCGCGTGACGCCGCGATGCCCGACGGCTTCTACCGGGTGCGCGTCGAATTAAGAATGGAGCCCTACGCCTCGCTGGACGAAAACCATAAGTTCTTCAAAACCTTTGTCGGACTCGCCCTGCTGTAGCATCCGGACTTGGGGCGGATCGCTCCGCTTTCTGCTAGGATTCCCGCGATGGCAGCAATTGACGACTACCTTCCCCGCCCGGGGCTTTCGACGCCGATCGTCACCATCTTCGATCGCGAGGGCCGGGTGCTGGAAGACGAGCAGCGCGCTTTGGTGCGCTTCGTCGTACAGGACGGACGCGGCGCCGACATCGTGTTCGCCGCGGGCACCACCGGCGAGTGGGATCGGATCGACAATCGGCGCCGCCAGGACGTGATGCGAATCGCGGTGGACGAATGCCGCCGCGTCTCGGCGCGGATCGGGCGCAAGGTCGAGGCGTGGGCCGGAATCACTGCGCATACGCGCGCCGAAACGATCACCAACCTCGAGTACGCGCTCGACCTCGAGGCCGACGCCGCGGTGCTAGCACCCCTTTCGATTCGCGACCTGGGCTCCCCGCCGGCGTTCGTCGAGCGCGAACTCGGCGCGGTCATCGAACGCCGCGGCAAAACCATTCCGATTTTTCTCTACGACAACGCCGATATCGCGGCGCCCGGCAAATCACCGCATCTGCATACCCGCGACGTAAAACAGATGGCGCGCCTGGCTTACGTGCGCGGCATCAAGGTCACCGCCGGCAAAGCCGTGCTCGGTAACTACACGCGCGCGGCTTCGCACTTCAAGCTCTCGCACGAGTTCGCGGTGTACGCGGGAATCCCGTATTTAATTTTCGATCTGTTCGCGCCCGCGGGCGGATTATCGGGCACCATCCGCCATCGATGGAACCGCTACCTGACCCAGCGGGCGATGCCCTACGGCGTGGTCTCCGGCGCGTCGAACGTGATGCCGCGCGAATGGCAGCGCGCGTGGCGAGTGTGCCGCGCTGGAAATCCCGCGCTGATGCGGCGCTACGCCGACGCCACCGATCAGTTGCGCGTCGCGTGCGAGTTCAAACGCTCGGGCAAGCCCTACAGTCCGGTAATCGCATGCTACAAGGCGGCGCTGCGGGAATTTGGTGTGATCGAAAGCGACGCGATGGCGGCAGGCTCGCCCACTCTCGAAGCCGGCGAACGCCGCGAATTTGCCGCGCGAGTCCGCGCGATGCGGCGGTTTGCGGCCGACACGCTCGAAGCCGGATGGATCAGCGAGACCAGCTCGCGCCCGCACCTCAAGGAAGTTCCCCGGGCTGTGCGTCCCCATGCCTGACACCAAGCTCGACGTGGCAGGATGCGGCAGCATGGTGGTGGATCTTTTCTACCGCGCGCCGCGGATCATTCGCGCCGACGAAAAGACCGTGCTCAGCGCGCACGACTCCGACGGCGCGATCGAGCGCGCGCGCGTCGGCGGACTGACGCTTAATCATCTCGGGTGGGCGCGCGTGCTAGGACTGCGCACCGGCATTTTCGGAAAAATCGGCGACGACAGGCACGGCGAATTCCTGCGCGCCGGAATGGACCGCTTCGGAATCGTGCATCATCTTACGCTCGATGGCAGCGCAAGCTCGTTTGCCAACGTGCTGGTCGATTCCGCCGGCAATCGCGCAATCTACATGGCCCGCGGCGCAACCGCCGAGCTCACGCCCGCGGAAATCCGGCGCCGTCACGGCGCGTTCATCCGCGGCGCGCATCTGATATCGACCGAAATTTCGCAGCTTCCGCTGCCTGCGGTGATCGAAATCCTGAAACTTGCGCGCGCACATTCGATCCCGACGATCCTCGACGTCGATCTGCCGGTCGCCGAGGCGACGCCGATGCTCGGGACGCGCGCGGAACTCGAACGCGCGATGCGCCTGGCGACGATCCTGAAGCCGGCCAAAGCCGCGGCCTCGAGTTTCGCCAGCGGCAGGAACCCGCTGGGGCAAGCGGTGAATATCCGCGCGAAGTACAAAAATCGCGCGGTGATTATCACGCTCGGCGACCAGGGATGTGTCATCGCCGCCAAAGGCGTCGCGCTCGCCGCACCCGCATTTCCAGTCAAGCAGATCGATTCGACCGGCGCAGGCGATGCGTTCCTGGGCGGACTGCTCGCTGCGATCCGCTGGAACCTGCCGTGGGACAAAGCCGTGCGCCTCGCCAACGCCGCGGGCGCGGTCTGCGTCACGCAGCTCGGCGCGTTCCCCGACCGCTTCGAGCTGCGCGGAGAGATCGAAAAGCTCTACGGCGCGCCGCTCCCCGCGCCGCGCTCCATCGCGCCTGACGTGCGCCCACCGTCGCCCGCGGAGCAGGCCCGGCGCGAGGTTCGCGAGATCGATCGCTTCTTCGGCCAATCGCTCGAGGAGCTGACCGCGCTGCATCGCGCGCTCGACCTTGACGCTATCGCCCGCGCGGTCGAGATGATTCGCGCGGCCCAGGCGCGCGGCGGGCGCGTGCACGTGACGGGAGTCGGCAAACCCGAGCACGTCGCGCGATACGCGGCGAGCCTGTTCTGCTCAGTCGGCACGCCCGCAACTTTTCTGCACGCGACCGAAACGCTGCACGGCAGTTTGGGACAGGTGCATCCGCACGACGTCGTCATCGCGATCTCCAACAGCGGCAATACCAGCGAACTCACGACCGCGGCGACGGCGATCAAGGATCAGGGCGCGGATATAATCGCAGTCACCGGAAATCGCGACTCCGACTTGGCGAACCTGGCCGACCTGGTGATGTATGCGCCTGTGCGGCACGAAGGCGGCGGACTCGGGCTTGCGCCGCGCATCAGCGTGCTGGCGGAGGTGTTCGTGCTGGCGGGATTGTCGGTCGCGCTGGAAGTTGCGCGCGGATTAACGGTCGAGGAATATAGCCGCTTTCATCCCGCCGGCGCATTAGGCGAGACCGCGCGGCGAATGGCGAATCCACCGCGGCGCGGGCGCTGAGTGAGCCGCCGCAGTCTATTTTCCGATAAACTTGGGCGCGCGCTTTTGCTGGAACGCTCCTATTCCTTCTTTGTAATCCGCTGTGCGCCCCGCCGCTCCTTGTGCGCGCGCCTCGCACTTTAACACCGCGAGCAACCCCAGCCCTTCCTCATCGATCCGCCGGACGATCCGCTTCGACTCCATGAACGCGGCGGTGGGTCCAGCCGCCACTTGTGACGCGACCGCGCGCGCATGCTCGAGTACTTTGTCCTTGGGCATGCTCGCGTTGACCAGCCCGCATGCGGCGGCCTCGGCCCCGGAAAGCAGGCGGCCGGTGTAGATCAACTCGAGCGCGCGATGCGTCCCAAGCCGCGCGACGAAAAACGAATGGCCCCCCGAATCGAGCACTGCGCCAATTCGCGCGAACGGAGAACCGATCTTCGCGTCGTCGGCGATATAAACCACGTCGCAGCCGAGCGCGAGGCCGAGTCCAAGGCCAAGGCAAGCGCCGTGCACGGCGGCGAATGTGGGAGCGGGAAAGAGCGCGAGCCGCTTGATGAGTGGATTGGCGACGCGCTCGAGAATTTCCTCGCCGTCCTCGTTGCCGGGGTCGGCGTCCGCCAGATCGCGTCCGGCGCAAAAGCCCGCGCCTTCGCCCCGCAGCAGCATCGCGCGAACTCCCGCGCTCTCCGCGCGATCGAGGACCTCGCCCAGCTCGGCCGCCATCGCGTCGTTGACGGCGTTGAGTTTGTCGGGACGATTGAGAACGATCTCGGCGACCGCGCCGGTGATATGAAGATCGACAGCCATCGCGCGTTCCTCCTGCGGAGCCGTAATCAAAATACAGGAATAATATCTTCCGCCGTGATCTCGCCGACGTCCACGCCTTCGATATCCAGTTCCGGAATCGCCGGAAACGCGATTCCCCAGCGCTCGACCAGCTTGCGCACCCGCGCGATCGCGAGCTTCCAGTTATCGGCCTGCTGTTCGTAGGTCAGGATGCCCAGGCCGGCCTCGCGCGCGACGCGGAGCAAAATCCGATGGTTGTGCAGGAAGTAGTCGGGCAGATCCCAAAACTGATTCGGCGGCTCCCACAGCACCATCGAGAGGAACACGAACCCTGCGCGCAATTGCTTGGTGATGAAGGTACGGTCCACGTCAGTCAGGCCGGGCCACTGCTTCTCGAGCAGGTTGATGCAGATTTGCAAGTGCCGCGCTTCGTC
>Ga0307372_10008095_pt1 | contig 14852 bp, 14 predicted proteins | sample OX1MG_FD_202533 | JGI IMG/M metagenome (GOLD analysis project Ga0307372, IMG submission 202533) | Soil microbial communities from Risofladan, Vaasa, Finland - OX-1 | ecosystem: Environmental > Terrestrial > Soil > Coastal area > Acid sulfate soil | place: Finland: Risofladan, Vaasa | collected... | reverse complement strand
GTGCCGTAAGCGGCAAGCAGATCCAGCTTGATTCTGAAATGATCCTGAAAGGGATCCAGGGACAAAGGCCGGCGCGCGAGCGCTTTCTCGACCATCTCGGCGATCCGCGCGCCGGCGGTGGGCTCCAGATTGGTAATCCAGGGCAGATGGTTGACCCCGGCCACCTGCCAATCTCGCGTCAGTTCGTCCGATCCGAGAAGGGCGGCCATGCCGCGCTGGACCGAGCGCATCTCATGGCAGAGCCCAATGACGCGGATTCCCGTCGCCTGTCCAATGGCCCGGCAGAGCGCGCCCAGCGGGTTAGTCACGTTGATCAGCCACGCCCTGGGACAGCGTTTTTCCATGACGTGGGCCAACTCGACCACAACCGGGATATTGCGTAAGGCCCGGCTCAGGCCACCCGGTCCGACCGTGTCGCCCACCGGCTGCATTAGGCCATACGACTCCGGAATCGCCAGGTCTCCCTCCATCGCGGCCAGACCGCCGGTGGTGATGCTGAGGACCACGAAATCCGCCCCATCCAGCGCCTCTTCCAGGGATGGCGTGAAGCGGACGGCAAGCGGGGAGGCGGTCTGGGCGGTGAGGAGAGCGCCAAGCTGGGCCAGCCGCTCTCCCGCCACCAGGTCGAGATCATGCAGGACCACCTCACCGGCCAGATGCGTTCCAAGCGCCAGATCGGTGAGCAGCGGTGGTCCCCAAGCGTAGCTCCCACCGCCGACAATGGCCAGCTTCATCGTCGCTCTCCTCGCGCCCCGTGCCCGCTGCCCGGTTATCCGACCTCAGTAGCTTCCAATCATGCTCGCGCTCTCCGAATACAATGTATGGAGATTCTGCGCCTGATCAAACTGCACGACTTCCCAGCCGCCGTAGACGTTATGGTACTGGTCGAAATCCTCCGGGCCGGATGACCCCTCGAAGTTTATCTTCTTGCCTGCCTTCAACAGCGCCACGCACGACGCATAGGTATAACACGCGGTTCCCGGAGGGTTGGAGACGGTGATGATCTTGTGCACCCATACCGTGGGATTGGTCGAGTGCGCCGCCGTCATTGCCAGGGCGGAGATGATCACCGCGTCATACATATTGTCCGAGAGATCGAGCGGCTGCTTGGTCTTGTAGACACTCGTGTAATCCTGCACGAAGTGACTCCACGCCGGCCCGTTCGGCGCCGCGCCCGCCATGCCGGTGAGATACTTCGTGGCGTAGCTCATGCCCATGGCCTGGGCAATCGTGCTGCTCGCTCCGTTGTCGGTACCGATGATCGGCACGTTGAGCATGCCAAGCTGTTCCATGTCATGGAACAGGGTGCCGGCGGTCTGTGGATCACTCTGCCAGAAGATGGCATCCGGGTGCTGGGCGAAGACCTGCTCAATCTCGGTCCGATATGAGCTTTGCTGGGGCACGATCGAGACGTTGGCCACGACATGCCCGCCATGCGCTTCATAGGCCTTGATCAATGGCGTGGCAATGGTCTGTGAATTGGCGCCATTGGTAAAGATCAGGGCCGCGCGGTTCAGATGCTTGTGCATCGCGTAGGCGGCCATGCCTTTGGCCATGGTGGAATCCGAGACCGTCACGCGAAAGACATACGGGTATTGCATATGATCGTAGGCGGTGGCGCCCGCCACCAGAAAGTCGACCAGGTGCGTAGGATCGTATAAGCGGATGACCGAGGCGGCGGTGAAGACAGTCGGGCCGACCTCGAAGGCCGGGCTGTGCAGTTCGAGCGCGTGCCAGGCAGGGACGGCGTCCACCGTGTCGCCCGCGTCATCCTGCAACTCCGCGCCGAGCTTCATCCCCATGATGCCGCCATTGTGATTGACTTCATACTGTCCCACGGTCGCGCCGTGCAGCAGCGCGCTGCCGACGAACGAGATTTGCCCGGTCATGGGGAACAACTCGGCCATGAGCACCGATCCCTGGGCCGCCTGATGCGCGGGACTCACCGCCCGCGCGCCCCCACTGACCGCCAACGCCGCCACCAGACCGAGGGCGGCTCCCCAACGTATTCCGCGTGATCCCATCACTTGCGCGCGCATGTTTTCTCCACTTCGCTGATAACCTACTCATGATACATCATGAGACTCGCTGCCCCTTGTCCGCCACGCCATGGCTTCATCAGGCCGACTGCTCGTGCTCGCTCCTCTCTAACGCTCCAGGATGGGCACCAAATCCACCTTCTCCGGCGCCTGGCCCAGGAAAATCGAGGCCAGATCCTTCCCCATGACCTGGTCCGCCGGTCCATCCAGGCTGTTTCGCCCGGCAATCAGGACATAGGCCCAGTCCGCGTGGGTGAGGGCGAGGTCCACGTTCTGTTCGACCACCACCACACCGGTGCCGGCGGCGGCGATCGCCCTCACCCGATCCCAGATCCGCTCGACATACAGCGGCGCTAGTCCAGCGGTCGGCTCGTCCAGAAGCAGCACCTGTGGATCGAGCATTAGCGCCCGCGCCATGCCCAGCATATTACGCTGACCGCCGCTCAGTTCACCCGCCGGGCGCCGGGCAGCCTGCTTCAGGTCCGGGAACATGTCGAAGATCTCGCTCATGCGCGACCGAATGTCACCAGTTCTGGTGTAGGCCCCCATCTCCAGGTTTTCCGCCACTGAAAGGGTGGGAAACACGTTGTTGACCTGGGGCACGTAGCCTAGGCCGGCCTGGGCGATGCGGTAGGCCGGCCAGCCGGTGAGCGCGCGCCCAGCAAGGGTGACGCTGCCTCCCATGGGCCGTAAGACGCCGAAGATCGCCTTCAAGATGGTTGACTTGCCGGCGCCATTCGGCCCGATCAGCGCCGTCACCTTGCCCGCCTCCGCCCGCAGCGAGACCTCGGAGGCGACTGGGAGCCGGTTATACCCAGCGGTAAGCTGTTCCACGACCAGTATGCTCATACTCGTGCGCCGCCCACCGTACCGCTACTGCCAAGATAGGCTCGCACGACCTCCGGATTTGCCCGGTGATCGGCCAGCGTTCCTTCGGCCAGCGTGCGGCCTTCCGCCATGACGATGACCAGATCGCACAGCCGCTCCACCACGTTAAGATTATGCTCCACCAGGAGGAGGGTCAGCCCCTGATCGCGCAATTCGCGAAGGTGGCCCTCGATGCGATCGATCAGGGCCGGATTGACTCCCGCCATGGGCTCGTCCAGGAGTAACAGCTTCGGTCGCGCCATCACCGCGCGGGCCAACTCCAACAGCCGTTTCTGACCGCCGCTCAGCGTCTCGGCCCAGTCATTACGGAGCGCGTCCAGGCCAAAGTTCGACAATATCTGCCGCGCCTGGTCCACCAACTGGCGTTCACGGGCTCTAATGGCGCGGCGCCGGAAGAGCGCGCCCCGGAGCGTTTCATCGATCTGTCCCGTGGCGGCCACCAGTACATTCTCCAGCACGGTCAAACGCGCGAACTCCCGCGAAAGCTGAAAGGTCCGCAACAATCCTTGCCGTGCCATCTGGGCAGGCGACCAGCCGCTGGTATCCACCCCCGCGTACCGCACCCGTCCATGTTGGAGCTTCAGCGCCCCACCGACCACGTTGATGGCGGTGGTCTTACCGGCGCCGTTGGGGCCGATCAGGCCGCTGATGGACCCCGCCGGCACGCTGAAGGTGCAATCCTGTACGGCCCGCACGCCGCCGAATGCGTGAGAGACATGCTCGACCTGGAGGATAGCATCACTTGCTGATAGCACGAATGCTCTTCCTCGCTTTCCGCTCACGATTCGGCTGTTCGAAGTAGAGGCGCCTCCGCTCGGGAAGCACCCCCTGGGGACGGAAGACAAGGACCAGGATCACCACCACGCCGATCGCGATGTTGCGGAAGGCGCCAAGCAACTCGGGATGGCCGGGTATTTGAGGCAGCAATCCCGTGCCCTCAATGATCACGATCCGTACCAGCAGGGCCCCCAGGATGGCGCCAAAGACGTTTCCCCGCCCTCCGACCAGAAGCGCGGTAAAGACAATAACTGTCTCGATGATCGCCCAGCCACTGGTATTCATCGCCCCAATGAACTCGATCGTCAAGGCTCCGCCGATCCCCGCGTAGGCGCTGGCGAGCATGACCGAGGTCAATCGCAGGCGGAAGGTCGGCTTTCCGAAGGTCGAGGCGACATCTGGATCCGCGCGTACGGCTCGGAGCGCGCGCCCGAACGGGGAGCGCTCTATACAGTAGCCAATCACCAATAAGATCCCGATTACGATGGCGGCGAGGGGAATAAACACATAGACGTAGGAATTCGGATCGGTGTTGAAGTTCGTGGAGAGGGGCTGCGGTACGCCGACGATCCCCTGGGTGCCATCGAACAGATTGGAAAAATTGGACACCAGGTTCCAGGCAATGGTCCACACCGCGACCATGACAATGGCCAGGTAGTCGCTGCGCAGCCGCCGCATGGCCAGGAGGCCGACCAGGCCGCCAAGGAGTCCCGCGGCGGCGGCACCCACGAGCAGATCCAGGGGGAATGGCCAGTTAAGGCCGAGAATATAGTAGATTTCCGAGCCTGGAGTGGAAGGCCCCAGCGCGGTCACGCCCGCGAAGTAGGCGCCGGTGGCCATGAAGGTGACGAAGGCGAAATCCAGAATGCCGGTCATGCCGAACGAGATATTCAGCCCGAGGGTGAACGTGCAGTAGATAAGGAAATAGGCGGCCAGGTTGGCAATGTAGTAGCCAGTGCTCGATGTCATTGCCCTATGCCTTCCCCACTACGCCAAGCAGCCCCTGTGGCCGGAAGAGCAAGATCAACACCAGGATTACGAACGCGGTATCCAGCTTATATTGCGATGGAAAAAATACCGCCGAGATCTCGACCGCGAGGCCGATCACCAGGGCGCCAAGCATCGCTCCATAGGGCTTTCCGATGCCGCCCAGAATCACCGCCGCGAAGATGACGAAGAGGAAGGTGACGCCCATACTGGAATCAAAGGTCACCACGTTGAGGGCCAGGACGCCGCCGCCCAAACCGGCAAGCACTCCGGAAATCACCCAAACAAGGGCGGTGATCCGCTCGGTGGGGATGCCGCTCACGGCCGCCAGGCTCGTGTCATCGGACATCGCGCGCATGGCCTTGCCCACCTTGGTCCGGGTCAGCAACAGGTGGATGGCGATCATCATCGCCACCGTGATCCCGATGATCCCGAGTTGGTCGGCGGTGAGACTCAGCGGGCCCACGTTGACCGGCGTCTCGAATCCGACGTTGTATTCCTTGTAGTCCGCGCCCCAGATCGCCAGGATGCCGTTGGACATGATCAGCGAGAGGCCAAAGGTGATGATCAGGATATAGACCACCGGCCCTCCTCGCCGCGCGAAGGGATCGAGAATCACCTGGCTGATCACCAGGGCCACCAGTCCCACCAACAGGCTCCCTATGACGAGCGATAACCAGATGTTCCAACCCAGCGCGCCGTTGAAGGTCCAGGTGAGATAGGCCCCCAGGGTGAGATAATCGCCATAGGCGAAATTGGCATAGTTCGTGATCCCAAATTGCAAGGTCAAGCCCACCGCGGCCAAGGCCAGCACGGACGCGGTAACCAGCCCGAAACCGATAGACAGCACGAAGAGGTGCATCGAAATCAAAACGCTACACTCCCGATTTCCATTTATACCGCGGCCCGCAAGGCCAGCAGATTGTGCTCCGGGGCGGAGATCGGGACAACGCATCCTGGGGCCACGATCAACCGTCTGCCTCCGGTCCAGGCTATCGCCTCCCGTACCTGCGCCGCGACAGCCACGGCCTCCGAGGATGCCAGGGGATGATTGCGGCCTACCCCTCCCACCAAGCAGCGGGTGGTGCGATCCAGCGCCTCCCTCAGCGAGGGAGACGTTTCCCGGTCTTCCCAGCTCACCGCGTCGACGGGGTAGCGATCGGCCAGGGCGAAATTCGGGTTCTCCCCATGCAGATGGAGGACGATGCCCCAGGAGTCCCGCCGGAGTGCTTCCAGCACCTTCAGGTCAAAGGGAATCCCGATCCGCTCATAGAGATCCAGGGGAAAAGTAGCATTCGCCAGTTGCGTGGCGAAGAAAAACCCGTCGGCGCCCCTTTGCAAACATGCCTGACCGAAGGCAATGGCGTCATCCGCCAGCCGATCAAGCGTCCGGCCAAGGGCTTTTTCGTCCTCAAGGAACGCGGCGCCGATCGTGCCGCCAACCAGCTTCGCCAGCATGGCAAGGGGGGAGAACACGGTCTGAATGATCGGCGTATCGGGATCGAGGGCGGCGCGCACGCCCTTAACCACTGCTACCTGCTCGGCCAGCGCGCCTCGCTCGGGTGAGACCTCCGGCAACCGGGCCAGATCAGCCGGTGCCTTGAATGGGCCGGCCACATAACGGGTGGTGCCGAGATCATCGGTTGAAGGTTCTACCTCCACTCCATAGTCGAGGACCGGATACATGCCAGTTGGCATCAACTTCACCAGATCAAGGTCAAAACGGCGTTGGAACTCAACGGTCGCCGCTATCTGAAGCGCCGCCGTATGATCACGTCCGGGAAAGTGCCGCCAGAAGCTGACGGGCACCCGATCGACCGGCTGCCCCTTGAAGGCCGCCTCCAGCCGCGCGCGATGAGACATATGTTCCGCTGCTGTTCCGCCTGTTGTTGACTCCGCCGCGACGTCCTGGTCCTGCCGATTCTCTTTCATCAGCTGCTCTCCCACGATGTGATAGGGGGTGTGACCCCGTACACCTTCTCCATCCCCCAACCGGGGTATCCGCCGCCATTTTCCCCTCGTGTCCCTGCCGAAGACCCAACGCTACTCATGGGGATACACAAGAGGAAAAGGGAACTCGGGCCGGCTCCGGGTTTCAGGGTTGGGAACGTACTCCCCCGAGGCTTCGAGGACACGATAGCCCCACATCGGTCCATTCCTCGCGATCGAGTCCAGGGCGTGGGCCACGTAGTCAATATCCTCGCGTCTGGTATCCAGACCCAGACTGATCCGGACGGCCCCTGGTATGCGCTCCTTGTGGCCGGTCGCGATAGCTTCGCGAATCGCCGTAGCGCCGGTATCGTCGATGCGTATCAGCTTTTGCATGAGAGGATGAGCGCAAAAACACCCATGCCGCACCCCAATCCCGTATTCGGCGCTGAGGATAGCGGCCAGATGACTATGCCAGAATCCGGCGAGATTGAAGGAGATAATGCCAAGTCGAGGAACATCGGCGTCAGGCCACAAGTTGTATATCGTAACCCCAGGCAGCGCGGACAGCGTGCTCCGGGCGTAGGCCACCAGTTCGCTCTCTTCCGCCGCCACACAGTCCATCCCTATACCGCCGAGGGTCTGGCAAGCCAGCCCAAGAGTGATCACACCGATCACGTTCGGCGAGCCGGCTTCTTGCCGATCGGGAAGATCTGTCCACAGCACGTCGTCCAGCGTCACGAAGTCGACGGCACCGCCGCCAAAAAGAAAGGGCGGAGCACCGCGAAGCCAGTCCGCGCGGCCGATGAGAGCGCCGGCTCCGAACGGCGCATAGAGTTTATGTCCGGACATCACGAGATAGTCCACCGCCGACCCCTGCATATCAATGGGCATGTGCGGCGCCAATTGCGCGGCATCGACCAACAGGCGCGCATCATAGCGGTGCGCGAGCGCCGCGATCTCTCCTATCGGCCATACCTCGCCGGTAACATTCGAGGCGCCGGTAACCGCGACAAGGCAATGCGGTGATGATACCTTCCTCAGGGCCGTCTCCAGGAGTAGCAGCACGTCAGCGGGACTGTCGGGCCCCGGTAAATAGCGGATAACCGCGGCGCCCCGGCGCCATGGAAGCAACGTGGCATGATGTTCAGTGGCAAATGCCAGCACCTGTGTCTGTTCCGGAAGGCTGCTCGCGAGCAGATTCACCGCGTCCGTGGTGTTTCGGGTGAAAATGACCGCGTCGTCGTCACGAGCATGGACGAAGGAACGAACCGACCCGCGAGCACCTTCGTACGCCGCTGTCGATACCTGCGACTTAAACCCCGCCCCACGATGTACGCTGCTATACCACGGCAGAAATGCCTCGACGGCGTGCGCGACAATGGCCAAGGACGGGGTGCTTGCCGCGTAGTCAAGATTGACATACCGTCGCATCCGCCCGGTGACCAAGGGAACCTCTTGGTCGGTACCGATGAGATGGGATCGCTGCTGAGTGCTCATAGGTTGGCACTCGCCCGCGTGAGCGTAAGGTCCGACAGTTTGCGTGAGGGGATGGTCAAGTTTGTCGAGAGAAGCTCCTTGTTAGAGAGAAGGCTATCGATCACCATGATCTGCGATGCGCGGGTATGCGCGACCACGACCTCGCGGGCAAGTTCCTCATCGCCCCGCATAATTGCCCTGACCAGATCCTGGTGATCCCTGACGTTTTCGTCAGAGCGTGAGGTGAGCGCGAGACCCATATAATACAGCCGCTCCATATGGTCGAGCACCTGTTCGAGCGCGGCGGCAAGGCGTTTGTTCCCTCCGGCTCCGGCAATAATCGCATGGAAGCGCGTATTCGCGCTGAGAAACTGGGTGATGCTGGCCGGATCCTTCGGATCGTAACCGATCTTGCTCAGCTCCACGAGGGTTTGCAGTTGAACGGCATCGGTACCCTGACTCGCGGCCAGACGTGCGGCCTCGCCTTCGAGGAGAATGCGTAAGGAGAACCAATCGCGCACGTCATTGAGCGTAACCGGCGCCACACGGTAGCGGCAGCGCGCCGGTAACTCGACTAACCCGTCGCGCTGTAACCACCCGAGTGCCTCACGGACAGGCGTCTTGCTCAAAGACAGTTCCGCCGCCAATTGGCCTTCGGTAAACGGCATACCAGGCGGCATATCGAGACTGATGATTCGACGCTTTATCGCAAGATATGCCGCCTCGTTCAGCATACGGCGTGCCGTGGAGATCAGGGCCATCTCGACTCCGGCGATCCGAATAGTATATCCCAATTCATTGGAAGATATACTAAATCGGCTGAACGGGATTGTCAAGTCGTGAAAAGACAATACAATTACCCATCAAGTATATCTTGTCTTCGCGTGGGTCAATTCAGACGCCCGCGTGTATTCCCGTTGACTCACGGTGAAAGGATGCCACCGTGATACCATGCCGAGGTAGCCACGCGGGGCATGGTCGGACAGTAGGGGAGGCACGCCCCCAGGCTGCCAGCCAGATCCGGGAAGATCGCCCGTGCCAACCCGGACGTAGTGAGCAAAGAGAGACGAAGATGCTGGACTACGACAGCGCGAACCCGCCCATTACCCAGGTGCAGCGGCTGCATTTGGCGTTACTGCGCACGGTGCAATACAACGAGTTTGATGGCGAGGCCATTGTACGCGATCTGCTCGCGCATCGAGAGTTGTGGATCTCGGCCATGGGGGAGCATCTGCCGCCACCGATCAGCGATTGGCTGGCCAAGCGCAAGGGGGAGTATATCGATCTACGCCGCCTGCTGTACATGTCCGGAGATCGCTGGGCCGTGGACAGTATGCTCGTTCTCACCACCAGGGATCACCTCAATGCGCTGAAGGCGCGGATTACCAAGCACTGGAAGATTGATCTGCTCGAAGAGGTGGATCGGGAAGAGGCGGCGTGGTGCATGGGCCTGGATCCCCACGACAAGGAGAACAATATGGTGGTGCTCTACCTATGGTGGGATTGAGCGGCGGCCGGCGCCGCGAGCGGTCGATGTCCCAGGAGTCGATTGACCATCTCTTCCGTGATGACGAGACCACGACAACGCCAGGGAGCACGCGCCCGGAATGATCGATCTCACGCTTCAACCGCCGCGCCGCCGGGTTCGGGCCGGAGACCAGGACCGGGTCATGGTCACCATGCACAACCCTACCCTCGATACTGGTGACTATCTGCTGGAGGTTCGAGGACTTCCCGCCGACTGGTACACCCTCACTCCCCTACGACTCACCGTTCCGGCCCATGGGTTAGCCCAGGCGGCGCTCACCGTGCATCCGCCGGCGTCCGTCGGTGCTGCCGATCTTCCTTTTTCCTTGGTAGCCACCGGTGTCACCGATCCGACGGCAAGCACCCAGACCGAGGGACTCTTGCAGGTTGAGACGAACGCGGCGGTCCCGACCGGGAAAGCCGGCGCGCGCTCCTATCGCCGGCTCCTATTGTCTGCCGGCCTGGCGTTCGTCCTGCTGTGCGCGGGAATCGCGGCGGTCGCGGTCCTTCACCGAGGTGGGCGACATATAGCGGTCCCCGCCTGTCCCACGGTCGTCAAGGGCCGCTCCTGTGGCCGCGTGGCCACTCCAACCGTAACCGCAACCCCGACCAGAGGGTCCACTCCTCGGCCTACACCCAGCCCCTCCCTCGTGGCGCCTCGCCCCACCGCCGTCCGGCGCGCGCTCCATTACCGCTCAAGTCTGCTCGGTTCCCCCATGCGTCCGCCCGGGCGGTTCCGCCTTCATCGTCATGTCGCGCCACGCCGCGTGCTGGTCGCCACCCGGACCATGACCAAAACGCCCACCCCAATGACCGCGACAGCTACCCCGACTCCGGCGACTCCGACCGCGAGCCCCACCCCATCGAATACTGCCACCGCCAGTTCCTCGCCTACCGCTACCGCGACCGCCACGAATAGCGCGACCGTCACTGACACTCCGAGTCTCACCAACACCAGAACCGCCACGCTCTCCCCGTCTCCGTCGCCCACCTTTACTCGTAGCGCAACCCCCACGGTGACCGCGACCCCCACCAAGGGGCCTACCGCGACCGTGACCGCGACCGCCACGAGTATCCCGACGCCGGGTGAACTGGGCCTGCGATTTAGCTACGTGCTCACGGAGACCCGCTTTATCCTGAACTGGAGCACAACCAACGCGGGGACTTTCCAGATCGACGGCGTAGTGTTGCCAATTCAGGGCGCGCGGACCTATCCCTTGAGTACCCATACATTCGTGCTTGAGGTCATCAGCCCGGATGGTTCGCAAACCAAGATTACAGTGGCGGCACTGACCGTCCTGAGCGGCTGCCGGGCGCAAGTGAACGAGCGTATCGTGGTGATCCCCGGCGGCGCGTGCCGGGGAACGGCCACTCCCAGCCGGACCTCCACCCTAGCCCCGACAACGGTGACCACCAGCTCCCCCAGGCCAAGCCCAACTCCTACGTCCGGGCGAGCGCGATAGCCTGCTCGTACGCCAGATTGGCCGCCCCATCCATCACTCTGGCCCGTACGGCGTCCGGGATCTCCCCGCCGCTGATCAGCGCCTCCTCCAGCCAGCCACGCCCTTCGGTCAGATAGCCCCGCATGTGCCGGAAGCGCCAGAGCACCCCCGCTAGCGGCGGCCCGCGGTCGCCAGGGCGTCACCCGGCGCGGGAAAGATCGACACGGCGCCGCCCGGCCCGTCGGGCGGGTCCACGAGCCAGCCGCCCCGCGGCGGCACGTACCGCTGTATCAGCGCGGCAAGGGGGGTATTGCCGCGGCATGGTCGGCAGGGAGGACGGCATCGGGCACGAGCGCGCAGGTGAGAAAGGTGAGCATACCGGTGGGAAGGGTCGGAGACGCTGAGATACCGGACCGCCACACGGTACGGGCCGCCGCGGCATTCGGGGCGGTGCCCGCCGCCCTGAATGCCGCTCGCAGACCGGCCGGCTTCGACGGGGCGAGGGCAAGCGAGGTAGCCAGGGCACTCACCAGCAGGTCAAGCGTGGCTGGTCGGGGAAGATACCCACACCCGGCTTCCAGGTTGCTGATCGTGCTCGTGCTCCTGGGCGTTACCGTCCTGGTTCTCGGAACGGCGGGAGCCCAACTATCCCCCGCGGCCCTGAAGGTGTTCAGCGATGTTTGGCTTCGCCAACGCTTCCGCGTTCTTCAGCTTGCCCAACTTTCAGAACATCGCCTATAACGCGGCGTTCTCCGGCCTACTAGCCATCGGGCTGGCGTTGGTCATAAGCACGGGAGGGATCGACCTCTCGGTAGGAGCCACCCTGTCCCTTTGCTCCTGCGTCACCGGCTGGATGATCTCCAATGGGCAGGCAACCGGCCTGGCCATCGTGGTGGGGCTGCTTGTCGGCGCGGGATGCGGCGTAGCCAATGGCACACTGGTGGGTATGCTGGCGCTGCCGCCCGTCATCGTCACCTTCGGGAGCATGGCTCTCTTCGGCGGGATCGCCGCGGGAATCACCAATCAGCCCATTCCGGTCACCTTCCCCGACTCACTTTTCACGGTCGGCTCCGGTATGGTGATCGTGGTGGGCATGCTGCTCCTTGGTCTGCTAGGCTGGGCTGTCCTTCAATAAGCTGAGCAGCACGTCGCGGTGCGGCATGCTGCTGGCCGGAGGCAGCGTGCTAGGGGACGTTTTCGCGCTGGGCGGCGCCCTGAAAGGACTGATTGAGATCGCCGGCGCGCGTGGACTTTGCCGCGACTGGAAAGTGGTGATTGCCGCCACGCGGGACTCGGGACCGCCGGGTGTATAGATAGGATGCGCCAGCTTTCCCTCATGAGATACGGTCGGATCCGCCCGCCGGGCTCGGATCACGTCCCGACACGGGCCATGCACGGCGCGGTTCTTTAGTAGGTGGCGCGGCCGCCGCTAATGTCCACGCACTGGCCGGTGGTAAAGCTGCACTCATCCCCGGCCAGCCAGTGGACCAGGGCCGCTACTTCCTCCGGTTGGCCGACCCTTCCCATGGGGATCCGCTCGATCATGTAGTCGCGGGTAGCCTGGGAGACTTGGTCGAGAATCCGAGTTTGGATCACCGCCGGCGAGATAGCGTTGACCAGAATGCCGTCCCGCGCCACTTCCTTGGCCAGCGCCTTGGTAAAGCCGATCACCGCCGCCTTGGAGGCGGAATAGGCGCTCAGCCTCGGATTGCCTTCCTTGCCGGCGATTGAGGCGATGTTCACGATCCGTCCCCGCTTGGCGGCCAGCATCCCCGGCAGGACCGCCTGGCAGCACAAAAACACCCCGCGAGCGTTCACCGCGAAGACCTGGTCCCAGACGGCTGGATCAAAATCGCGCACCTCGGTCGAGCCGCCGGTGATCCCGGCGTTATTGACCAGGATCTCCGCCGGTCCCCAGTGCCCCTCCACCGCCGCCGCCAGATCGTGGACGGATCGCGGTTCGCTGATGTCGGCGGGGAAGCCGGCAACGGTCAAACCTTCGGCTACCAGGGTCGCCACGGCCGGTTCGAGGGCGGTTCGGTTGAGATCGGCGATCGCCACCCTCGCTCCGGCGCTCGCCAGCCGCCGGACAATGGCGAGGCCAATTCCCTCGGCGCCGCCGGTCACCAGGGCTATACGCCCATCGAGGTTCCGCTCCATGCTCCTCAGCCCACGATGCGGGCGCGCAGCGCGTCTGGCCGCACCAGCACGATCCGGCGGTCGTCTAACGCGATCAACTCGCGTTCGGCGAACCAGTGAAGGAGACGATTGACGCTGACCCGGGTCGCCCCCACCATGCCGCCCAATTCGGTCTGAGTCAGTTGCAGATCGATCTCCACCCCACGCGCGGTGGGGCGGCCGTATTGCTCGCCCAGGCGGAGTAGGGTACGCGCCAGGCGGCCTGGAATATCGAGGAACATCAGATCCTCCACCTGGGCACTCAGCCGGCGCACCCTGGCGGTCAGATTCCCCAATAGGAGCAACGCGGCGTCCGGTTGCTCGCGCAGGAAGGCCACGAAGGCAGGTCGATCGAGGGTTAGGAGGCGTGACAGCTCCAGGGAGGTGGCGGCGGCGGAACGAGGGGCCCCATCCAGGAGGGCCAACTCGCCAAATACCTCTCCGGGCCCGAGGACGGTAAAGATCGCCTCCTTCCCTTCGCTCGAGAAGGTGCTGATCTTGACCCTCCCGGATTTCAGAACGAACAGGCTGGTGCCGGGATCGTCCTTCTGAAACAGCACCTCGCCCTTCCGGAAGGTGCGGACCCGTACCCGACTGGCCAGCGCGGTGATAGCTTGATCCGGGAGCCCGGCGAACAACGAAACTTGACGTAGGGCGGCGAACTGAGGCGACTCGGATGACATAGGCTTCCCTCATGGGCGTAAGGCAACCTGGGCCGCCATGCCATCAGGCGGCGCCATACCTTGGGGCATTGTAGTGGCGAGAGCGGACCACGGTCAATGTTGCCTGTTGCTGGCCTCCGGCCGCGGCCGGGTGTGCTCCCTATTCGCTTTGCTGGAGCCGCCGGTTTAGGGGCACGGGTTTCCAGACTCGCTTGGTTCGGCGACCGATCGGACGGATCGGACCAATCCGTCCGATGACCATGGGCCGAGGCAACGCCGGTGGGCCTGGAGACCCGCGCCCTAAAGAACTGGCTACGCCATCCGCGCTACCGCGCGCCCAGGTGAGTCAGCAGCTTGCCATAGGCCACGCGCCCTCGCGCGAAACTGGCCAGACGGTAGAACTCGTTGGGAGCATGGATCTGCTCGTCCATCAAGCCGAAGCCGTAGCTCACCGTGTAGGCGCCCAGATGTTCCTGGAACAACTCGCATACCGGAATGCTCCCTCCCGTTCGGGTGTAATAGGGCTGCTTCCCATACACCTCCTCCAGCACCTGGGCCGCCGCCTGGTTGCCCCAGTGGTCGGCGGGAATGGCGTAGGGCTGCGCCTGGCCCGGCAAGCGCGACACGGTCGCCGTGACTCCCGGCGTGAGATGGCGCTGGACATGGGCGGCCAGCAGGTCGGCGATGGCTGCCGGATCTTGATCGGGAACCAAGCGGCAGGTGATCTTGGCGTGTGCCTCGCTGGGCAGCACCGTCTTGGTCCCCGCTCCCTGGAAGCCGCCCCAGATACCGTTCACCTCCAGCGTGGGCCGCGCCCCCAGCTGCTCGGCGGGCGAATAGCCTGGCTCACCGACCAGCGAGGCGACCCCAAGGCTTGCCGCGTAGGCAGCCTCATCAAACGGCACGGCCGCGATGTGGGCCCGATCGGCATCCGTGAGCGGCAC